>Ga0123339_10001915_pt1 | contig 14265 bp, 14 predicted proteins | sample lystaG_FD_89956 | JGI IMG/M metagenome (GOLD analysis project Ga0123339, IMG submission 89956) | Glacier valley bacterial and archeal communities from Borup Fiord, Nunavut, Canada, to study Microbial Dark Matter (Phase II) -... | ecosystem: Environmental > Aquatic > Freshwater > Ice > Glacier ... | reverse complement strand
TGTTGAGCACCTGAACCTTGCCTGGTGAAATTAATGTCACCTTACCGCCAGTAACCGGTTTTTTACTGGTATAACTTATAAGTACGCGGCAGGGCGTCTAATTTAAAAGCTCCCATTCCCAAGGCCGATGTGGTAAATTCTGCTACTTTATTTTTTTTATTATCCTGAATAACCCCTCATACTACAAAACCGTGACCAGTACCACGAAGGGCTTTTACTGCCACTTTTGAAGTGATGACTTCAATTAAATTTCCACCTTCAGAAAAAAATTACACATTAAATCTCCCGGTTTCTACAATTCCCTGATTTCTGAAAGTACTATTAATTTTGTTGAGATTTTCTTTTTCGGCTTTTGAATCAGGTAGTTGTAGCTTATAATTCAGCTTATCATTAACATTGTTTCTATTTGATTGCAATGATATGATATCAAATTCCCGGTTAAAAAATAAGATTCGTCAAAATTTCTCATCCAGCGTATAGGCACAAATACGGTATCTTCCTTGCTTAATGGTATCAGTAAGGCTAAAATGTCCTAGCTTAAACCTGATTCAACTGGTAATTTCAGGGTCTGTCTAATTGAATCTTTAGCATCAATCAGATCAACATATACGATTTCACTTAAACCTGAGAGGGCATTTTCTTCAGCATTAACAATATATGCTTTGAACCAGATTGTATCTCCAGCTACATAAAAATATTTGTCAATATGAAGATCTATTTTTTCTTGTGGTCGCTCAGAAGTATACTTTTTTAGCTGTAAAAGATGTTTTTTGAGTATATCTAGCGCAGTAAAGGCAGATACTAATATTGAAAAAGCAATAACTCTTAAAAAAAGAACAAATCCTTGCACTGGTCATGAAAATTGCGCTTAATTGAACTATTTCCTGAAATATACTGAGAATAATAGGTGACTTTCTAGACCGAAAGTAGTATTAAAGCTTTGAATTTGAATTTTTCTAAGTAGAGTATCGAATTAGTTGCCTAATTGATACTCATTCTTAAAAAATTATTATTGGAATCAATCAGTGCCCAGAACCGGATTCGAACCGGCATCGGTTGCCCGCCACCCCCTCAAGATGGTGCGTCTACCAATTTCGCCATCTGGGCAGCATGGTTTTCTTTTTTAAAATGCAAATAAAAGTACGTTTTAGCTCTTACTTTCGCAAATGAATAATGATTAAGAAATCAGGATTCTAGTTATTTTTAAGAGTATTAAACGAGTTATCAGGGTATTTGGCCGAATGTTTGTCGGTTCGGCTAACATAATGATAACTTTGCACTAATTGGTTTAAAGCTAGCTATGGAAAAATTTGTTTTTACTGCTTTGCTGAGTATTCTGCTTCGGTTTTCTGGAAGTATCAGTACGTTGCCATCAATTTATAATAGTGTGATTAAAACCGAAGCCCTTGCGACCAAACCTTTTCCTATTGAAAAATATTCTATGCGGGTAATGACGGTTACTACTGTGAATGAAGCGGATATTATTTTAGGAACCTGGCTCTCTGAACATGCAGATGGGAAAATACTGATATATAAAAACAATGGTAAATATTTTGGCCGTTTAAGCTGGATTAAAAGACGTAACGTTGATGGCTCACCTGTGCTGGACGTAAAAAATCCGGAACCAGCAAAACAGAAAGAGAAGGTGATGGGCCTTGAGATTTTAAAGGGCTTCAAATATGCAGGAGGCAAAACCTGGAACGGGGGATTCATATATGACCCTTTATCCGGAAAAACTTATTCCTGCCGGATTTCAACTGATAATAGTATTAAGATTAAAATTCGTGGATTTATTGGAATTCCATTATTTGGCAGGTCAACATTTTGGACACGTAGTAACTAAATAGTAATAATTAAGTAGAATGGAATTTGACGCTCGCATGAAATTATATATTGTTACCATTTTCATGGCTATGCTTACCATTACTTTTTTTGAAAATCCTGGTTTTGCAAAATGCTGCCATTTACATCTAAATTCTACCCTAACCGGTAAATCTGCTGTTTTACCGGATTTATTTCTCGTTAATGGCAATAGTGTTGAGAAAGTCATACTGGGAAAATCAATTAAAGATGTATACACTCTTTATCCTGCTAAAAGAATAGAACGTGTTCTAATCTATGATGCCAAGGGTAGCTATGAAAAAATTGAAATACTTAGCCGTGATAGATCTGAAGTCTTATTCTTTATAGAACCCGATTGTAGTTCTCAGGATTCAGCCTGTATTATCAAGCGTATTAATATTACAAGTTCTACGTATCATACCAAAAAGAACTTACGTGTTGGAAAATATTACGTCGATCTTCTAAAATCTCATGAAAAAATTAATGAATTAACCTGGTTTGAAGGTAATCTGATAATTAGAGGTAATGAAGCAGGATTGAGTTATGTGATGCAAACGGTAAACATTCCCAAACCATGGTACTCTACGATGGATCAAAACACATTACCTGATAGCACGAAAATTATTGGTATTATGATTACAGGCAAGGATCTTAAAGGTGTCTCATATCAGGAAATTGATAGTTTAAACAAAAAATTTCTGGCTAATATAGCCTTGAAGAAACTAAATTCTGTAACTAAACAAACCGCTGTTAAAAAGTTAATTAAAGGTTCGAAGAAAAAAGAAACTTTATCGCTATCAACGGTTAAAAAATCAACAGCAACTGAAGTTCAACCCACTATCAGTGCCAGTTTATCTCAGCCTGCCAGGAAGCAAAAGCCTCCGATGCCCCCTCGGCATGGCACTCAGCAACAAAATATAATTTCTCAGCCCGCGGATCAGCAAACGCCAGCCACAAAATTAGAACCAGGTATATCAGAGAAAGAAAAAGGCATTCTGATAGAGTCGGGGTCAGATACCACAAAAACCAGAACTTTTCCTGATCCGGCTACAGTTAAATAACATCGTATTTATTAACGGCTAGGGGTTAATTTTATAATTGATCTTTCTGCCATTAACACTATAATTGAGATGTTAAATACCAATGGTTATAAATGCACCTAGTATAACCTTAACCTGATCATGGCTGAGCACCTCATCAAATGCCTCTGATGCAGCATCAGCATCAATCTCTTTATGCCCGTTGATACCAATAATTTGTATTTGCGCCTGCGCTGTATTGTCTTCGTTTAAATAAATGTTATACAGGTTGGCTGTATTTACCTGTGCAGTTGCACCAGTATATATACCAATTGCAGTTGCCCCATTTTGTAATATCCAGGGTTTAATCGTTACTTGATAGCTTGATCTTATGAGCCTGACATATGCTGAATGCCGGGCTTCTACCGAATGTATATTCACAAAGCTTGTCAGCAGGTTTGAATACCCTGTTAAACGGGCTAATTGCCCTTTAAAATATCTGACTGAAGTATCTTCAATTACCTGGACAGCCAGTAGCAAAGTTTGAGGGTTTGTAGTTATATCAGCAAATAACTGATTAGCTGTTATATCAATAGTTAAACTCGCTGGCCCAGGAGGCACGACAATACTCCCATTAAATAAAGTTGTTAAAAAGTTAACATGATTTTGCTCGTCTGTGGCCATTAGTGCTAAACTACTTTGCTCGCTTGTACTTAACTGTACAAATGATTGAGTTAAAAGTGTATTCACTGAACCTGGAACAGGCTGTATTCCCAAAGCACGCTGGTAAAGGCTGAGCTTTAATAATTTAAGTCTCAGGGCAAAATCTATGACAGTCAATATGCTCAATGGCAAGGGTACTACCTTGATGGTTAGGTTTGGAATCGATGAAGAATCTAGTTTAGTTTTTAGATAATCGCCAAGTTTAACCAGTACGACTGAAGGTTTTTGGTCAATTTCAAGGCTGTTTTGGTCTAACAGGCTCATGCCCGTAAAGCTTCCTGGTTGTAAAATTTCATGAATATAAGTGCCATGCCTGGCCTGAACAGAAATAATTTGTGCAATTAAGGTAAGCAAGGCAGAAGACTGCATTGATCCGACAATTGCATTTAAACCTTGAACACAGAGGTCTTCAAAATAAACTGCCGCAGTAAGTGCGCCTTTTCTGTTTGTAAAATCGAGGGTAGTAAAACCCAATTGTAATCCTGTAAGAGCATTTGAGCCTAATGCAATGTTTAAAAATTCTCTTTGTGCTATTTCATGTTTCAGGATATCATTGAATAAAATCTTCTCCGTAGCATCTGTGATAATTCCTGACCCAAGTAACTCGATATAGAATGCGGCTTGAACCTGACTTAATACGTACGCAAAATTTAAGAGAGCAATATCACCAGTACCAAATGAGTAGCCATTTGCTCCTTCACCTGCACCCCCTGAAACAGTACTTTTTTTGCATGATTGGAACATAAAGAAGAATGCTCCTGTGGCTAGAACCGAGTCAGCAATAAACTTTTTTCTATTCATATATTTCGCAGGCATCAATAGTTATCAATAAGCCCAAAAATATTGAAAATTATGCCAACAAAAAAGAAGGTACTCTCTTGAGTACCTTCTTTAGAAATTGAAAAAGAAATTACAATTATAATCCCTGCGTGATAAAGTTTTTTGCAATTGCAACAACCTGATCTGTCGACAGAATTTCATCAAATGCTTCTGAAACTGCATTGGCGTCAATTTCTGAGTGACCATTAATACCTACCAGATTCATTCCTGCAATGGTTATATTATCTTCACCTGCATAAGAAGCATTAACAGCAGGGCTGTTAATACCTGTTTGTGCTAGTGTGATCCATGGTTTTACCATAGCACCACGTAGGTGACGAATCTGACGAATATGTGATGCATGGCGTGCCTCAACTGAATGAATATTTAAAGCAGCCGTTAAAATTGCGCCAGTACCGATAAGATATCCTGCCTGTCCTTTGTAAGCTCTGACACCTGTATCTTCAAATGCCTGGGCTACTGCAAGGAAAGTATCAAAATTAGTGAATACATCGTTAAACGTTCCGCCAGCCGTGAAATCATATTTGAAACTTGACTGAGCCACGGGTGTTCCACCTGCACCTGTAATGGCTGTCTGTAGAAATTTTACGTGTGAAGCTTCATCAGCGACAATATCTCCAATACCTGCACTGTTAACTGATGGTATCATTGAAGAATTTGCGTACCCCATGTTGTAAAAATTTGACTCAAGGTACTCAAGGGTCAAAGCAAAATTAAGAACATCAAGTGGACCGCGCATTGAGGCTCCAGCATATGCTTTCTTAAACATTGAACCGAGCATTAGCGGAATCGCTGCCACTGCCACTTTTCCTGCCATACCTGCAAATTCTTTCATTGCTGACCGGCGGGTATCCATACGGCCGAAGACCTCTGGGTCTACTTCCTCAATCTGATTAAATATTTTGTCGAAGTTCATGACTTTAGAATTAAGAGTTTGGTAATGTAGATGCGTCTAATTTTGTTTTGATAAATGTTGTAGTTGCAATTGCAATAACAGCCTGAGGTTTCTTTGACATTTCTAAAGCATTCATGTCAAGGATAGTTGAATCAGCAAACGAGCCATACTTATTCAAATCTCTTAGGTAAGCTGCATGTCTACCTTCTACAGAAACAATTTGACCTGCAATCACGAGATATGCTGGGGTTACCAGATATTGACCTGCTCCATTGTATGCCTGTACACCTAGATCTTCAAAAGCTGAAGCAGCTTGTATAACACTTGTTTTGCTTGTAAAGTCAATTGAACTTAAATCCAATGTCAAAGTTGGCAGCGCGGAGCCAGCAAGCACAGTCTTGAAAAATTCACGGTGTAAAACTTCGTGTTTTGTAATATCACCCAGGTACATTTTTTCTTCTGCTGACATGCCCGTATATGGGTTCAGCATTACCTTTGTGTAAAAGGCTGCTTCTAATTGCTCAAGAGCATAAGCAAAGTTTAGAATAGCAATATCACCTGTTCCAAAGCTTAAACCTTTACCACCCATAGATGGGCCGGTGTTTGTTTTCTTGCAAGAAGTAACTGCAAATACTGCTAGTGCTGCTGTTGATAATCCAGCAACTTTCAGGAAATTCCGACGGGGGATGGTTTTCATTATGCTTTCCCGTATCTCCATTTCATTTTCATCGAGAAGGTTCTCTTTCATGACATTAAAGTTTAGTTTGCGTTTTCATGACATACGCTATTTTTTAAGTGTCAGTTTTCACTGTCAACTCTAAACAATTATTTTAATGTAACAATTTCACAACGTCTAATTTCTTTTTCGAAAAAGTGGAACATGTTTAAAATAAATCCATAAAAAAGGGTTAAGAAATGCCATAAATGGAACCTCTTAACCCTTTTTGAAATCAGGTTTATCTTATTTTGCTATCGCAGCGGCAATTTCAGATCCATTTGGGTCTACACTTGATTCCCAGAAATTGGTAAGAACACCTTTTTCATTGATCAGGTACTTGCAGAAATTCCAGGTTGGTACTTTATCATTCCATCCATTTTCACTTTTTGTACTAAGCCATTTGTATAATGGGCTCTGGTCGGAACCAAGAACTGATAATTTCTCAAACATTTGAAATGTTACCCCATAGTTTTTTGTGCAAAATTCTGATATTTCTTTATTATTTCCAGGCTCCTGACTATTAAAATTATTCGCTGGAAAACCCAATATTACCAGTTTGTCACCCATTTTTTGATGTAAAGCCTGGAGTTTACCATACTGAGGAGTATAACCACATTTAGAGGCAGTATTGACGATCAGTATTTTTTTACCTTTGTATTTGTTCAAATCTATCATCCGGCCATCGATAGATGGCAGTTTAAAACTGTAAATTGATGGAGCCGATGGATGTACCAAGATATGTTTTTTAGGTGTTGGTTTTGGTGAAGCAGTACAGAAACCAACACTGATTATAGCTGTAAAAAGAAATGCAATTGTTTTCATTTTTTTCGGGTTAAAATATAAACTGGGTGTTTAAAAATTTTGATTCGTTTTCGTGGACAATTGTATTGAAAATATGCTTGTTCTGAATATTCAATTTTGTGGCAACCATCGATCTTATAGAAAATGAGCGTAAAGCATCTGAAACAGAAAGTGTTCCTTCGGCAGAGTCTTTTCTTCCTGTGAAAGGAAAAACATCTGGCCCCCGCTGGCACTGAGAGTTGATATTTACCCTGCAGACAAGATTGACTAAAGGATCAATAAGTCTGGCAATTTCTTCATGTTCTGTGCCAAAAATGCTTACCTGCTGGCCATGGTCAGAGTGAATAAGGTAGTCAATAGGTTCTTCTAATTTATCAAAAGCCACTACTGGAATTACCGGGCCAAATTGTTCTTCACGAAAAAGTTTCATCCGTGAATCTACCGGATAAATAATGGCAGGCTTTACCAGCGTCTCAACAATTTCTCCTCCTCCTTCATTACAAATGCGAGCTCCCAGTGCAATGGCCTCATCAATACAGGCTTTTAAATATCCAGGCTTGGTTGGTTCTGGTAGTGGGGTTATAAGTACACCTGTTTCCCAAGGCATACCAATCTTGACTTTATTAACCTCATTTGACAGCCTTTTTATGAAATCATCTGCTATCGAGCGGTGAACATAAATGATCTTTATAGCAGTACATCTTTGTCCATTAAACGTTAATGCACCTAGCACACATTCTTTTATCGTTTCATCCAGATTTGCATGACTTAGTACAATAGCTGCATTTTTTGCATCAAGACTTAGAATAGTTCTAAGGCGATTTGTTTTTGGATGCAATTTGATGAGCTGATCAGCAACTTTACTTGATCCGATGAGTGCAAGAACATCTATTTTGCCCGAACTCATTAAAAAGGGAACTACATTTGCTCCCCTCCCGTAAACAGTATTCACTACACCGGGTGGAAAAGCATCCCGAAATGCAGTAAGCAGTGGGCAGAATAAAAGAGTTCCATACTTGGGCGGTTTAAAAAGTACCGTGTTGCCCATGATCAGCGCCGGGATCATAGTAGTAAAGGTTTCATTCAAGGGATAATTAAAAGGCCCCATACACAGAACCACTCCTAAAGGTGATCGTCTTATCTGACCTGCTATACCCTGAACTATTTCAAAGCCAGAAGATTTATTATCAGTTTGCTTTAAGGCTTCAATTGTTGCATTTATATATTCAACAGTACGATCAAATTCTTTCTCTGAATCAGCGAGCGATTTACCGATTTCCCACATTATTAGCTTGACGACTTCTTGTTTACAGCCAATCATTCTGAAGGTGAAATCTTCAATATGTTTTATTCTATTTTCAACGCCCATCGTTGGCCATTCTCCACGGCCAAAGTCGTAAGACTTTACAGCCGCATCAAGTGCCTCGCTGGCTTCGTTTTCAGTCGCTAGGGGATAACTTCCGATTTCAACCTTGTTGAGTTTGCCATCTTCGTTTCGCAAACAAATAGGTGAAAATACAGCTTGAACTGGTCCTTCCCAGGTACGTATTTTACCATCGATGAGAATTTCACGCTGATGAACAGGAGCGTCCAAAACCTGGGCATCTGGTACTTTTCCTTCATCGGGAAAAATAGAGGCTAATGAATTCTTTTGAGTATCAATTATTTCCATGGTGTGTAATAAACTTTGAACAAGCTGTTAAGTTTTAAAAACTAATTAATATTTATTTAAAACCTAGAAATGAATTGCTATTAGTCTTATCTATCTTCTGATCAGCTTCTTTTATAGCTGTATCTGGTTCAAGTTCGTTTAAACTGTTTGGCAAAGTTGAGGCGATTTCATGTTCAGGCAATAATTGTACATTTTGAAGCTTTTTTTCTACCTGTCTTGACCTCCCCTCTGCTTCTTCGATAACATTGCTGGCTTCCTGAAGTTTCTTCTTGGTTTTTTGTAAAGCTATACCAAATTTACCAAATTCGCTTTTGACAGAAGAAAGCATATTCCAAACTTCTGATGACCTTTTCTCTATAGCTAGGGTTCTGAAACCCATCTGAAGACTGCTTAATAATGCTGATAATGTCGTAGGTCCTGTAATTATAATTTTGTATTCCCGCTGAATTGACTCAAACAGGCCAGGTGTTCTCAACACTTCGGCATAAAGACTTTCAAATGGCAGAAATAAAAGTGCAAAGTCAGTAGTATAAGGTGACTCTATATATTTTGAACTTATGTCAGCTGCACATTTTCGGATACCCCTGATAAATATTTTGCGGCATTCTTCAATAGTCATCAAATCTGCACTATCGTATGCATGCAGTAAATGTTCAAAATCTTCTTTTGGAAACTTAGCATCTATTGGCAACCAGACAGGCATCTTCTTATCTTCATTGCCTGGCAATTTTATTGCAAACTCAACAATAGCATTCGAGCCAGGCCTTGGTTTAACATTCTTTGCATATTGTTCAGTAGTCAGGATTTGCTCAAGCAGATTTTCAAGCTGATATTCACCTAGCATTCCCCTGGTTTTAACATTTGAGAGAACCTTCTTTAAATCGCCTACCCCAGTTGCAAGTTGTTGCATATCACCTAAACCTTTATGCACTGCTTCTAATCTTTCACTTACCTGTTTGAATGATTCACTGAGCCTTGATTCAAGCGTTTTTTGTAGCTTTTCATCAACAGTGGCTCTCATTTCATCAAGTTTACGCGCATTATCAACCTGTAATTCTTTTAAGCTGCCTTCTGTTGCAACTTTCATCTCGAGTATCCTTTCAGACAATGATCTGTTCTGACTTTCCTGATTTTTATTCAGATCAGAAAAATTTTCACGCTGTCGGTCTGAAAAATCACGCAAACTGGTATTTAGTCCATTTCGAAACGATTCGAGTGACTCATTCAGTTCTCTTCTGCTTTGCCCGGCCAGCTGTGTACTTTCAGCCCTATTGGCCCTCAATTCTTCTTTAACCGAAAACTCTATACGGTTAATTTCTTTTTCAATAGACGCTAAAGGCAATTGAATGATAGCCGTTAATGCTTCATTAGTAGATTGGTGTTTATTTTTGAAAAGGCTGAAAGCCTGCAATAAAATGATCAAGCCTAGCAAAAGATAGATTAGCGTCATTTTGTGCTTCTTGATTTAGAAAATTTAAAGTTTTAAGAAATAATTATATATTTCAGATGAAGGTAATCTCTCAAGTGGTTCAAGTTTGCATGGCGAAACTATTACCTCATGAAAAACGCTGTTATGTTCTCAATTTATATTCGATTTACTCATTGCTGATCATGCTTTAACGCTTTAATAATTGCAATTATATCTTCATTACCATATGTTGCTTCAGCTTGCTGAAAGCTATTATTTGCGGTATTTGCTAAGGGGCTATTTAAACCAAGATCTTTTGCCAGACGCAGGTCTTTGGTAATATTTTTTAAGGTAAAGGCAGCATTGAAATTATCCTGCATGATGGCCTCACCTTTAATTTTCCCGAATACAGTACCAATTGCGCTATTGTTGATAAGGATAAGCAGATCTTCAGTTTTTATACCTTGCTGATTGGCGAAATTAATCGTTTCGGCAAGGCCCTGAGCCTGGATTGCCAGTAAAGTATTTATAGCTAGTTTCACAGTATTACCAGCACCGGTAGGGCCAACCCGTAAAACTAATTTTCCCATTGCCCCAAGAATTGGCTTTACTGCATCAAAAACATCCGCTTCTGCTCCAACCATAATAACCAGCTGACCGTCCTGGGCTTGTTTTACACTACCAGAAACAGGTACATCAACATAATGGTTCCCTGCAGATTCACACAGAGCCGCCATTTTACGACTTACTTCGGGAGATACGGTACTCATATTGATAATATATCTATCTGTTACTGCTGGCGTGAGTAAGCCTTGCTCTCCTGTAAATATTTCAATTATAGCTGCATCATCTGTGACCATTATGATGACAACATCAGATCTTTTCATTACATCAGCGGTACTAGACGTCTTATCAGCACCAGCAGCCACTACTGTTTCTTCTTTATTTTTATTCCGATTATAAACCAGTACCGGGTAGCCAGCCTTAAGTAATTGACAAGCCATCGGGATACCCATATTTCCAAGGCCGATAAAGCCAACTTTTACTGTGTTTGTCATAATTACTGAATGAATTTTAAATAATTATTTCTGATTATCTCTTTTTTAGTAAACTAACTTCTAAAGAAAGAGTTAGCTGGGAATGAAACGGCAAGTTTGATACCTGAAATCTTTTCACATTCAGCTAGAAATTTTTCCTGAAGCTCAATATCATTTGCCGCCTCAGAAAATTTACCAATTTCCTGGTGATAAAGATATTTTCCTGAAACATCAGCAGCCACATCGGCCCCCCCTGCAAGCCATGCCTGTGTGACGGGGCCTTCCTGAAGGTTGTCTGTTGCCCCAAGGCCACCCATCCGGGTACTCACCCAGCCAGGTTCAACAGCATTTGAATATACATCAGGCCATAGTCTGGCAACTGCAAATGCAAGAATCAAATCATGAAGTTTAGAATCAGAATAGGCTTTTAACCCATTCCATGGTCTACTTTTCCAATTTAAGTCTTTTAAACTTATATCACCATCACGGTGTAATGCCGAGCTTAAATAGACTAATCTTTTAGGTTTATGAATCAGACAGGTCAGCAGGTACGGGGCAAGGCTGTTAACTGCAAATATATGCGACAAGTTATCAATGGTGTTTATTCGAGTAGCTTCTTTATAGCCGACTCCTGCATTGTGTATGACCGCATCAAAGAAACCAAATTTATTTACTTCTTCTGCCAGTTTTATTGTTTCTGCAATAGAACTTAAATCACCTGTAAGCACTGATTCTGCCTCAGGTATGGCCTTTAGTGCATGTTCAGCTCTTTCATTATTTCTGGCATGTAATACAACCTGGTTACCGGCTTTAATTAATAAATCTGCAGCCATTTGCCCAAGGCCATCTGCTGAACCAGTTATAAAAATTCTAGACATAAACTTTTTTTTAGCTAACAGAATAAAGAATGAAATGGTTGGCTATAAATTGATTTAGACGGGTTTAAATACCGTGGTAATTACGAATCATGAAAGGGTACAGCAAATCTAACAATCGCTGAACAAGGCAGGCTGAACACCTCTTTAGAATTTTAGGTTATCTTAAACATTTGAAGTAATTTCGATAAAAATGAGATGCCTCCTAAAACCAAAGTTTTAATTTTTGATGTAAATGAGACATTATTAGACTTGTCAAAAATCAGGATCTCAATCAATGAGGCACTTGGTTCTGAAGCAGATGAATTTAAGGTTTTTAAACCTCACCCCAAAACATATCTTGGTGCTGCCCAAAATCTGGGTGTCATGCCCGAAGATTGTATTATGATTGCAGCACATGCCTGGGATTTAGCGGGAGCAAAAAAAGCAGGCTTAGTTACAGCTTTTATTGAACGTAATGGCCAATCAATCTACTCTTTGTCACCAGTTCATGACTTTACCGGACAAGATTTAAAGAGAATTGCGGAACAATTAATAAAACCATTGTAATTCAGCTTACCAAAGAGCTGGACGATTAAACTAAATTTCTTTTCTAACTTTTAGATATAAAAAAAGCCACTTTTTCAAGTGGCTTAAGTGACCCCTCAGGGGATCGAACCCTGGACCCAAAGATTAAGAGTCTTTTGCTCTACCAGCTGAGCTAAGGAGTCAGTAATCTTATTAATAATTGATAACTCTCTATTCAATTATTTGTAGAACATCAAAATTACTAATTCTTCTAACTTAAAAAAAGTAAAACAAAAAATATAACAGTGATTCAAGTTAACTGAATACGAATTTAATTTTAACGTATTGCCATACAAGCCATTTGGCGAAGCCTGGCTGAAAGTCAACTTCTCTGCCGTTTAATTTATCTATTATTAAAAAAACCCCGTAATTATTTCCTTTAATTTTTTTAAAACTATGATAATACGCTACGCTGCACCCCAGGATGTACCTCAGATGCTTTTGATTTATGAACCGTATATAGCAGACTCAGCCATTACCTTTGAAACAGTCGTACCTGCCCGTACCGAATTTGAGAACCGTTTAAAAATAGTTATTAATGGCTTTCCCTGGTTGATTTGTGAAGAAGAGGGAATAATTTTGGGCTATGCCTATTCTGCTAAACATCGTGACCGTATAGCTTACCAATGGTCAGTAGAATCATCTGTCTATGTTTCACCTGATGCCCAGGGTAGGGGAGTTGCAAAGCATTTATATCAGGCTATGATAGCCATATTAAAAATTCAGGGCATTGTAAATATTTATGCCTTGATTACAGTGCCAAATTCTAAAAGTATCTGTCTGCATGAACGTTTAGGTTTTAGCGAGTTTGCGCTTTTTAATAAAATTGGTTATAAAAATAGCAGCTGGCATGATGTATTATGGATGGTTCTTGTCATTAATTCACATGAAAAGGAGCAAAGTAATCCCTTGCTTTTTTCTGATCTAAGATCAGATGTTCGAGTTCTTGAAATCATCAGAAAAGAAACCACTCTATTGAATCAATAAGTAAACTTTAATTTATTCTGTTTGTATAGTTGACAATTAGATTTAGTTTAGCTGTCTGTTATATAGTTATGTATATTCACCAGAACATTAAGTTTTTACGTTTGCGTAAGGTTCTGACCCAGGTTGAGGCAGCTGCGAGACTGGGTTTTTCCCGGTCTCAGCTAGCTGGTTATGAGAGCACAATCAAACCGACGCTTGAAGCCTTACTTGCACTTTCTGCCTACTTTTGTGTTAGCACAGATTCGCTACTTAAGATTGAAATGGCTACACTGACTGAGTTTAAAATCAGAGAGGTTATTCAGGGAAATGAAAGTTATTTCAGTGGCAATAAGCTAAGGGTTTTAACAGTTGCCGTTGATGTTCTTGGAGCAGATCAGGTAGAACTGGTTCCGGTTAAAGCCAAAGCGGGCTATATGAATGGGTATTCGGATCCTGAATATATTGGCGATCTGCCAGTTGTGAGCTTTCCTTTTTTGCCAAAAAATAGAAAGCACAGGATGTTTCAGCTTGAAGGTGATTCAATGCTGCCCATGAACTCAAAGTCTTATGTGATTTGCTCATACCTTGACAACTGGAACCAACTCGAAGAAGGCAGTAAATACGTGATTCTCACCCGTCAGGAAGGTATTGTTTTTAAACTGGTTTTTTTTAAAACGTTAAATAAAAGCATTTTACTTTTATGCTCATCCAATACTCAGTTTAAACCTTATGAACTCTCGATGGAAGAGGTTCTTGAAATTTGGAAATTTGAATTTCATTTGACAGCACCCCCGATAGCTTAAACAGTTTTACTGGAATATTAGTTATATTTGTGATAAGGTGAAATCAACCTTTCAGTTACGACAGATAAAATTTCAAAACCGTCTTAGAATAAGGTGCGT
>Ga0123339_10001914_pt1 | contig 14265 bp, 6 predicted proteins | sample lystaG_FD_89956 | JGI IMG/M metagenome (GOLD analysis project Ga0123339, IMG submission 89956) | Glacier valley bacterial and archeal communities from Borup Fiord, Nunavut, Canada, to study Microbial Dark Matter (Phase II) -... | ecosystem: Environmental > Aquatic > Freshwater > Ice > Glacier ... | reverse complement strand
TACTGGGTCAACGTCGCTCTGTGGGCGCCAAGCGTGTTCGTGCTGTTCCTGTACTCAGCGGGAGCGGCTTTTGGGCTCGCGTTGCCGCTCTGGGGAGAGGCGCTCGTCGTCATCGCGCTCATCTGGTTCATGGTGTTTGTCGGCGTGCTGCCGATGAAGTACTCCAAGTGGGTCCCCAACCTCTCGGCGGGCGTGAAGATCGTGGTGTTCACGGTCCTCGGCCTTGCCGGCGTTGCGGCAGCCCTTGAGAACGGGGGGCTTGCCAACAGTTTCGCGCTGAAAGAGTGGATCCCGGTGTTCTCGTTCGACAACCTCAGCTATCTACCCATCGTCATCTACAGCTTTATGGGTTTTGAGCTCATGAGCTCGGTTGGCGACTCGATCCATGATCCAAAGCGTGACGTGCCGAAGATGATCTTTGGTGCTGGCGGCGCGATCTTGTTCGTCTACATGTTCGCCACATTCGGCATCCTGGCGGTCATTCCGGTCGATAAGATCCAGATCGAGACAGGTATCGTCGACGCGCTCCGACCGGCGTTTGATTCCGTGCTCGGTGCGGCCGCCGGTCCGGTGTTCGTCGTGGTCGCCCTGGGAGTTCTCTTCACTTTCATCGGTAATATGGTGACCTGGTCTATCGGTGCCAACGAGTCTATCGCCGCAACCGGTATGGATAAGACGGCTCCGGGCGTATTCGGTCACAAGCATCCCAGGAACGGTACGCCGGATTATGCGTTCTACCTCATGGGCATCATCGCGACGGTCGTTACGATCATCACGTACGCGCTGTTTGGCAACAACGAGGGCATCTTCTGGGCGATCTTCTCGCTTTCCTCGGTCGTGTTCCTCCTGCCGTACCTGCTGATGTTCCCGACTATCGTCGTGCTGCGGAAGAAGTTTCCCAACCAGCAGCGCCCATACGTCGTGCCCGGCGGCAAGGCTGGCGCATGGATCTGGTCTCTACTCTGTGAGGCGGGCATTCTGTTCACGCTTGCGCTGTTCTTCCTGGCTCCGCCGGAAGGCACTCCGCTCGGCGCGTTTTATGCGATCACCGTGGGCGGCACCGTAATCTCGGTGGCGGTTGGTTTCTGGCTGTACGCACATGCAAAGAAAGCGAAGACGCTTGAGCCCGTTGCGTAGCGTTTGTGGCGACGCACTAAGGAGCACTCAATGGCAACGATAGGCACTACCCCAAAGGCAGACGGGTTCCGCATGCCTGCCGAGTGGGAGCCGCACGCCGGCACCTGGATGCTGTGGCCCCAGCGCCCCGATAACTGGCGTAACGGCGCTAAGCCCGCGCAACGCGCATGGGTGAAGGTGGCAAGCGCCGTCGCGCGCTTCGAACCGGTCACCATGGGCGTCAACCCCGACCAGTTCGAGAACGCACGTGCGATGCTGCCCGATGCTGTCCGAGTGGTGGAGATGTCCAACGACGACTCGTGGATGCGCGACAGTGGCCCGAGCTTCGTTGTGAACGATGCAGGCGACGTGCGACTGGTGCACTGGCACTTCAACGCATGGGGAGGGTTGGTCGACGGCCTGTACTTCCCCTGGGACAAAGATGAGCTCGTGCCCCGCAAGATCGCCGAGATCGAGCGCGTCGACCGCTACCGCGCGCCGTTCGTGCTTGAAGGCGGCTCGATCCACGTTGACGGCGAAGGCACCGTCATCACCACCGAGGAGTGTCTGCTCTCGGCTGGACGTAATCCCGATCTCACGCGTGAGGAGATCGAAGCGTACCTTGCCGGGTACCTCGGCATCTCGAAGGTTATCTGGCTCAAGCGCGGAATCGACCCCGAGGAGACTAACGGCCACGTCGATGACGTTGCGTGCTTCGTGCGTCCGGGCGTGGTGCTGGCGGGCTGGACGGACGACAAGACTGACTGGCGCTATGAGATCCTCGCCGAGAATCTCGAGATCCTCAAGAGCGCGACCGACGCAAAGGGTCGGCCGCTTGAGGTGCGCACGATGCCGATGCCAAACACGATGACCTACACCGCCGAGGAGACTTCTGGCGTGGACGTCGTGGAGGGCACGCTGCCCCGCGAGGAAGGCGATGAGGTGCCGGTCTCGTACGTCAACTTCTACGTTTGCAACGGCGCCGTCGTGCTACCGGTCTTTGGCGACTTGCACGACAGTGAAGCGGTCGCGGTACTGCAGCGGTTGTTCCCCAATCGCGAGGTCGTTACGTTCCCGGGCCGCGAGATCGTTCTCGGCGGCGGTAACGTGCACTGCATCACGCAACAACAGCCGCGAGGCTGATTCACGCCCAGGCGCGCGTGCCACCCGAGCACCGCGCACAGGCGTGCGTGCCTCCAGGCTCAGACAGTCCTCGAAAGGGCGCCTCACATGAGGCGTCCTTTCTGCGGAACTCGCCTGAAGACACACCCGCCTGCGCGCGGTGCGGGGACGATGTGCGCCGAAACAGGATGCTCACTGTTTCGCGGGACGCTCCGCTTGGACCAGGAGGGCCTTTGCTTGATGCCTACGTAACGCGCCTATAGTTTGCAATGAGCGATCGTCAGCGGTGGCGGTCGTCTTGCGTAGATGTCGGTGCCGCACCCGCAGGTGACTCACAATAGATTGGTTTCTGATCAGATGATGCACTAGAATTCTGTGTGAAATAACTTCACAGATTGTTCTTGACATGTGAATCGTGTTCACAGTAGTATGTGAGTGTGAAATGTGTTCACAAACTCGAGAGGGGTCATCGTGGGGGCGACTAAAGAGAGTAGGAAACTTCGGGCGAGCTGGGTGCCCGCAGGGAGAAGGCTCCATCTGGTCGATATCGAGAATCTGTGTGGCGGGTCGCACGTGGATTACAATCTGGTTCCGATTAAGATGGACGAGTATGAAGAGGTTGTGGAGGTCGCGGCAGTGGATCACATGATAGTTGCGTGCAGCCCACAGCTTGTTATTCCAGCGAAGGCTTGCAGAAGTGGAGCTCGCGTTCTGATTGGACGAGGGGTGGACGGTGCCGACAAAGCGCTCTTGGGGGCAGCCAGAGTTGCTGATGTGTCCCGACGTTATGACGAGGTTGTGATTGCGTCTGGGGACCACATATTCAGGAAGCTGGCAATCATGCTCCGACTTTCGGGAGTGCAGGTTACAGTAGTCTCGAGGGCATCGGCACTCGCGGCTGGGCTCGCTGAAGTCGCCGTGAGAGTTGTGTACATGCCAGAACTGCCTCTGCCTTCTGGCGAGGTACGTATCGGAAAGGTCGCATGATGAGAACTCGGGATGACGGAACGGATAGGGTAACGACGCCGGTCGCTCTCAGCGCGATGATGGTCACGCTCCAGGAGATCGCCAACATGGCTGGGGTCGGGCTGTCTGCTGTATCCAACTGGCAGAAGCGCTACCCAGGGAAGAACGCCAAGGGTGAAGACATGCCGGATGCCTTTCCTTCCCCAGTGTCCCCGCTAGATGCGGCAGTTGCCACGTTCGATGCAACAGAAGTCGAGACATGGCTGAAGGGGCAAGGCAAGAAGTTCACGCCGTTGAAGCAGTTGCGGGCAGTCCTGCCGTTCGAAGGTCAACTCTGGAAGGCTGCTGACGCACTTCGCGGCTCAATGGACCCCGGTGAGTACAAGCACGTCGTCTTGGGCCTACTCTTTCTCAAGTACATCTCTGACGCCTTCGAGGAGCAGCATGCAGCGCTTCTCGTGCAGGCTGCTGAGGGCGCTGATCCGGAAGATCCCGACGAGTACCGCGCCGCAAATGTCTTCTGGGTCCCCAAGGAAGCTCGCTGGGCGACCCTGCAAGCCAGCGCTAAGCAGGCAACGATCGGTCAGGTCGTCAATAATGCGATGCTCGCCATCGAGCGCGACAACCGTTCGCTCAAAGATGTGCTCCCCAAAGACTACGCCCGCCCGGGCCTGGACAAGATGCGCCTGGGTCAGCTCGTGGATCTGGTCTCAAACATCGCGATAGGCGACGCCGCCAGCCGCAGCAAAGACGTGCTGGGCCGCACCTACGAGTACTTCCTCTCGCAGTTCGCTTCTGCCGAGGGCAAGAAGGGCGGGGAGTTCTACACCCCGCAGTGCATCGTGCGCCTGCTGGTGGCGATGCTTGCGCCCTACAAGGGCCGCGTCTACGACCCGTGCTGCGGTTCGGGCGGCATGTTCGTGCAGTCCGAGCGCTTCATCGAGGAGCACGGCGGCAGGGTTGGCGACATCTCCGTCTACGGCCAGGAGTCAAACTACACCACGTGGCGTCTGGCTAAGATGAACCTGGCGATCCGCGGCATCGACGCAAATATCGCTCACGGTGACACGTTCCACGCCGACGGCAACCCTGATCTTAAGGCAGACTTCGTGCTTGCCAACCCGCCGTTCAATGATTCCGACTGGAACGGTGAGCTGCTCAAAGACGATAAGCGCTGGCAGTATGGTATGCCGCCTGCGGGCAACGCCAACTACGCGTGGGTGCAGCACTTCATCAGCCACCTCGCGCCTACCGGCACCGCCGGCTTCGTGCTTGCCAACGGCTCGATGTCTTCCAACCAGAAGGGCGAGGGCGCAATCCGCCAGCGCATCGTGGAGGCCAACCTGGTGGACTGCATGGTGGCGCTGCCCGGCCAGCTCTTCTACTCCACGCAGATCCCGGTGTGCCTGTGGTTCCTCTCGCGCGACAAGCACGTCAACGGTTTTCAAGACCGTCGCGGCGAGACCCTGTTCATCGACGCGCGCCAGATGGGCTCCATGGTCGACCGTACGCACCGCGAGCTGACCGCCGAGGATATCGCCAAGATCGCCGATACGTATCATTCGTGGTGCTGCGATCCCGATGTGGATGCCGAGTACGAGGACGTGCCCGGCTTCTGTAAGTCGACGAAGGTCGAAGAGGTTGCCGAGCATGGCTTCATGCTCACACCTGGCCGCTACGTGGGCGCACCACCTGTCGAGGAAGACGCAGAGCCGTTCGACGAGAAGATGAAGCGCCTGACCGCCGAACTCGCCGCGCAGATGGCCGAAGGGCAGCGCCTCGACGCCGAAATCAAGAAGAACCTAGAAGGCATCGGCTATGGCTTCTGAGTGGACGGATACCAAGTGGGGCAAGCTGGTCACACTGCAGTACGGTGGGCTCGGTACGCATGACTACGGCGCGACGGGCTCATACCGGGCTTATGGGACAAACGGTCAGGTTGGCCGCACTGACATCGCGGAAGTCAATGGCCCCGGAATCATCATCGGACGAAAGGGAGCGTATCGTGGCGTGCATTATTCGCCCGATGCTTTCGGTGTGATCGGGACCGCGTTCTACCTGCAGCCCAAGACGGAGTTCGACTTGAAGTGGGCTTACTATCAACTGCTCACTCAGAACATCAATGCTATGGACAGCGGCTCCGCGATTCCATCGACGAGCAGACCGGACTTCTATCAGCTGTCGGTGCTAGTGCCGCCGCTCGACGAGCAGCGTCGCATCGCCTCCATCCTCGGCGCGCTCGACGACAAGATCGAACTGAACCGCCGCATGAGCCAAACCCTCGACGAGATGGCCCAAGCCATCTTCAAGTCCTGGTTCGTCGACTTTGATCACCATCCGAGCATTGAGCCAACAGCTGGTCTTCCGGCAGGATGGAGTCGCCGACCAATCGGGGACGTAGTGCGTGTCGAGGGCGGTACGACACCTAGCACGAAACGTGATGAGTACTGGGCGGGCGGCGTTCATCAGTTTGGGACGCCAAAGGACATGTCTGGACTTGATGTGCCAGTGCTCCTGCAGACAGAGAGGCGAGTTACTGACGCGGGGCTTGCGGCCATAGGGTCTGGCTTGTTGCCCGCAGGGACCGTCCTGATGTCATCCAGGGCTCCGATAGGCTACCTTGCCATAGCGGAAGAACCGATTGCTGTGAATCAAGGCATCATCGCCATGGTCTGCCAAAGTGCGCTTTCGGCTGAGTTCATACTAGGATGGGCTAGGCACAGCCAGGCAGAGATCGCTTCTCGTGCCAACGGCAGTACCTTCATGGAGATTAGCAAGGGCAACTTCAGACAGATTTCGGTTGTTGTACCTGACTCACGGTCGCTGGCTGATTTCGACAAGATCGTGAAGCCGCTGCATCGGCGCATGGTCGCGTGTGAGATTCAGACACGGCAGCTCAGTATGCTTCGGGATGCGCTGTTGCCACGGTTGCTGGCGGGTAAGATGGTGTGTCACCACGCGCACAAAGCGGCGTCATAGGAGCTCTTACCCTCGCTAAACCCTTACTATGGCGCTTCTGTATTGAACTTTGTACAATAAAGTTCAATAAGGGGGAGCCATGTCGTACTTTGTGGACGAGTACTGGGTGTCTGATGGTGGCGGCGTGACACGCCGCGACCGACAGGGCTGTGCGTATCGCGCGTACGTACCCGATCCGCTGATGGGCCGTGCCTTCACGCTGGACGGCGATGTGGCGGCTGATGTCGCCGACGCTGAGACAGCCATTCTCCGGCTGAACAATCAGGCATCCAGCCTTGTGAACACTGAGGTCATCGCGCGCATACTGCTGCGCACCGAGGCGGTGGCATCCTCCAAGATAGAAGGTCTGCAGGCCAACGCTCGGCGGCTGCTGAAGGTTGAAGCGGCACGAGAGTTCGCCACTGATGGCAGGCGGGATGTCACGGCACAAGAGGTTCTCGGCAACGTTGACGCGATGGCGGACGCCTTGTCTGCCGCCGACGGCGCTGCGGACATCACCGTAGACACCATTCTGCAGATTCACGCATCCTTGCTTGCCGGTACGCCGCTGGCCATGTATGGCGGCAAGGTGCGCAGCGTGCAGAACTGGATTGGCGGCAGTGACTACAATCCTTGCTCGGCGGCCTACGTTCCTCCGCCACCCGAGATGGTGCCGGCGCTCCTCTTGGACCTGGTGGCGTTTTGCAACGATGACTCCCTACCGGCCGTGGCGCAGGCTGCTGTTGTGCATGCGCAGTTTGAAACAGTCCACCCGTTCGTCGATGGGAACGGGCGCACGGGGCGCGCGCTCATTCATCTTATCCTCCGGCGTCGAGGGATCGCGCCTCATGTGGTGCCGCCCGTCTCGCTGGTACTGGCGACGCTTTCAACCGATTACGTGGCCGGGCTCACGGCGTTCCGACATGAAGGCGACGCGGCGTCAGCACAGGCCATGAGCGGCCTGAACCGATGGGTCGCCCTGTTTGCCGGCTGCTGCACGCGAGCCGTGCATGACTCCAACGCATATGAGACCCGCATCCAGCGGATCCAGGACGCCTGGCGCGCTCAGGTGGGACCGGTCAGACGCAACTCTGCGGTCGACACGCTTCTAAACATCCTTCCGGGCTCACCCATCATCACGGTCACTGGCGCAGCGCGTGTGTTGGGGAGAAGCTTCAACGCCGCGAGCAAGGCGATCGCCCAGCTTACTGCGGCAGGCGTGCTGAAGCAGATCAGTGTGGGCCGCCGGAATCGTGCCTTTGAGGCGCCTGATGTGATTGACGCTTTCACGGTGTTAGAGAGACAGTTGTCCAGCCCCGAGGGGGATACGCGTATTTCGGCACCGATGCGTCCGGTGCCAGCCAGACGGCAGGGGGATGGCGAGTGAGATTCACGGAGTCGGAAGTCGAAGAGGCGACCATAGAGTGGTTCACGGAGCTGGGCTACGCGTATGCGTGCGGCCCAAATCTGCTCCAAGATGGGGAGTCGCCGGAGCGCGACGAGCGAACGCCGTTTCTAGAGCGCCGGCTGCGCTCCGCGATCGCGCGGCTGAATCCGGGACTGCCAGCCACGGCTGTTGAAGACGCGTTCCGCAAGCTCATGCGAGTGAGTTCACCCTCGCTTGTGACGGCCAACCGGTTGCTGCACCGCATGGTGGTGGACGGCGTCACGGTTGAATACGCGCGCGCCAACGGCACCATTTCTGGTGCTCAGGCGGTCGTCGTTGATTTTGAGAATCCTGACGCTAACGACTGGATCGTGGTGAATCAGCTCACCGTGGTCGACGGCGAGCATCACCGGCGCCCTGACGTGGTTGTCTACATCAACGGGTTGCCCCTCGCCGTGATCGAGCTAAAGAATCCCGCGGATGTGAAGGCCGACTGGCTCTCGGCGTTCAAGCAGCTCCAGACTTACAAAGCGCAGATTCCCTCGCTGCTGGTCTACGATGAGGCGCTGATCGCCTCGGACGGCACGACTGCTCGTATCGGCACGCTGACGGCTGGTCACGAGTGGTTCATGCCGTGGAAGACGATTGATGGCGATGCTGTGGCTCCCGCCTCGGCGCTCGAGCTTGAAGTGCTGATCAAAGGCGTGTTCGAGAAGAGCCGCGTGCTCAATCTCATCCAGCATTTCATCGTGTTTGAGGACAGCGGCGACGGCGTACCGGTCAAGAAGATGGCCGGATACCATCAGTTCCATGCCGTGAACGTCGCTCTTGCTGAGACGCTGCGCGCAAGCGGGTATGAGGGCGGACTGTCGCTTGCCGCTGAAGAGCAGTTGCCCTGGAAGGCGACGCGCACGTCCGGCGACAAGCGCATCGGCGTGGTATGGCACACCCAGGGGAGCGGCAAGTCGCTCACCATGGCGTTTTACGCCGGCCGCATCATGCATGCGGCAGCCATGGGCAATCCCACTATCGTGGTGATCACCGACCGAAACGACCTTGACGATCAGCTCTTTGGGACGTTTGCGCGGTGCACGGAGCTTCTCGGCGAGCCGCCTGTGCAGGCGGCTGATCGCGGGGACCTGCGTTGCTTGTTGACGCGTGAGGCCGGCGGTGTGGTGTTCACCACGGTTCAGAAGTTCTTCCCGGAGCAGAAGGGCGACGTGCATCCGGTGCTCTCCGAGCGGCGCAACGTCGTCGTGATCGCGGACGAGGCGCACCGCAGCCAGTACGATTTCATCGATGGCTACGCGCGACATATGCACGACGCGCTGCCCAACGCGAGTTTCATCGGATTCACCGGCACGCCCATCGAGCTCGCCGACAAGAACACCCGCTCGGTGTTTGGCGACTACATCAGTGTCTACGATATCCAACATGCCGTTGAAGATGGCGCTACCGTGCCCATCTACTACGAGAGCCGTCTGGCTAAGCTTGAGCTTGCTGCTGATGAGCTACCAAAGCTCGACCCGGAGTTTGAGGAGATCACCGAGGGCGAAGAGGTCGAGCGCAAAGAACGGCTCAAGTCGAAGTGGGCGCAGCTTGAGGCGCTGGTGGGGACCGAGAAGCGGCTTGAGCTCATCGCGCGTGATTTGGTGGAGCACTACGAGCACAGGTGCGAGGCCGCGGAGCTCGCCGGGGGCAAGGCCATGGTCGTGTGTATGAGCCGTCGTATCTGTGTGGCGCTCTATGACCAAATCGTTGCGCTGCGCCCCGAGTGGGCCGGGACGGATGACTCGGACGGCGCTGTGAAAGTGATCATGACCGGTTCAGCAGCCGATGGCCCTGAGTGGCAGGAGCATATCCGCAATAAGCCTCGTCGTGAGGCGCTGGCTGCCCGGTTCAAAGACCCGGATGACGCATTCAAGATCGTGATCGTGCGCGATATGTGGCTGACGGGTTTTGACGCCCCATGCTTGCACACAATGTATCTGGACAAGCCCATGCGCGGGCACGGGCTCATGCAGGCGATCGCGCGCGTGAACCGAGTGTTTCGCGACAAGCCCGGTGGACTTGTGGTCGATTATCTCGGCCTGGCTGATCAGCTGAAGTCCGCGCTCGCCACGTACACAGAGAACGGCGGAGGAGGCTCGGCGGCAATCGATCAGAGCGTTGCCGTTGCCCTCATGCAGGAGAAGTATGAGATTGTATGCGGCCTGTTTCACGGGTTGGATTGGGACGCGTGGATGTCCGGTAGTTCTACCGACCGGCTGAGACTACTGCCGGTTGCTCAGGAGCACATTCTGGCGCAGAAAGACGGGAAGAAGCGCCTGCTGGAGAACGTTTCAGCTCTGTCGCAGGCGTTCGCGCTGGCGGTTCCGGCCGATGAAGCGCTCGCAATCCGTGACGATCTTAAGTTCTTCCAGTCGGTGCGCGCGGTCTTGGCCAAGGAGTCGGGTGGCGGTGACGGCCGCAAGTCATCTGAAGAGATCGAGCATGCGGTTCAGCAGCTGGTCTCCAAGGCTGTCGCGCCGGGGGATGTCGTCGACATCTTCACTGCCGCAGGTTTGGACAAACCTGACATTTCGATTCTGTCCGATGAGTTCTTGGATGAAGTTCGCTCTCTGCCGCATCGAAACCTCGCGGTTGAGACGCTACGCAAGCTGTTGGAGGGCGAGATCAAGACGCGCGCACGGTCCAACGTTGTGCAGTCGCGTTCGTTTGCGGCGATGCTCGAGGAGTCGTTGCGACGCTATCAAAATCGTGCCATCGAGGCCGCTCAGGTTATCGAAGAGCTTATCTGCATCGCTAAAGACATGCGAGCAGCGCAGGAGCGTGGGGAAAAGCTCGGCCTCTCCGACGATGAGATCGCGTTCTATGACGCGCTCGCCTCCAACGAGAGCGCTGTGCGAGAACTTGGCGATGCCACTCTGAAGGCGATCGCGCAGGAGCTGGTCATCAAAGTGCGGGAGAGCGCAGCGATCGACTGGACGATGCGCGAAAGTGTGCGCGCCAAGATGCGCGTCATGATCAAGCGGCTGCTGCGGAAGTACAAGTACCCGCCTGACAAGCAGGAAGAAGCTGTAAAGCTTGTCATCGAGCAGGCCGAAGTACTCAGTGAGGGCTGGGTAGCGTAGGGGGCAGGCGTGGAATCATCTGAAAAGACGGTTCTGACTACGGCGCGTTAGTCGTGATCTTGCACGCTCTCGCTAACCCCTTCTAACTCTCGCCCTCCCCCCGCCCTTATCGAGCCCTGATTTTTACCCCTGCGCACGGGTGTTTAACGCCGCGCGAAACGTGGGTACCCACAATCATCACGTCCTTATGGAACGGATGGCTCATGACGCGCGTTGAGTGCTGGCTCTATTCGTGTGGACGAATCGTGCAGTCATCCCTAAATCCAAATATCGCGTTGGTCGATCCAGTTCTTCAACCTGTTTGAAATTCCAAACAGGTTGAAGAACTTTTGTTTCTTTAGAAGTTGTTCGGCTGGAGAGCAGAGGTAGACCCGGACTTCCGCATTCGGCGGAACCCGGGCCAGGAAGAGGAAAGGGAGTGTGAGGTTAGTGAGGCGAAACGGAAGACAGGGCTCCCGGCTGGTCGCCCTATTGACAGCTGGAGCGCTCATACTGGTGCCGATACAACCGGCGCTAGCCACGGTCTCAACGTCCGCGCTCAAGACGGCGCTGGCGCAGAAGGCCACGGCTGTTCACGAGCAGATGGCTCGGAAGATCACGCAAACCCAGCGCGAGGCAGCTGCGGTGCGCAAGAATGCGGAGGTGGCCGCAGTCACCGTCGCCAAGGGCGACGTCTCAGCATCGGCGCTTACCACGCCCGGACCGGGCGGAGTGCCTGACTACTTTGGCATGACTCCCAACTGGGCGTTCTCGCCCGAGCTGCGCAAGTTCGTCGATGGCCTGCCGGGTCTTGGCCCCGACAACGCCAATAACCTCGGCCAGTATCTTGCCGTGGGGCATCCGGACACCATCACATACCCGGGGTGTGACTACTATGAGATCGAGCTGCAGCAATACACAGAGCAGCTGCACTCGGACATGGGGCAAACGCTTCTTCGCGGCTATGTGCAGGTCAACAAGGGTACCGATACCTCCGGGAAAAACACCATCGTGCCCGATCCCATTCATTATCTCGGGCCCACCATCTTTGCCACCAAGGACCGCCCGGTCCGCGTCAAGTTCACCAACAAGCTGCCCACCGGTGAGGGTGGAGACCTGTTCATCCCGGTGGACACAACCTATATGGGCGCCGGTTACGGTCCGCTCGGCAGCAACTCGGGCGATCCGATGTACACGCAGAACCGCGCGTCGGTGCACCTGCACGGCGGCAAGACGGTGTGGATCAGCGATGGCACGCCGCATCAGTGGATCACGCCTGCCGGAGAGACCACGCCCTATCCCAAGGGCGTCAGCGTGCAAAACGTCCCCGACATGCCTGATCCCGGCGATGGCTCCACCACGTTCTTCTACAGCAACCAGCAAAGCGCGCGCATGCTGTGGTATCACGACCATGCGTACGGCATCACGCGCCTGAACGTGCTTGTGGGCGAGGCCTCAGACTACTTCATCACCGATGACGCCGAGAAAAAGCTCATCAGCGACGGCGTCATTCCTTCCGATGAGATCCCGCTCACCTTCCAGGACAAGACGTTCGTGGACGCGAGCACTATCGCCACCACCGACCCGACCTGGAACTGGGGCGCCACTCCCGGAACGCCGCATACCGGTGACATCTGGTTCCCGCACGTCTACATGCCGGCGCAAAACCCCGCGGACGTCTCCGGCGTCAACGCTATGGGTCGCTGGCACTACGGCCCGTGGTTCTGGCCGCCCACAGTCGACATCATGTACCCGCCAGTAGCCAACCCTTACTACGACGCGGTCAACGCGCCGTGGGAAAACGCGACTGCCCCCGGAACGCCCGATAACTCGAGCGGGATGGAAGCGTTCAACGACACGCCCATGGTCAACGGCACCGCATATCCTACGGTCACCGTGGATCCAAAGTCGTATCGGCTGCGCATCCTCAACGCCGCAAGCGACCGGTTCTGGAACCTGCAGATGTATGTGGCAGACCCTGACACCATCAGCTGCGACGGCAGGCGTGACACCGAGGTCAAGATGCTTTCCGCTGCCGAGACCACCGGTTGGCCCGCTGACTGGCCCATTGATGGCCGAGAGGGCGGCGTCCCTGACCCCACGACGGCCGGTCCTGACTGGATCCAGATAGGTACCGAGGGCGGCTTCCTGCCCAAGGTGGCCGTGGTCAAGCAACAGCCCATCACCTGGGTGACCGATGTGACGCTCTTCAACGCCGGCAACGTGGACAAGCACTCGCTGCTCGTCGCTCCCGCCGAGCGCGCCGACGTCATCGTCGACTTCTCCAAGTACGCGGGCAAGACGCTTATCGTCTACAACGACGCTCCTTCGGCGTTTCCCGCTGGCGATCCTCGCTACGATTACTACACCGGAGCGCCGGATATGACCGACACCGGCGGTAGCGCCAGTACCAAGGTGGGTTACGGCTCCAACACGCGCACGATCATGCAGATCAAGGTGTCTGCCGATGGTGCGGCCTCGGCGTTCGACCTGGCAAAGCTGGAGCAGGCGTTCACATCTACCGACACCACGCAGAGCGTGTTCGAGTCCTCGCAAAACAAGATCATCGTTCCCAATGACCGGTATGACTCCACCTACAACAAGACGTTCGCGCATGACGCGTATGCGCGCATCTACGACACCACGCTCTCGTTCAAGAACCTTGACGGCGTCGAGACGACGTTCTCGCTCGAGCCTAAGGCGATCCAGGACGAGCAGGGCGAGACGTTTGATGAGTACGGTCGCATGAGCGGCAAGCTCGGTTTGGAGCGGCCAAGTGGCGTTGCGGGCGCCCCCAACTTCAACCTCTACGGCTACTTCGATCCGCCTACGGAGGAAGAGACCGCAGTCGACCCGAGCATGGTCGCGCTGACCCCGATTCTCGGCGACGGAACGCAGATATGGAAGATCACGCACAACGGCGTGGACACCCACCCGATGCACTTCCATCTCTACGATGTGCAGCTGATCAACCGTGTCGGCTGGGACGGGTTCCTACGCTACCCCGATGACAACGAGCTCGGTTGGAAAGACACCGTGCGGGTGAGCCCTCTTGAGGACACCATCGTGGCGTTGCGGCCTGTTGTTCCCACGGCACCGTTCAATGTGCCTGACAGCATCAGACCGCTCGATCCCACCCAGCCGATCGGCGGGATGATGGGCTTTTCCACGGTCGATCCGGTCACCGGACAGCCCTACACCACGCCGATCATGAACGAGGTTCGCAACTTTGGTTGGGAGTACGTGTGGCACTGCCACATCTTGAGCCATGAAGAGATGGACATGATGCGGCCGGTCACCGTCGAGGTGCCCAGTACTATGCCCACGACGCCCACCGTGAGCCCGGTCACCCTGGTGTCGCCAGGTGCGGCCTCGCTGACGTGGACCGACGGCACGCCGGCAAACCTCGCTTCTACGTGGGGTAATCCGGCCAGTGAGATCGGCTTCAGGGTCGAGCGGGCATCGGTTGACGCAACAGGTGTCGCGGGAACGTATTCACAGGTTGGCAGCGCGCTGGCTAACCAGACTGACTATCGCGACGTCGATATCGCACTTGGCGATACCTACAGCTACCGTGTGATCGCGTTCAACCAGGAAGGCGAG
>Ga0123339_10001912_pt1 | contig 14272 bp, 10 predicted proteins | sample lystaG_FD_89956 | JGI IMG/M metagenome (GOLD analysis project Ga0123339, IMG submission 89956) | Glacier valley bacterial and archeal communities from Borup Fiord, Nunavut, Canada, to study Microbial Dark Matter (Phase II) -... | ecosystem: Environmental > Aquatic > Freshwater > Ice > Glacier ... | reverse complement strand
CTGGTGTGGCACCGCAACCCGGCACCGCACCGGCCAAGGCGGCATCCAAGCCGGCGGCGCATACCCCGAAAGCTCCGGCCCAGGCAGCCCCCAAGCCCGCGGCCCAGGCTGCGCCAAAGCCGGCTGCGCCAAAGCCGGCTGCGCCCGCCGCCAAGGCTACGGTCCAAGCGGTCCCGAAGTCCGACCCGCAAGCTGGCTATGCACCTGCCGCCCCGGTCCATCCAGCCGGTGCATCGCCCCATGCAACTTCCCCTGCTGGCCATCCCCCCGTTGCTGGTCCGGTTGCGGCGTCTGCGCCGGTCGGGCTGGCCCAGCGGACGGAGCACCACGACAGCTGGGTGCAGACCTTTGCCGGCCACCTCAAGCACGACGCCAGCGCCCTGTTCGCCGGCGCTGCGCCGACGATCCAGCACGAGGGCCACAACGCGCTTGCGGGTGCGGAGACGGCGTTGCTGGACATGAAGTCCGGCGTGACCAAGGTGGGAGGGGCCTTGCTGCACAAAGACTTCCGCGGGTCCCTGGCAGCGGATGAAAAGAGCAGGCAGTCCATCGCGGCTCACGCCGACCCGCACAGTCTGGCGTTCAAGGCGGGCAACATCGCGACCCATGTGGTGGTGGACACGGCAGCCACCGTGGCCGTTGCGGCGGGTGGCGAGCTTGTGCTGGGTGGGTTGGGTCTGGGCGCGGCGGCGACAGGGGCGGCCGCGTCCCTGGGTTTGGGCGAGGCGGGAGCGGTGGTTGCGGGCCGGCTTGCGGTGGGGGCAGCGGCCAATGCTGTCGGCTCCGGCGCGGTCACGGCGGCGCAAGGCGGGCATGTCCGGGACGTGCTGAAGTCCGCAGCGGTGGGCGGCTTGTCGGCGGGAATGGGCCACATGGTGGGCGAGGTGGTGAACCCGCTTGCCAAGGCGGCTGCAGGCCGCGTGGCGCAGGCAGCGCCCAAGCTAGCCGGCGTTTCAGGCCATACAATTCGGGTGGGCGCGGAGGCGGTAAGCGGAGCGGCCACGGGAGGACTTGTGTCGGCGGCGACCGGGGACAACCAGCACGACATCGTGCAGAACGCACTGTTCGGCGGCGCTCTGAGCAGCGTCGGAGCCGCCATCCGCGCCCGGGGCGCACACGAACCCGTACCGGGTAAAGGAAACCACCCGCAGGCTTCCTCAGCAGCGGAACAGGTGACCTCCCCATCTATGGCAAGGATGGCGAAGGACGCGTTCCGGCCCGTGCAGCAGGCGGTGCGGCAAGCTGGCGAAGCGGTGAAGCAAACGGGCGAGAAGATAAAACAGTCCTGGCAGGCCGGCCAGGATATGGTCAAGCCCGGTGCTTGGTTCATTGGCACGACGCCCAACATACCAAACTCCGTGACAGGTGGCTCTCTCGGCTCGCAGTTCCGCGTTCAGCACCGGGTCAAGCCGGGCGCTGAGAAAATGAAGCCAACCGCCTTTTTCACGTCACCTCAAGCCAAGTTCATCGTTCCACATGGAACCCCGCTCCTTGGCGGGACCGTCATCACCGGCGGCGGTACATACTCGATCAACACTGGCACCCGCACGGAAAGCATGGGCGCCAGCTTTAGTGCATTGAAGCCGCTTGGAGGCATACCGGGCACAGATATCGGCGCGTCGCTCGGCATTTGGGGCAGCATCGGTCAAAGCAACACGCTGACCCCGAAGAAGATTGCCGGTGCGGTCCGGAACCCTGAAGGCAACCCAAAACAGCCGTTCAGGATGACGGTAAATGGGGGACTTATGGCCTCGGTGGGTTGGCCAGGTTTCAAAATCACGGGTGGGACAATGCACACCCTCCATGTCTGGGCGGATATGGAGGGTAAGCTGGAGAGGCTTGCCCTAAACAATACGGAGCTCCCACTGGGTCCGTTCCGGGGCCTCAATATCAGTTGGCCCCACCGCGTGATCTTCGGTGGCCTCAACCGCTTTGGGGCGAAGGCGCGCAAGACGTTCCCTCGTTTGGCGAAGGCAGGCCCACCCGCCATCCCAGGCCACGACCATCCAGGGCCAGCCCAGCAGACAGAGCCGGCGCCGGGCAATGCCGCCGACCCCCGGACGCAGGCACGAACCCCGGAGGGTGAACAGCAGCCGGGTTCGCCCGGGGAGGAGCCGCCGGACCAGGCTCCCTGAGGCCGGCTACTGCCGAGGTGTCACCCACCTTGCCAAGTAACGGCCTGCCCTGGAACATATAGGCGGCCCCGCACGGCGGACACCGCGAAGCCGGACCATGCCTATGCAACGGCGCGAAGAGTACCGATGGGCCGCACCGTGGCATGCACATTGGCGCATGCCCGGCGTTCTCCGCCGGTCTAGTTGCGCCAATGTGCAGAAGCCGCCGTCCACGTTGGCGACCGTGGGCCGGGCAAAACGTCCGTGTGCCGGCAACACGAGCTGCCAACCAACCTCGGTTGCATCGGCGGCGCGCAGACACGTATGGTTTCTTCTAAGCATTCGTGTTCTGCGATGACGGAGGACAATCCTGCCACCGCCCCAAAGCTCTCCAGACAAGCAGCCGCATCCCTCTCCTAAGCCTGGTGCGGCACCGCCCCCTGGCGCTGTGCCTGTCAAGACGGCCACCAAGCCGGCTGCGAGTGCCAAGAAGGCTCTGGTCCAGGCTGCGCCTAAGCCGGCGCCCCCCGCCGCCCATGCCCCAGTTCAGGCTGCGCATCCCCTTGCAGTGCCGGTGCATCCACCTGCTGGTCCTGTGGCGGCGCCGGCCCCGGTTGGGTTGGGCCGGCGGACGGAGCACCATGATGGCTGGGTGCAGACCTTTGCCGACCACCTCAAGCATGACGCCAGCGCCTTGTTCGCCAGGGCCGCGCAGACTGCGCAGCACGAGGGCCACAACGCGCTGGCGGGTGCGGAGACGGCGTTGCTGGACATGAAGTCTGGCCTGACCAAGGTGGGCGGCGCTGTGATGCACAAGGACGTGCGGGGGTCGCTGGCAGCGGACGACAAGCACCGGCAGTCCATTGCGGCGGGGGCCGACCCGAACAGCCTGGCGTTCAAGGCGGGCAACATCGGCACGCATGTGGTCGTGGACACGGTGGCGACGGTGGCGCTGGCAGCGGGGGGCGAGGTGGTGCTGGGGGCTGCTGGGCTGGGCGCGGCGGCGACGGGAGCGGCGGCGACCTTAGGCATGGGGGAGGTTGGTGCGGCGGTTGCCGGGCGCCTTGTGGTAGGTGCTGCGGCGAACGCGGTTGGCTCTGGCGCGGTGACGGCGGCGCAGGGCGGCGGCGTGAAGGAGGTGCTGAAGTCGGCGGCGGTGGGCGGCCTGTCGGTCGGTGTCGGCCATGCCGTCGGCGAGGCGGTGAACCCGCTTGCCAAGGCGGCTGCAGGCCGGGTGGCGCAGGCCGCGCCCAAGCTGGCCGGCGTTTCCGGCGCCGCAGTGCGGGTGGGCGCGGAGGCGGTAAGCGGGGCGGCCACAGGCGCCGGCGTGTCGGCACTCACCGGCGACAAGCCGCGCGACATCGCGCAGAACGCCCTGTTCGGCGGCGCGCTCAGCGGCGCAAGTGCAGTCATCCACGCCCGGGGCGCACCCAAGCCCACACCGGGCGAACAGGGGCCAGTTCCGCACCACCCCGCCGCGACGCCTGGCACCGCTGGTCACCCAACCGCCGGAGCGACGCACGAAGGCGGTGCGCCTGCCAGCGGCTCCGCCGGCTCCAGCGACGCGTTGACAGGGCCGCACGCGCCATCGTCGGTGGATGTTCCTGCTCATGGCATGGGCCCCCACGGGTCCGCATCGGAGACCCACGGGACGCAGCGCCCCGAACACGGGACACCCCCCGCGGGCGGTGGGTCCGGAGGTGATCACATCGCGTTGCAGGAAGGTAGCACCGGGTCAAAGGATGGTCCGGTCCTTTGGTCGCAAAGGCTGAATGAACTTGGGCCGGCGGAGTTGAAAGCACTCGCGCACTCCAGGGCAAACCTCACCCCGGAGCTGCAACGGCAGCTTGGGTCCGAACCCGCGATAGACACCCTCCTGAACGGGGAACGGAACAGAGACATCGTTCCTGGCGCGCCCATGCACAACAAGGGTGTGCTGCCGGATCGGTATCACGACTCCCATGCGCATGAGGGGCCCTACAGCGGCACGTTCGATCCCACCTACCTGGACTCCAACCTGGCCCGGCTCACCCAGCTCTCCCAAGACGGCAAGAGGATGACGCTGAACTTCCCGGTCGCGCCGCACATCTTCGAACTGGGCGACGCCAAGATCCCCGGCAACAAGCTGGACCCGGCATATTACCTCCGGCGGCGGCAGGGGGCGAACGGGCCGGAAAACGTCATGGGCACTGCAAAGCTGATCAACGGCGAAGTCCATATCCTGGATGCCGGCGTTACCGACACGACGGGACAGCCTCGGATCAAGCCCGGCAAGTATAGCCTGAAAGACTTCGAAACGCTCATCGGCCAGCCGTTTCCGCCGGGGCTCGAGGAGATACATTTCGTCTCGTCGCCGGCGCACACGACGCTCTCCTACCAGGGCCCGAAGGTGGACGAGAAGCACATCAAGATGATCGCGGAGTATGCCGCCCAGGGACGGCAGTTCCTCGACGACATCCCGCAAAACGTGAAGGGTCTGCACATCGGCCTGGCCGGCAGCAACGTGTTCGATCCATCGTCCTACAAGGGAGCCTACGACTCCTTGAATGTCGCCAATGAGCAGGAAAGCCTGCATCATCTACCTGATGGAACCCTCAAGATCTCCGGATACGGCGAACTTACCGTTGCCAAGGAGGCCGTCGGCACGCTGGCCCGCTTTCCCCCGCTGAACGAGGAGACGGTCCGCGACATCAGCCAGGCCATCTCTCCTATGCGCTATGCCGGCGGCACGACCGTCATCCACATGGATGCAAGCAACTCCAAGATGACGCCCGACCTGAGTGCCCCCGGCAGTCCCAGCGTCACGACCTTGGAAACGCATGGCCAAGCCGAAAACCTGAAGGCGCTTGAACAGCTTCTCCGGGAGAACCCGGACCAGGAGATCATCTGGGCCCACATCGGCGCTGCTGTCACGCAGACCGTGCCCAAGGGGTATGGGGAGAAGGTCAGGGAGCTGCTCGCCAATCATCCGAACCTGAAGATAGACACGTCGTGGACGGCGACGGCGGACATGATCGCCGGACGCGCCTTTCACGAGCCGCTGGACAAAGCCCCGGATGCCAAGAACGTCTCGCGGTGGGCCGAGATCATCGTGGACAACCCAGACCGGTTCATGTGGGGCAGCGACACCATCGCCGCCTCCCAGAAGGGCAATGAAGATGTCGTGGCCACGATCTACAAGCGCTTCAAGGACATAGGCCTGCTGGACGAGATCAGGCGGATCGGCGACGCGAAGGGGAATTCGGACGCGATTGAAAAATTCTTGACTGAGAACTTCAAGAACTCCATTGCCGAGGCGGCCAAACGGGTCACTGAATTCCGTACGAATAAAAGAAATGCCGATTGGCTCAAGGCCGGAGGGCCGAGCGACGCGAACGGCAGGGTTCCACCGATGCAGCAGGTCAAGGTGGAGAGAGAATGGAAGTTGGTTGACTCATCTACGCTTGAGAATGGCGGGAACCGGGAGACCTACATCATGCCGGACGATGCAAAACCGGCCGAAGGCGCCGCCATGATCTGGAAAGCAGACGGTTCCGGCTACTACGAACCCACTGATGGACCGGCCCGCGAGACTGGTCGGCCTCCCCTGAATCCGAAGCGCACGCATGGCCGCACGCCCTGACCCCAATGGATTGAACCTGTGGACGCGCTGCGCCAGGGCGGCGGCGGGCGCCCTGGCAAGGACCCATGCAGCCCGGTCTCCCAGGTCGAATGCGCCACAATCACGAAGTCTGCTTCCGGGGCACCATCGGAAGGGTCGTCCAGGTGCTCCGGACATGACGCGCGCCAAGTGGCGGGCTAGCGTCCAGCGGCCGCAGTCAGCCGGAGTGGCAGGTCTCGGCTGCAGGACGCGCTTCGGTTGCAGCCAGCATGCCGACTGATCGAGGGCCCGGCGGCACAAGGCCCGACGAACCTCTGATCCCGCACGCTACATCGCCTTCGACGCCGCGAACCGCGCCGAACACTCCCTAGCCCCCCCGCATCCAATCCCGTATCCCTCCACCCATGGACCTTGCCACCCTCCCACCCTCCCGCATCGTCGCCGTCGCCCGTGCCGCCCGCGCCCGCCCGGACACCGACTTCCTGTGCTACGGCGAAAGCGATCACCCCGCCCCGGCCGGCGCCGCCCCGGCGCTGCAAGCCGCGCTGGCCCGGGGCGACGCGCTTTACCCCGACGTCCGCGGCGTCCCCGCCCTCCGCCAGGCGCTGGCCGACCACCTGACCCAACTGCACGCCCTGCCGGTGACAGAGGACCGCATCCAGGTCACGGCGTCCGGCATGACGGCCGTCAACGTCGCCCTGGCCAGCATCGTCCGCGCCGGGGACCGCGTCGTGCTGCACACCCCCGCCTGGCCCAACCCGGCCAACGCCACCCTGTTGCGCGGCGCCGCCGTGGACGTGCTGCCGCTGGACGCCCGCCCAGACGGCGGCTTCCAACTCGACCTGGACCGGCTGGCCGCCAAGCTGCCCGGCGCGCGCGCTTTCATCCTGAACTCCCCTAACAACCCCACTGGCTGGACCGCCACCCTGGCCGAGCTGCACGCCATCCTGGCCTTATGCCGCCGCCATGGCGTCTGGCTGGTGTCGGACGAGGTGTACTCCCGGCTGGTGTACGACGGCTCCTCTGCTGCACCGTCTCTGCTCGACATAGCCGGGCCGGACGACCGCGTGATGGTCTGCAACAGCTTCAGCAAGACCTGGGCGATGACCGGCTGGCGCCTCGGCTGGGCCGTGCTGCCTGCCGGCGCCCGGGACCGGGTGGCGGAGGTGGTGGAGGTCACCCAATCCGGCACCGCGCCCTTCGCACAAGCCGGCGCGCTTGCCGCCATCGCAGACGAGGACTTCGTCCACCGCTTCCGCGCCCATTGCGCTGCCGGGCGGCAGATGGCGCTGGACGGCCTGGCCGGGCTGAATGGCGTGGGCCTCGCGGCACCGGACGGCGCATTCTATGCCTTCATCGGCGTGGACGGGGAAGCCGACAGCCTCGCCCTCGCGCTCCGGCTGGTGCAGGACCACGGCGTTGCCCTCGCGCCGGGCAGTGCCTTCGGCGAGGGCGGGGAGGGCCATCTCCGCCTCTGCTTCGCCCAAAGCCGCCCCCGGATGGAGCGAGCCATGACCCGGCTGCGCGCCGGCCTGCAAGCGCGGTGACCCAACTTCCCGCTTGCGCCGTCTGCGGCAGCGCGGCCCGGCCGCCGTTCCGCCCGCCGCCAGCCGAGCTGGCCCCCGACCTGGACGGACGGCCCGGCGAACCCACGCGCTCCACCCTGCCAAAGTGGATCGCCACCTGCCGCCGCTGCGGTGCGTCCGGTCCGGACCTCTCCCACCTGCCGGATGGCGCCGCGGACGTCGTGCGCGGGGAGGCCTACCAGGCGCTCCGTACCCCCGGCCCGGACAAGCCGGCGCTACGCTGGGCGTTGGTCTGTACCGCCCTGGACCGCCGGGCCGAAGCCGCGGAGGCCACACTGCAAGCCGCCTGGGCGCTGGATGACGCCGGAAGCGGCACCGGTCCCGCGCCGCCCGGCCCCGCGCCTTCTGGCTCAGGGGACGCAGCCACGCTCCGCCGGCGGGCCGTGTCGCTGTGGGGTCTGCCGCAGGGAACAGAGGACGCGCTGCGCCAGGTGGACATCCTGCGCCGGGCCGGAGACTTCACCGCGGCCGGGGCCGTCGCCGACGCACTCGATATCGCGCCCCTGGATGAAAACAGCGCCGCCGTCCTGGCGTTCCAGCGCGCCCGCATCGCGGACGGCGATACCGGCCGCCACATGCTCAGCAGCGCCCTGCGCCCCCCGGCCCGGCGCCCCCACGTCACGCATGGGACGCCCGCCCCCGCTACAGGCGGCTTCTGGCGCCGGCTGCTCGGCGGATGACGCTGCAGGCGAACATTCAAGCCGCCCTGGACGGCAAGGCCAAGCCGCTGGGATCGCTGGGCCGGATCGAGGCGCTGGCAGTGCAGCTTGGCACGATCCAGAACACGTTGCGCCCACTCGTGAACCCGGCAGTGCTGGTGTTCGCCGGGGACCACGGCGCGGCGCCGGGCGTGTCCGCCTATCCCTCCAGCGTGACGGCGGCGATGGTCGGCGCCTACCTGGCGGGAGGCGCGGCGGTCAACTTGTTCGCGCAGCAAGCCGGGGCGCGACTGCTGGTGGTGGATGCCGGCGTTGCGGCGGACCTGCCGGCGCATCCTGGGCTGGTGCCCGCCAAGGTGCGCCCAGGCACACGCGACTGGCGCACCAGCCCGGCCATGACCGCGGCGGAGTTGGATCAGGCCCTGCACGCCGCCGCCGCCGCCGTGGACCGACTGGCCGGCGAGGGCTGTACGGTCCTCGCGCTCGGAGAAATGGGAATCGGCAACACCGCCAGCGCCGCCCTGCTGGCGCACAAGGTGGCCGGGCTGGACCTGGCGGCGCTGACCGGCCGCGGTGCCGGCCTGGACGACGCCGGTCTGGCCGGCAAGGCCGCGGCCATGGCGTCCGGCGCCGCACGCACTGCCGTGCGCCTGCCGCCGCGGGATGCCCTGACCGAATATGGCGGCTATGAAATCGCCATGCTGGCCGGCGCCATCCTCCGCGCGGCGGAGTGCCGGGTGTGCGTCCTGGTGGATGGCGTGATCGTCACCGCCGCAGCCATCGTCGCCCACGCGATGCGCCGGGACTGCTTGACGGCCTGTGTCTTCGCCCACCGCTCGGCGGAACCGGGCCATGACCTCATGCTGGCCCACCTCGGGGCGGCGCCTCTCCTGGACCTGGGGATGCGCTTGGGTGAGGGGACCGGGGCGGCGCTGGCCATCCCGTTGCTGCGCGCCGCGGCGGCGGTGCTGTCGGACATGGCGAACTTGCGGGACTTGGTTGCTTAAGGACCAGCTACGGCTGGCGCTGGTGGCCATCGGCTACTTGACCCGGCTCCCGTTGCCGCCGTGGATCGGGCACAGCGCCTGGGGGCTGGACCGGGCAGCGCGCTTCTTCCCGCTGGCCGGGCTGCTGGTGGGCGGGGCAGGCGCTCTGGTGCTGTCATGCGCCCGGCTGGGCCTGCCACCCCTGGCCGCCGCCGGACTGGCGCTGGCGGCCATGGCGGCGCTGACGGGGGCGTTGCACGAGGATGGGCTGGCCGACACGCTGGACGGCCTGGGCGGCGGCTGGACCCGCGACGACGCCTTGCGGATCATGAAGGACAGCCGCATCGGCGCATATGGCGCGGTGGGGCTGGTGCTGGTGCTCGGCCTCAAGGCCGCGCTGCTGGCGGACCTGCCGGCCATGGCCCTGCTGGCGTCTGGCGCGGCGAGCCGGCTGGCGCCGGTCTGCGTCATGGCGGCGCTGCCCTATGCGCGGCAGGGAGACGCGCAGGCACGCGCCGCACCGGTCGCTGCCGGGCCAGGTGGGCTGGCGGCGGCGGCGGCGTGCGGCCTGCCACCCCTGATGTGGCTGGGGTGGCGCGCCCTGCCGGCCCTGGCGCTCGCGTCGGCGCTGACGGTGCTCATGGGCCTCTGGGTCCGCCGCCGGCTCGGCGGCTGGACCGGGGACACCCTGGGCGCCGTGCAACAAGCGGCAGAGCTGGGCGTCCTTCTGGCGGCGGCATGGCGCGCGGCCTGATCCTCCTGGCCCGGCACCCGCGCCCCCGCGTCGGTGCCCGCGTCTGCTACGGCCGCACCGACGTGCCGCTGGCCGAGTCCCCGGACGCCGGTGCCGCAGCCCTGCTAGCCTTGATCGGCGCCGATCCCGTGGAGCGCATCGTCACCAGCCCCTTGCAGCGCGCCGCCCTGGTCGCCCAAGCCGTGGCCATGCAGACCGGCGCACCCCTGCACACCGACGGCCGGTTGGCTGAGATGGACTTTTGCGCCTGGGAAAACCGTCCCTGGAACAGCGTCCCCCGTGCCGAGGTGGATGCTTGGGCCGCCGACCCCCTCCGCTACCGCCCCGGCGGCGGCGAGAGCGTAGCCGATGTCCTGCTGCGCGTCCGCCGCGCCTGGACCGGCATCGCCAGCAGCGCTGACAACACCCTGGTCGTGACCCACGCCGGCCCGATCCGCTGCCTGCTGCATATCGCGCTGGGGGTGCCGATCCTGGAGGCGATCCAGGCCAGCATCGCCTACGGGTCGGTCACGCGCGTGGGCGGCTGAGGGCGCGGCGTGACCCCCGCATAAGCCGGCCCTTCAGCCGGATGCATATGCAGTTTACCGCGGTCGCGAGGCAGCCACCCCGCGTAGCGCCCCCGCCCGAAATCGTCCCGGTCTAGCAACAGCTTTGGAACGGCCTATGTAAATAGCGTCCGGCCACGGGCCAGGCCCTATCCGCCGTATGAACCCGGCGGGACCATCCGGCAACTTGCGAGGCACCATGTCCGACCTGTGGCAGCAACTCATCGTACGCAACCAGGAGGCCGGGCCGGGCGGTCCCGGCAGGTCGAACCGCATCCGCAACCGGGTTCTCGCAGGCGTGGCAGCGGCGGCCTTGCTGTTCGTCGTGGGGTCGGTTTGCACCTATACGGTGCCGCAGACCGACCTGGCCTTCCTGACCCAGTTCGGCCGCGTCGTGAACCGGGATGCCGGGCCGATCGGGCCGGGCATCCACGTCAAGCTCCCGTTCGTGCAGCACGCGGACATGCTGACGATCACCCGGGACACCGACGACCTCGGCAAGGTGGACGCGCTGACCAAGGACACCCAGGCCGTCACTTTCAAGGTTTCCGTCACCACCAGCATCCCGCCCAGCGCCGTCTATCAATTGCTGTATGAGGTCGGTCGCTCCGGCAACGTGGACCTGAAGCGCAACTACGACGCCACGATCCTGCTGGAACTGCGCAATGTGATTTCCCGCCACTCCATCACCGAGATCGCGGGCGAGGGCCGGGAGCAGGTCCTGGCCGAGTTGCAGATCGCCGTGCAAACCGAGTTGAAGCGGCTGTACGGCGTCAACGTGGATCAGGTGCAGGTCAGTGTGGACAAGATGCCGGCCAGCTATGTCGAGCGCATCAACCAGGCCATGCTGAGCCAGGCCGCGATCCTGCAAAGCGAGCGCGACCGCCAGAAGGCGGCCATTGACGCCGAGACCGCCAAGATCAGGGCCGCCGGCGAGGCCAACCGGGCAATCGAGGAGGCACGCGGCCGGGCGCAGTCCAACCTGCTTGAGGCTCAAGCCCAGGCGCAGGCCATCCAAGTGAAGGGCCAAGCCGAGGCCGACGCCCGGACCAAGATGGCGCAGGCGCTGACCGCCAACCCGTCGTTGGTCGAGTTGGAGAAGGCGCAGCGGTGGGACGGGCGCCTGGTGCAACAGAACATCTACGGATCGGCCCCGATGCCGTTCTTCAACCTGTCGCCAGGGACGCCGCCCATCCGCTAGTGTGCCGGATCAGAAGTTTGTCGGCCCTTGCCGGCGGGCTTCTGATCTGTCGGCACGCTGAAAACAAACGGGATAGTGGCCTGAATCCGGGGGTTTGCCTCTCCGGTGAACTTCCGGTTCGGGACAATAGGCCGCAGTTGTACGCCATATACAGGACCCCATTGTGCATCACCGTATCCATCATCGTGCCATTCTTCCCGCAGCACTCCTTGGCATGATGGCTACCGCCGCTGCCGCGGCCCCTCTGCCAAATTGCCCGGTTCCCCAGGGTGCCGCGCCAATGACGCTGGACGGCACTGCCCCAGCCGCGTTGCGTGAAGCCTTGCATAATCGGTTCGGCAAGTTTGCGGGGCCTCGGGAGGCCTTCAATCCAACCGACGTGGTGCAGCCCGGCGTGGAGAACCGTCGCCTCGCGTTCCTGTGGCAGAACGGCCCGCGGTGGGTCGCGGCGATGGAGGTGGGCGGGCGCGGCTACAGCATCGCAGTGACGGTGTTCGAGTTGGATGCAGTCGGGCGTGCTGCTCTGTTCGTGGCGACGGCGACTGCCACCCCTAACACCTTGTGCCGCACTGCAACCCGGCTGATCCGGCACGTGCCGCAGTGACGGTGGCAGCCGGCCCTTGCCACGGCGGCGCGCCCGTCTAAACCGGGGTTCGTAACTTCGGGAGGACCACACGATGCAGATCGAAGGCAAGACGGTGCTGGTGACCGGTGCCGGCTCCGGCCTCGGCGCCGCCACCGCCCGCCTCCTGGCCGGCGCCGGCGCGCATGTCGTGCTGGCCGACATCGTGGACGCCACGGCGCTCGCAGCCGAGCTGGGCGGCGCCTACCAGCGCACCGACGTCACCAGTGAGGCCGATGGCCAGGCCGCTGTCGCCCTGGCCCAGTCCCGCTTCGGCGCGTTGCACGGCCTGGTCAACTGCGCCGGCATCGCCATCGGCGAGAAGGTGGTCGGCAAGGAAGGCCCGCACCGCCTGGACAGCTTCGCCCGCGTGATCGGCATCAACCTGGTCGGCACGTTCAACATGATCCGCCTGGCCGCCGCCGCCATGCAGCGCAACACCCCGGATGCGGAGGGCGAGCGCGGGGTGATCGTCAACACCGCCTCCGTTGCCGCCTATGACGGGCAAATCGGCCAGGCCGCCTACGCCGCCAGCAAGGGCGGCGTTGTCGGCATGACTCTGCCGCTCGCGCGCGATTTGGCGCGGGACGGCATCCGCGTGATGACGGTGGCGCCGGGCCTGTTCGGCACGCCGATGCTGCTGGGGATGCCACAGGACGTGCAGGATAGCCTCGGCCGCTCCGTCCCGTTCCCGCCGCGGCTGGGCCGGCCGGAGGAATACGCGGCCCTCGTCCGCCATATCCTGGAGAACACCATGCTGAACGGCGAGGTGATCCGCCTGGACGGCGCGATCCGAATGGCGCCGAGGTGACCCCCACGGTCCTTTACCGGACCGCAGACCTTCTGGTCCGCCATGTGCCGGCCGCCGATAACACCCGGCATGCCGTCACCTTCGACTGCTACCACGACGACCGCACCCTGGACCGGCTGGGCTTCGGGGAAGAATACTTTGCCCGGCACGGCATCCCCGCCACGCACCTGCTGAGCCGTGACAACGACTGGTTCCAGTACCCGGACTTGCCGGCGGCGCTGGAAGCCATGCGCGCCGCCGCATCCGATGCTGGGCGGGTCCTGGCCTACGGGTCCAGCATGGGCGCATACGCCGCCGTGCGGTTCGCCGATGCCGTGGGCGCAACGGCGGCGCTCGCCCTGTCGCCTCAATACTCGGTTGACCCGGCCAAGGCGCCGTTCGAGCGCCGGTGGGGCCAGGACCAGCGCCGGTTGCGCTTCCTGCCGGCGCTGGACGGCCCTATCCGCTCCCACGTCCGCCCGGTCATCGCCTACGATCCCAGCAGCACCGACCGGCTCCACGCCGACCTGATCGCCCGCGACACGCCGGTGCAGCGCCTCCGCCTTCCTTTCGCCGGGCACCCGGTCGGCAGCTTCCTGCACGACGCCGGGCTACTCCACCGCCTGGTAATGGAAACCCTGGATGGCACGCTGGACGCTGCCGGCTTCGAGCGGGATGCCCGCGCCGCCCGGCGCGGCTCAGCCCAGTTCTACGGCATTCTGGCGGCCCGTCAGCCCTCCAGCCGCCACAAGTGCGCGGTGGGGCTGGCGCAGCGTGCAGTGACGCTCGACCCCGCCCGGCCAGGTAGCCACCATGCCCTGGCCCTGTGCCTGTCCGCCGCCGGCCGCCATGCCGAGGCGCTGGCCGCGCATGAGAGGGTGGCCGCGTTGGAGCGCCACCCCGGCTACATGATGGATCATCTGGATGCGCTGCGGCTGGCCGGGGACACCGCCGTGGCGCTCGCCGTGGCGCACGGCATCCGCGCCGCCTGGCCGCACCACGCCGGCATCCACAACACCATTGCCGAGCTGTTGCGCGCCCAGCGCGACGTGCGGGGCGCCTTGGGGTTTGCCGAACAGGCCATGGCGCTGGACCCTGGCAGCGCGCACTACCGGCGCACCGTCGCCGTGCTGCGCGCTAAGCTGCATCCCCTTGCACCTCACCTCGCCACCCGCGCGCTGTTCCTGTGCGCCCGGAAGGCGCTTGGCGGCCGGTGACGTCCTAACGGCCGCGTGGCTCAGCCGTTTGCGCTGTCAATTGACTAGCCGAATACGCTTGCGTCGGCCCGCCCGACGCCCAGCAGCAGGATGCGTGTCTGGTCCGGCAGGGTCAGCGTCGTGTAGCCTGGGTCGTTGACCTGGTTGGCCAGGGCATAGGCTGCGGCATTCGGGTTATACTGCTGCAGGGTGACGTG
>Ga0123339_10001910_pt1 | contig 14282 bp, 11 predicted proteins | sample lystaG_FD_89956 | JGI IMG/M metagenome (GOLD analysis project Ga0123339, IMG submission 89956) | Glacier valley bacterial and archeal communities from Borup Fiord, Nunavut, Canada, to study Microbial Dark Matter (Phase II) -... | ecosystem: Environmental > Aquatic > Freshwater > Ice > Glacier ... | reverse complement strand
TTGAGCGTCGTGCCGATCTCCTTCATCGTCATCTCCTCGTAGTAGTAGAGGATGACGATGAGCCGCTCGTTGCGGTTGAGGCCGCGGGTCACGAGCTTCATCAGGTCGCGGTTCTGCAGCCGGTTGGTCGGGTCCTCGGCCTTCTTGTCCTCGAGCACGTCGATTTCCCGCACGTCCTTGAAGCTGTCGGTCTCGTACCACTTCTTGTTGAGCGACACGAGGTTGACGGCCGTGGCCTCGGCGACGTAGGCTTGGACCTGCTCGACGGGGACGCCGAGGCGCTCGGCGAGTTCCTCGCGGGTCGGCTTGCGGCCCAACGCGGCCTCGAGCTGCTTCGACGCGGCGTCGTGCTTCGACTGCTTGGACCGGACGAGCCGGGGCACCCAGTCCATGGTGCGGAGTTCGTCGAGCATGGCCCCGCGGATGCGGGGGACGCAGTAGGTCTCGAACTTCACCCCGCGGTCGAGGTCGAAGGCGTCGAGGGCGTCCATCAGGCCGAACACGCCGGAGCTGATGAGGTCGTCGAGGTCCACCCCGTCGGGGAGGCGCTGCCAGATGCGCTCGGCGTTGTAGCGCACGAGATGCAGGTAGTTTTCGATGAGGCGGTTGCGGAGTTCGACCGTCGGGCAGGCCCGGTAGTCGCGCCACACTTGGCCAATCTCCGCCGCGTCGATACGGGTCACCATCGGATCCTCCCTGATGATCGGCCGGCCACCGCCCCGCGACGCGCTGCCGGGGTTGCAAAAGTTGCAAGCCCGGAGTCCCCCCGCGTCGGTCCGACCGCGTGCGGTGGCATCATTCGCCCGGGGCGGTTCTCGGGGCACCGCCGCAGCGCGGCGGGCCACCGAATAACTGCGCGCCGGGGTCCGAACATGCCACGCACGCCGGTGGGCCGGTGGTCCGCTCTCTCCCCCACCGACCTCGGGGCGGGAACCCCTCGATCGGTACACCCGGTATCGGCACCGCGGCCTTGAGGCAATGACTCAAAGGCCGCGAAAAACCCGACCCCCGGGGCCAAACTCTCGACGCCACCCGCACGCCTTCCCGGGGCCGCGGATCGCTCCGCGGCTGCCCCGTCCCCCGACGGAGCGGGCCGGGCGGCCGGCGACTTCGAGCCGGCGGGGGATAGCGTCCGGGCGGCCGGAAGTCGAGAGGGAATCCGCCCGCCCGCTCGGCTATCTTTCGCGCCGGCGGGCCGGTAAACTGCGGGGAATCCCGCGACCCGGCGGGCCGGAGGGGTTGCCATGAATCGACGGACTGGGTGGGCCGCTTTGATCGCCGCGTTGGCCCTTGTCGGCTGCGTCCCGCACCCGCCGACCGACGCCGCCGCGGCCGACGACAAGAAGGAGTCCCCCGTGAAACGCGACGGCTTCGCCGAGGACCGCGCCGCCAAGCCGGCCGCCGCGGGGCCCGCCGTCGATGGCCCCCGCGCCGTCGGCTACGTCAAGGCGCTGTGCGACCTCGGCCCACGCGTCTCCGGCACGCCCGGCATGGCAGCGCAACAGCAGTTGCTCGTGAAGCACTTCGAGGCGCTCGGGGCCAAGACGACCAAACAGGAGTTCGCGGCGCGGCAGCGGAGCAAGGCCGGCAACGTCGCCATGACCAACCTCGTCTTCTCGTGGAAGCCGGAGCTGCCGAAGCGGGTCATCCTGTGCAGCCACTACGACACCCGGCCGGTGGCCAGCGAGGAGCCGCGGCGCGAGAACTGGGAGCGGCCGTTCGCCAGCGCCAACGACGGCACCAGCGGCGTGGCGGTGTTGATGGAGCTCGCCCACCAGATGAAGGACCTGCCGCTGCAAGTGGGCGTCGATTTCGTCCTCTTCGACGGCGAGGAGTACGTCTTCGACGTGGGCGTGCCCTACGTCCGCGAGGGCGACAAGTACTTCTTCGGCAGCGAGCACTTCGGCGAGCAGTACGCCAAGGCCAAGGCGAAGCTGCCCTACAAGTACGCCGCGGCGATCCTGCTCGACCTGTGCTGCGCCGAGAACGCGCGGCTCGGCGTCGAGGGCTACTCGTGGCAGTTCGCCCCCGCCCTGGTGCGCGAAGTTTGGGGCGTGGCCGAGGCGCAGAAGGCCAAGTCGTTCAAGCTCGAACAGGGGTTCGCCCGCGCGCTGCAGGTGTCCGACGACCACCTCGCGCTCAACGAGGCCGGCATCCCCGCCATCGACGTGATCGACTTCGACTACCCGCACTGGCACAAGCTCAGCGACACGCCCGACAAGATTTCCCCGACGCAAACCGCCGAGGTCGGCAACGTCCTGGTGGCGTGGCTGCTGATGCAGAAGTGACCTACGCCAACGCCTTGGCGATGACGGCTTGCAGCTTCTCCCGGGCGGTCTTCGCCACCACGTGGGGGTCCTGCTTCCAGTAGCCGCGGTTGAACAGTTCGACTGACAGGTAGCCGGCGTACCCGCTGGCGTGCAAGTTCTTCAAGACTGACGCCAGCGGGGCGACGCCGTCGCCGGGGTAAACGCGGTCGGCGTCACCGATCGCGTCGCGGTCGATCTGCGGGTAGTCGTTGACGTGGAAGATGCCGATGGCGGTGGGCGCGAGTAACTTGAGGCCGGCGAAGTCGGACCCGCCCTTGTAGAGGTGGTAGATGTCCGGCAGCACGGCCGCACCTTCGACGCCGGACTCGGCGGCGACCAGCAACGTCTCGCCGAGGCGCTTGAAGGTCCGGGAGAACCCCCAAACTTCGACGAGGGGCGTCACGCCGAGCGCCCGGCCCAACTCGAACAGTTCGCGGTAGCGGTCGGCGGCGGCGAGCAGATCGACCGGCGGCTCGGCGGGCTTGCCGTCGTCCCGCTTGCTGGTGCCGCCGGTGGCCCCGACGGGCGGGGCGGCCAGCCGCCCGCAGCCGATCCGCCGCACCAAATCGAAGTCACGCTTCGCCTGTTCAAGCCCTTTCTTGCGGCGGCCGGGGTCGCCGACGATCCACTCGGCGAAGCCGATCGCGTTCGGTACGACTAGCCCGGCGTCGGCGAGGCGCTTCCCCAGGTCGGCCAGCGTCCCGCCGGCTTTCACGTACTCCTCGACTTCGGACACCCACGGCTCGAGGGCGCGGAAGCCGGCCTGACTGGCGATGGCGATCGACTCGACGATCGGCCGGGACTTGCCGTCGGCGCTGCGCACAGTGCTGGTATTCAGGCAGAGTCCGAACCCCGGTCGCGGTGCCGCGGCGGTCGCAACGGCCGCGGAAGCGGCCAGGGCGGCGGCCGAGCCGAGCAGCACGTCGCGGCGGGTGGGGGTCGCGCTCATCGGCACCTCGGGAAAAGCGAATCGCCGGGGTTAACCCCCGGCGACGTGGCGTGAACGCACCCCGCGGGCGGTCAGTCGTCCTTTTTCAGTTCCTTCTCCGGCTTCTTCTCGTCTTTTTTGGCCTTCGTGTGGACGAAGAGGAAGTTGCCGTCGTCCTTGGTGGACTCGAACTTGGTCGGCCGCGCCCCGCCCATCGGGTTGTAGCAGAGGGTGAACTTGTCGCCGACGATCTTGATGATCCCCTGCGCCTTGGTGCCCTTGATGGCGTCCGGCTCGAGGGTCTCCATGTCGATCGCGACCGGGTCCTTCTTATCGTCGAGCTTGTAGCTGAAGACGAAATCCATGTCCATCGACTTGAGGCTGATCTTGTCCTTGGTAATCACGACGGCCCCCTTGAGCGAGTCCGGCTCCTTCTTGTCGCCGCTGCGCGTGCCCTCGGTAATCTTCCACTCGCCGACCAGCTTGGCGGCGTCGAACTTCTCGGCCTTGTCGCCCTTCTCGGGCTTGGAGTCGTCGGCGAGCGCCACCAGCGGCAGGGCCATCAGCAGGGCGAGCATCAGGGAACGGGTCATCGGGGTCGTCCTTCCTTACAAGGGCACGAGTGGGGGCCGGCCGGGGACTCCCGAACAGCGGGGCAGTTCTAGCGGGCCGCCCGCGCGGCGTACAGCCCGGCACCGGGTCGCGGGCAGAATACAATAGCAACCGTCACGCCAGGGGGATTGTCCGTGGCAAAAATCTGGCCGCCCCGGTGGCACGTCGCCGGGCTGATCGGCGGGGCGATTCTGCTCTACGGTGCCGCGCGGCTCGCCGACGGCTGGCTGACCGGGGACCCGTTGCCCGACCGGCTCGACGAAGTCGAGGCGGTCGCGGGCCGCCGGGCCGGGTACCGCCAGGCGTTCGCCGACGCCGGCCCCCGCGTCGCGGCCGACGCGCGGCTGCAAGAGTTCTTCGGCAAGGTCGCGGCGGCCGGCTCCCCGCCCGACGCGAACCGCTTACTCGACCTGTTCGACACCGCCCGCCTCTCCGCCGAGGCGACCGCGGACCCGCTGGGCGGGCCACCGTCCGGCGACGGCGGCGAGCGCGAGGTGGCGGGGAAGCTGGTCGCGGGGATGCTGCGGAGCTTCGCCGCCGGCCCCCCCCCTCGGGGCGATCCGAGCCACAGAGGTCCGCCGCGTCGAGGTCCAGCCCGGGGGCACGGCCTGCGTCGTGTGGGCGCGGCACCGCGGCCGCGACGGCGAGTGCGTCCCGGCCCGGTGGTGGCTGACCGCCGGCCCGGCCGGGTGGGTGGCCTACGACCTCGAAGACTGCCGGCTCGGCTGGCGGCTCTCCGAGCAAGTCGCCCCCCTCGTGACGGGGCGCGGCACGGCCGAGGAGCAGGCTTCCCTTCAGTCGGCCCTCGCGGCGATGGCTGCGGCCCGCGTCGCCGTGGCCGAGCGGCGTCCGGCGGACGCGCGGGAACTCCTCGGGGCCGCGTCGCCGGCGGGCCTGCCGCCCGGCCACCGGGTGCAGTGGGAGTTGACCCTCGCCGGGATCGAACTCGCCGCGTCGGACCCCGACGCGGCGTTGCGACACCTCGACCGGGCCGACGCGGTCCGCCCGGCGACGCCGGCGGCGGACGCCCTCCGCGCGACCGCCCTGCACCGCCTGGGGCGCTGGGCCGAGGCGTCGGCGGCCGCGACTCGCTACGTCGAACTCCTGGGGCCGGACCCGCGCGTCTCGTTCGTCCTGGTCAACTCGCTCCGCCAACAAGGGTACGCCGCGGCAGCCGACATTGCCCTCGAGGCTGCCCGGCGGGAGTTCCCCGACGACGCCGAGTTGAGGCGACTCGGCGGGCCGTGACGGCGGCGTCACGCCGGCTTGCGGACGCGCAAGATGACCGACGGGTTGACGGCCTCGAACCGCAGGCTCTCGAGCTGCTCGACGCCGCGGGCCAGATTCATGAGCAGCACGTCCACCGGCGGGGCAAGCCGCTTCAGCACCTCGTAGGTGGCGGTGATCATTTCGAGCGTGCCGACGTTGGCGACCAGCCGGCCGCCGGGCCGCAGCGCCGCGAACGAACTCTCCAGGAGCCGGGCGACCTCGCCGCCGTTGCCCCCGACGAAGACCGCGTCGGGGGCCGGCAGGTCGGCGAACACGGCCGGGGCGCGGCCGAAGACCGGCTTGACGTTCGCCACCCCGAACTGTTCGGCGTTGGCCACGATCAGGTGGTAGTCGGCCGCGTCCTGCTCGATGGCGTAGACGACGCCGGTGTGCGTGAGTTGCGCCATCTCGATGGCGACCGACCCCGAGCCGGCCCCCACGTCCCAGGCCACGTCGCCGACCTGCAGGTCGAGTTGCGCGAGAGCGACCGCCCGCACCTCGGCCTGCGTGATCAGGCCGTTCTTGGGCCGGGACTGCGCGAACACCTCGTCGGGGTTGCCGAACCGGGCGAGCTTCGAGGTCCGCCGCGGCGCGTCCGGCTTGTTCGGCTTGCGCTGAAGGATCATGACGTTCAGCGGGTCGAAGCGCAGGTCCTGGATCTCGGCGAGTTCGCCCTGCGTGACGCGCTCGTCCCGGCCGCCGAGGTTCTCGCACACCGCCGCGCGGAAGTAGTCGATCCCCCGGGCCAGGAGTTCGCGCGCCACCCGGTTCGGCGGCGACTCGTCGCTGGTGAACAGCCCCACGGTCTCCGCCCCGCGGACCTTGTCGAGCACGTCGTCGAGCCGCCGGGCCGACAGGTCACCGAGGTACGCCTCCTCCCAGCTCACTTTGAGCCGCGCGAAGGCGAGTTGCATCGACGAGACGTGCGGCACGACCTCGAACGCGTCGGCCCCGACCTTGTCGCACAGGTAGCGCGCGGTGCCGTAAAAGAGGGGGTCGCCGATCGCCGCGACGACCTGCCGCTTGACGCCGAGGCCGGCCCGCAGCCGCTCGACGACCTCGGGCAGGTCGGTGCCGATGCGGACGCGCTCGGCGGCCAACTCGGGCAGCAGCCGCAGCGCCGCGTCGGAGCCGAAGACGACCTCGGCGGCGAGCAGGGCTTCGCGGCTCCGCACGGTCAACCCGGCGAGGCCGTCCGGCCCCACGCCCACGATCGGAATTTTCGCGCTCACTCGGCACCTCGGCTCGGGCGGGTACGGGACGGCGGTCATTGTAGGCCGGCCCGCGGCGGGCGGTCGCCGCGGCGGAATCGGCATGGCGACGCCCCGCCGCCGGGGGTATGATTCGGTACTCCCGTTACGCCCCCGTCCCCCGTTTGCGAGAGGCCCCCGATGCCGAAGCGACTGCTCGCGGCCGCCCTGGCCGCCCTCCTGCTGGCGGGCGTCCCCCCGGCCGTCGCCCAGGACGCCCCGAAGGACGCCCCCAAGGCCGCCGCCGCGACCGACGACGAGTTGAAGGAGGTCGCCCTCAAGCTCAACGCGCTCACGAGTAACGACGCCAGTTCCGCGAAGGTCCGCGAACTCATCAAGGACAAGGAAGCCGCCAAGCGCCTCGTCAAGGTCGCCGCCAAGGCCCTCAAGGACGGCGGCGAGAAGGACCCGCCCTTCAAGTACAACGCCGGCCTGGTCCTCGGCACCCTGGCGATCCGCGTCAAGGACTGGCCCTCGGCGGAGGCGTTCTACACCTTCTGCTACGAGAACGCCGAGAAGCTCCAGAGCGGCAAGAAGATGCTCGAGGCCTACGAGGTCCTCGTCGAGGTCCTCAACGAGCAGAAGAAGTTCGACAAGGCCGAGGAGTTGACCAAGCGCGTCCTCGACGGGGGCGGCAAGGAGGTCGAGCAGGCCCAACTGGGCATCATGGAGAAGCTCATCCAGACGCTCGCCAAGGGCGGCAACACCGACGAGGCCCTCGCCAAGATCGACGGCCTCACCAACCTGATCACCGACAAAGACAAGATGCTCTGGTACATGGTCAAGATGAAGGCGGAGGTCTACCGCGAGGCCAACAAGCTCGACGACGCCATCGCCCAGTACCTCGACGCGATCGACAAGGTCCGCGCGGCGAAGGGCCTCAAGAAGTCCGAGAAGACCGCCGAAGCCCGCGTCATGGAGTACACGCTGACCGGCCTGTACGTCGACAACAAGCAGATCGACAAGTCCGTCGAGTTGCTGGAAAAGCTCCTCAAGGCCAACCCCGAGAACGGGACCTTTTACAACGACCTCGGCTACGTGCTGGCCGACAACGACCAGAAGCTCGACGAGGCCGAGACCCTGGTCCGCAAGGCCCTCTCGCTGGAGGCCGACCTCAAGAAGAAATTGCTCGACGAGGGCAACATCTCCGAGGACTTCGCCAAGAAGGAGAACTCCGCCTACCTCGACAGCCTGGGTTGGGTCCTCTACAAGCGCGGCAAGTACGAAGAGGCCTACAAGTACCTCGACAAGGCCAGCCAGGACTCCGACGAGGGCAACCACATCGAAATCTGGGACCACGTCGCCGACTGCCTGGTCAAGCTCGACAAGAAGAAGGAGGCGGTCGAAGTTTGGACGAAGGCGCTCAAGCTCGAGGACGCCACGAAGCGGGACATCGAACGCCGCAAGAAGGTCGAAGCGAAGCTCAAGAAGCTCCAGGCCGAACTCGCCAAGTGACTCCCCCCGGCACCCCGGGCGGTCGGGGCCAACCCCCCGACCGCAGTCCGTTCGCCGGCACGAACCTCCATGTCGGTGGCCACCCCGTCCGGGTCCACGACCCCGCGACGGTCCCGCCGGGCGTCGCCATTCTGCTGCACGACGGTGACGCCGGCACGCACCCCGCGGATCTTACCGCGCTGGGCGTGACCGTCGTCGAAGTCCTCGAGTCCGCACACTTCTGGATGACGCCCGCCGGCGAAGCGTGGGTCTCCGAGACCCTCGCCCCGTGGGCACTCGCGCGCTGGGGTGTGCCGCACGTTGCCCTTGTGGGGTTCGGCGTTGCCGGCCACGCCGCCCTCCGGCTCGCTTTCCGCGCGGCCGGCCTCTTCCCAGTCGTCGCCGCCGAGTCGGCCGCGGTGGACCTGCACGACTACTACGGCACCGGCACGCCGCTCGACGGGGTTTACGACAGCCGCGAGGCGTGCCGCCAGGACTCCGCCCTGCTCAGTGTCCGCCAGTCCCGGACGCCGCCGCACGTCGCCTTCGCCTGCCCCCCGCCGCACGCACACTCCCGCGGCAACGACCGACTCCGGGAGAAACTCAACGCCATCGGGGTCGCGCACACGTTCGTGGAGCAACCCGAGGCGACCGCCGCCCTGGCCGGGTTCGTTGCCGCCGGCCTGCGGCAGCACGCCCGCCGATTATTGTGAGTCACCGGGTCGGCACGATGACGACGCCCTCCTCGCGGACCGCCTCCGGAGTCGCGCCGCCGGTGACTGCCTCGGCAAACCCCTCGCGGCAAGCAACGGCCGCGACGAGGCACAGGAGGGCGTCGAGGCCGTCGGGGTCATCGCCGGCCGATCGGTAGCCTTCCACGAACCGGCGCACCGGCCCCGCCAGCGCGAGTGACACGCCGCGGCGGCTGAGGTAAGCCAGGCCTAAACCGACGGTCTCGGCCGGCGTCGATTTGCGCGTCGCCCCGACGACGCGGGCGACCCCGGCGGAGTAGGTCTCGACCAGCGCCCGGGCCGCGCCGGCCGACTCCGCCGTCACGGCGTGGTGGTAGCCCGCCGACTGCAGTTGGCCGAGCATGACGACCCCGGCGAGGGTCATGTTGAAGACGTTGGGCGGCGCACTCTTGAGCGGCGGCGCGCCGCGTAACTCGGCGTCGGTGCCGCGCGGCCGCCAGAACCGCGGGTGCCTCCAGCCGTCGAACCGCCGCAGCCCCTGCATGACGCCGCCGGCCCCCGGTCCGTCGAATTCCAGCGGCAGCCGACCCGCGACGAACGCCACGAAGTTGTCCCGCGTGCGGAACAGTGCTTCCCCGACGGCCGCGGCGAACTCGGGGTCGAGCAACAATTCCCGGGGCACGCCGAAGGGGCAATCGAACGCCGCGGCCCGAACCGCGGGGTCGCCCCGCAGCGACCGCGTCAACTCGGGGACCGTCCACCCGGCCCGCCGCCGCTGCCACGCCACGGGGTGCGCCGAGTTGTCCACGAGGCGGGCGTTGCGGCCCCCGACCCCCGCGGCGTACTCGCCCGGCCCCAGCCGTACCGCCTCGACGACGACCGTCTTCTTCGCCTGGTCCCCGGCCCGCAGTGCCGCGCCGAAGTCGCACCCGAGTAACAGTTCCGGCGTCACTTGCCGATGCAGAAGCGTGAGAAGATGCGGTCGAGCAGGTCGTCCGTGTAGACGGCCCCGGCCATCGCGCCGACCTCGTCGAGGGCCTCGCGGAGGGCCAGGGCGAGTAGCTCGTGGGGGTCGGCCTCGCGGGCGTGCTCGTGGGCGCGGCGCAGGGCCTCCAGCGCCCGCTCGACGTGGGCGCGGCAGCGGCTCTGGCTCGGGGCGAGGGGGGCCTGCGACAGCCGCGTCACGGCCTCCCCCAGGCGCAGCCGCAACGCCTCCAGGCCGCCCGCGGTGACGACCGATACGGGCACGCCCACGGTCGCGCCGGACGCGAGGTCGGCTTTTGTGCGGAGCGTCAGCGTCTCCGACGCCCCGGGGGCGTCCGCGGGCGGCCCGTCGGGGCCGGCGGCCGGCATGCAGTTTAGGACGATGTCGGCGTGCAGTGCCTGCTCGCCGCTCAAGAACTGCGATTGCGCCTCGATCTCGTCGCGGGCGGCGTCGCGGCCGGCCGTGTCGATCAGTTCGACCGCCACGCCGGCGACCACGAGGGTGGCCGTCAGGTAGTCGCGGGTCGTGCCGGCGGCCGGACTCACGAGGGCCGCGGACTCCCCCAGGAGTGCGTTGAACAGGCTACTTTTCCCGGCGTTCGGCGCGCCGACGAGGGCGACCCGCAAGCCGCCCTCGGCGCGGGAACGGGCGTCGAGTTGCCGGCGGAGGTTCACCAGGTGGGCGATGCCGCGGGCCACCCGGAGCATCACGTCGGCGGCCGAGACGAACTCGATGTCCTCGCCGACGAAGTCGAGGCCCGCCTCGATGTCGGCGACGAGGTCGAGCAAGTCCTCGCGCAACTCCTGGAGCGGTCGCGTCACGCCGCCGGCGAGTTGCGCCAACGCCTGGGTCAGGTCGGCCGGGGTCCGCGCGTCGATGACCGCCAGGACCGCTTCGGCCTGGGGCAGGTCTTTCTTGCCGGCGAGGAAGGCCCGCAGCGTGAACTCGCCGCGCTCGGCGGGCCTCGCGCCGGCCGCGAGCAGGTCGGCGACGAGGCGGCCCACGAGTGGTGGACAGGACACCGTGTGGAACTCGGCGAGGTCCTGGCCGGTGTAGGTGTGGGGGGCGGGGCGGAAGTGCAGGTCGGCTGGCAACCCGGCGGGCACGCCGCTGAGCGTCAGCCGCGTCGGCGCGAGCCTGGCGGTCGTGTCGGCGTCGGGTGTCACGGCGCGGATTACGGCGCGCGTCCGGGGGCCGGTCAGGCGCACCACCGCGCGGCCGCCGGGGCCGGGGGCCGACGAGAGAGCCACGATCGTGTCGTCCGGGTCGAGGATCATCGCCGCTCCGCCAACGACGCCGCCCGGAGGGTCACTCCGGGCGGGGAGGGTTCGGGGCCGAGAACTAGTCGTTGCCGCCGGTGGCCTTGTCGATCGAGTCGGCCGAAATCTTCAGAGACAGCGACACTTCCTTGTCCTTGACCTTGCTCTTGAGGGTCTTACCGACCTCGTCGGCGAGCGTCTTGAACTTCGGCTGCTGCATGCTGACCAGCGGCAGGAAGCCCTTCAACTGGCCGATGAGCTTGTTGAGCGTTTCGCCCAGGTCGTCCGCGGCGTCGCCGTCCTTCATGCCGGCGACGCCGTCCATGCTGAACTCGTCGGTGATACGGACGGTGAAGCTCAGGTTGGTCATTTTTTGCAGCTGCTTGGCGAGTTCCGCGGCGTCCACCCCGGGGATGTTCGGGGGGATTTCGCCGAGCTTGCTACCGTCCACCACGCCGCAGGTGTACATCGAGGCCTTCTCGTCCATCTTGAGCAACAGTTGGGCGAGTTCCTTTTTGACGGCCGGCTTGGTCTTCTCGGCGGCGGCCGCGGCGGTCAGCGCGTTGGCGACGAGCTTCTTGTCCGTACCGGCGACGATCGTCGTCTCGTCGGCGGCGCTGGCGTAGAAGGGCTTGGGGGACTTCTCGTTCGTGAACTTGATGAGCTTGAACTTGCCCTCGTTGACGACCGCGACCTTGTCGCCGTTGGTCTTGGCCTCCTTCTCGGCGGCGGCCATGAGCTTGGTCGGGTCGAACTTGCCGCGGACGATCGCCACGACGTTCACGTCGTCCTTGTCCTTGCCCCACGTCCCGGCGGTGACCTGATCGATGTCCTTCATGGGGTCGATGCCCAGGTCCTTGAGCATGCGTTGGGCGTCCTCGTTGGACTCGATCATCTGCTTGAGCTGGCCGAGGGCGTACTTCTTGACGATGTCCGAGGCCAGGATCTGCTTGACGTTGACGAAGATGACCGACTCGGTCTCGGCCGGCAGCAGCGTGTCGATCTCCGCCGCGCGGGCGGGCGCACTCAGCGTCAGGCCGGCGGTCAGGGTGGCGGCCAGGAACAGGCGGCGAAGCATAGTCTCTCCTACGTCGGTCGGGTGGGTCGTCGGCCCCGGGACCGTGCCCGGGGGGCCTACGGACATCCTACTCAGTCCGGGGGCGGGGGGTTTCGTGAAAACGCCGCGCCCCTGAAGCCGTCGACTCCCCCTTGCGTCGGGGTGCCGCGCCCCGCACACTAGGGCGTACCCCTCCCGGAGCCGGGCCATGTCGCCGACGCTGTTCGCCCTCGCCCTCGGACTCGGCATCGTCGCCCTCGGCGTCGCGACGGCGGGGACGCAACTCCGCGGCCTGCGGCGGCTCCGCGCCCGGACGCACGTCCCCTCCGACGAGCTTCGCTACCTCCGCGGCAAGCACCGCCGCCGCCTCGTCACCGCGGCCGTGTTCACCGTCATCGGGGGCATGGTCGTCGGGGCGTACACCTCGGGCATGGAAGAGGTCGCCGAGGCGATGGGCCAGCCGCGCCCGGCCGACGCGCCGCCGATGACCGACGCCGAGCGCGAGTTCGTCCGCTTCTGGGGGCTATACTGGGGGTCGGTGGCGGTGCTGGTGCTCGCGCTCGTCGGCTTGGGCTGCGCCGACGCGGTCGCCAACCGCATCTACTGGATGGGCATCTACCGGGAGCTGCGAGAAGAGCACAAGGCGAAGTTGCGCCGCGACCTGGCCGTCTACCGGCAGCACAAGGACCAGAACCGCGCCGGCCCCGGCCGCCTCGGACCCGTTGGCGACGACTAACCCCCACCCGCCCGACCTCCTCCGCCTGGCCCCCGAGAGAGTCCATGCCCCCCTCGCGTCTGTTCGCCGTGGCAGTCGGCCTCGCCTTCGGCCTTGCCGCGCCGGTCTCGGCCCAGAAGCCCACCGCCCCGGAGTCGCCGGTCGAGAAGACCCTGGCCGCGGGGCAGACCGCCTACAACGACGGCAACCACGCCGTCGCCCGGGAACGGTTCAAGGAGGTCGTGGCGAAGTTCGGCACGACGCCGCAGGCGACCGCCGCGCGGTACGGGCTGGGCCTGTGCCACTTGACCGCGGCCGACCCCGACTACGCCAAGGCCGTCGAGGAGTTGAAGACGCCGCGCGACGACGGCAGTTTCCCGGAGCGGCCGCGGGCGCTGTCACTGACGGGCGGGGCGCGGCGGCAACTCGGCCTCCGGGCGGCGGACCCGGCGGCGGCCCAACAGTACTACGAGAAGGCGGCCCAATCGTTCGCCACGGCCCGGGACCTGTGGCGCGAGCGCGACCCGGAGGCGTCCGCCCGCGCCCGCTGCGACCACGCCGAAATGTTGATCCGGGCCAACCGGACCCGCGAGGCCCGCGCCGAGTGCGAGCCGTTCCTGAAGGACGCCGACTTCGCCCGGAGGCGGGCGCGGCCGCTGGGCCTCTACTACCACGGCCTGGCCTGCTTCCTCGACAAAGACCTCAAGAACGCCGGCCGGTCGCTGATGCTGCTCTCGCCGTTCGACGACCCCGGCTTCGGCCCCCACTCGCAGTACCTGGCCGGCCGCGTCTGCCACCTCAGCGGCGAGCCGGCCGAGGCGGGCGGCCACTACGAGGCCGTGCTGGCGACCTGCCAGCGCCTCGAGGCCGAACCCGCCGCAAAAGCCGACCGCGGGGTGCCGACGAAGGGCCGACCCGACGCGGCCGCCGGTGCGGCGTTTTACCTCGCCACCCTGAGCCACGAGGCCGGCCGCGTCCCCGAGGGGCTGGCGAAGTTCCGGCAGTTCGTGACCGACTACCCCGGCTCCTTGCTCGCCCCCGACGCCGCCCTGCGGGTCGGCTGCTGCCAGGTCCAGTTGCGGCAGTACGACGACGCCGTCCGGACGCTCACCCCGCTGCTCGACAAGCCCGCACGCCTCGTCGATCAGGCGCAGTTCCAACTCGGTAAGGCGCGGCTCGGCCTGGCCGCGTCCGGGCCGGCCGGCGAGCGCGAGGCGAAGCGGAAGACCGCCGTCGAGGCGATCCGCAAGGCGGCCGACAAGGCCGGGGCACTCGCCGACCAGGACCCCGACGCCCGGCGGCGGCGTGCCGAGATGCGCTTCGACCTCGCCGACGCGCTGACGGCCGGCAAGCAGTCGGCCGAGGCGGTCCAGCTTTTCGAGAGCCTCTGGAACGAGCAGGCCTTGCCGGCCCGCCGCGAGGAGGTTTTGCAGCGGTTGGCGGACGCGCTCGGTGCGGCCGGCCAGTTCGACCGCTGCCGGCAACGCTGTGACGAGTTCGTGCGGGCGTTCCCGCGCAGCCCCCTGACGCCGGCCGTCCTGTTGCGGGTCGCCGAGAACGACTGGGGCCGGGCCGTCGAGTGCCTGAAGGACCGTTCCCGCGCGGCGGAGGGCCAGGCGAAGCTCGCGGAAACGGCGGGCGAGTACAGGGATCTCGCCGAGAAGTTCCCCGAAGACATTCGGGTCGCGTTCCCGCGCTTCGGGCAGGGGGTCTGCGAGGCACGCCTCGGCCAGTACGACGCGGCCGCCAAGACCTTCGACGCCATCCCCCCC
>Ga0123339_10001908_pt1 | contig 14288 bp, 12 predicted proteins | sample lystaG_FD_89956 | JGI IMG/M metagenome (GOLD analysis project Ga0123339, IMG submission 89956) | Glacier valley bacterial and archeal communities from Borup Fiord, Nunavut, Canada, to study Microbial Dark Matter (Phase II) -... | ecosystem: Environmental > Aquatic > Freshwater > Ice > Glacier ... | reverse complement strand
TTATTATTATAAATATTATTTCATTTTACGTAATGAAATCTGATAAAACTAAAGCTAAAAGAGGTCAAAGAAGAATAAGTGAAAGATCTATATTTACTTTTGCTTTATTTTTAGGTGCGACTGGCGTATATGCAGGTATGTATAAATTCAGACATAAAACTAAACATTTTAAGTTTGTAATTTTTGTGCCAGTACTTATTATCTTAAATATATTGAGTGTTTATTACATAATTACTTTATTATATTGACGAGTTATTGCTAAATTTATTTACAACTATTGTAATATCATCGTGTAGTATATTTTTAAATTCTTTTAGCACATGTTTTTGCAAATCATTTGAAATTTCTCTAGAAGATTTTAAAACGTCGATATTAGATAATATTTTAGTAAAGTAATTATTACTAACATCCATATCGTCATTTACAATACCGTCAGATACTTGTATTATTATATCATGTTCGTTTAACTTTCTAGTTATTGGAACATACTCATTATCATTTACAAGACCTACTGGTATATTACATGAGCTTATTGTTACTATCTTACCGTTTTGAATTATATATGTTGGAGCAGCTCCGAGTTTAATATACTCAGCTTCTCCTTTTTCTAAGTCTGCTATTACTATATCTAGTGATGCAAAATTACTTTCATCTTGTTTCATTTTTATTATTGTATTTATAATCTGAATTGCTTTATCTTGTTCGAATCCACCTTTTAATAGTTTTTCTAACATATTGATTACAGTTTTACTGCTTTTTTCTGCCTCAGGACCACTACCTGCTCCATCACTTATAGCAGACATGTATTTGCCTACTCCTAGGTCCATAGATAGGTATGAATCTCCTGATACTAATTCATTAGTTTTACTACTCTTTGCAATTCCAACTTCTAAATTATATTTTGTCATAGATACAAGTTTTATTTTTGATTTTTCTGTTTTACTTATATTTAATAGCAATTTAATAGTCATAGGTTTTTCTAACATATTCGATACAAGTTTTATAATTTCTTTTTTTTGTTTATCTATATCAGTTAATATATCAGTAATAAAGGTATATTCAATTGAATTGTTATCTTTGCTAAAATCATCCTCATATACCATATATCCATGTAGTTTTAATTCATCTCGCAAACTTTTAACATTCTTTTCTGATTTTGCTGGTACATTTCTGATATTTTTAGATATGTTTGATATAATTTTAGAAACTTCTTTATATTGTTTTGATAACTTTTTGTTACTTTCTACTTCTTTTCTTTTAAGTATTCTCATTACTTTCATACTATTATATACTTCGTTTATGTCCTTAATAATTTTAGATGATTCATTACATTTTACATTAAGCATAGAATTTGATATATCTTCGTTATTTTCAAGTTTTGATGATATGTAATCAACAGACATTTTAAGATTTTCATCACTTAAACAATCATATTTTTTTGAACATCCAATACAGTTGTTATGAGTATAATCTTCTATATATCTTTGTATAACTTCTCTTGTTTCAATTTTATCTTCACTATTTGCTTCAACTGTAATTTCTGATAGACTGCTGAAGACACCAGAAACTGCATCTAATCTATTTCTAACATCACTTCCAAAATCTAATAAATTATCATATGAAGATTTAAGTGCAGTATTTATATTGAAAAAGCTATCTAATTTTCTTTCTAGTTTTTTAGGTAGAAACAGAAGTGGAATTGAAGCTATTAAAACCTCTATTAATGTAGTAGAAAAAAATGAATAACTACCCGCTAGATAGTTTACCATAACGGTTCCTGCTACAAATCCAATTATTACAGCAACTTTTCCTATTTTACCTAGTAGTCCTGCAAGCATACTACTAAATGCAAGTGTAACTATATATGTTAAATTTGTTTGTCCTAAAGATGATATAGTAAGGCCCATTATAAGTCCAGAAGCACATCCAAGTATTGGTCCATTCTTCCATCCATATATTAAAACACATGCTATACCTAAAATATTCATAACTGAAATATCTAATATATTTGTATATTTAAGTCCTGCTATTAAAAATGCAATTATACAAAGCATCGCAATATTTTCTTCTTGTGAAAAAACATATCCTTTTTTATAATTCAATATAACATACATACCTGATAAAAATACTATATATAGTATAGCAACTAATATTATTTCATATATTGATAAAGTTAAAGTTAAATCTTTTATTAATAATAAATTAACTATTTTTACAATAGAAACTGATAAAATTAACTTAATCATTGCACTATATTTTCTACTTATTCCTTCTATATTAATCATTACTGTGAAAAAAGTAAATATTACAAAAAATAAGGTTAAACTAACTATTTCAGTTATTGAAAATGCAGATATAGCCATACCTACTGCACTAGCTACAAATACTGCTAATAGTGGAACATTAAATATGCTAGCAAGTCCAAGCATAACATATCCAAATGGATTAAGCCCACCTGTCAAAGTTTGCATCGATAAAATTATAGATAAAGCTATAAATACTATCGTTTTAAAGCTAACAATACTTTTTTTAATTTGAGAAGTATGACTCATACTACTGTCTAGTATATCATCTTCTAAATATTCATTATACACCATTTACTACACCTCTTTTATTACTTATTATGCTACGTATTATACTATATCTCTTACAAATATTTTGTCACATTTTATGGTTTGTGAATATTTTTTAAATTTTGAAGAAATATATCAAAACAGTATTATAGCAATACCATTTTGATATATTCTCTTTTGTATAAATTATATTTTTATCCTTTATTTTTTGTTTTAACTATTTTCTTTTCTTTTTTTGGTTTACTTATTTTTGCTTTATCATCTTTTTTGCTTTTTTTATCTTTTACACTACTAGTAACTTTCTTTAATTTTGTAACTAATTTATCTTTCAAACTAATTTTTTTAGTTTCAATTTCAATAGAATCTGTAATTATTTCTTCTACGTTTTCTATAACTTCAACTTTTCCTAGTGCATTACCGATAATTTTTTTAGCTACTTCATCCTCTGATGTATCGTAAGCTCTATCTAGTATAAATGCATCTAATTCATCATACATGAAATTAGTTACTAATTTTGAATACTCTAAATATTCATCTTCTGTCTTTATAGTTCTATGAACATCATTTACCTTAGTTTTTATTTTCATGTCATAAATTTCTTTATACATTCTTATATAATCTTTTACTGTTACAACATCAGATGCTAAACTCTCATTATATATTTTAACTAATTTAAGGAATACCTTGTCCACTATTTTAAAATATCTATATGAATTTTTACATATATTAATTAATATTTTAAATTCATACATGTGTCTATCAATATCTGATCCTATACCTTTAATCATAGTTTCAATAACAAATTCTATTAGTTCTCTCTCATCACTAGGTAATCTTGCTATATCATAATTATCGTTTATATAACCAACATAATCATCTATTACTTCAAACATTTCTTTATACATTTTTTCTGTATACTCTTCAGTTTGAATTTTCGTATCAATTTCACTAGCTGCTTTTACTAAATTATTATATCTTTTATTTTTACCTTCATCTTTAATATTTTGTTTAATTTCTTCTATTACTGAAGATAAAATAAGTAAATGATATTTTATATCCTCTTTAAATTTGAATTTTGATTTTGTAACTCTATCATATTCCATTTCAAGAAATATTTTTTGAAGTTTAAGTCTTTCTGTTTTGTCTGTAGAATTAATACTTGAAATTATATCTTCTGAGTATGATACTTTAAGCTCATACATTTCTCTTTGCATTATATCGTATTGATACTTAACAAAAATTATTTCTCTCAATATATTTTGTTGGTATTCTTTCTGTTCTTCTTTTTCTAATTTATTTATAGTATTTAAATGCTCATCAATAGCCCTGTTCATCTTGCTCATATTTACCATTATAACAACTGCCTGAATCACTCTGTCAAATATATTAATTTTTTTCTTTTCACTAACTACTATATCTGCCATATTCTAGCCCCCTTTATATTTCAAATATATTATACATTGTTTTAAATCATTTAGCAAGTATTTTATACAAATATTGATAAAATTTGTCTCTTTTTGCAAGTAATAAATAAACAAACAAACTGCTGACAATTTTATTGTCAGCAGTTTGTTATAATGTTATTTTACATTATTTGTAATATTAAATTCTGTTATTCCTCTAATTGAATCAATAGACAAAAATTGTGGTATAATTTCACTAATATTATGAGTAAAAATAGTCCTTTTTTCTTTGCATCCAATAGAAAATATAACATTATCATTTTCTTTGGAGTAACCACAGTATATACCTCTGATTACCTTTACTAATTTTTGATTTTCAATTTCTTTTTGAATATTTGGATCATTCCATATTGTAATACCATCCATACACTCAAACGGATTAGAATATTGACCATGATACTGAATTACACTTAGAATTTTTTTACCACAGAATACATATTTTGTATTTCTAGTTTGTTGCAGTTTGTTGTTTTTAGTAAGTTCAATAATTTCAGAAAAGTAACTTCCACTTGTGTTATATAAAGTAATTAAACCCATTTGTATAACATCTGTTTTGGGAATAATTTGATTAAATCCAAACTTTTCGTGTAATATATTGTTTACTTCGTTATGCACTTCTTGCTGTATTTTAATATCATTTTCTGGTATAACCCAAGAATATTGGAATGTATAATCATCAAACTGCTCAAAATACTTCACAAATATTGTCTCACCATTAGATGCCCAAACTACTGATTCATTTGTTTCTTTTGATAATTCCATCATTTCTTTAATTTTTGCACAATAGTACATATAAACCCACCTCCTAATTATATTTGGTATAGTTAAATTCAGATTTGTACATTATATCATAATTAACATAAAAAGTCAATATATTACCATTAAACCGCCTTTTTTCTCAGTTATATGTGCCTTTATATTGTATTTTTCGAGTATATCTTCAACAATATAACTTGGATGACCGTATACAGATTTTTTTGAAGATATGAGAGCTAACTTAACATTTGCATTTTTAAGAAAATAATCTGAAGTTGATGTATTAGAACCATGATGACCAATTTGCAATACTTTTATATTCATTAATTTATCTAAATACATATTTTGATTTTCTAAATTAAATATATCATCTGTCATTATCTTTTCACTTTCTACAGTGCTATCTCCCATGAACAGAAAATTTGAATTTTTAATTGATATCATAGCTATTATGGAATTAGCATTAACTGTATCCTTTGAACTTATTATTTCTCTATCTCTAGGATTTAATATATTAATTATAGTATTTTTATTTATCTCTATCTTATCAAATTTTTCTACCATAATCTGTTTAATTTTTAATCTATTTAAAAGATTTTCAAACTCTAAATAACTTATACTATTTTCTGTAAAATTATTTAAAGGAATAACGTCATCATTTTTAGGAATAGAATATATAACTGATTCTATTTTTATTTTATTACTTTCTATCGTTTCACCTAATTTAAGCAAACCACTTATATGATCATTATGTAGATGTGTAACAATAAAGAAATCTATTTTGTTTATATTATAGGCATTTAAAAAACTTTCTAATATACCGTTTATACCAGCTTTCCCACTAGTACCCATATCAATTAGTATTACGTTTCTTCCACTTTTAATTAATGCCATATTACCTTGTTCTACGTTAAAGTAATATGCAAAACTTAGAAAATATGTTGTATATACGTTAAAGTATATTATATATATAATACACAAAACAAATATAATTTTAGATATTAATTTACTATTTATATCTTTGAATTTATACTTTAAATAATGATCTATTCTATACCCATAAACTATTAATACAACAATTATATAATAACTTAGTATTACAAAATAATTTGGTGTTGGTAATCTTATTTCTAATATATTAAAAATCATTAAAGTATTAACTATTTTAATAATAATCCATAGTACTAAATAATTAAGGTTAGCTAATATATCTGATATGTATGGTATTGTACAAAAACAAACAAACAGAAAACCTAATATGAGCTGAATAGTTGAAACTACATATATAACTATATTTGATAATATTGAAATAAGTGTAAATGAATTAAAAAAATATACTTGTATTGGTAGAATCAAAATCTGAACAGAAAAATATAGAGATAATATATTGGATAATAATTTGAGTAACTTATATAATATAACTAATTTAAACATACCTTTTTTAGCTTTGATCTTCTTGATATTTTTTAAACCTATTATTTTTGTTATATACATATTAAATAAACTATTTATTTGTCCACTAAATAATAGTATTCCAATAAATGCTGAGAATGATAGAATAAATGATATGTTAAATATACTATATGGATTATATATAATAATTAAAATTATTGCAATAGCAACCGAATAAAATTTATTTAACTTGATTGAAACAATTGTTGTAAGAAGTGAAATGGTAGCAATTATACTTGCTCTAATCACTGATATTTCAAATTCTGACATTGCACAAAAAACAAATATAAATACAGTAGTAATAAAGAATGATATTCCCTTCTTTATTTTAAACCTTTTAAATATATACGCTAATATTAAAATTACTATTCCAACATTACTACCTGATACTGCTAGCAAATGAGATAACCCAAGTTTAGTAAATTTTTCTTTTATATCTTCATCTAAATTAGAATCATTACCATATATCATACTTTTAAATAAATTGGCTTCTATATATGGAAGTTTACTATCTATCTTATATTCTAACTCTTCCCTAACTTTGTATATACATGTTAATACATTAATTTTTAATTCACCAGTTTTAACTGCATCATACGTAATGATAGTCGCGACTATATTTTTAGAATTTAAATACTTTTTGTAATCAAACTCATGTAAATTGTTTAGAGATTTAGGTATTGCTATTTTACCTTTAATTTTAATTATATTGCCATACTTAAAATTACTATAGCTTAGATAATATAACTCTTCGTCATCTTCAGTTATTATATCTTTATCTTTATATATATTTAATATAAATCTATCAGTAAATTTACCTTTCTCCTCTATCTTTACTAAATAACTAATATAAGTTTCTGTTTGTTTTAATTTACTCATTATAAGTAAATTTATAGTTTTATTGTATTCTCCAGTACTATATTTATAGTTAAATATATATACACTAAATATAGTTCTAATTATAAGTACAATTATAATTAGAACTATAATTGAATACTTATGCCTTTTTAAATATTCACGAAAACTCTTTGATTTGAAATAATCAAGAATGAAATTGTATAGATTAAATATTTTCTTCATAATATAATTTTAACATACCAAATAAATAATGTAAACATAAATCAATACAAAATAAATGACAAAAAAAGAGGATATAAATATCCCCTTTATTACAAGTATGTTATTAAACTTCTTCAGACTGTTGAGTCTCTTGAACTTCTTGAGTTTGTTGTTGTTGTGGTTGGTATTCTTGAGCTTCTTCAGTATCGTTATATTTTTCGATAACCATAGCTTGTATCATTTCTCTTGTTTCAGTGTTTATTGGATGAGCTATATCTTTAAATTCTCCGTTTGGAGTTTTTCTGCTAGGCATAGCAATAAATAAACCTTTATCACTTTCAATGATTTTTATATCATGTATTACAAATACATCATCGATTGTTATAGAAGCTATTGCTTTCATCCTGTTTTGAGAAATTACTTTTCTTACTCTTATATCAGTTATTATCATAATGTTACACCGCCTTCCTTTATTAGTATAAATATATTATACTTAAAACTTTTCAATAAGTCAATAGTATATTTTAAAATAAGCAAAAATTACCAAATATATTCTTAATTAAATAGAATTTTTTCTCTTTTTATATTATACTCTAATTTTTGTGACATATATTCACAAAAACCAATCATTATATAATCTGGTCTTAAATTGCTTTTTGAACCAGTATTTACCGTAACTTCTAAACTTCCATCAAGAAGAAAATCATATGATATTAGCATTGTCTTAATGTCAATTCTTTCCATTCTCTCTTCTGACTTTTTAATAACTAACAAAAAATCCTGATCCAAATATTCTTGTAATTTTATTTTGTACCATGTTTTCAAATCTTCAATTTCTTTTTTGTTTTTTCCTGCCAACATATCATTTCTATAACATATTTCAATTACATATGTTGCTGCATATACTCGTGACATTATATTTTTTTCATTTAATGCTATATACTCCGCTGATAATATAGTAATTGACACTGGTAAAACTTTATTTAATTCTCTAATTACATAGGTTATAGGTAATTCATCTGTTAGTATAGCCTCAAATATTTCACCATTACTTTCAATTCCAACTGATAAAGGATGTGCAAATACAATTTCAGGTCTTGGGTTATACCCTTTGCTATATTCTAGTGGAATATTAGCTCTTCTAAAAGTTTTTTCAAAAACTCCCATTATATCTAAATGAGATAAATACATAGATTCTTTTGATTTACTATATACAGCTCTTAATTTAACCATTATTTTATCTCCATTCGTTTTAAAATTATTCACAAATAGTATATCACAATTATGACAAATGTCAATAATTATGTATAAAACAGATGTAAAACCACATTACTATTTAAGTAAGGTGGCTTTACATCTATAAATTGGAGCAATCTTCCAATATGAGACAAACCTTTTGCTTGTCTATTTATTTAATCTTTTATTTCTATTTCATCTATTCTGTGAGATAATATATTCCAATTCTCATCAAATTCAAAAAAAGCATTAATTTTTTTACCTTCTAATATATATGGCATCCAATATTTATCATCTTTAAACATTTGATCATAAGGTATTTTATCTATATCAAACCACTGTGGTTTCATTTCTTCACTTTCCTGTGGTTCACCATCCCAAGCAGTTGCTACAAATAAATGAAATATAATATTTTCTTTGGATCCTTTAAAATATTCAAGAAACTCAACTATACCAACTTTTGTATATTCTATTGGTGTTACATATATTTCCTCTTGTGTTTCACGAATCATAGCCATTTCTGGTGTTTCATTAATCTCTATTTTACCACCAACACCATTAAATTTACCTTCTCCAAAGCCTCTTTTTTTCATTGCAAGTAATATTTGATTCTCTTTTCTTAATAATAGTAAGGTTGTTTCAATTTTTTTCATAATATATTCTCTTTTCATTTAACTAATTTTGGAGCGAGCTGCGGGAATCGAACCCGCTTCAAAAGATCGGAAGCCTTTTATTCTACCACTAAACTAAGCCCGCATAATATGATTTTTAAACTATCAACTGTGTTATCATTAATTTCAAATAAATTGTTAACTTAACTTTTATATTTTATACGTTTTATTTAACTCCGACTATACATATATTATAATATAAAAACATGATATTGTCAATAGCTGTAATATTTTTTAATTTTGAAATAGTTACTATAATATAAAAAAAGAAGTCAATTAGACTTCTTAAAACTATTTTAAATATTTATTTTATACTAACTTTGAACTTTATCTCCAGAATCCTCATATGTCCATACTTTATTATTATATTTAATATAATATTTTGACATTGATGATCCCATATTGCCTTTATATATTTTTGAATATATAGTTGCTTTATTATTTGATTTTGAAGATAATGTTATAGTAATTAAACAACCTTTTAATTTTACATCATCACCTAGACCATCTTCTAATAATTCTTTGTGATCTTTTTCATATATAGTACCATTGTACTTTTTGCAATAATTTAAGAGTTCCTGCCTTGCATCAGAACTAAATTTCTGTCCATTTAACGGGTCTACAATATCATTTACTACTAAAGAAATATATTCATTATTTTCTGATAGCCCTCCGTTTTCTGATATTGTTAAATCAATTATTTTTTTATATAGATTAATAGCTGCATTTTCATCATTTCTATTTTGGTTTATTATATAAATAATAGAAATTGCACAAATTATTAATACAACTATAAAGATTACAATCAAAGAAATTCTTTTAATTTTCATAAAATTCACCGCCTCATAAATTATATATTATAATTATTTTTTTTACAATATTTTTACAATATTTTCACAATATTTTACTAATATTCTTAATTAATGTAGATTCATTATAACTACAAAAAAATAGTGCTTTTTATATTTTTTAAAAATTATTAACTTTTTACTACAAATTGATTGAAAAACACAAAAAACCATGTTATAATGTTTATTCTGCTGCTTATATGATTAAATCATAATTATGATAAAGGGGGAATTTTTTTATGTTCTATGCAATTTTAGGAGGACCTGCTGCTGGAAAAGGAACAATGTCTTCAATTTTATGTGAGGAATTACACATACCTCATATTTCAACTGGAGACATCCTTAGAAAAGTAAGCGAAACAGATTTAGATATAAGAGAAAAATTATCTAAAGGACTTTATATCTCTGATGATATAACTACTAAACTATTGGAAGAAAGATTAGCGCAACCTGACTGTTTAAACGGTTGTGTAATAGATGGATATCCAAGAAATTTAAATCAAGCTCATCTTTTAGATAATATTTTAGAAAAGCTTGGTAAAAAGTTAAAAGCTTCAATAGAATTAACTGTTCCTAATGAAATTGTTTTCAAAAGAATTTTAGAAAGGCAAAAATGTATTAAATGTGGTAGAATCTACGGTTTAGACGTTCCATCAAAAGTTAAAAATATTTGTGATGACTGCGGCGGCGAACTTATAAGACGCTCAGATGATACTGAAGAGACGCTTCAAATAAGAATTAATAAATATACAATTGAATCAAAACCAATTCTTAACTATTATAAAAATAAGAATATTCTTATTACAATAGATGCATCTACTAATCCTTATGGAATATTGAAAGTAATTGATTTTAATAATTAAACAAAAGAGACTTGCTAAATAGCAAGTCTCTTTTCCTATATATTAATTTAAATTTTAGCTTTAGCTAACGCAACTTCTACAGCTTCAATAATTCCTTCACTTGTTCTTGTAGCTCCTGATACGACTTTAACCGTTGTATCTTGAGCTGCTACTATTTCACTAGGAACTGTTTTAGCTGCTCTTTCGTAATATCCAGGTGTTTCACCAGAAGATACTACCACGACACTAGTAATTTTATCATTTTTAATTGTAACACTAACATTAACTCCAGGTCTATAGCCCCTTCCTGTTCCGGTATATGTTCCATCTTTATATATTGTATTGGTAACAACTGGTGTTGTTGGTACTGTAGTAGTTGTATTATTAGTTACTGCATTTTGATTTGTTGTAGTATTAGTACTAGTATTTTGTTGTACAATACTTGTATCAACTGAATTTCTAAGATCTTGCTGCATTATTACATTTGCCAATGAATACACTCCTACAGCAGTTGTTATTGCAATTGTGGCAAAAGCTGTTTCATTTATCTCTTCACCCAATACTTTAACTCTTGCATTTTTCTTAGGGCATATATTAACACAATTAAAACATTGTATACACTCGCCACTACTTACTACATCAATTTTATCTAAATCTATTCCCATAGAACATTTTGGAGTACATGCTTTGCAAGAAGCACAGTTTGATTTTTCTTTGTGCACTTTATATATTTTAAACTTAGATAAAATAGCAAATACAGCACCCAACGGACATAAATATCTACAAAAAAATCTTTCTATAAACGATGCCCCAATAACTATTAATAATAATATAAATGTACCAATTAAATATTCTTTAAGTAAATAATTAAAACTAAATATTTGTGTATATGCATCCCAAGGACTACTTCCACTTGGCAGTTTTACAATACCAGTCCAAACAAATACTGCTATAGCTATTAATATTAAATATTTTAAATACTTTAGATATTTATCAAGTGATTTATTCATTTTAAATTTAATTTTAAGTAATTTATTTGATACAAAATAAATCCAATCATTTAAACTTCCAAAAATACACATCCATCCACAAAATATTCTTCCTGTAATTATAGTTAGAATAGATAATATAATTAATACTACACAATTTGGTATTATTAAATTAAAATTTCCATTACTAACATTTACTATTAGTTCTTTAACCTGTGAAAAAGCCAAAGTAATTAATCCAGGTAAAAACACTATAAATAGTATTTGAACTATAGTCCTATATATTTTCATTTTTGTTGTTTTTGTCATTTTCTACCCACATTACTTTCAATTATTTTATATTCATCATTAGATATAATTAAATCTTTTTTTATATTACTAGTGCAATATACTTCCTTGTTATTAGTTACAAATATTGCATCTATATCATTAATTCTTTCTATTAATTTAATTGCATCTTCTAAGTTCATAACATAACATCCTGTAGATAATCCTTCTCCATCAATAGAGAATTTTGATATTATACTAACACTTGCTATTTCACCATTAACAGGTAAACCTGTTTTAGGAGATATAATATGATTTGCTCTTTCATAATTACCAGATGTAACTATAGACTTATTACTTAAATTCAAAACACCTATAGTACTGTATCTTTTACCTGTAGGATCTTGTATTCCAACATTCCATTTACTATTATTCATATATAGTCCTTTTACATATATGTTACCACCTAAATCAATTAAAGCATTTGAAATATTATGTTTATTTAAAATATCTACAATTAGATCAGTAGCATATCCTTTAACCATTGAACCTAAATCTAATCCCATTCCTACATGTTTTAATTTTATAGTATTATTATCGTCATTAATCATAATATTTTTATAATTTATTAACTTAATTTTTTCATTTATTTTATCAATATTTAAATTACCTGCTTTTACAATATCTATAACTGGTTTACTAGTTATATCTAATTCTCCATTTGTTATATTCGAATATTCAATAGCCTTTTTAACTACATACATAACATCAATAGACACTTTAACTTCTTGTATTCCTGCGTTTTTGTTTATATTTGATACTATGCTATCTTCTTTATATATTGACATTTCATCATCTAATCTATACACAGTTTCTATTATTTCATTTATAATTATATCTTCATTTTCACTTACAAAGTCAATAGATATAACTGTACTAAAAACATAAAATTGTTTTTTCATTTATTTTCAAGCACCTCATTTTTCATTTTAAAATTATATTAAATGTATAATATCATATAATTGTGTTGTATTCATGAAGTTTATATAATATATATAAAAACCTATAAAAAAATGTAAATTGTTCATATAAACAATTTACATTATATATTAATTATAACTTTGATCTTGGTGCCGAAAGTGGGACTTGAACCCACATGATATTGCTATCATCAGATTTTGAGTCTGACGCGTCTGCCAATTCCACCATTTCGACATAAGTAAAAGATATATTAATATATTAACACATCTTTTATAAAAAATCAATAGTTTTGATATTATTTTTCAGTTAATTTTTCTCTTGATATATCTTCTGCTATTTTACTTTCAAGTATTGATTTCTTTTTTGATGCTATTTCTAGCTCTTTCATATAATCATTTTTATCTCTACTCTTTTTTTCTAATTCAACAAGTCCATTTTCATATTCTAATATTCTATCTTTCATATTTTCAAAAACAAGTTCTTCTTTTGCATCTTTTAAATATTTAGGTTCTATTTGAACTGCATAATCTAAACAGCTCATAGACTTTTCATATTCTTTTGTAGCAGCATATACAGTTGCAAGTTTATAGTATGCTCTACCACCATACATTGTTGATGAACGTGCAAGTTTAAAAAACTGTGTAGCTTTTATATAATCGCCTTTTAAATAATTTATTGTTCCAATATTATAATATGCGCTATATAATTTTGGTTTTAAATTAGCAGCTTTTTCAAAACTTTTTTCTGCATCATCATATTCACCAATTTCAAGTTTAACCATAGCAATATTATAAAATAATTCAAAAGATTGTGGATGATATTCTAAAGCATTTCTATATATTCTAAGTGCTTCTTCATATCTAGCTTGTGATGTATAGCATATTCCTAAACTTTCTGCTGCATCATAAAAATCTGGTTTTATTCTTAATGCGTTATTAAACATAATTATCGCAGTTTCTTTTTTATTTGTTTCATCTAATATACATGCTAATTCATAATATGATAAATAATCTGTTTTATCAAGTTCAACTGCTAAAGCAAATGAATCTCTTGAATTCACATAATCATTAAGATGTTTATAGCAAATACCTAAGTAGTTAATACTCAGATTTTCTTCCTGTTTGTTCTATAAGTTTATATAATAAATTTTT
>Ga0123339_10001904_pt1 | contig 14302 bp, 11 predicted proteins | sample lystaG_FD_89956 | JGI IMG/M metagenome (GOLD analysis project Ga0123339, IMG submission 89956) | Glacier valley bacterial and archeal communities from Borup Fiord, Nunavut, Canada, to study Microbial Dark Matter (Phase II) -... | ecosystem: Environmental > Aquatic > Freshwater > Ice > Glacier ... | reverse complement strand
GTTCCAGTCATCGTTGTTGACCTCGGTAGCGATGCATGGCCGCGCGCCATTTCAACATGTACTGACGCATGGTTTTGCGGTCGATGCGCAAGGCCGCAAGATGTCGAAGTCGGTCGGCAACGTGGTTGCGCCGCAATCGGTAATGAAGACGCTCGGCGCGGATGTGTTGCGCCTTTGGGTGGCGTCCACCGATTACCGCAACGAGATGTCGGTTTCGGATGAAATCCTCAAGCGTGTATCGGATGCGTATCGACGCATCCGCAATACCGCGCGTTTCCTGCTCGGCAATCTCGCCGATTTCGATCCCGCCATACATCTGACGCCGGTCAGCGAAAACCTGCTGCTCGATCAGTGGGCGATCCAGCAAGCGCACGAGCTGCAAAAGTCGGTGTGCGAAGCCTACGATCGTTTTGATTTCCCGACGATCGTGCAGCGCATCCAGAATTTCTGCAGCCTGGAAATGGGCGCGTTGTATCTCGACGTGACCAAGGATCGGCTGTACACGATGCAGGCCGGCAGTCATGCGCGACGCAGCGCACAAAGCGCGATGTATCGTATCCTCGAGGCGATGGTGCGTTGGCTTGCGCCTATCCTCAGTTTCACTGCCGAGGAAATCTGGCAACACATGCCGGGCGAACGAGGTGAGTCGGTTTTGTTCGAAACCTGGTACGACGGTCTTGCGGTTGTCGAAGCCAAGGATTCCGCCTACTGGAGCGATCTGCTGGTGATCCGCACTGCGGTTGCACGCGTGCTCGAAGGTATGCGCAACGAGGGCAAGATCGGTGCGGCATTGCAGGCGGATGTCACACTGTATGCGGACTCTGCCACGCGTCTGCGCTACACGCCGTTAGCCGCCGAATTGCGATTCTTCTTCATTACTTCGGGCCTGAATTTTGCGGATATATCGAGCAAGCCAGCGGACGCGGTCAAGGTTGACATGAGTCAGGCAGGCACACCCGAAGCGGAAGTATGGATCTCGGCGCAGGCGAGTTCTGCAACAAAATGCGTTCGCTGCTGGCATTATGTAGCGGATGTCGGTAGCAACGCCGAGCATCCTGAAATCTGCGGGCGCTGCATCGAGAACGTCGCGGGCAGCGGCGAAACTCGGAAGTATTTCTGATGCTCGTGACCAGCACGGCGAATCCCACATCGATGAAATCGATTAGCGTACAAAATGCCTTGGCGTGGCTGCTGCTGTCGTTGCTCGTGATCGTTCTCGATCAGATCAGCAAGGGCATCGTGCTCGCGCAGATCGAGCTGTATCACACCGTGCCGGTGATCGCCGGGTTTCTCAACTGGACGCTGGCATTCAACGAAGGCGCGGCGTTCAGTTTTCTCAATGACCAGGGCGGCTGGCAACGCTGGTTGTTCGGTCTGCTGGCGCTCGGCGTGAGTCTGGTGCTGATTGCATGGCTCAAGCGCACGGCGCGCGGCGACTGGCGCACGGCGTTGCCGCTGGCGCTCGTGATCGGTGGGGCGCTCGGCAATCTGATCGATCGCGTGCGGCTTGGACATGTCGTCGATTTCATCCAGGTGTATTACGGACAATCGTATTTCCCGACATTCAATATTGCGGATTCGGCGATCAGCGTCGGTGCGGTGCTGTTGATCGGACTGAGTCTGTTGGCAGGCAACACTGCCGCGAAAGCGCGATAATCGCTTTGCATGTTCGCTGCTGGATCCCGATGTTTCGGGATTGATTGCGACCATAAAATTTACGGAGATCGTAGTGGAAGTTCTGCTAGCCAATCCTCGCGGTTTTTGCGCCGGTGTCGATCGCGCCATCGAGATTGTCGAGCGCGCGCTCGAATCGTTCGGTGCACCTATTTACGTGCGCCACGAAGTCGTACACAACCGTTTTGTCGTGGATGGCTTGCGCTCGCGCGGCGCGATCTTTGTCGATGAACTCGCCGAAGTACCCGATGGCGCCACGGTGATTTTCAGCGCGCACGGTGTCTCGCAGGATGTGCGCAGCGAAGCCACTTCGCGTGGCCTGAACGTGTTCGATGCGACGTGCCCGCTGGTCACCAAGGTGCACATGGAGGTCGCGCGACACTGCAAGGCGGGGCGCGATGTCGTGCTGATCGGCCACGCCGGTCACCCCGAAGTTGAAGGTACGCTCGGGCAGTGGGATCGACTGGCAGACAAGGGCAATATCTATCTGGTCGAAACGCCGGAAGATGTCGCGGTACTGCATGTCAATTCGCCGGACAATCTGGCTTATGCCACGCAGACGACGTTATCGATTGACGATACTCTGGCCGTGATCGAGGCCTTGCGCCAGCGTTTTCCCGCAATCCTCGGCCCACGTCACGACGATATTTGCTATGCAACGCAAAACCGCCAGGATGCGGTCAAGCGGCTTGGCCAGCAATGCGATCTCGTGCTCGTCGTCGGTTCGCCCAACAGCTCCAACTCCAACCGCTTGCGCGAACTTGCCGAGAAACAAGGGGTGCCGGCCTACCTGATCGATGGCGCCGAAGATATCGATCAGGCCTGGGTCCTGGGGCGGCAGCGAATCGGCGTCACTGCCGGCGCATCTGCTCCGGAAAGTCTCGTGCAAGGCGTTATCGCGCGTTTGAACGAGTGGGGCGCGATCGGTGTGCGGCATCTCGAAGGCAAGCCGGAAGATGTCACATTTGCGTTGCCGAAAGAACTACGCATCAAAGTCCTGTCCTAGGAAAATCATCTACATATCCAGCATGAATGCCGCTTATCCGGCAATTTTTACCTCTGGCCATGCGCGACCTTGTTCAGCCGTCGCGCAGTATTTATGTTAACGATCACCTCTCCTCAAAGCCGGCTTGTATGGAGCTAAAAAATATATCACCGTATCGCGTGCTCGTCGCCGCGGGCGGATTTTCGATAATCGAACTCATGACAGTAACCGCGATGGTCGGAATTCTGTTGGCTTTGGCGATACCCAGTTTCCGGGAGTTTTCGATCCGCACTCAGGTCACGCAATTGGGAAACGATCTAGTGACTGATCTTAATATCGCGCGTGCCGAAGCGGTCAAGCAGGGCCTCGGCGTAGCTCTCGTGCCTACCACAGCTGGTAACTGGTCAGGCGGTTGGAGCGTGGTAGCCAATACCCTTCCTGCGGCCACGACAATGCGTACGCATGCCGCGCTGCCTACCGGATACACTATGAAGGCAGCGGCAGTAGGCGGCGTTCCTGTAACTCCATTGGCATATTCAAGCACTGGTGCGCTCGGTACGCCGAGTGTGCAAGTCGACTTTGCTATCTGTCGTCCCGATGCAAATGCCGCATTATCGCAATTAGTGGTAGTCAAATCAGTCGGCGTAATTTCGTCGCAGCGCAATGTCACTGACGCAACGGCTAATATGGCCATAGGGTGTCCTGGACCATGAACGACAACCCTGTGTGCCATATCACGTCTGAGCGCGGCTTCACCATGATGGAGGTGCTTGTCGCCATCCTCATATTCAGTTTTGGCATGTTGGGTCTGGCTGGGCTGATGACGGTGTCCATGAAAACCAATCATGGCGCCTATCTGCGCAGCCAAGCGGTTTTTCTCGCTCAGTCACTGGCCGATCGTATGCGCAGCAATCCGATTGGGGTTTGGGGTTCAGCTGGTACCAGCTCATATGCATTTACGGCGGCAAATCCGGTTACAGCAAGCAATCAAGACTGTAGCTCAACGGCATGTAATCCAGCCCAGGTAGCGGTCCATGATTTGTATGCATGGAACCAGCAACTCGTCGACTTTTTGCCAGCTCCGCCCTCCGGCAGTCCTGCGGTTGTTGCTTGCGCCCTGCGTACTACAGGTCTTGTCCCGGCGACCGCTACTACTCCGACTCAATTGCTACAAAAGCCGCCCTACGATGGCTCATGCACAATCACCATCAACTGGACCGAAACGACATTGAATCCGGGTGAATCGAGTTCGGCAGCGTCCACGGTGTTGCAAACCTTCACGTTGGCCTTTCAGCCCTAGATGGATCATCCTATGTACCGTGCTTCGAACCAGTTGAAATATGCCAGTTCACCGCCTCGGAATGCGGGGTTTTCCCTGATCGAATTATTGGTGGCGATAATTCTTGGCCTGTTGTTGACCGACGGCATCATCACCCTGTTCAATTCCACGAGTGGTACCAGTCGCGTGCAAAACGCGTTGGCCTTGTTGCAAGAAAACGGACGTTTCGCGACCACGCGCATCATGGAAGATCTGCGTATGGGAAATTACCAGTACTGCAGCACGTCTGGGGGTTCGGGCTTGACTGGTCCAGGAGCTACCTACGCGTTGCAGGATTCACGTCGCTCACCGATGGTATACGCCAATAATCTCATATTGCCTGATGCCGCAACGCCAACGCCTATCCCCCCTGGCCCACCTGCTTGGACGGCGGCAACGCCATATCCACTGAGTCCGCGTTATTTTTTGCAGGGTTATGATTGCAGCACCACTCCTGGTACATGTACGCCAGCGTTGCCGGCCACATTCAGCGCGCCAGCGCAAGGCACTACCGCGACGACGCGAGTGCAAGGCACGGATATACTTACGTTGCGCTATCTGCAAGCGCCAGGTTGGTCTGTTAATGCAGGGGGATCAACTCAGCAGCCTGCAATCGGCGGCAATTTGACTCAGATAAGCATAACGCCTGCCGCAGGCGATCCACCCATCACTGGGTTCGTCACGGGACGGCTAGCCATGCTCGCCGATTGTTCCGGAAGTGCAATATTTGGCGTCAACGCCGCAGGCACCGTGTTTACGCCGAATGCAGCTAATTTTTCCGGAGCTGGTGTCAGTGTGGTGCAGACCGCTAGCTTCGGTTCGGATGCGCGCCTGTTCAATTTCAGTGCGGATTTCGTCACCGTCACATATTTCCTGCAACTCAATGCTAATACCGATGCCTCTGGCGGACTGGCAAGTTCGTTGATGCGCAGCGTTAACGGCGCAGCTGCGCAGGAAATCGTACAAGGCGTGGAACGCATGACGCTTCGTTACGGAATCGAGGATGCCAACGGGGCCACGCAATTTCTCACGGCCACGGAGATCGAAACTAATGCCTCTCCATGTCCACCTCCACCACAAGGCTATACCGTCGCGGTCCCTGAAGTGGGTTGTTTGTGGCGCGCTGTCAAAAGCATAGAGGTTTATCTGTTGGTCAACAGCATTAACGATGTGGCTTCCAACAACGTCGATACTACTTACCGCTATACCTTCGACAATGCGGATGCTGCACAGAAAGCGCCGGCTACGATGCCAGTTACCGGCTTACCTAGCGGACGCATGATGCGTCGCGAATTCCGCACATTGGTTTCATTGCGCAACAACAATTCATAGGCAGCAAAGTAATGAAACTCATGCCAGTAATATTTTCGGGATTTTCGCCAGTACTACCGCAAAAGCAACGCGGTGCCGTGCTTTTCATTGCTTTGGTGTTCCTGATCCTGCTTACTTTGGTTGCCGTCGCCGGCTCGAACACATCAATGATGCAGGAACGCATGGTCGGCGGTCTGCGCAATATGCAAATGGCCACGGCCGGTGCCGAATCGGGTTTGCGTGAAGCCGAGGCCAAGCTATGGAATGCGAGCGCGACCAACCAGCCGATTTTTTCCGGTGCGAGTGGTGCCAATGGTGCATATACCTACAGCGCCAGTGCACCCAACGCCAATGTCACGACGTTTCGTAGTAGCCCGTCCAGTAGCATCCCCTACGGTTACAGCACCTATCAAACGGTTGATCTCACAGCCGTAAGCGGCACCGGTAAACTGGCCAGCAATCCAACCTACCTCATTGAGGATCTCGGGGTTGATACACCACCGGGTAACGCAAATCCGAAAGCCCAAAAAGGCTATAACGGCTTGGCCAACACAGGTGCGTTGGGTGGTGCGACAAATCATATTTTTCGCATTACCGCACGTAGCGCGGGCGGTAGCAGCACTACGCTGCGCGCAGTAGAAAGTACCTTTTCCGCGAATGCCAACGGCGCCCCCACCAGTATCTATTGATGAAATTCCAGAGGCCATACGCCATGTCATTTTCCCAGCCATCAACCATGCGTAGTTTATATTGCAGCCTAATTGCATGCATCGGTATTGCCGTGATCGGCAGCATCGAGTCGGCGTATGGTCAAGCCGTCGATGTGAGTGCGACGCCTCCCACGGTTTCCATCCAAGTTAAGCCGAATATCATCCTGACATTTGATGATTCGGGTTCGATGACAAGTACATACATGGGTGATTTGCGACCCTATGACAATGGCACTTGGAATGGTCCGTGGGTTTGCGCAAATGCGATCGATCCACGCGCCGCAGCGACAGATCCCAAATCCAATGCAATGAATGGCGTCTATTACAATCCGAATATTATTTATACACCTCCACTCAAGGAAGACGGCACGGCGTTTATACCTGCCGATGCAACACTTGCCTCCGTATGGCAGGACGGAATCGCGGTCAATCGACCGGTCGGCGCGGTAAGCGCCACTGCGTCCGGATTGAACAATAATCCGTCTGGCAGTTCTGGCGCCAATAGCGGTGCGCAGACCAATCTGATGGGTACAGGCAATAATCGCTGGCAATGCTCGTCCGCTTGGGGTGCGACCGCTACAGTAAAGAACCCGTTTGACGGAACATTTGCCGATCCGGACACCGGAGCGAAACCTATTGCTGGACCGGTCTATTGGCGGTTCAAAAGTAGCGTGACATTTGCTCCGGCCGACATCGGCACCTTGGGACAGTTCACGGCGACCGGGCTGACGAAATTGTATAACGCCGCGAACTGGGAAGCGGTATCCGTGCCAAGCAGCCAATATCAGAATTTCGCGAACTGGTATGCGTATTATCGTTACCGCAACCTGATGGCGCGCACCGCAATGTCCCGCGTATTCGGCGTGATCGGCTCGCCGACAAAGTCGCCTATTCGTGTACTCTGGCAAAATATCAACAATTCTACCTACGGTGGTGGCAGCAGTTCCGTTACCGGATTAAATGGTAAAACCATTACAAATCTAGATGACAGTACTCTCGATCCCTACAGTTCCGGCAAAAACTATCGAGAGGCATTTTTCAACTGGCTTTACCAAGTGGGGGCAAGCGGCAGCACGCCGACGCGAACTGCTGAAGTCCGTGCTGGCAATTTTCTCTGCAATGGATTGAATAGCAATTGCAATCCCAACGCGAGTGCTACTACGACCAACTCTACTAATCCGTACTGGTCGGGCGGTGCCGGCGGTCAGGAACTTGCCTGTCGTCAGAACTACCACATGATGATGACGGACGGTTTATACAATTCTCCAAACGTAAGTATCACCGGCAACGGTAGCAACACCACTGCGGCCACAACCTTACCCCTCTCTCCGCCGCGTTTGGTGACGAATCCGTCCGCTTATGCGCCCGGTACAGGCGCGTCACCGACCACGCTGTTTAATCATCCGACCTGGACAAAAGATGCCGATAATGGATCGTCTTATTCAGATATCGCCTTTTATTATTGGGCAAACAATCTGCGCGCGGATTTGGCGGCATCGCACCCAGGTGTCATGGTGCCGACGTATTTCCCGGATCTGACCACCGGCGTTACCGGCCCCACCACGACTATAGACCCTACCGATCTAGGTGCCATACCGGAAGTATTCTGGAATCCCGTCAACGATCCCGCCACCTGGCCACATCTGGTGCAGTTTCCGGTGACGCTGGGTGCATTCGGTAATCTAAACCAATCGAATGACGTGGATTGCAATCTGGACGACGGCTTCGGCGTAGGCAATGATGATCTGTGCAAGCTACGCAAAGGGCTGGCAAACTCGACGGGGTCAGTTGGTTGGCAGCAACCGAACGGTGGCGGTGGCGGCGTTCCAGCGAACATTGATGATCTGTGGCACGCTGCATTGAATAGTCGGGGTCAGTTTTTTGTTGCGACTGATCCGGAGAGCCTGGTTTCGCATCTGAGGGATATCCTGAACAACATTGCGGCGCGCTCCTCGAGCTCAACTGCTTCTACTACTAATACTGGCGTGTTATCCCAAGGGTCTTTGTCTTACAAATCCGGTTTTTATACCGGTGACTGGGTAGGGTCGCTTACGGCTTTTACGCTCGATGCCAGCACTGGTGCCGCCAGCCTCTTGGGGAATTGGGATGCTGGCTGCCTGTTGACCGCGCCTCCGTGCAAGATACCCAATTTGGTGACTACATCGACCCAAACCGGCCCACCCGCGACCCGACAAATTCTCACCGCAAGTGGCGTAGGACAGGGGGTAGGCAAACCGTTTCAATGGACAAGCCTGAGTCCGTCGCAGCAGACAAGTCTTAATCTGGACGCCACACCTGCGGTGCCGGTGGCTGATGCAAATGGACAATTCCGTTTGAATTATTTGCGCGGCGACCAGAGCCATGAAGCATCCGGAGCTACACCATTATTCCGCAAACGTTCGTCCGTCCTGGGTGCCGTAATCAATTCCCAGCCGATGTATGTATCGTTTCCTGATAGCGGTTTTAACGATGATTTCCCGTCCGGTTCACCGGAGGCGGCCGCAGCGGCGTTGCTGATAACCGATGCAGCCGGAGCGACGACCGAGCCGACTGTGGATGGCACGACTTACGAGCAGTTCGTAAAAAATCACCGTATGCGTCAACCCACATTGTACGTGGGTGCCAACGACGGCATGCTGCATGCCTTCAACGCCAATACAGGTGCCGAACTGTTCGGTTTTGTTCCGAGTACCGTGTTCTCGAATCTCAATCGGTTTATGCTCAACACCAATTTTTCTTATACCAATTACGTTGATAACACTCCGATACATCGCGATGTTTTTTCTACCATCGATAATAAATGGCATACCATCTTGGTAGGTACTCTGCGACTTGGTGGGCGCGGCGTATTTGCGCTGGATATTACTAATCCTACAACAGTCAACGAATCAACTGCCGCATCATCGGTTTTATGGGAATACAACAGCACATCGCCCAGTGGCGGCGATCTTGGTTATACTTTTGGGTTACCGAATATAGCGCGTACGCCGGCTGGTTGGGTCGTACTCGTCCCCAGCGGTAATTTCCCTAATTGCCCAGGCACTCCAGTTATACCTAATTGTATGACGAGTTCAAACAAATTCAGCTCCTTCTACGTGCTAAATGCAATGACTGGGGCGTTTATAGCAGAAATTAAAACGCCATCCGGAATAAATAGTTACGGACTCAGCTCGATAACGGTGGGCGGTTCGCAGGGTACCGAAATCGAAACGGCAGCGTTTGCTGGCGATCTGGTTGGTAACATGTTTCGGTTGAATATGAGTGATCCGATACCTGCTAATTGGACTGTCGATGTAATATTCAAAACCTATACCGGTTCCGGCAATTGTCCAGTTACACCTATTACTGGCGGGCCTTGCAGTCAGCCGATAACATCGGCACCGACACTGTTTCCTTCTGCCCTTAATTCCAACGGATACATGGTTGTGTTCGGGACTGGACAGTATTTGAGTCCCGCTGATGCGACAACTACCTTGACTCAGGCGTTTTATGGCATCAGCGATGCCGGTGCCGTCACAGCAAGCCCGGTTCTTGCATCTGACTTGGTTAGCCAGACTTTGAAAGTTACAGGAGCAGCTGGTTTGCGCGAACTGACAAATAATGCCGTGGCCTCGCCTAAAAAAGGTTGGATCATTGCACTCGCGCCGATTGCTGGAGAGCGTGTATTGGTCAGTCCCGGGGCATTGTTTAGTATCAATGGTGCGATATTGGGAACATTCTCACCCAGCGTCGACCCATGTAGCACTACTAGTAGTGGCGGTATCTTGATCGTGAACTCCCAGACGGGTGGCCCTATTGTTCCGAACCTGTACGCGGGCGGCAGCGGCACAGCCGGATATACGGTTGTAGGTCAGACCGTGATTAATGCTCCTGCAACCGGATCTTTGCCTCTGGTGCAACAAAGCGGCGGCGGAGGTATTGTGCTACCGGGTATTATCGGTGCTAATAATAATCAAACGATCAAGCTGCCTGCACCAATCTGGCGTCGTCGCGCTTGGCGTATGCTCTTCAATGACTTGTGAGTACTCCGGTGACTAATCTATCAGATATGTTCAAGCGTCGCCGTCGGGCATTCACTATGTCGTTGGCGCGTTGCCACGGTTTTACGTTGATTGAGTTGATGATCGTCGTTGCCATAATTGGTATTCTGTTGATGATCGCTGTTCCGACCTATCAAAATTTCATGTTCCGGGCTCGTCGTGTCGAAGGAAAAAATCTGCTTCAGCAAATCGCTGCCGCGGAGGAGCGGTATTACACAAACAATAATAAATATACTGCCGACATGAGTGCGGCAGGGTTAGGGGTCAGTACAGTTGCTGCCACAGTAACGTCACCAAAAGGTTATTACCAACTCGGCGTTGTATTGGCGAATGGATCTCTGAGTTATACCTTCAGTGCAGTTCCACTAGGGGGGCAGTCAGGCGATCTGTGCGGCAACCTCACCCTTACTAATACCGGCGTAAAAGGCCCTACTGCCGCCGCAGCCAATGGTAACGGTACCTGCTTATAATGCGTAAACGCGCACGTGATGAGATTTTTTACGCATAATTACAAAGTTTTTTTCCATGTGCGAGCTCGCGTTGAGTAGCAGTGAGCTTCTTCATGATTCTGACTTGCACGCGCTTGCGAGTGAATTGGCAGTATTACTGATTCAGCGCGGCCTGATGCTGGTGACTGCGGAAAGTTGCACCGGTGGCTGGATCGCCAAGGTACTGACCGATCTCGCCGGCAGCTCGGCGTGGTTCAGTTGCGGCGTGGTTGCCTACAGTTATGAGGCGAAGGAGGCGCTGCTCGGCGTGCGGCCACAGACGCTTGAAACGCTCGGTGCAGTCAGTCAGGAAGTCGTTGTCGAAATGGTTTCCGGCGCGCTCGCACGGTTCGGCGCGGGCATGGCAGTGGCCGTGACCGGAATCGCAGGACCGACCGGCGCCACACCGGGCAAGCCGGTCGGCACGGTATGGATCGGCTGGAAACGACGTGGTGGTTACGCCCAGGCCGAGTTGTTTCATTTCGATGGCGACCGCGAAGCGGTGCGTCGCCAGACGGTGGCGGCGGCGTTGCAGGGCATACGCCGAATTCTTACAAACTGACGCTGTATTTCGCCACTGCGCGGATACGATGGCTGTGGGATAATCTTCCCAATCGATAGGCTCGCGTTATCTCACCTGCTGAGACGGATCCGGGTCAAACTCGCCGCCTAACCACTTCACTCAAGGATATCCCGATGGACGAGAACAAACGTCGTGCGCTCACTTCTGCGCTCAGCCAGATCGAAAAACAGTTCGGCAAGGGCGCGGTGATGCGCATGGGCGATCGCACCTCGGATGCAGGTGATGTGGTTCCCACCGGCTCACTCGGGCTGGATATCGCGCTCGGCATCGGTGGTTTGCCGCGTGGTCGCGTGGTCGAAATTTATGGTCCGGAATCCTCGGGCAAAACTACCTTGACCCTTCACGTCGTCGCTCAGGCGCAAAAACTCGGCGGCGCGTGTGCGTTCGTCGATGCCGAGCACGCACTGGATCCAATCTACGCCGAAAAACTCGGTGTGAACGTGGATGATTTGCTAGTTTCGCAACCCGATACCGGCGAGCAAGCATTGGAAATCGTCGACATGCTGGTGCGTTCCGGCGCGGTCGATGTCGTCGTGGTCGACTCGGTTGCCGCGCTGACGCCGAAAGCCGAAATCGAAGGCGAAATGGGCGATGTTCATGTCGGTCTGCAGGCGCGTTTGATGAGTCAGGCATTGCGCAAACTCACCGGCAATATCAAGCGATCGAACTGCATGGTGATCTTCATCAATCAGCTGCGCATGAAGATCGGCATGATGATGCCGGGACAGAGTCCGGAAACCACAACCGGTGGTAATGCGCTGAAATTCTACGCGTCAATCCGTCTCGATATTCGCCGTATCGGCGCGGTCAAGAAAGGCGAAGAAGTCATCGGCAACCAGACCCGCATCAAGGTGGTCAAGAACAAACTCGCGCCGCCGTTCAAGCAGGTACTCACCGAGATCCTGTATGGCGAGGGCATTTCGCGCGAGAGTGAACTGATCGACATGGGGTCCGATGCCAAGATCGTGGATAAATCCGGTGCGTGGTATTCCTATAACGGTGAACGCATCGGGCAGGGCAAGGACAACGCACGGCAATATCTGCGCGAACACCCCGAAATCGCCAAGGATATCGAGGACAAACTGCGTGCGTTGCTGGTCGTGACCAGGCCGAGCGCGCCGGTCGCAGCGGCGGAGCTTGAAGAAGTTTGATGCTAAGACTTGCTGCCGTCAGTGGCGGTAGCGAGTCAGCTGCATGATAGAAATTTCAGCGCCAAACCATGCCGCGAATTCCGACTGAAAAACCCAACGGCAGCGCCTATGACAGGGCGCTGCTTTTGCTCGCGCGTCGTGAGCATTCCGAGCGCGAACTGCTTGGCAAGCTGGAGCTGCGCGGTTTCGATGTGACCGAGAGCATCGCCGCGTTGCATCTGCTGCAAGAACAGAATTATCAGAACGATGAGCGTTTCGCGGGCTGTCTGGTGCGTCAGCGCATCAACGATGGTTATGGGCCGCGCTGGATCATTGCCGAACTTAAAACTCAAGGTATCGGCGATGCTTCTGCTCAGGCGCGGATCGCGGCGGAAGATCCCGACTGGCTGGTCGTGGCACGTGGCCAGTTGCGTCGCCGTTACGCCGGCAAAGCCGCAACCACCCCGGCCGAACGCAACAAGCGCGGTCAGTTTCTCTTGCGTCGCGGCTTTGAAATTGACACAGTACGCAGTCTCACTCGCGCCGCTGACATGGACGGTATTGCCGAGCTCGACTGACGCGCCATTCGCCGCGTGCGTTGATTGAACTCTCGCCCCACGGGCCGCATATCCAGACTGTTCGGTATCGAGAATCGCCTCCCTCAGCTTGCCGTGATTATTGCCCATGACACTCGTGCCGCCCCCCGCCGTGCCGACTAAAACCAGTGCTGAAATTCGCAGCGGATTTCTCGAATATTTTCGTGGCAAAGGTCACACGCTCGTGCCGTCCAGCTCGCTGGTGCCGGGTAACGATGCCACGCTGATGTTCACCAATTCCGGCATGGTGCAGTTCAAGGATGTATTCCTCGGCGCCGACAAGCGCAGCTACGTGCGTGCCGCGTCGGTACAGCGGTGCCTGCGTGCAGGTGGCAAGCACAACGATCTCGATCAGGTCGGTTACACCGCGCGCCACCACACGTTTTTCGAGATGCTTGGCAACTGGTCGTTCGGCGACTATTTCAAGCGCGATGCGATCAAGTACGCGTGGGAATTGCTCACCGATATTTTCGGTTTGCCGAAGGACAAACTCTGGGTCACCGTGTATCACACCGATAACGAAGCCTATGACTTGTGGGCGAACGAAATCGGCATTCCGCCCGAACGCATCGTGCGCATTGGCGACAACAAGGGTGCGCCGTACGCGTCCGATAATTTCTGGCAGATGGCCGACACCGGCCCGTGCGGTCCGTGCACCGAAATTTTCTACGATCACGGTGCGGAAATCGCCGGTGGTCCGCCCGGATCGCCCGACGAAGATGGCGATCGGTACATCGAAATCTGGAACCTCGTATTCATGCAGTTCGACCGCGCCTCGGATGGCACGCTGAGTCCGCTGCCGGCGCCTTGCGTCGATACCGGCATGGGCCTCGAACGGCTTGCGGCGGTATTGCAGCACGTGCATTCGAACTACGAGATCGATCTGTTCCAGCATCTCATTCGTGTCGCCGCAACGCTCACCAATACCAGCGATCTCGAAAACAAATCGCTGCGCGTGATTGCCGATCATATTCGTGCGTGTTCGTTCCTGATTGTCGATGGCGTTTTGCCTTCCAACGAGGGACGCGGTTATGTGCTGCGCAGGATCATCCGTCGCGCCTTGCGGCACGGTTACATGCTCGGTGTGCGCGGAACGTTTTTCTATCGCATGCTGACGCCGCTGATTGCAGAAATGGGCGAGGCGTATCCGGAGCTTGTTGCCAAGCGCGAATTGATCGAACGTGCGTTGAAAACCGAGGAAGAGCGCTTCGGCGAAACGCTGGAGCATGGTATGAAAGTATTTGATGAAATCATACCTGGTGACGAAGTCGTTGCAAAAGTCGGAAAAATTGTTCCCCTTAGTGCACATGCTTCTGTCCGCGCTTCCGCGAACGCAAACTTGAAAATTATTTCAGGCGCAGACGCTTTCCGTTTGTATGACACCTACGGTTTTCCAGTCGATCTCACTGCCGATATCGCACGCGAACGTGGCCTCACTGTCGATATGGCCGGCTTCGAAACCGCAAT
>Ga0123339_10001901_pt1 | contig 14316 bp, 7 predicted proteins | sample lystaG_FD_89956 | JGI IMG/M metagenome (GOLD analysis project Ga0123339, IMG submission 89956) | Glacier valley bacterial and archeal communities from Borup Fiord, Nunavut, Canada, to study Microbial Dark Matter (Phase II) -... | ecosystem: Environmental > Aquatic > Freshwater > Ice > Glacier ... | reverse complement strand
GTCGTGAGGGTCCAGCAGGAGGGCTGGTCGGTCGCCGTGCGCACCACGGGGACGCGTCCGGCCGGCAGCACCAGGGTCACGTTGTCGACCCCGCCGAGCAGGTCGGCGACGACGCCGGCCGTGCCGAGGGTCGGGTGTCCGGCGAACGGCATCTCGTAGGCCGTCGTGAAGATCCGCACGTGCGCCTCACCGGCGTTGCAGTCGAGGGCGGTGATGAAGGTCGTCTCCGAAAGGTTGAGCTGCCGGGCCAGCGCGAGCATCGTCGCCTCGTCGAGGTCCCCAGCGTCCTCGACGACCGCGAGGGGGTTGCCGGTGAAGGGGTCGCTCCCTCGGGTGAAGACGTTGACGATGCGGTAGCGAAGCTGCACGACGCCCAGCCTAGATTCATGGGGTGACCGACCAGATCCCTCCCCCCGGCCCCGCAGGGGCGCTCGTGCTCGTCCGGCACGGCGAGACCGAGTGGTCCCGCACCCGCCGCCACACCGGCCTCACCGACGTGCCGTTGACCTCCGAGGGCGAGGCCGCGGCCCGGCGCAGCGTCACGCTGCTGGGGGGTCGACCCATCGTGAGGGTCCTGGTGTCCCCCTACCGGCGGGCGCAGCGCACCGCCGAGCTCTCCGGCCTCACCGACCTCGGGGTGCCGACCTCGAGCGACGACCGCCTCCACGAGTGGGACTACGGCGGGTACGAGGGGCTGACCACCGCCCAGATCGGCGAGCGGCTCGGCCACGACTGGACCATCTTCGACGACGGGGTGGTGCCGGGTGCGACCCCGGGCGAGACGGTCGAGCAGGTGGCGGCGCGGGCCGCCGCCGTGCTGGCCGACGTGCAGAGCGACCTGGCCCACGGCGACGTGGCTCTCGTCGCCCACGGCCACTTCCTGCGGGTGCTGGCCACCGTGCACCTGCGGGAGGAGCCCCGCATGGCCGCCAAGCTCGTGCTCGACGCCGGGGCGGTCTGCGTGCTCGGGCGCGAGCACGGGGTGCCGGCCATCGTCCGCTGGAACGAGACAGCCCATGGGTGACCGCCCGCCCGGTCAGCGACCCCGGGTGCGGGGCGGCTTCACCACGGTGAGGTCGTCCCGCCGGGGTCGCCGCAGGGGGAGCGGCGCCCCGGGCAGGTCCACGGCGGGGACGGGGACGGCGTCGACGTCGCCCGGCCCGGCGCCTGCCGCCCCGAAGACCGCGATCGACGTCACGGCGCCGGTGGAGAAGCGCGGGCCATAACGCACCCCCTCGTGGCCGACCGCGGCGAGGGCCAGGGCCCAGGCCTGCGGAACGGCATACGGCACCATCGTCTCGAGCTCGCGGGTCGCCCCGAAGCGGGTGGCCCGGCGGGCGGTGAGGTCGGCGACGCGGTGGGGCCGGGGCAGGTGCAGCCGGGACACCACCGTCTCCTCGAGCAGGCTGGCCGGCACCTGTTCGGCGCTACCGAGCACGACACCGATGCGCTCGCGCAGGGCGACGAGCGGGTCGTCGGCGAGGTAACAGGTGCCACGGGGTGTGGGCAGGTCGAAGCGGCCTCCCGCGCTGCTGAACCACCACGGCCCGAGGTCACGGTGGTGCGCCCGGTGCAGGAGCGAGCGAACGGACGCCGTGTGGGTGGGGAAGTCGTCGAGCGGCTGCCCGGGGGGCTGCTGGGCGACGTGTTCGCGGCCGAGGGGCGGGGTTGCCGGGAAGTCCGGCTGGTCCGGGCCGTGCTCATCCGGGTCGCTCACATCGCCGCCGCCCGGCGGACCGCTCACGCCGCCCACGACGCGACGTCGGCGGTCGCCGCCGCCACGACCCGTGCCATCGACGAACGGGCCGCATGGTGGACGACGAGGTGGTCCACGGCGCTGTCACCGTCGAAGACGGCCGAGGGCGTGGTCAGCCAGGTGCCCGCCACCCAGCCGTCGACCCCGGCCCTGGTCATGATGCCGACGACGTCGACGATCCCGGCGCGTACCTCGCCGGAGCGCCCGAACTGGAACAGCGGGTAGAGAAGGTGCCCGTCCTCGGTGCGGCACGCGAGCAGGGTGCCGCGGCGCACTCGGTCGGCCAGGGCCTGTCGGGAGACCCCGAGCCACTGGCTGAGGCCGCCGGTGTCGTAGAACGGGCCGATGGCGGTGTCGTAGGGGTGCACGGAGGGCAGCACCGCCACCATCCGCGCCGCCAGCTCCCCGAGGTCACCCAGCGAGCGCAGGCTCCGGCCCTGCCGGGCCAGCTCGTCGGCCCGCTCCCCCAGCAGCCGCTCGACGGTGGAGAGCAGCTCACCCGTCGCGACGGCGTTGCGCTCGGTGATCGGGGTGGCGGCGTCGGTCACCGGGGGTCTCCATCTCATCGACTACGCCGTACGGCGTCAAGGGGGTCAAGGGGGCTGGGGTCAGCCTAGCCGACCCCACCGACAACCCGTCCACCGGAGGAGCGTTGCTCGTGTCGTGGGGTAGCTACGGTATGCGGCGACGTCGGCCTATCCTCCATCGAGGGGACTACTCCGGGGCGGTCCGCGATTCGCAGCCGCAGGCCAGAAGGCGACGTGGTGGATGGGGGCTTCACATGGTCGACGTGATCATCAGCGGTGGTGGGCCGACGGGGCTGATGCTGGCCAGTGAGCTACGGCTGCACGAGGTGGACGTGCTCGTGCTCGAGAAGGACGCGGAGCCGAGCACGGCCGTCCGCTCCCTCGGACTGCATGCGCGCAGCATCGAGATCCTCGACCAGCGCGGGCTGCTGGAACGTTTCCTCGCGCACGGGAAGCAGTATCCCGGCGGGGGGCGTTTCGCCGCGGTCGACAGACCCCGGACGGCGAGCCTCGACACGGCCCACGACTACGTCCTCGGCATCCCCCAGCCGGTCACCGACCGGCTGCTGGCCGAGCGCGCCCACGAGCTCGGCGCCCAGATCCGCCGCGGCGCCGAGGTGACGGGGGTCGAGCAGGACGAGGACGGGGTGGGCGTCGAGCTCGCCGACGGTACCCGGCTGCGCGCGCGGTGGCTGGTCGGCTGCGACGGGGGACGCAGCCTGGTGCGCAGGCTGCTCGGCATCGGCTTCCCCGGTGAGCCGGCCCGGACGGAGTGGCTCCTCGGCGAGGTGGAGGTGACCACGGCGCCCGACGAGCTGGCCGAGGTGGCGGCCGCGGTCCGCAGGACCCACAAGGGTTTCGGGATCGGACCCGCCGGGAACGGGCTGCACCGCGCCGTCGTCCCCGCAGCGACGGTGACCGAGGACCGCTCGGTCCTCCCGACGCTGGAGGAGTTCCGCACCCAGCTGCGCGCCTATGCGGGCACCGACTTCGGCGTCCACTCCCCGCGCTGGCTCTCCCGTTTCAGCGACGCCACCCGGCTCGCCGACCGCTATCGGGTGGGCCGGGTCCTCCTCGCCGGTGACGCGGCTCACGTCCACCCGCCGCTGGGGGGGCAGGGTCTGAACCTCGGCATCCAGGACGCCTTCAACCTTGGCTGGAAGCTCGCCGCCGAGATCGACGGCTGGGCAACCGACGGGTTGCTGGACAGCTATGGCACCGAGCGTCGCCCGGTCGCCGAAGACGTCCTGAGCATCACCCGCGTCCAGAGCGAGCTGCTCTCGCCCGAGCCCGGCCCGCAGGCCGTGCGCCGGCTGCTGACCGAGCTGATGGGCTTCGAGGACGTCAACCGCTTCCTGGCCGAGAAGATCACCGCGATCGGGGTGCGGTACGACTTCGGTGAAGGACCGGAGCGGCTCGGCCGACGGATGCGCGACCTCCCGCTGTCGCGGGGCCGTCTCTACGAGCTCACCCGAAAGGGTCGCGGGCTCCTCCTGGACCAGACCGGTGAGCTCTCCGTCACCGGGTGGTCGGACCGGATCGACCACGTCACGGACGTCAGCAACGAGCTGGAGGCGTCAGCGGTCCTCCTGCGACCGGACGGCCACGTCGCCTGGGTCGGCGACGACCAGGACGACCTGGTGCGCCACCTCCCGACCTGGTTCGGGGCCGCCTCGGAGGGCCCGACCGTCGCGCCCGCGCGGTCCGACGTGATGGTGGTCGAGGGGCCGGATCCGGCGAGCCTTGCCCCGCCAGACATGCGCCGTGGCGTCTGAGCCGGTCGTACGCCGTCCCAGAGCTCACGGCGCAAGTTCGGTCGACCGTAGAGCGCCCGTTCTGGGCGGTGTGCAGGCGGTGTGCAGCCTGTGGGCGCAGATCTGGCGCGGCGGTAGGCCCACAGACGTGAAAGTCACCTTCCACGCGCGACACTAGGGCAGCCCCCAGAGGTGGACGGGGAGGTTCTCGTGCATCTGGGCCGCATAGGCGCGCAGCATCTCGCGCAGGGCGACGGGGCGCGCCAGGCCCCGCTCCTCGAAGCGGCGCACGGCCTCGATCTGCCACGAGGCGCCGTTCTGCCCGTTCAGGCAGCGCCCCTCGATCACCGACAGGTACCGGTCGCGGACCTCGGGAGCGACGCCCCATCGGCGCAGGCCCTCGTGGGCGAGCGGGAGCAGGTGGCGCAGGACCAGCTCGGTCGCCGGGACATCGCCCCGGTCGGGCCAGAACATCCGCGACTCGATGCCGTCGCGGGCGCCGGAGAAGAAGTTCTCCTCAGCGGCGCTGAAGCTCATGCGTGTCCAGGCCGGCCGGTCGTCGGAGGCCAGCATCCGCAGGGCCCCGTAGTAGAACGCCGAGTTGGCCATGACGTCGATGATGCTCGGGCCGGCGGGCAGGACCCGGTTCTCCACCCGCAGATGTGGCCGCCCGCCGACGATGTCGTAGATCGGGCGGTTCCACCGGTAGACCGTGCCGTTGTGCAGCTTGAGCTCCTCGAGACGGGGCACCCCACCGGCGTCGAGCACGGCCACCGGGTCCTCATCGGTCATCTCAGGCAGCAGCGCCGGGAAGTAGCGCACGTTCTCCTCGAAGAGGTCGAAGATCGAGGTGATCCACCGCTCGCCGAAGAAGACGCGCGGCCGGACCCCCTGGTTCCTCAGCTCGACCGACCGGGTGTCGGCGGCCTGGGTGAAGAGCTCGATGCGCGTCTCGTGCCACAGCTGTCGGCCGAAGAAGTAGGGGCTGTTGGCGCCCACGGCCAGCTGCGGCCCGGCCAGGATCTGGGCGGCGTTCCAGTGCGCGGCGAAGTGATGGGGCTCGACCTGCAGGTGCAGCTGCACCGAGGTGCAGGCGCTCTCGGGAGCCAGCGAGTCGGCATACGTGTCTACGCGCTCCCCGCTGACACCCTCGATGGCGAGCTCGATGTCCTCACCGCGGGCGGCGAGGACCGCGTCGTTGAGGGCCCGGTAGCGGGTGTTGGCGCTCATCCAGTCGGCCTCGAAGTGCTCCGGCATCACCGTCGGCAGGATGCCGATCATGAGGATGTGCGCACCCACCTCGCGGCTGCGACGCTCGGCGACGTTGAGGGAGTCGCGCAGGTGCCCCTCGAGGTCGAGAGCGGCGGTGCCCGGCAGCGGCTGCGGCGGGAGGTTGAACTCGATGTTGTAGCGCGCCAGCTCGGTCTGGTACTCCGGGTCCTCGATGGCGGCGAGGACGTCCTCGTTGGCCATCCGGGGCCCGTAGTCGTCGTCGACGAGGTTGAGCTCGATTTCCATGCCGGTGAGCTGGCGGTCGAACTCGAAGCTGCTCTCGCCCAGCATCCGCCCGAAGACGTCGAGGTCGGCCCGCACCTTCTCGCGGTACTGCTGGCGCTGCTCGCGGGTGTAGCTCGCCGAGGTGACATCCTTGCCCATGGGCAAACCGTAGGGGGTGGGAAGCCCCCGGCGCACGAAGTTGACAGGGGTATGCGCCGGCACACGCCGGGCGGCCTCCCCGACCGTGTCGGTGCCCCGACCTACTCTTCGAGCGTGCGGTTCCTCCACACCTCCGACTGGCACCTGGGACGGTCCTTCCACCAGGTGGGACTCCTGCCTGCGCAGGGCCGGTTCCTCGACCACCTGGTCGCGGTCGTGCGGGCCGAACAGGTGGACGCCGTACTGGTCGCGGGCGACGTCTACGACCGCGCCCTGCCCTCGCCCGAGACGGTCCAGCTGCTGTCCGAGACGGTCGTGCGCCTCGTCGACGCCGGGGCGCAGGTCGTGCTCTCCAGCGGCAACCACGACTCGGCGACCCGCCTCGGATTCGCCTCTGACCTCCTCGAGCGCTCGGGTCTGCACATCAGGTCGACCGTGGCCGACATCGGCCGGGCGGTGCTGGTCAAGGGGGTGGCCGTGCACGCCCTGCCCTACCTCGAGCCGTCGGCGGTGGCCGACACCCTGGGCGCCAAGGAGCGCACCCACGCCGGCGTGCTGCGGGCGGCCATGAGCCGGGTCGAGGCCGATCTCGCCTCCCGTGGCCCGTCGGTGGTCATGGCGCACGCCTTCGTCACCGGTGGAGCCACGAGCGACAGCGAGCGCGACATCGCCGTCGGTGGGGTGAGCGCCGTGCACCCAGACGTCTTCGCCTCGGCGTCGTATGCCGCCCTGGGGCACCTGCACGGTCGGGCGGAGATCACCGGGCGCGTGCGCTACAGCGGCTCGCCCGTGGCGATGTCGTTCAGCGAGTGGCGGCACACCAAGGGGTCGTGGCTGGTCGACCTCGGCGCCGACGGGGCCGTGGCGGCGCAGTTCGTCGAGGCGCCGGTCGACCGACCCCTGCGGCTGCTGCGCGGCGACCTCGACGACCTGCTGACCGAAGCCGCCCTCGCCGACGCGCAGTCGGCCTATGTGCAGGTGACGCTCACCGACGCGGTCCGGCCGCGGGCCGCGATGGACCGCCTGCGCGCCCGCTTCCCGCACACCCTCGTGCTCCAGTGGGACCCCGTCGGCGCTGCGGTCGACCTCAGCTCGTACGCCGCGCGGGTCGGCACCCGCCGCGACGACCTCGACCTGTGCTGCGACTTCCTCACCCACGTGCGCGGCGGGCTCCCGGCCGGTCGCGGCGAGCGGGGTCTGCTCCGGGAGGCCCTCGAGGCGTCGCGGATCGAGCAGGCCCGACACGCCGACGAGATCGGCGCCATGCTCCCCGGGCTCGAGGACCTGGAGCTGCCCGAGCACCCCGAACGCCGGTCGGGTGCGGCGTGAGGCTCCACTCGCTCCAGGTCACCGCCTTCGGCCCGTTCGCCGACACCGTCGAGGTCGACTTCGACGACGTGACTGCCGCGGGCCTCTTCCTCATCCAGGGCCCGACGGGTGCCGGCAAGACGAGCCTGCTCGACGCCATCTGCTGGGCCCTCTACGCCGGGCTGCCCGGTGCGCGGCGAGGCACCCGGCGACTGCGCAGCGACCACGCGGCCGACACCGCAGTCCCCCAGGTCGTCCTCGACTTCACCACCGGTCGCCGGCGCTTTCGGGTGACCCGGTCACCGGAGTTCGAGCGGACGAAGAAGCGGGGCACGGGCACCACCAAGGCTCCGGCCAGTGTGCTGCTCCAGGAGCACCTCGGAGGCGCGTGGGTGGTGAGGTCGACCCGCAACGACGAGGTCGGCGAGATCGTCACCGAAGTGCTCGGGATGGGTCTCGAGCAGTTCAGCAAGGTCGTGCTGCTGCCCCAGGGCGAGTTCTCCGCCTTCCTGCGGGCCGACGCCGAGGAGCGGCGCGGCCTGCTCGAGCGCCTCTTCGACATCTCGACTTGGACCGGTGTCGAGGAGTGGCTCGTCGAGCAGCGCCGTACGCTCGCGGAGCAGGTCGAGCGGGCTCGTGCCGGCGTCATCACCGACCTCGCTCGCCTGCGCGACGTCGTCGTGACGCTTCCGGCCGAGGTCGTGGGTGACGACGTCTGGACGATCGAGCACCTCGACCGCGTGCCGAACGCCCTCACCGGTCTCGCCGTGCGATGCGAGGAGCACGTCGGCTCCACCCTCGCCGACCTCGACGCCAGCGACGGCCAGGTCACCCGGGCCGAGCAGGCCAGGGTCGAGGCCTTAGCCCGGGCCGAACGCCAGACCCGGGCTGCGCAGGCCACGGCGCAGCTGGCCGAGCTGGTCGCCGCCGCACCGGTGGTCGCCGCGGCGGCCCGGCGCATCGAGCGAAGCCGACAGGCCGAGGTGGTCGCCACCGAGATCGCCGCCCGAGCGCGCGCGCTCACGAAGGCACGCACGAGCGCCCAGCAGGTGCAGCGGCTGCGAGACCAGCTCGGACTCGGCGGGGGCGTCGACCTCGCGCAGGTCGCGGTGCGCCGCAGCGAGCTGGGCCAGCACTCAGCCGACCTGGCCCAGGCCCTCCGCGCCGACCTCGACGAGCGCGAGCAGCGACTGCGGCTACGGCGGCTGCGCGCCAAGCAGGTGGCCGCGACGTCCGAGCTCGAAGAGCTCGAGCAGCTGGCGGCCCGGTTGGTCGCGGGTCAGGTGGCTGCGAGACGGTCCGTCGACACGCACCGGGCGCGGGGCCGGGAGCACGCCGTCCTGCGGGCCCGCCACGAGACCCTGGGTGAGCTGGTCTGGATCGCCACCGCCCTCGACAAGGCACGCGACGGCGCAGTGCGGTTGCGTGACGAGCATCGCGAGGCACGCGACGACGAGCTCGACGCACACGAGACCTACCTCGCGGCTCGCCAGAGCCGGCTCGAGGGAATGGCCGCAGAGCTGGCCGGGCAGCTCGACACCGACCACGAGTGTCCTGTGTGCGGCGCTCTCGAGCACCCTCACCCCGCCTCGACCACCGGCGACGCGGTCTCCGCCGAGCAGGTCGCCCACGCCGAGGACGCCTGGCACGACCGACGAGGTCGGCGCGACCGGGTGGGCGGTCAGCTTGCTGCCGCGGAGGCCCTGGTGCGGTCACGCACCATCGACCTCGCCCGGCAGATGCGTGCTGTCGCGGGCCGCGCCTCGCCCGACGAGGAGGGGAAGGTTGCGATCTCTACGGGCGAGGTCGCGACGGGCGACGTCTCGATGGCTGAGGTCTCGATGGCTGAGGTGTCGATGGCTGAGGTGTCGATGGCTGAGGACGACACGCCCGTGGCCGCCTCGGTCACCCCCCGGGCGTGGCAGTCGGAGCAGCTGCAGGTGCGCGTCGCAATGCGGGACCTCAGTGATCCACCGGGCACGGAGCAGCTGCTCCTGGCCCGAGTCCTGGCCGCAGATGAGGCGGTGGCCGCTCACGAACGCCGAGTGGGTGCTCTCGCCGAGTCCCTGGCCGGCGGTCGGGCCCTTCTGGCTGAGGTCCAGGCCTCCCTGACGACCAGGGCATCTCGACGTGACACCGTCCTCGCTGCCCATGCCCCGTGCCCGTGCATGGACCTGGCCGACAGCACCGCAGGCGCCGACAGCAGCCCAGGCGCCGACAACAGCCCAAGCGCCGACACCGTCGGCACCGTCGGGGCCGACAGCACCGTCGACCGCCTCGGGGGCCGCCGGGTGGCGGAGACGGTGCGCCGCCACAGCCGGTACGACGAGGCTCTGCGTGAGCTCGGCGCCCGGTTGGGCTCGGCAGACGAGGCGGATGCCGAGCTCGCGGCGTGCGACACCCGGCTCACCGAGACCCTGCGTGCCCGCGGCTTCGCCACCGCGGACGAGGCCCGGACCGCCGTGGCGTCGACCGCCGAGGTCGCGCACCTCGAGACCATGGTCCGCGACGCCCGGGCCCGGCGCACGGCGGCCGAGCAGGTGCTCGCCGACGAGCAGGTGCGGCTGGCCAACACCCTCCCCCCCGCCGACGAGGCCGGGGCCGTGCAGGACGCCCTCGCGGCCCGCAGTCGGCAACGCGCTGCCCAGCAACGAGACGTCGTCGCCCGGCAGGCCCACCAGCAGCTCGCGGGACTGCTCGTCCACCTCAGCGCGGCGTGCACACAGCTCGCCCCGCTGATGAACCGGTCCGACCAGGTCAGCGACCTGGCCGCCCTCGTGACCGGGATCGGGGCCGACAACACCCTGCGCATGCGTCTTTCGTCCTTCGTCCTCGCCGCCCGGCTCGAGAAGGTCGCGGCTGCGGCCAACGAGCGGCTGGCCGTGATGGGCGACGGGCGCTACCAGCTGCAGCACAGCGACGGTCTCGAGTCCGGTCGGCGCCGCAGCGGGCTGGGGCTGGTCGTGCGCGACCTGTGGACCGGCGCTGTGCGCGACACCAGCACCCTCTCCGGAGGTGAGTCCTTCATGGCTTCGCTGGCCCTGGCCCTGGGTCTCGCAGACGCCGTGCGCGAGGAGGCCGGGGGCTTCGACCTGCAGACGCTCTTCGTCGACGAGGGATTCGGCACGCTCGACGACGACAGCCTGGAGGAGGTGCTCACGGTCCTCGACGGCCTGCGCGAGGGTGGTCGCGCCGTCGGTGTCGTCAGCCACGTGAGCGACCTCCTGACCCGGATACCGACGCAGATCTGCGTGACCAAGACCCAGGCCGGCTCCTCGGTGTCGATCCGCACCGTCTCGGGCCAGACGTCCGCCGCCTGAGCTGAGGCGTGATCGAGGTGGCACAGTCAGGCCTGTGGACGACGAGACCCGTGCCCGGCGCGACCGGTGCGACACCTTCCTGCTCGGCGACGGGCAGGTGCTGCCTGCGCAGCTGTTGGCGTCGATCGGGGAGTCGGTCGTGCCTGACACCTACGGTGACGGGGGTGTCGTGGCCGAGCTCGAGTCGGTGGTCGCGAACCTGCTCGGCTTCCCCGAGGCGATTTTTCTTCCCAGCGGGACGATGGCCCAGGCCGCGACCCTCCGGGTGCACGCGGATCAGCGCGGCCGGCGGACCATGCTGTGGCACCCGACCTGCCACTTGCCGACCCACGAGGGGGATGCGTACTCCCGAGTGCACTCCCTGGTGGGTCGGGCGGTCGGGGACCGCCATCGACTTCTGTCGCGCGATGATCTGGACGGGGTCGACGAGCCGGTAGGGGCACTGCTGCTGGAGCTGCCTCAACGTGACCTCGGTGGGCAGCTGCCGGACTGGGATGACCTCACCGACCAGCTGGCGTGGGCCCGTGACCACGGCGCTGCTGCCCATCTGGACGGGGCGCGGCTGTGGGAGGCCAGCGCGGGCTACGAGCGGTCTCCGGCCGAGATCGCCTCGTTGTTCGACACCGCGTACGTCTCGTTCTACAAGGGAATCGGTGCGCTGTCGGGGTGCTGCGTGGTGGGGCCCTCGGACGTGGTTGCTCAGGTGAGGGAGTGGCGGCAGCGCCTGGGCGGCACCCTGTACGGGTTGTGGCCGGCGGCCGCTTCTGCCCTGCACCTGCTCGCGGAGCGGCTGCCCGAGATGCCGGCGCGGCTCACGCAGGCGCGCAGGATAGCGGCCGCGTTGAGCGGTGTGGACGGCGTGCGGGTGGTTCCCGACCCGCCGCAGACGCCGATGATGCACCTGCTCTTCGACGTCCCCGAGGCACGTTTCGTCGCCAACGCACGGCGGCTGGCTGACGAGCAGGGCATCTGGGTGTGGTCGCAGCCGATGAGCACCGACGACCCGGGCGTGGTGCGCTGCGAGCTGAGTGTCGGTCGCGCCACCTGCCGCCTGGATCCTGAGCAGGTCGTCACCACCCTCCGGGCGCTGTGCCGCTGGCCGACCCGGGGTCGCCGTCCTGCCCCCTCAGTCTTCGAAGGCCTCGGGCGGGGGGCAGGAGCAGACGAGGTTGCGGTCGCCGTACGCACCGTCGATGCGTCGCACCGGCGGCCAGTACTTGTCGGCGGCGACGACGCCCACGGGGAAGGCTGCGTCAGTCCGCTCGTACGGGTGGTCCCACTCCCCCGCGATGGACATCGACGTGTGCGGGGCGTGCCTCAGCATCGAGTCGGCCACGGCCACCCGGCCCTGCTCGACCTGCTCGATCTCACCGCGGATGGCGATCATCGCGTCGCAGAAGCGGTCGATCTCCCCCTTGTCCTCGCTCTCGGTCGGCTCCACCATGAGGGTGCCCGCGACCGGGAAGCTCATCGTCGGGGCATGGAAGCCGTAGTCGACCAGCCGCTTGGCCACGTCGTCGACGGTGACGCCGGTGCGTTTGGTGAGGTCACGCAGGTCGAGGATGCACTCGTGGGCAACGACCCCGCTGTGGTTGGAGTAGAGCACCGGGAAGTGCTCACGCAGGCGGGCGGCGATGTAGTTGGCGTTGAGCACGGCCACCCCGGTGGCGTGGGTCAGACCCGCACCACCCATGAGCCGGACGTAGGCCCACGAGACCGGCAGGATGCTCGCCGAGCCGTACGGCGCGCCCGCGACCGGCCCCACACCGGTCGCGGGACCGGCCTCGGGCGCGAGCGGGTGGTTGGGCAGGTACGGCGCCAGGTGGGAGCGCACCGCGACCGGACCCACGCCGGGGCCGCCCCCGCCGTGCGGGATGCAGAAGGTCTTGTGCAGGTTCAGGTGCGACACGTCGGCCCCGAACGCGCCGGGCTGGGCGAGGCCCACCAGGGCGTTGAGGTTGGCTCCGTCGACGTAGACCTGGCCACCGGCGTCGTGCACGAGCGCGCAGAGCTCACCGATGGTGTCCTCGTAGACCCCATGGGTCGAGGGGTAGGTCACCATGATCGCTGCGAGGTCGTGCCGGTGCTGCTCGATCTTGGCCCGCAGGTCGTCGAGGTCGACGTCGCCCCCCTCAGCCGTCCTGACGACCACCACCTTGAGCCCCGCCATCACGGCCGACGCGGCGTTGGTGCCGTGGGCGCTCGCAGGGATCAGGCAGACGCGGCGGTGCCCCTGGCCAGTGGCCCGGTGGTACGCGTGGATCGCCAACAACCCGGCGAACTCTCCCTGCGACCCCGCGTTGGGCTGCAGCGAGACGGCGTCGTAACCGGTGATCTGACACAGCCACGCCGACAGGTCGGTGACCAGCTCGCGAATACCCTCCGTCTGCTCGGTGGGTGCGAAGGGGTGCAGGTCGGCGAACTCCGGCCACGTCACGGCCAGCATCTCGGTCGTCGCGTTGAGCTTCATGGTGCACGAGCCGAGCGGGATCATGCCGCGGTCGAGGGCGAAGTCGCGGTCGGCCAGGCGTCGCAGGTAGCGCAGCATCTGGGTCTCGCTGCGGTGGGTGTGGAACACGGGATGGGTGAGGTAGTCGCTGGTGCGCGAGACCCGCTCGTCCCAGACCGGCCCGTCCGTGGAGGGCTCGGGCGAGAGACCCGGCACGCCGAAGGCGCTCCATACGGCGCTGAGGTCGTGGCCTGTCGTCGTCTCGTCGACGCTCATGCTGAGGGTGTCGGCGTCGACCAGGTGCAGGTTGACTCCCCGCGATGCGGCCTCGGCGAGCACCTGCTCGCCGCGGCCGGGCACCCGAACGGTCAGGGTGTCGAAGTACGACGTCGTCACCACCTGCGCCTCGGCGCCCTCGAGGCCCTCGGCGAGGGTCCGGGCGTAGCCGTGAACGCGGCGCGCGATCGCGGCGAGACCGTCCGGGCCATGCCAGACGGCGTACATGCCGGCCATGACGGCGAGCAGCACCTGCGCGGTGCAGATGTTGGAGGTGGCCTTCTCGCGACGGATGTGCTGCTCGCGCGTCTGCAACGCAAGCCGGTACGCCGGGTGGCCGTCACTGTCGACCGACACACCGACGAGACGGCCGGGCATCGAGCGCTCGAGGCCCCGGCGCACGGCCATGAAGCCGGCGTGCGGACCGCCGAAGCCCATCGGCACCCCGAAGCGCTGGCTGGAGCCCACGGCGATGTCGGCACCCCACTCGCCGGGGGGCGTGATGAGGGTGAGCGCCAGCAGGTCGGCTGCCGCCGTGACCAGGGCCCCGTGCTCGTGGGCGGCCGCGGCGATCGCGGCGGCGTCGCGGATCTCGCCATCGGCACCGGGGTACTGCAGCAGGAGGCCGTAGACGTCGAGGTCGCCGGCGGCCGCCCGCAGGGCCGCGGCCGAGTCGAGTCCGGTGAGGTCGGCGACGACGACCTGGATCTCGAGCGGCTGGGCGCGGGTCTGGATCACGGCGATCGTCTGGGGCAGGACCTGGGCGTCGACGAGCAGGACGGCATCGCCAGGTGCCTTGCTCATCCGACGCATCAGGGTCATCGCCTCCGCGGCCGCGGTCGACTCGTCGAGCAGCGAGGCCCCACTGATCGGCAGTCCCGTGAGGTCACTGACGACCGTCTGGAAGTTGATGAGGGCCTCGAGACGGCCCTGCGAGATCTCGGGCTGGTACGGCGTGTAGGCGGTGTACCACGCGGGGTTCTCGAAGACGTTGCGCTGCACCACGGGCGGGGTGACGGTGCCGTAGTAGCCGAGCCCGATCATGGGCCGCAGGACGGTGTTGCGTGCCGCCAGCGCACGCAGCTCGGCGACGACCGCGCCCTCGGAGGGGGCGGCCTCGATCAGCAGCTCACGGTCCGAGCGAATGCTGCCCGGGATGGCCGCGTCGAGGAGGGCCTCGAGGGACGGCTGGCCCACCATTTCGAGCATCGCCGCCACGTCGGGGCCGTCGGGGCCGACGTGTCGAGCCACGAAGAGGCGCAGATCACCG
>Ga0123339_10001900_pt1 | contig 14317 bp, 11 predicted proteins | sample lystaG_FD_89956 | JGI IMG/M metagenome (GOLD analysis project Ga0123339, IMG submission 89956) | Glacier valley bacterial and archeal communities from Borup Fiord, Nunavut, Canada, to study Microbial Dark Matter (Phase II) -... | ecosystem: Environmental > Aquatic > Freshwater > Ice > Glacier ... | reverse complement strand
CGCGCGCGCGCATGGCAGGCGGAGAAGACCCGGCTGGCGCGCTGGTGGCGCGTGGAGGCCTATGTGTTCCACCGCGACGGGGGAGACGGATACCAGGGGATCGCGCACCGCGCGCTAGGCCTGCCTGCGGCAACCAATATCCTTGGCGGCGGATCGGGAAGCACCATGCTCGCGCTCACGCCCAATCCGCTGAGCAGACGCCCGGTCGAGGTGCAGGCGCGCTATGCAGCCCCATATAACGGCTGGACAAGCATCGACGCGGGACGAGCGCAGTTCGCGCTGGGCGTGGCGGTGCGCCCATTGCCCAAAGTGCCCGTGACGCTGGTTGCCGAGCGGCTGTTCAAGGCGGGATCGCTCGCGCGATCGGACTGGCAGTTGCGTGCCTATGGCGGCACGTCCCGGCGTGTGGGCGGGATCGACGTGAGCGTGTTCGGCGAGGCAGGGGTGATCGGGCGGCGGCCGGACCGGTTCGCGGGCGCGCAACTGATCGCCGAACGCGCGATCCGGCTGCCCGGAAAGGTCGATCTGGGGCTGGGTCTGGGCGCGTGGGGCGCGGTGCAGACCACCGACCGCACGACCGACCGGGTGGACGTGGGGCCGACGCTGCGGCTGAGCCGGGAAAAGACGCCGGTGCAACTGCGCGTGGAATATCGGCGGCATGTCGCGGGAAACGCGACGCCGGGGAGCGGGCTGGCGCTAACCGTCTCCGCAGCATATTGAACCGATATGGTTGCAACGTAGGATTGGCCCAGCGAGGACTGCGCGCGGAGGGATCGCATGCGCATCATATCGCCAGAAGCGGGCCAGTGCTTCACCATCGCTGCCGACGGGTCGATGCCCGCGCTGGCGTTTGCCACCGATGCGCCGGGCGCGAACCGTTGGTCGTGGACTATCACGTGGGGCGATTATCACCGCAACGGTGAGGTCGATACTCCCGGCGGCCATTGGAACGCGCGTGAGGCGCTCGCCGATCTTGGCGGGCAGCTTTCGGTACGCGTGCGCGCGGCAACGGCGGGCGAGGCGGCGATCGCCGTGCGCATCGCTGGGACCAATCCGCCGGCACGCGATATCGATAGCTTCCTCGCACAGCGCGCAGGCGCAGAAGGGTTCGCGCGCATCGTCGCGCAGGAGAGCCGCTATCGCCATTTCGACGCGAGGGGCGAGCCGGTGCGCTCCTTCGACGGCGGCTATGGGTTGTGTCAGCTAACCACCCCCGCGCCCGATTATGCGCAGGTGTGGAGCTGGAAACGCAATCTGGAGGCGGGTCTGGCGCTGTTCGCCGCAAAGCGGGCGGCAGCGGGCGCGTGGCTGGGACAAGGCGGGCGCGCCTTCACGCCCGCGCAACTGACGCGCGAGGCGGTGTGCCGTTGGAACGGCGGGCGCTACCATGTGTGGGACGATGCCGCCGGCTGCTGGGCCCGCCCGCCCGCGATCCTGTGCGACGCGCGCGCGGGCAATATCGGCTGGGACATGGGCGATCCCGCCAACCGGGAGCAGAACGAGGCCGCGCTGCACCGCCGCGATGGCGCGGCCTATGCGCGTCCGCCCGCGCCAGGTGCGCGCTGGCGCTATTACGGGGTGTGCTATGCCGATCATGTGCTCGGTCCGCTACCGCCCGCGCCCGCGCCCACGCCCGCGCACGAGCCCGAGCCCGGGCCCGCTCTCAGTGGAAATCGCGCGATTTGGGCAGCACACGCACGTCTCTTGGATGGCCTGCGCGCGGATAGACCCCTCCCCGGTCGCTCCCGCGTGGCGGCTGCGGACGCGCGAACTCGTCCGCGCGGCTGAGCGCGATACACGGCCGGTGCGCGTCCGAGAGGCGCGACAGTTCGGCGGTGCGATCGAAGACGCGCTCGGCCATGATGTGGATGACGCCTTCCACGCTCTTCTGGACCGCGCCGTGCACTTCGAGCAGGCGCGCGGCCATGACCGTTGCGCGATTACGCTCGAACAGGCGCACCCACATGATGACGTTGACGATGCCACTTTCGTCTTCGAGCGTGATGAAGATCGCCTTGCCATTGCCGGGGCGCTGGCGAACCAGCACCACGCCCGCCACCCGCGCGCGCCCGCCATCGGGCCTGGCGTTCATTGTGGCGGCATCGAGCAGGCCTTGCGCAGCGAAAACAGGGCGAAGCATGCCCATCGGGTGGCCTTTGAGCGAGAGGCGCAGGCTCTGGTAGTCGGCAGCGATATGCTCGGCGAGCGGCATTTCGGGCAGCGCCGCATCAGCATCCGCGCCCAGATCGCGCGCGCGCGCGGCGGCGAACAGCGGCAGCGGATCGTCGTCGGGCAAGCGGCGGACCGCCCACAGGGCATCGCGTCGATCGAGGCCGAGCGAGCGGAAAGCGTCCGCGTCGGCGAGCTGGCGCAGCGGTCGGCCGCGGAGGTCGGCGAGCACGGCCATGTCTTCGATTGTCTTATACCCCCGCCCGCGTCGCGCGATCAGGCGCTGCGACTGTACTTCGGGCAGGCCGTAGATCTGCCGGAAGCCGAGCCGGAGCGCGAGCGCGCCATCGGCGGTGCGTTCGAGGCTGTTGTCCCATGCCGAATGGTTCACGTCGACCGCGCGCACCTCGACCCCATGTTCGGCGGCCGAGCGCACGATCTGCGCAGGCGCATAGAAACCCATCGGCTGCGCGTTGAGCAGCGCGCAGGCGAAGACGGCGGGGTGGTGGCATTTGATCCAGGACGAGATGTAAACGAGTTTGGCGAAGGACGCGGCGTGGCTCTCTGGGAAGCCGTAGCTGCCGAAACCCTTGATCTGGCCGAAGCAGCGCTCGGCGAACGCGCGCTCGTAGCCGCGCGCGACCATGCGCTCGACCATCAGCGCTTCGAAATGCTCCATGCCGCCCACGTTGCGAAAGGTCGCCATCGCGCGGCGAAGCTGGTTGGCCTCGACATCGCTGAATTCGGCGGCAACCATGGCGAGCTTCATCGCCTGTTCCTGGAAGAGCGGCACGCCGAGCGTCTTGGCAAGCACGAGGCGCAATTCGTCCGGATCGTACGGTGGGCTGGGCGAGGGATATTCGACCGTTTCGAGACCGCCCCGGCGTCGCAGATAGGGGTGAACCATATCGCCCTGGATCGGCCCGGGGCGCACGATGGCGACCTGGATCACGAGATCGTAGAACACGCGCGGCTTGAGGCGAGGCAGCATGTTCATCTGCGCGCGCGATTCGACCTGGAAGACGCCGAGCGAATCGCCCTTGCACAGCATATCGTAGGTGGCCGTATCGCCCGGCGCGATGTCGGCCAGACCGAGTGTTTCGCCGCCGTGCGCCGCGATCAGCGCGAACGCCTTGGCAATGCAGGTGAGCATGCCCAGCGCCAGCACATCGACCTTCATCAGGCCGAGCGCGTCGATATCGTCCTTGTCCCATTCGATGAAAGTGCGGTCAGCCATTGCGGCGTTGCCGATGGGGACGATTGTATCCAATCGATCCCGCGCCAGCACGAAGCCGCCCACATGCTGCGAAAGATGGCGCGGGAAGCCGAGCAGGCGGGTGGCAAACGCCACCGCGCGCGCGATCGAGGGGTTGGCGGGATCGATGCCCGTCTGGCGGACGTGTGCCTCGGGGATCTCGCGCCCCCAGCTTCCCCATTGGGTTGACGCAAGGCGCGCGGTCACGTCTTCGCTCAGTCCCAGCGCCTTGCCCGCATCGCGGATCGCCATGCGCGGGCGGTAGTGGATGACCGTGGCAACGATCCCCGCGCGGTGGCGACCGTATTTATCGTAGATATACTGGATGATTTCCTCACGCCGTTCGTGCTCGAAATCGACGTCGATGTCGGGCGGCTCCTTGCGTTCGGTGGAGATGAAGCGCGCGAAGAGCACGTCATGTTCGTTCGGATCGACCGAGGTGATGCCGAGCACGAAGCAGACGGCGGAATTGGCTGCCGAACCGCGACCTTGACACAGGATATCGCGCGCGCGTGCCTCGCGCACGATATCGTAGATGGTGAGGAAATAGGGCGCGTAATCGAGCTGGGCGATCAGCGACAATTCGTGATCGAGCGTGGCCTGCACTTTAGGCGGCACACCACCCGGATAGCATTCGCGCGCGCAATCTTTGGTGAGCTGCTCGAGCCACGCCTGCGCCTCCCAGCCCGGCGGCACGGGTTCGTCCGGATATTCGTAGCGGAGCTGGCCCAGATCAAAACGCGCGCGGGCGAGAAAGCGCTGCGTCTGTGCGATGGCGTCGGGCGCATCGGCGAACAGGCGTGCCATTTCGTCCGTGGATTTGAGGTGGCGCTCGGCATTGGCTTCGAGTCGACGGCCTGCGTCGGCAATCGTGGTCCCCTCGCGGATGCAGGTCAGCACGTCTTGCAGGTCGCGCTGGGCGGGGTCGGCGTAGAGGACATCGTTGGTGGCCAGCAGCGGCACGTTGGTGTCAGTGGCGACGGATTGCAGGTGCGCGAGGCGGCGGCGATCGTCCCCGTGGCGCGGCATGGTGGCGCCGAGCCAGACTGCGCCGGGGGCAGCGGTGCGGAGGCGGGTGAGCGTGATTTCCAGGGCCGTGCTGCCGGGCATCACGATGAACAGCAGATCGGCGGGATTGGCGAGCAGATCGGCCAGATACAGCGCGCATTCGCCCTTGACGGCGCGGCGGTTGCCGAGCGTGAGCAGGCGGGTGAGGCGGCCCCAGCCGTCGCGGTTGCCGGGGTAGACGACGATCTCGGGCGTATCGTCTGCGAACACCAGCCGTGTGCCGACTGCGAGCCGGAAGGCGCGCGCGCGTTCGGCGAGCGCGGCGGGATCGGGGAGGTCCCCAGGCACATCGGCCTCGATCCAGATATGCTCGCCCGGGCTGTCGCCAACCTTGGCGTGCGTCGGCGGGGGAGCACCGCCCTCGCGGATCTCGTTCAGCGCCGCCCACGCGCGCACCACGCCCGCGACCGTGTTGCGGTCTGCGATGCCGATCCCGCTGTGGCCGAGCAGCAGCGCGGTCAGCACCAGTTCGGGCGGGTGCGACGCGCCGCGCAGGAAGGAAAAGTTGCTCGCGGCTGCAAGTTCGGCAAACGCGCTCACAAGGATCGGGCGTTCACGCGAACAGCCCGTGCATATACCAGCGTGGGGATTGCCCCTCGCCATACAGTCCTTCACGGAACAGCCAGAAACGGTGTCCGGCGCGGTCTTCCACCCGGTAATAATCGCGCGTGGGTGTGCCGGGTGGCGTGCGCCACCATTCCGGCGCGATTCGCTCGGGGCCTTCGGCGCGGGCGATTTCGTGGAGCATCCGGCGCCAGCGGAAGCGACGCGGGGGTCCATCGGGCACCTGCGCTAGTGTCTCGATCGGCTGCGGGCGCGCGAAGAGATGCAGGGGGCGCTTGGGTGGCGCGCCGGGTTCGGGTGCGGGCCATGGGGCGGATTTCGCAGGCGCGGCGGCTGCGTGCACGCAGCGGGTGGCGCGCGCGGGATCGTGCGTGTTGCGCGGCGCAAAGGCGAGCACACGGTCCCGGCCCAGCCGCGCCACAAGGCGATCGATCAGCTCGGCGACGGCGATATCTTCGGCACGGTGCCCGTCCAGATCGGGCTGCGAGGGCGCGAGCGGATCGGCGCAAGGAACCCCAAGTCGCACAGCATCGAAACCGTAGCCTGGATCGAGCGGATCGGCGAGTGCGTCGAGCCGCTCGCGGAACAAGCGCAGTATAGCGGGGATGTCGCGCGAGGGGCGGCCGGTTTCGACGGCCACACGTCGCACCGCGCCGTCGCTGCGAAAGAAGCTCGCCTCGAACATGCGTCCACCCTGCCCGCGTTCGCGCAGGCATTGCGCGGCGTCCGCAACCAGATCGGCGAGCACGGCTTCGATCGCATCGGCGTGGGTGAGCGGTTCGGCAAACTGGCGTTCGACGATGCAGGCGGTGGCGGGGCGCAGCGAGACGATGCGCGCGTCTTCATGCCCCAGCGTGCGCCGCAGCGCGCGCGGCAACGCCTCGCCGAAGCGCGCGGCGAACGCGACCGAGGGCCGATCAGCAAGGTCGCCGATGGAGCGCAGCCCCGCGCGGGCGAGCGCTTGGAGCGTGGCCGCATCGAGGCCGAGCGCGGCGACGAGAAGCGGGCGGACGAGCGTTGCATCCATGCCGGGTGGCACAACGCCCGTGCGGCCAAAGCGCGCCAGCGCACGCGCGGCATCGGGCGTGCCCGCGATGGTGGCGCGCACCGATAGGCCGAGCCGCCGCATCCGGGCACGCAGCCGTGTGCGCATCGCCGCCTCGCCACCGAACAGATGCGCGCAGCCGGTGATGTCCAGCATCAGCCCGTGCGGCGGATCGAGCGCGACCGTTGGCGTAAACCGCTCGGCGTGCGTGGCGAGGCGATCGAGCAGCGTCGCATCCGCGACCGTATCGACGGGCAGGGCGGCAACATCGGGAAAACGCGCGCGCGCGTCCGCGAGGCTGAGGCCAGGCGCGAGACCGGCAGCGTGCGCGGCGCGACACGCGGACACGATCCGCATCGCGCCCTTTGTTTTCTCCACCAGCACCAGCAGTTCATGCCGCGCGGCGGGCGGGCGCAGCCGATCGGTCGGCAAAAACGGGAACCACGCTGCCAGGTAGCGGCGGGGCGGCGGGGCGTTCGTCGAAGCAGCGTCGGTCACGGTTCCACTCCAATATCCAGTCGAGACCGCCGGGGCCGCCACGCTGACGCAACAGCGTTGCGGCAAAGGCGGGCAGGCCGGGCGCGTTGCCGGGCAGCGCAGCGCTGGGTGCGGCGGCAATGTTCCAGCGCGTGGTGGCGGCGCTCGGCGCGGGAGCGGCCGCAACGCGCAGCAGCAGCACGGGCACGCCGCTTGCGCGCGCGGCGAGCTGGAGGCGGCGGCTTGCAGTCAGATCGATCAGTCCGGACTCGCCCCAGGGCTCGATCACGACTGCGCCCAGCGCCGCGCAGCGCGATCCTTCCGCCCCGGCACGCAGCAAGGCCGTAATATCGGGGGCGCGCACGAGCAGGATTTGCGCGGGATCGAGGCCGATGTCAGCAAGCCCGGGCGCGTATAGCGCGCCCGTGAGCGCATCGAGTGGATCGTGGCGGACCCACAGGATCGGCCTTTGCGCAGCGGCACACCGCGCGAGCGCGGCGACGAAGCCGGTCGCAGCCCCGATCTCCGCCTCGCGTATGGCATAGACTTCATGCAGCGCCGCGCGCACGAGGCCACCGCCGAGCGCAGCATCGAGCGCGGGCGCACCGAGCGCGACCGGCGGGCGCTCCACCGCAGGCGCGAGCATCGGCAATCTTGGCGCGGGCGGGACGGCGCGCAATTGGCTGCGCCGCGCAAGGGCTGGGGTCATGGCGACTCGGATATCCGTTCTGCTTTTGTTCTTGCATACGGACTCCGATGCCTGGGAGAGTCAAGCGTCGGCCGCCCGTCTCGATCCCTTGTCCTGCGAACGGGTTCTGTGCTGCAAACCGGTCGGCGGAGCGGCAGCATGGAGCTTGGAATCAGTCGATCAGGCCGATGAGCAGCATTAGACCCGCGAACAGCGCGAGCACGAACAGGCTTGCGATCGAGAGCACGGCGGTGCGCCACAGCGCGCCGCGCACGCTCAGCCGGTAGGTGCCCTTGAGCTGCGCGAACATGTGGAGCGGCGGGATCAAGGCCAGCACCGACGCCGCAACACCCAGCCCCGCGCTGCCGAGCAGCATGATCGCCACCACCAGCAGCGACATGAAGGAGAGCGAATAGAGCGCGAAGACGGTGTGATCGTAGAGGTTCACCTCGCGCCGCGCGGCAAACAGCAGCCACAGGATCGGCAACGAAAGCGGCACGAGCAGGAAGGAGAGTTTGGCGGCCTTTTCCTTGATTTTGTAGGCGGCGAATTCGGGATCGTTGAGCGCGTGGTGCACCCTCGCATCGAAAGGCGCGTAGCCGGTATTGACGTTTATCTTTCCATTGGCGTTCGCCTCCCGGACCGCCTCTGCCCAATCTACAGTGGTGGCGATCACCTTGCCCGCGTCGTCGCGCACAATCGGTCGCCCCTGCGGCGCAGAGGTTGGCGCGGCCACCAGCGCCGCGCGCGCCTTGTCCACCGCCTGACGATAGGGTTGCAAAGCGGCGGACGTATTATCCTTGTCTTTGAGCTCCTGCGCGAGTTCGCGCTCGGCGTCGCGCAGAGCGTTCGCAGCCTCCGCGCGGGGGTTAGCCCCGCCGATCGGCTGGGTGAGTGTGTCGCTGGTCATGCCGAAGGTGAAGAAGGTGAGGAAGATCATGAACAGGAACAGCGCGAGCGGCGCGATGTAGCGCGCGCGTTTCCCATGGATATATTCGCGCGTGAGGCGGCCCGGGTTGACGATCAGCATCGGCAGCGTGCGCCAGCCCCTGCTTTCGACATGGAAGACGCCGTGCGCGAACTCTTCGAGCACGTGGACGAGCGTGCGGTGGACGTGGCCCGATTGGCCGCAGGCGTGGCAATAGGGACCGTTCAGCGCCGCGCCGCAATTCTGGCAGTCGTGGAGCTGGGCGTGGCCGTGCGCGACATGATCGACAACCGGCGCGCCCCCCTCCTCCCCCGCCATCGCATGCGCGACCAGCCCGCCGGTGGCGAGCGCGCCCATCGCTTCCATTTCCCCGCTCATGACGGGTGTTTTTAGGGCAAAGCAGACGGGGGGTGCAACGGGGTTCGGTTGAGTGCGGACGCGCGCGGGCGTATGCTGCGCCGATGGCGACAATGCTGAAGTCGAAAGACCTCCTCGACCGGTCGTTGGACGTGCCGGAAGGCGATCTCGGCCCCGTGCGGTTCAGCGCGGACGAGTTTCTGCGCATGTGCGATCTCGGCCTTTTCGACGATCGCAAGGTGGAGCTTGTCGACGGGAGGATCGTGGAAGTGGGTTTGCCGGGCAGTACGCACGCACGCGTTCAAGCGATGCTGATCTATCTGCTTACTACCGCGCTTCAGGGTAGCGATGCGGTTGTATACGGTGAAATCGGGGTGCGGCTCGATGCGAATACGCTCCGCGCGCTCGATGCTGCGGTCGCGCACGACGTTGGCAACGTCAGGTTGCTCGCACCCGAGCGCGTCCTGCTGGCGGTCGAAATCGCCGACACCACGCTTGAGCGCGACCTGGTCGTCAAGGCGCTCGAATATGCGCAGGCGGGCATTCCCGAATATTGGGTGCTCGACGTGAACGCCCGCACCACGCAGATCATGCGCGCGGCCGGCCCATTCGGCTACACCGAGCGCACCCCCGCGCGCTTCGACCAGCCGCTGTCCGTGCCCGGCACCGATCGGACGATCACGCTCGGCTGATCCCACCCTTTGCGCGCGCGGCACAGGTGCTACAATGACCGGCATGGCTAAAGACCTGCTGATCGCCCCCTCGATCCTCTCCGCCGATTTCGCGCGCTTCGGCGAGGAGGTGCGCGCGATCGATGCGGCGGGGGCGGACTGGGTGCATGTGGACGTGATGGACGGGCATTTCGTGCCCAACATCACCTTCGGGCCGAGGCTGGTGGAGTGCATCCGCCCGCACACCGTCAAGCCGCTCGACGTGCATCTGATGATTGCTCCGGCGGACCCGTATCTGGAAGCCTTCGCGCATGCGGGCGCGGACGGGCTGACGGTGCATGCCGAGGCGGGGCCGCATCTCGATCGCTCGCTGCAGGTGATCCGGGGGCTGGGCAAGCGCGCGGGGGTATCGCTCAACCCCTCCACGCCCGAGAGCGCGATCGAATATGTGCTCGACCGGATCGGGCTGATCCTCGTGATGAGCGTCAATCCGGGATTCGGGGGCCAGGCGTTCGTGCCCGCCGTGCTCGCCAAGATCGCGCGGCTGCGCGCCATGATCGGCACGCGCGATATCCGGCTCGAGGTGGATGGCGGCATCGCACCTGCCACGGCGGGAGCAGTGGTGGCGGCGGGGGCGGACGTGCTGGTGGCAGGATCGGCGGTGTTCGCGGGCGGCCCGGGTGCCTATGCCGCCAATATCGCAGCGTTAAGGAATGCAGGCGCAGGGGGCTGACGCGGCAATCGCCACCATTGCCGCGATCAGATACCCGCGTACCATTCGTATCCCCGATCTTCCCAGTAGCCCCCCTTGCCCATGCCGAGCCGGTCGAGCCGGTCCACCGCCTCGATGCGCATCACATATTTGGCGTGCTTGTAGCCAAGCTGACGCTCGACGCGCAGCCGCAACGGCGCGCCGTGCGCAACCGTTAGCGGCTTGCCGTTCATCGCGTGGGCGAGGATCGTCTGCGGGTGGAAGGCGTCGACCAGATCGACGCTTTCGTAATAGCGGCCCGCGGATTGATCGCCGCCCTTGGCGGGTTCGCCGTCGAGCGTGTCCGCGCAGTGGAAGACAATATACCGCGCGTTGGGCTTGAGGCCGGTCTCGCGCAGCAGACCGCCCAGTTGCGGCCCGGTCCACTGGCCGATCGCGCTCCAGCCTTCGACGCAATCGTGGCGCGTGATCTGGGTGCGCGCGGGGAGAGCGCGGAGCTGCGCCAGCGACCATTGCATCGGGCGCGCGACGAGGCCGTCCACCTTCAGCGTCCAGTTCTCGAAATTCTCGTCGACGTGATCGAGGTAATCATCGTCCTGCGGATCGGTGGAGCCGTTCGCCTTGAACACCGGCGACAGGTCCGCGAGCGTATATTCGCGCGCCAACGCCCCATTGCCTTGGATCAGACGCTGCCAGCCGTAGGTTGCGGCCTCGGCATTGCGGCGGAGGAAATCGGTGGTGGACGGTGCGGAGGTGATCCGGTCGCACGAGGCGAGCAGCAGGCCGCCGCCGCCGAGCACGAGACCGCGCCGCGTAAGTTTTAAAGCGCTCATCCCTCGATCCTTGCTGCGAGCGTGGTGGGGACGCCGGGATCGACGCCGTCATCGTCAAACGCCCACCAGCCGGTGATCATCGAGCGCATCTGGTTGGCGAAGCCCGCAAGCAGCACCGCGAGCACGTGGACGACGATAAAGCCGACCGTTAGGCTCATGAAGACGAAGTGGAGCGTGCGTGCGGACTGGCGACCGCCGAGCAGATCGACGATGCCGGGCAGCACCGCATCCGCGCCGGGCGAGAGCGACAGGCCGGTGATCACCATGCCGGGCAGGAAGACGAACGCAAGGCTGGCGTAGGCGAGCTTCTGGAGGATGTGATAGCGATTGCTGTCCCGCCCTTTGGGGAATTTCAGCTTCGCATGGTCTGCGAGATCGTGCACGAGGTTGCCCGGCGAGAGATCGGTCGCGCTGGGAAGGATATCGGTGCGCAGATGCCGGTTCCAGAGTCCGAACAGATAATAGGCAAGGCCGTTCAGGATCAGCACCCATGCGAGGAACAGGTGCCAGTTGCGCGCGGCGGCGAGGTCCCGGAAGCTGGGGACGGTCGCCCAGCCGGGGAAGCCGCGCGCTTCGCCGCCCGACCAGCCGAACAGGCCGGTGGTGTTGAGGCTGTGGCTGCCGATCTTCAGCGTGCCCTTGCCGTCCTGACCGGTCATCGCGAGCACGGGCGTATCATGCTCCGAGCCATAAAGACCCCAGTAGAGCGCGGGGTGCGCGTTGAAGATGTTGAGCCCCGTGCCCAGCAGCAGCAGGACGGTAATCACGTTCATCCAATGGTTGATCCGCCGCGAGAGCGGATGACGATACGCGAGCTTGCGCCGCGCTGGCAGCGGCTCGGCGAATGTCGCGTCGGCGATCGTGGCCATCGTCAATCCTTGTATACGCAGATGAAAATGTAACGAGTTCGCGCGCGCGAACGCAATGATGGGCGGGTCATTAGCCGCGCCCGGCCGCGACGATCGGACCGCCCCGGCCTTCCTGGACGAGGATCGCGACCTTAAGCCCGTCCTTCGCGGGTGGCAGCGCATAGCTCTGCGCGTGCCCGGACCACTCGCCGAGCCGGATCAGCTCGCGCACGACATTGCGGTGCGACAGCGTGCGCCCGCCGTTCTCGCCCGCGCGGATCGCGACCTGCACGATGTTGGGATCGTAGCGGACCAGCCACACGTCTGCGCGGTGCGCGCCTGCGATGCCCGATACGCTCGCGCGTGCACCCGAAACTTCGACGGTGGGTCCAGAGACGCCGCGATCCGCGCGGGCGATCGCGCCTTCGACTTCACCGCGTCGTGTGCCCACCACATCGGTGCGGCCGTTGACGATCACCTGCGGTGTCCAGACCCGATCGTGCCGGAAGCCACGCGCATACTCCCACTGACGCGCGGTATATTGCGGTGCGGCGAACGTATCTTTCCAGCCGAGCTGATCCCAGTAGGTCACCTGAAAACTGAGCGTCAGCAGATCGGGCCGGCTGGAAAGTGCGAGCACATTGGCGTTCGCGGGCGGGCAGGACGAGCAGCCCTGCGACTGGAACAGCTCCACGACCGTGGGATGTGCGGCATCGGCGGCCATTGCGGCACTGGTCATGGCAACGGTGGCGGCGGCGACGTCCGCGAGCGCGGCAAACGCGTTGGCGATGGTGCCGCCGGGGCGTAGCATCGGGGTCTTGTGAGTCATCCGCGGTCTCCGCCTGAAACTGGTTCGGCCCGCGCATGGGGCTTGCAGACAGGTTCGACGCGGTGGCAGACGAAGTTACGCGGGACCAGCGCCGGGCAACGGAAAAGTTTTGGGGTCACGCCGGTGCATATCGCGCGCGGTCTGTGGGGGAGCGAGGTTGGCCGCATCGACGCGGTGGGGAGCGGCGCGGACGGCAGGCGGTTTTTCCCGGTGGCGCCATGCGCCAGAGGATGACGGCCGGGGCCGCGTGGCAGCACCCATTTCGATAATCGACCTCGTCCCGATGCGCGTTGCTTCCCTGATCCTTGCCGCCGCTGCCTTGCCCACGCGCGCGCAGACCGCGCCGCCCGTGGGGGTGCCAGCGCAAGCCGAGATCGTTGTCACGGGATCGTGCCTTCCACCTCGGCGCGCCGTGCACCAACCACGTCAGTGCGGCCGTTGACGATTACCTGCGATCGCCGGCGTCGCGGTCAGCGTCGCGCCAGCAGCGATCCGGACCGCGCGCGTCGTAAAGGGTGAGCCGACGAACGGCGCGTTTCAACATGCGTTTCATCGGTTTCTCCTCCAATCCCGCTTCAGCGAGGTTCGCTACCGAGCGTGCGACGGATTGCTGCGGCGAGTTCGCGCCGCGCGGTCTGCGCGACATCGAGGACGCCGAACGATACGAAACCGTGGATCGTGCTATCGAAGGCGCGCCAGGCCGCTTCGACGCCCGCGCTGCACAGCCGATCGAAATAAGCGCGTGCTTCGTCGCGGAGCGGATCGTGCCCGGCGACGATGATGGTCGTGGGCGGCATCCCGGCAAGATCGGGAGCCAGCAGCGGCGAAACGCGCGGATCGTCTGCCGCACCCTCGCGGGCCAGATACCAGCCCAGCGTGCCATCGATCGCGGCGCGCGTCAGGAAATAATCGCCGTCGCCGTAAGCATCGCGCGAAGGATAGGCGGCGTGCGGTCTGCTGACGTCGATCATCGGGTAAATGAGGTATTGCGCTGCGATCGCCGGACCACCGGCGAGCAACGCCAGCTGGCACGCCACAGCCGCCAGATTGCCGCCCGCGCTGTCGCCCATCACTGCGAGGCGTCCGGGATCTGCGCCGAACTTGTGCGCATGTTCGGCGGTCCAGCGGATCGCCGCGAAGGCATCGTCGAGCCCGGCGGGGAACGGGTGTTCGGGCGCGAGGCGGTAATCGACGCTGACGAAGGCCGCGCCGCTCAGAACGGACAGTGAGCGGATCAGCCCATCGTAACTGTCGAGATCGCCAAGCACCCAGCCACCACCGTGGAAGAACACCACAACGGGCGTTTGCGCAGCGCCGACGCCGCGTGGCCGGTAGAGCCGGGCCGGGCGAGGGCCGATGCCGCCCGCGATGGAGATCGGCTCGACGTCGCAATCGGTCTCGTCGCGGTCGGCTCCGGCAAAAGCGCGGAAGATCTCTGCGGCGAACGCGCGTGAACCCGAGACGCTGCCGTCCGCCCCGGTTGCGATCCACGCCTGCGTCATCCGATCGAGCTCGGCGAGCAGCACGGCGGTTTGGCGATCGAGCATCATACCCTCACGTGTCGGAACAGAAGCCGGGCGAGCATCCCGGGACTTACCGGTAGCGGTAAATCAGCTTCAGATCGTAGGTGCGCGGCGCGGCAAAGAAGTTGACCTGCACGCCGGGGAAGTCCTGCAGATTGAAGCCTTGGGTCCGCACCGCATGATCGGTCAGATTCTGCATGCCCGCCTGCACTTGCCAGCGGCCATCGGTGGTACCCAGCGCAAAAAACGCGTTCAGAAGCCCGTAATCGCCTTGGGTGAGCAAGGGCGAAGCAGTGATCTCGGTCGCGGTACGGCTGCGGAATGCACCGTCGAGGTGGAATGTCGCGTCG
>Ga0123339_10001897_pt1 | contig 14323 bp, 11 predicted proteins | sample lystaG_FD_89956 | JGI IMG/M metagenome (GOLD analysis project Ga0123339, IMG submission 89956) | Glacier valley bacterial and archeal communities from Borup Fiord, Nunavut, Canada, to study Microbial Dark Matter (Phase II) -... | ecosystem: Environmental > Aquatic > Freshwater > Ice > Glacier ... | reverse complement strand
TGCAGCGTGAGGTGTCGCTGGTCCAGCGCGTGGTCAATCGCTATCGGGCCGAGCCTGCCGTGCGGGCATGGCAGCTGCTCGACGAGGCGTTCGCCAGCGGTTTTGTGAGCGCCGAGGCGCTCGAGCGCTGGGCGGGCGCGATGCGCGATGCCGTGCGCGAGGTCGACCCCGACCGCCCCGTGATGCTCGGCGCTGACGTCGAGACGCTGCTGCGCGGCAGCGGCGTGGACGCCCGCGTCGCCACCGCCACCGGTGCGATGGCGGTCAGTCACGTGACCTCAGGCTACCTGGCCTACGCCGCTGACGGCCCGGTGGATCGCGGCGCGGCCACCTATCTCGGCGGATTCTTGCTGCGTCTCGCACCTGCGGGCATGCCGCTTCTGGCCGATGGCATCGGCGTGCACTCGCTTGATTTCTCGCCTGCCGAGGAGTCGGCGACGGTGCGCACCGCGTTGTTCTCGGCGCTCATGAACGGCGCGTCGGCAGCGATGCTGCGACGTTTCCGCGATCTTTCCACCGAGAAGCGGGAGCCGTACTTCCGCGACCCGTTCGAGGTGCTCGTGGGCGTGACCGACGCCGGCGGCGTCCCCAAACCCGTGCTGGCCGAGGTGCGGCGCTTTGCGCACGTCGCGGCGCACGTGGACTTCGATCGCTATGAGCGCGCGGCTGAGCGCGCCGCGGTGCTCGTACCCGCCGAGCGCAACATGCCGCTGCCGTCGATCGCCGGTCTGTACGACCCGCGATCGTGTCTGCGGTCGCTGATCGCGGCCAAAGAAGCGCATGTGCCGGTGCGCGTGCTGCGCGAGGGCGACGATCTCCAGGGGTGCCGGGCGCTGCTCGTTCCCTCGGCGTTCGAGCTCGAGCCGGCGACGTGGTCCATGCTTGCGGCGCTCGTGCAAAGCGGCGGTTCGGTCGTGATGAGCTACGGCGGGGGAGACGTGAGCCCGGGCGTGCGTCAGGTCTTTGGCGTGGATTTCCTCGGCGATGCGGGCGCGCGCAGCGAGCTATCGTGCCGTGTCGCGCAACAGGGGATGCTCGGCGAGCTGACGGCGTTTGACGCGCTGCTCGACCTGCCGTGTTATGCGCTTCTCGGCCATGGCGACGCAACGGTCGTGGCCACCGATGCCACCGGCAATCCGTTGCTCACCGTCAATCGCTACGGTCAGGGTCGCGCGGTGTTCATCGCCGCTCCGCTCGAGCGCGCCATCGCTCAGGGCGATCCGCTCGCGATCTCTCCCCGGGCTGCCGCGCTGCTGCGCACGGTGTACGGCGCCGTGGTGCGTGCCGCGGGCGTCGGGCCGCTGATGGGCTGCGACCTGCCGCAGGTGGAACTCGCGGTGCTGACCGGCGAGGATGACGACGTGCTGCTATTGCTCAATCACGAGCCGGTCGCATGCACAGCGACCGTCTCGCTGGAACGTACGGTAGCCACCGTCGCCGACATCCGGGGTGGTGTGCCTGCCGAGGTGAACGCGACGTCGTTCGGGGTTCCGCTCGGCGCGAATAGTGGTTCCGCACTGCGGCTCACATATGCTTAACTGGAAGTATCAGCAATGAGGGGAGCCGCACGATGACTGAACGTGGCAGGACGCACAGCTACCTGCTGGAGTCGTGGCTGGAGTTTCACGATGCCATCGCAGAGCATCCGGAGATCAGGCATCTGCTGTTTGACCCGGTCACGGGACTTCCCACGACGCCGCTGCTGTTTCCCCGCATCGAGTCGCTGCTCGACGAATACGGCGAGATCTCCCTGCTGTGCCTCAACATCGTGAAGTACTCCAAGATCGAGGAGATATTCGGCTGGCGCGTCTTTGACGACGTCATGCGCAAGACCGCGGAGATCCTCGAGAACATCACGGGGTCCGAGCTGCGCGACAGCGATCTGGTGGCCGAGCTGATGATCTCCGGCAATGCGTTCGTGGTTCTTCTCTCGCCGCCACGCACAAGCGATTCCATGCAGCACGAGAACTTGGCCACATTGGTCAAGCGCATAGAGGATCGTATCTGCGAGCAGCTCAAAGAAGCGCTCGACCCGGCCATGTATCTCAAGTTCGGCTGCTATGTGGGCGCGGCGACGATGCGGCGTACCGAGAACGTCCGGCTTGAGCGTCTCGTGCATGAAGCGCTCGATATCGCTCTGGCGCAGGCCGATATCCGTGAAGCGGAGGACGCGAGCGGGCGTTGCGAGCGACTGCGGACGATGATCGAGGCGCGGGAGGTCCACACGCTGGTCCAGCCTGTGGTGCGTCTCTCCGATGGCGAGATCATCGGCTACGAGGCGCTGTCCCGCGGGCCTGAGGGCGGGGAGTTCGAGCGGCCGGACAAGCTGTTCAAGGTGGCCTATGACGCCGATCTGGTTCTCAACCTTGAGCGCCTGTGCCGCCATCGCGCGATCGAAGCGTCGCGTCTGCTGCCCGCCGGTCGTCTGATGTTCATCAATGTGGAACCAGAAGCGGTCGCCGATCCCGAGCTGCGCGAGACCGTTTTCTCTTCGCTGCTCAATGAGTCGCAGCTCGCGCCGGGTTCCATCGTCCTTGAGATCGATGAGCGCGCGGCGCTGGATGACCATGCGTCGTTTCGCACGACGTTCCAGTATCTGCGCACGTTGGGCTTTGGGGTCGCTATGGATGACGCCGCGATGGGTTTTGGCTCTCTGGAGTGCCTGTCCGAGGTGCGCCCGGAGTGGCTCAAGATCGACCTCAACCGGGTGCGGGACTTGGATGACGACGAGGTGAAGCGGCGTTTTATCACGAGCTTCGTCACCTTTGCCAAACGGTTGGACGTCAAGCTCATCGCCGTGGGCGTTGAGACCTCCGACCAGCTTGCCAGGCTCGTTGAACTCGGCGTCGAGTACGCGCAGGGCTACTTGTTCGCGGCGCCCGCCGCGCCGTTTCCCGCCGATGAAGACGTCTGGCGTCAGCGGTAGAAAAGCCCCCATCGTTCTCGAACCGATTACAGCGCTATAATGCCTTGTATCATGTCCGCTTATACGACGTCATCGTCGCGCAGCGATCAGGAGCATCATGGACGCTATCCGGCTTACGCAGATGTCCACAAAATCAGGTTGAGCCGCCAAATGGGGTCCGGGCGACCTCGCGGCGATACTCAAGCATCTTTCACCGGGCGAGTCAGAGAGCCTGATGGCCGGTTTTGAGACCTCGGACGATGCCGCGGTCTATCGCCTTGGCACGCAGGCTGTCTTGCTCACGGTGGACTTCTTCACACCGATGGTCGACGACCCGTACGACTTCGGGCGCATCACTGCGGCAAACGCGCTCTCCGACGTCTATGCCATGGGCGGACAGGTCCTCACGGCGATGAACCTGCTGGCGATGCCGTGCTCCCTTCCCGCCGAGTTCACCGCGCAGATCCTGCGCGGTGGCGCCGACAAGGTGCGCGAGGCGGGCGGTGTCGTGGTGGGCGGCCACACGATCGACGACAAGGAACCCAAGTACGGGTTGTCGGTCATGGGCGTGTGCGATCCGGACAAGGTGGTCCGCAACGTGGGCGCGCACGCTGGCGATGTCATCGTCATGACCAAGCGTCTGGGTGTGGGCATCCTCAATACCGCGCTCAAGAACGGTCTCGAGACCGAGACCACGCTTCACGAGGTCATCGAGTCGATGGCACGCCTGAACAAGGCCGCCAGTGAAGCGATGGTCGAGGTGGGCGTGCATGCAGGCACCGACATCACCGGTTTCGGGCTGCTCGGCCATACCCGTGAGATGGCGCTTGGTTCAGGCCTTAGCGCCGAGATGGATCTGGAAAGCGTGCCCGTGTGGCGTGATGTGCTCGAGTATTCCGCATCCGGCGTCAAACCGGGACGCACCGCCGACGTGGTGAGTTTCCTGGACGAGTTCGTCGAGTGGGGGCCGGCGTCAGACGCCTGGAAGGGCGTGTTGGCCGACCCGCAGACCAGCGGCGGATTGTTGATGGCTATTGAGCCTGAACGGGCGGATACGTTGCTGGCAGCGCTTGCCGCGCGTGGCGAGCATGGTGTGATCGTGGGCCGTTTTGCGCAGGGCGAACCGGGACATCTCAACGTGCGATGAAAGGACTGGCATGAAGGTCGTTTTTGTGAACTCCGACAGGATCGGGGATGGGGACGAGACCCTCGGCGTCAAGCTGATGGGCAGCTTTCTGTACTCTCTCGCACGTGCCGAGGATAAACCCGACGCGCTTTTGTTCATGAATTCGGGTGTGCGGCTGGTGTGCGAAGGCTCGGCTGCGCTTGCTGACATCTCGCTGCTGTTGGCTGACGGTGTGGCGGTCAAGTCGTGTGGCACCTGCCTGGACTACTACGGGCTGATGGATATCCTGGCGGTGGGCGAAGTGGGCAACATGAACGGTACCGTCGCTACCATGATGGCTGCCGACAGCGTCGTGAGCATCGGCTAGAATAGCCATATGGATATGCAATCGCTTTTGCGCGCGTTGCCCAGAGTCGACCGGCTTCTTGAACGTGAGGACATGGCGGCTCTTGCGCTCGTGCACCCTCATGCGCTGGTGCTCGACGCGCTACGTGACGCCGTGGATGAGACGCGCGACGCCGTGTTGCAGGGGCTCGTGCATGAGGTGTCTGCGGATGATGTGGCGTTTCGCGCGGCAGAGCTGCTGGCGCGCTCGGCGCATCGCTCGCTTCACCGCGTCATCAACGCCACCGGCATCGTCGTCCACACCAACCTCGGCCGCTCTCCGCTTGCCCGCGAAGCGGTAGAGGCTGTGGCCGAGGTCGCGGCCAGCTATTCGACGCTCGAATACGATGTCGCCAGCGGCGAGCGCGGCTCGCGGCACTCGCACGTCGAGGAGCTTCTCAAGCGTCTTACCGGCGCCGAGGCGGCCATGGCGGTCAACAATAACGCGGCCGCCGTGCTCCTGGGCATCGCGGGACTGGCGCGCGGCCGGGAAGCGATCGTGTCGCGTGGACAGCTCGTGGAGATCGGTGGCAGTTTCCGCATCCCGGACATCATGGCCGAGGGCGGCGCCACGATGGTCGAGGTGGGGACCACCAACAAGACGCACTTGAGCGACTACGAGAAGGCGCTCACGCCGCAGACAGGCTTGCTGCTCAAGGTGCATTCGTCCAATTTCAGAGTCGTCGGCTTCACTGAAACGGTGGAGCTGCCAGAGCTCGTTGAGCTGGGTGCGCGTCATGGCGTCCCGGTATTTGAGGACCAGGGCTCCGGCGTGCTCATCGATCTGGCGCGTTACGGCCTGCCGGGCGAGACCACGCTGGCAAGCTCTGTAGCTGCCGGTGCCGACGTAGTCTCGGCATCTGGCGACAAGCTGCTGGGCGGTCCGCAGGCTGGCATCCTGGTGGGCAAGTGGCACGTCATCGAGAAGCTCAAGAAGCATCCGCTGGCGCGTGCCGTGCGGCTGGACAAGATGACCCTGGCCGCCCTGGAGGTCACGCTGCGCCTCTACCTCGATGAGGAGAAGCTGCTGGCGGAGGTGCCCACGCTGCGCATGCTCACGATGACCGCCGAGGCGGCTTTGCAGCAGGCCGAGTCGCTGGCCGAGCGCATCAAAGCCTCGCTTCCGGCGGGTGCGGCCGACGTGGCCGTCGCTGCCGATGTCTCGCGCGCAGGCGGCGGTGCGCTGCCGATGGCGGACATCCCCACCAGCGTGGTCACCATCATGCCGCACACCGTGGGCGTGGTTAGGCTTGAAGAGTCGTTGCGCACAGGCGAACCCTGCATCGTGGCGCGGATCAAAGACGACCGGCTTCAGCTCGATCCGCGTACGCTCACGCTTGCCGAGCAGGCCGAGGTCGTCTCGGCGCTCGCTCGTGTCATCCCGGCGGTGTGACCGTGGCCGCGTCGCTCGTGCTCGGTACGGCGGGACACATCGACCACGGCAAGTCTGCGCTGGTCAAGGCGCTCACCGGCACTGATCCAGACCGTCTGCCCGAGGAGAAGGAGCGCGGCGTCACTATCGAGCTCGGCTTCGCGCAGCTCACGCTGCCGAGCGGGCGCACGATGGGCGTCGTGGACGTTCCGGGACATGAGCGTTTCGTCCGCCAGATGGTGGCGGGTGCCACGGGCATCGACGTGGTGCTGCTCGTGGTGGCGGCCGATGATGGTGTCATGCCGCAGACCCGCGAACACCTCGCGATCATCGACCTGCTGGGTATCCAGCGCGGCGTCGTTGCGCTCACCAAAAGCGATCTGGCCGATCCCGAGTGGCTCGCGCTCGTGCGCGAGGACATCACCTCGCTTCTTGCGGGCACCTCCATCGAGGGCTCGCCCATCGTCGCGGTCTCGGCAAAGACCGGCGCGGGGTTGCCCGAGCTGCGCCAGGCCATCGATGAGGTCGCCGACACCGCGGTCTCGCGCCATGCCGATCTGCCCATGCGCCTTCCCATCGACCGCGTGTTCACTATCTCGGGCGCGGGCACGGTCGTGACCGGCACGCTGTGGTCGGGCGTGGTACGTCCGGGTGACGCGGTAGAGGTCTATCCCGGCGCCGACGCTGGCCGCATACGCGGGGTTCAGGTGCATTCCCAGCCCGCCGAGAAGGCGGTCGCCGGCAACAGGGTCGCGCTCAACATCACCGGTATCGATCGCAGCCGCATCGCCCGCGGAGACATCGTGGCCGCGCCGGACTCGCTCGGCGTCACCGATCGGTTCGATGCGCGATTCACCTATCTGCCGGGCAACGCCGGGCCCTTTGAGAGCGGCGCCAGGGTGCATGTGCACCACGGCACCCGGGAGGTGCTTGGTCGCGTGCTGCTCATGGAGACGTCGCGCCTGCTGCCGGGGGAGTCTGCCTTTGCGCAGGTGCGGCTGGAAGAGCCGCTCGCGCCCCGTTATGAAGACCGTTTCATCGTGCGTTCCTACTCGCCGGTGTTCACTATCGGCGGCGGTGTCGTGCTCGATGCCGCACCGCCGCATCGTACCAGGCTGCGTCCGCACGAGCACGAGCTGCTCGAGGCGCTGCTCGTTCGCGATCTCAGCTCGGCGGCCGTGGGGCTGCTCGAGTCGCGGGGCATCCCGATGACCTCGGCGGCGGTGGCAGTCACGCTCGGCGTCGCCCGCGCCGCAGTCGCCGACGAGCTCAACCGCTCTAAGCTGGAGCGCTTCAAGACGGGCGGCGAGACCTATTACGTGCCCGCCGGCGCGCTCGACGAGCTTCTTGTCGCTGTCGCGCGTGAACTGCTCGCGTTTCACGACGCCAATCCAACAGCGACCGGCATCGCCACCCTCGCGCTGCGTGATCGTGTCGAGCGTCGGCTCGTGCCCAAAGTCTTCGATGCCGTCCTGGAGCTGGCCGTGGTGCGCGATATGGCGGTGGTCGAGAGCGGGCAGGTACGCCACCCGCGTGCGGCCGTCTTCGCGCTGGCCGAGCAGACCCGTGCGCTCGGCGCGCTGGGCGCGCTGCTGGAGTCGCAGGGGCTTGCTCCCAAGACGGTCGCCGAGCTGGCTGCCGAGGCCGGCGTGGAGCCGGGCGTGGCGCGCAAGGCGCTGGGAACGATGCTGGCCGAGGGCACGCTGGTCCGTCTCGGCGGTGACCTGTACTTCTGGTCGGGCGCCGTGGACGATGCGCGCGAGAAGATCGTCGGCTATCTGCGCGAGCACGGTGAGATGCTCGCCAAAGACGCCCGCGATGTGACCGGCAGCAGCCGTAAGTACATCGTGCCGCTGTTGGAGTACTTTGACGCGCATGGAATCACCAGGCGCGATGGCGATATCCGCACGCTCGGGAAGCGGGGCTAGGCATGTCGTCTGTCGCTGTGAACGATTCCGCGCCGCAGGGCGCGTCTGCATCGCCGGGCACGTGGTGGCTCGCGGTGCGTCCCAAGACGCTACCCGCAGCTGCGGCGGGCGTGATCGTTGGCAGCGTGCTCGCCTGGGCCGACGGCGGTTTTGCGGCCGGTCCGGCGTTTGCCGCGCTCGGTGTCGCGCTGCTGCTCCAGATCGCCAGCAACCTCGCCAACGACGTCTACGACGACGAGCGTGGCGCCGACACGGCCGATCGTCTCGGCCCGCTGCGGGTGACGCAGGCTGGCCTGCTCACACGCGCTCAGGTCAAGCGCGGCATGACGGTCGCGCTGACGCTCGCGTTCTCGCTGGGCGTCTACCTCACCTTCGTGCGCGGCTGGATGGTGCTTGCGATCGGTGTGGCGGCCATGGTGGCGGCGGTCGCCTACACCGGCGGGCCGTATCCTCTCGGCTATCACGGTCTGGGCGAGGTGTTCGTCTTCATCTTCTTTGGTCTGGCGTCGGTCGTTGGCACGTACTGGGTGCAGACGGGCACGGCGCCGGCTATCGTGTGGCTGATGGCGGTGCCCCCGGGCCTGATCATCACCGGCATCCTGGTCGTCAACAATCTGCGAGACATCGAGCAAGACCGGGCCGCAGGCAAACACACCGTCGCTGTACGCATCGGCGTGCGTGCGACTCGTGCCGAGTACATCGCGTGCCTTGCGGTCGCTTACGTGATGCCCGCCGTGCTCGTGGCGCTCGGAATGCTGCTTGCGTCGGCGCTCATCGTGTGGCTTTCGGCGCCGGTCGCGCTGCGCGCGTTGCGTCCGGTCATGACGGTCGCAGGCCGTCCGCTCAATGCCGCGCTCGCGATGACGGGCCAGACCGCGCTTGTCTACAGCGTGCTGTTCGCGCTCGGTATTCTGCTCGCCGGCTGAACGCCGCCGTTTGACAGCAGGGCCCTCACTCCCCACAATCTCCCGTGGAGGCGAATGGGTCCTGGTGGGCTCCGCGGTCTTCAAAACCGGCGTGGGGGGTGAAGAGCCTCCCGGGTGTGTTCGATTCGCACGCGCCTCCGCCACACGAGGTCTTCGAGGGTCCGTTTCCATCAGGGAGCGGGCTTTCGTGCTATCTGCAGGCGTGTCGTGGCCGTCGCAGACTCAATCGCCGCTCGGCGGATTGCCTCCGTGGCAGGTGCATGAGTGTGTCGCGTAGCCGTCTGGATGGCACTTCGCGCAGGCGAAGCTGCGATATGTGTGCTTGCCGTTTATCGTCGGGTGTGCGAAGCGCGTCTCGGCGAACGGGGTGTTTGGATCGTGGCAACGAGAGCATGGCGTTCCAAAGTGGTTCTGAGGCGGTGTATGGCAGTCCTGACAGTTTGCGTTCGTGGGATGGCGCGGCGTCCACAGATCGCCCGGCTTATGGCACTGCTTGCAGGCGCCGCGTGCGGCGTGCTGGGGCTGGTGGCATAGCTCGCATCCGGTGTCTTGCAGCGAGTGGCATGCGAAGCATATGACGTTTCTGTGTTGGGAGCCTTTGTAGAGCAGATGCGTTCTTGTCACTGCGGGTACTCCGGGGGCGGTCGCGATCGCAGCCTCTCCCAGATGCGAATAGGATGGCGCAAGCACACCCGCCGCCCTGAGCGATCCCGCGGTCACCGCGTGGCCTACCGTGGAGTGACATGTCTCGCACGACGCCCTTCCGATGTGCCGTGCGTGCGGGAAAGGCTTGTTCCAAGCCTGCGTGGACGAGATTTTGATGGTCTTGTGACAGGCGAGACAGCGTGAATCGGGCACATCAGCCCCCGTCGGATAGGTCGATGCGGAGGCGAAGTGGTCCCACACCTCACGGAGCGCGACGAACTTGTGCGCGAGATGGTTGAAGAGCCCGGAGTCCACATGACACGCGACGCACGGTGCATCGTCGTGATGCGAGCTGGCGGTCCACGCTTCGTTGTAGGGCACCATCTCATGGCAGGTCGCGCAGAAAGACGAGCGCTCAGTGAGCGTCAGTGAGGCGATGAGCACGCCGAGCGCGATCAGGCCCACGACTCCGGTCAGCACACGGGGTAAGCTGCGACTCGTGTGCATCGTCATGATGTTCGCCTATCAGTAGGGTGTATTCCAAAAGGTTTGTCTCCGTCGGACAGCATGCTGTCACATTCGCACGGGATCGTAAGAGGGGTAAGCTGGAATCGTGTATTGTGATGGGCACTTCAATCGGGCTGCCTATGTGTGGGTACCGCCGGGAGTGCGAGATGAGTGGAGATGACCATGGACGCTCTAGATGCGATCATGACGCGGCACAGTGTCCGCGCCTATACGTCCGAGCCGGTGAGCGATGCCGATGTCGAGACCATTCTGCGCGCTGCGATGGCGGCGCCTTCAGCCAGCAATCAGCAGCCATGGCAGTTCATCGTGCTGCGGGACCGCGACCAGCTGACCGCGGTCGCTGGCGCCACCCCGTACGGCTCGATGCTGCCCGGATGCGGCGTCGCGCTCGTCGTATGCGGCGACACCCGCGAGCTCAAGCACTCGATGATGTGGCAGCAAGACTGCGCTGCCGCTACGCAAAACGCGCTGCTGGCCGCGCACGCGATGGGACTTGGCGCGGTGTGGCTGGGCTTTTGGCCTGTAGCTGAGCGCGTGGCGGTCCTCAAAGAAGTGCTCGATATGCCCGAGGGTGTGGAACCGATGGCCGTGATCTCGATCGGTCATCCGGCGGGTCCCGCCCGACAGGCCGATCGCTACGACGCAGCCAGGATACACATGGATCGCTGGGCGTGACCCAACTGCTCCTCAGCGCTCGCGACATCTACGCGACCCGTCTCGTTGAAGGGGGCCGCGTAGATGTGCTTGCCGGTGTGTCGCTGGATGTCGCACATGGCGAGGTCGTGGAGCTTTCCGGCCCTTCCGGCGCTGGCAAGACGACGCTGTTTCTTGCGCTCGCACGGCTTCTTCCGGGCGTTACCGGTTCGCTGTCGCTCGACGGTGAGCCTGCCGAGGCCATCGCGCCGCAGGTGTGGCGCAGCCGCGTAGCATTACTCCCGCAACGCGCGACGCTGGTGGCTGGTACCGTGCGCGAGAATATCCTGCTGCCCTACACCCTCAAGGCTCGAGCGGATTGCACACCGCCGGGTGATGCGGCGCAACGCGCGGCACTCGACGCCGTGGGGCTTGATGCTGTCGCGCTTGACCGCGATGCGAGCCGTCTGTCGGTGGGCCAGGCGGCCCGGGTCGCGCTGCTGCGCGTAGTGCTGACCTCGCCGCAGCAGCTGCTGCTTGATGAGCCTGACGCGAGCCTCGACGACGTTTCCGCTGAGCAGGTAGCTGCGATGACCGCGCGTTTCGCCGCAGATGGCGGCGCCGTGTTGCGCGTCAGCCATGTGCGCGCAAACGATAAGGCCGATGCGTGCTACCGGCTTGCGGCCGGTCATCTTGAGCGGGTGAGCTTGTGAGCGCGGGAGGCGTCATCCCCATCAGTTGGTTGCAGCTGGCGTTGGCTGCCGGCTTCATGCTCGTGACCGGCGCGCTGTCCGTGGCGCTCAGCCTGGGGCTGGTAAAAGACCTTACCGTTGCTACGATTCGCACGTATCTGCAGCTGACCGCGCTCGGTCTCGTGCTTCGATGGGTGTTCTCGGCCAGTCTGTGGTGGATCGTTCTCGGTCTGCTCGGGTTGATGACGCTGACCGCCACCCGCCTTGTCCTCAAACGCGCTCCCGACGCGCCGAGCGGGCTTTCGCTCGGTGTGTTCCTCTCGCTGTTCGTGACCGGCGTGGTCGTCACGTTCACGGTCACCGGCGTCATAGTGCGGGTGCCGGTCTGGTATGAACCGCGCTATGTCGTTCCTATCGCCGGTATGGTGCTGGGGAACTCGATGACCGGTATCGCACTCACGCTTGAGCGCCTCTTCTCGGACCTGGACCTGCGTACCGATGGCATCCTCGCCATGAGCGCGCTCGGCGCCACGCCCTGGGAGGCCGCACGGCCTTCGGTGCGTACCGCTCTGCGGGCCGGGCTGATTCCTACTATCAACTCGATGGCTGCGGTAGGGATCGTGTTCATCCCAGGTATGATGACCGGGCAGATACTTGCCGGCGCCGACCCGGTGGACGCCACCAAGTACCAGATCGTGGTGATGCTCATGGTCAGCGCCGCCACAGCTATCGGCTCGATCATGGCCGTCATGCTCTCCTACAGGCACCGTTTCACCGATGAAGGCGTGTTCTTGGAGAGAGGCTTGCGGGATACGGACGTATCCGGGGCGTAGACCTCGTCGGCTCGGCTTGCCCGTTTGAGGTGCGGACACCTAAACTAGCGGGGCGGCGGCACCAACACGTGCTGCGGCCACTGCATCCATACGAGGAGCGGCATGACACTGTTCGAGCTGTACTTGAAGCGCGAGGCCCGTGCGTTTGACACGTATCTGGCGACGTTTTTTGCCGATGGCTCCCACACGGATATGGAGCGCTATCTCTACGAGCCGCTCTCACGGTTCTCTGACAACTCAGGCAAGCGTCACAGGCCGCTGATCTGCCTTTTGGCCTGCGAGGCGGTGGGAGGTGAGCCCCGACGCGCCTGGGCATCGGCGGCCGCTATCGAGCACTTCCACACCGCAGCGCTCATCCACGATGACATCGAGGACTCCTCGCTCACGCGACGCGATCAGCCGTGCATGCACATCGCCGAGGGGCTCGGGCTTGCGGTCAACGCCGGAGACCTCGCGCTGTCGCTGGTGTGCGGCACCGTCGTCGCCGATCCGGGCCTGGACGATGCCACCAAGCTGCGTGTCCTGGGCGAGCTGGTCGCCATGACCACCCGCACCGTGGAGGGGCAGGCACTCGACATCGGTTGGGCGCGTGACAACCGTTTCGATCTCACGGTGCAAGACTATCTGGTGATGGCCAACCACAAGACGGCGTTTTACTCCGGCGGCGTTCCGCTGGCCGTGGGCGCTATCATCGGCGGCGCAAGCGACGAGCAGGTCGAAGCGCTGCGCGCTTACGGCATGGCCACCGGGCTCGCCTTCCAGATCCAGGACGACGTGCTAAACCTCGTGGGTACCCGCGAGTCCACCAAAAAAGACTTCCGCAGCGACATCACCGAGGGCAAGCGCACACTGGTCGCCATTCATGCGCTCGCACACTCGGCGCAGCGCGATCGCTTTCTGGAGCTTCTCTCGGCACGCACCTCTGTGCCCGCCGAGCTCGATGAAGCGGTCGCCATCCTGCGCGAGGCTGGTTCGATCGAGTACGCCGAGAACTATGCGCACGATCTCGTGATGCAGGCCAAAGTCGCGCTCCAGGCGATGGTGCCAGCGGGTAAGGCCAGCGATCTGCTGCTTTCGATGGCGGATTTCTTCGTGCAGCGCAACAGCTAGCGCGTCTGGTACTGCCGCGGCGGGTATCCTCCACACGACAACGTTTCAAACGATAAGGAGTTACTCATGCGTGCAGTCAATGTGACGGACGGAATCGACTGGGTCGGTGCGGTTGACTGGGGCCTGCGGGACTTTCACGGCTTTGAGACGCCGTTGGGCACCACCTACAACGCGTACCTCGTACGCGGTTCCGAGAAGACCGCGCTCATCGATACGGTCAAGCCGCAGTTCGTTTCCGAGCTGCTTTCACGCATCGCTACCCTGGTCGACCCGGCGAGCATCGATCTGATCGTCGTCAATCACGTTGAACCTGATCACAACGGCGGGTTGCCTGCCGTCATGGCTGCGTGTCCCAATGCCCGGGTGGTCGCGTCAGGGTCGGGCGTCAAAGGCGTGGCGGAGTACCATAACGGCCTTCTCGTCGAGGCCGTGGGTCCCGATGACGTCATCGACCTCGGAGGCAAGACGCTGCGGTTTTTGCCGATGCCTATGGTGCACTGGCCGGACTCCATGTTCACGTACTGTCCCGAGGCGCGCACCCTGATGCCCAATGACGCATTCGGTCAGCATATGGCGTCCTCGGAGCGCTTTGCCGATGAGGTGGGCGTTGACATGGTCATCGAGCAGCTGGGCATCTACTACGCCAATATCCTCATGCCCCTCGGCAAACAGGTGCTCAAATCCGTGGAGAAGGTGGCGGCAGCAGGTTGGGAGCCGCAGATCATCGCACCGTCGCACGGCGTGATCTGGCGTGGAGAAGACATCGGCCGTGCCATGGCCGCATATGCGCGATGGGGGAGCGGGACGACCACGGCCAAGGCCGTCGTGGCGTACTCGACGATGTGGGAGTCCACGGCCGCGCTGGCGGCAGCAGTGGCGGACGGTATCTCGCAGGTAGGCGCGCAGGTGGTGCTGTTCGACCTTGCAAAGACGCCGATCGCGCAGGTCAGCTGGGAGATCCTTGAGGCGCGCGCGTTGGTTCTCGGGTCGCCCACGTTGCATCACAACATGCTCTACCGCGTTGCCGGGTACCTGACGTGGCTTGAAGGTCTCAAGCCTGCGGGCAAGCTGGCGGCGGTCTTTGGCAGCTACGGCTGGGGAGGCGGCGCGACCAAGCAGATGGCCGAGCGTCTCACCCAGATGGGCTTTGAGATGCCGTTTGAGCCATTCGGCCAGAAGTTCCGTCCCACCACGGCGGATATCGATGCCGCAACGGCATGGGGCAAGACTATCGGCGAGGC
>Ga0123339_10001896_pt1 | contig 14325 bp, 13 predicted proteins | sample lystaG_FD_89956 | JGI IMG/M metagenome (GOLD analysis project Ga0123339, IMG submission 89956) | Glacier valley bacterial and archeal communities from Borup Fiord, Nunavut, Canada, to study Microbial Dark Matter (Phase II) -... | ecosystem: Environmental > Aquatic > Freshwater > Ice > Glacier ... | reverse complement strand
CAGGTAGGCCAGGCGGGCATGGGGCCAGCCGAAGGTGGGATGCAGCTCCACCCCGTCCTGCACGGCCAGCCGCCCGGACGCGCCGGCGCCTGCGTAGATCAGCCGGCCCTGCCCGCCGCGCAGGCACCCGGCGGCGGCCGTCGCGGCGGCGGCCAGGGCGGGCAGGGCGAGGCGGACGGCGGCGAAGGCGCCGAACTGGTTCTCCAGCATGGCGGCCATGGCGTCCTCGGCCGGCCAGGCATCGGCGTCGCGGTAGCGGAGCAGGCTCGCCTCGGTGTCCATGGCATCCCTCCAGCGTCCGTTCTGCCCGACGATGCCGGGGACGGCAATCTTGGCCTGGACAAGTGGTCATGCTTTGGTATGCAAGATTGCTGAAAGGCTTGCCGGATGGTCGATCCATGACGTCGCTGATGCTGGCTGAGGAGCGTGAGGCTCCCGCCTGCGTGGAGGCTGCCTTGCGTGAAGACACCGGGTTGTATGCGGCGCTGGGCCGGATGCTGCGCGAGCGTCCGCCGGGGTTTGCGGCGACGGTGGCCCGGGGCAGCTCGGACCATGCGGCAACCTATGCGGCCAGCCTGTTCGGCATTGCCGCCGGGCGGGCAACGGCGACGCTCGCGCCTTCGCTGGTGACACGCTACGGCGCGGCGCTAGGATTGCAGGGGGCACTGGTGCTCGGCTTGTCGCAGAGTGGGGCGAGCCCTGACCTGGTTGCGGTCATGGCCGCGGCGCGCAGGGCCGGGGCGCTGACGTTGGCAGTGGTGAACGCGGACGGCAGCCCGTTGGCGCGCGAGGCGCAGTGGGAGGTGCCGCAGCGCGCTGGACCCGAACGGGCCGTGGCAGCGACCAAGAGCTTCGTGATGACGATGGTTGCCGTGGCCCGGCTGGTCGCAGCATGGGTGGAGGACGCGCAGCTCGCTGCCGCCATGGACCGGTTGCCGGGCCGGCTCGATGCGGCGCTGGCGTGCGATTGGTCGGCGGCCCTGCCGCTGCTGTCAGGTCCCCTGGCGGGCGGGCTTTACGTGACCGGGCGCGGGGTGGGGCTGGGTGTCGCGCAGGAGGCGGCGCTGAAGCTGAAGGAGACGTCGCGCCTGCATGCGGAAGCGGTGAGCGCGGCAGAGATGCAGCATGGCCCACGGGCGGTAGTGGGCGCGGGCTTTCCGGTGCTGGCGTTCGGGCTGGACGATCCCGGTGGCGCAGACGTCCGGGCGCTGGCAACGGAACTGGACACGCTGGGCGCGACGGTGCTGCTGGCGGCGCCACGGCCGGGCGGGGCCGGGCTGCACCTGCCTTTGCCGCCGCCGCTGCATCCCTTGCTGGACCCGATCCCGGCCATCCTGGCGTTCTATCCATTCGTCGAGGCGCTGGCCCGGATGGGCGGGCTGGACCCGGACCGTCCGCGTGGGCTGCGCAAGGTCACGGAGACTGTTTGAGCGGCATGAGCATGACTGGCGTGACTTCGGGTGTGCCGGGGCGGCTTGTCGTCCGGGGATAGGACTGCCGGCGCCATCCTGTTTTGCGCCGGGCTGACCGCGGCAGCAGGGATGGACGCCTTGGTCAAGCTGTCGGCCGCCGGGCGGCCGTTGGGGGAGCTGCTGGTATGGCGCGGCTTCGGCGCCCTGCCGTTCCTCATCCTGTTCACGGCAGCCAACGGGGGCCATGCCGCCCTCCGTCCCCGGTCCTGGAGGTTCGTGCTGGGCCGCGGCATGATCCTCGCGCTTGGCACGCTGCTGTTCTTCTGGAGCCTGGGAAGGCTGAGCCTGGCCACAGCCTACGTGACCGCATTCACGGCGCCGCTGATGTTGACGGCTTTGGCGGTCGGCGCCGGCAACGAACGTGTCGGCGTGCGGACTTGGGTTGGCCTTTCAGCCGGCTTCACCGGGGTGATGGTTGCCGCTGCGCCTGGCGGAGCTGACCTGACCGGTGCGGCCTCCCTGCCCGGCTTGGCCGCATTGGTTGCGACGTTCCTGTATGCGCTGGGATTATCCTTGGTGCGCTACGGCCGGGGAGCGGCCGAGGCGCCCGGTGCGCTCGTGCTGGGCGCCCTTTTGGCGACCGGAACGCTCGGGGCTGCTCTTATCGTCATCGATGGGGGCGGCATGCCGAAGCACGCAGCTGCGGATTTGGTTCGCCTCGCTGCCGTCGCCGCCCTGGCAGGGGCAAGCCAGATCCTGGTGACGCTGGCCTTCAAGCGGGCCGCAGCCTCACAACTGGCGCCCTGTGAGTACCTCACGCTGCCGCTGGGGGCGGCACTGGGATATTTGGGGTGGGGCGACGTGCCAGGACCGGCCACGCTGGCAGGCACGGCCCTGGTCGCGGCGAGCGTTGCCTGGACATCCCGCCGCGACGTGTAGCCTGCCGGAAACGGCCATGCACAATCCCCGAGCGGGCCTGCAAGTGGGCAGCAAGATGAGCCAGGCCGGTTATGCCGCCGGCCGTGCAGACCTCGCCGCAGCCACCACGCACAGGATCTCGAACAGCATCGACGCGCCGTGGAACGCCGTCAGGCCGCCCACGTCGAACGGCGGTGAGACCTCCACCATGTCGGCGGCGACCACGTCCAGGCCCATCAGGCCGCGGACGATGCGCTGCGCCTCGATCATCGTCAGGCCGCCGGCCTCGGGCGTGCCGGTGCCGGGCGCCCAGACAGGGTCCAGGCTGTCGATGTCGAAGGACAGGTAGCAGGGCTGGGTGCCGACGACGCGGCGGGCCTCCTCGACGGCCCAGCGCCAGCCGCGGTCGTGGACCTCGTCCATCGGCATCACGCGCATGCCGGTGTCCTCGCTGAACCGCCACAGGCTGCCGGGGACGGTGCTGGTGCCGCGCAGGCCGATCTGGATGACCCGCTTGGGGTCCAGCAACCCTTCCTCCACGGCCCGGCGGAACGGGGTGCCGTGCTGGTAGCGCGATCCCATGTAGTCGTCGCCGGTGTCGCCGTGGGCATCGATATGAACCATGCCGATGGGGCCGGATGCGGCGACGGCGCGCAGAATTGGGAAGGCGATGCTGTGGTCACCGCCGCAGGTCACGGGCGTCACGCCGGCCCCGACCACCTGGCGGTAGAAGCTCTCGATCTCTGCCAATGCGCCCTCAAGCTCATAGGGCTGTTCGACCCAGCAGTCGCCGAGGTCGCGGATGCGGTGGGCGGCGAAGGGCGCCGCGCCTGTGGCGGTGTTGATGGGGCGCAGCAGGCTGGATTGGTTGCGTACCTCGCGCGGGCCGTGCCGGGCGCCGGGCCGGTTGGTGACGCCGCCGTCGAACGGAACGCCGATCAGGCCGATGTCGGCGTCCGCCAGCGCCTGGGCGATGGGCGCGCGGAAGAAGGTGGGGATGCCCGTGTAGCGCGGCTGCTGCTGCGGGTCGTTCATGGCGGGGTAGCGGGTGGCGGGCTTCAATGGCGTCATAGCCGGGGTTCTAGCCGCCCTATCGCGGCGACGCGAGTGACCAGTGCGCGACGGGCCTGGGCGGCGTCGCGGGCTAGGGCGAGCAGGGCCGGGATTTGGCCGGGGTGGGCCAGGAGGGAGGCGGCGATGCGTAGGGCGCCGATGCGGCCCTGCGGGTCGAGTGCGATCAGGGCGGCGGGGGGCAGGTCCCGCCCGGCTGGGTCGCAGACGGCACGCAGGGCCGCGAAGGGCAGGCCGTGGCGGGCGGCGGTGCGGGCGACGGCGGCGGACTCCAAGTCCACGGCAGCGGCCCCGGTGCGTGCGAACAGCGCGGCTTTAGCGGCGGCGGTGGAGAGGATGGCGCCATCGCCGAACAGGGGGCCGCCGGTTGGGCCGCCTAGCAAGGCCATGAGGGCCGGATCGGCGGGCCAGCTTTCGCCTTCGGCCAGGATCAGGGCGGGAATTAGCAGGGCGCCCGGGGGGAGTGCCGGGTCCAGGCCGCCGGCCAGGCCGAAGCTGATGAGGGCCGAGACGTGGGGCGCCAGGGCGTCTGCGGCCTGGGCTGCGCCTTGCGCCGTGCCGCCGCCGGTGCCGATGCGGGTGTCGAGAGGGCGGGCGATGCGCGCCTCGGCAGCGAGGCCGACGATGATGCCAACAGGCTTGCCTGCTGCTCCCTCTCCCTCCGGGAGAGGGCCGGGGTGAGGGAAAAGCCGCACGGACCGAGCTTGGGCCTTCTGGGCCAGTCCGGCGCGTTCAAGAGATTGGTCCTGTCCGCCTCCCTCACCCCGACCCTCTCCCGGAGGGAGAGGGAGCAGCGAAGAAGTCAGCCGCTAGAACCCGAAGCCGACGCGGCGGGTGTTGCCGCGTTGCAGGTTGCGGAACCGCGCCAGGGCCAGCAGCGGGAAGAACAGGCGGTAGCCGTGGTAGCGCAGGTAGAACACCTTCGGGAAGCCGACGGCGGTGTAGGGCGCCTCGTCCCACTCGCCGTCCTCCCGCTGGGTGCGGGCCAGGTAGGCGGCACCGCGTTCGACGGCGGGGCCGGTCTCACCAGCGGCCATCAGGCCCAGCAGCGCCCAGCTCGTCTGCGACGGGGTGCTGGTGTGGTAGGCGCCGGGCGGGGCGGTGTCGTAGCTGTCCTCGTCCTCGCCCCAGCCGCCGTCCTCGCGCTGGTGGGCCAGCAGCCAGGCGGCAGCGCGCTGGATGGCCGGGTCGTCGTGCGGCAACCCGGCAGCGTTCAGGGCACACAGCACGGACCAGGTGCCATAGATGTAGTTGGTGCCCCAGCGGCCGAACCAGCTTCCGTCCGGCTCCTGGTCCCGGCGCAGGTATTCGATGGCGCGGGCCATCGCGGGTTCGGCGGCATCCATGCCGATCTGCGCCAGGAAGGACACGCAGCGGGCCGTCACGTCCGCGGTCGGCGGGTCCAGCAGGGCGCCGTGGTCGGCGAACGGGATGTGGTTCAGGTAGTGGTGGGTGTTGTCGGCGTCGAACGCGCCCCAGCCGCCGTTGGCGCTCTGCATGCCCAGCACCCACTCCTTGGCGCGGGCGATGCTGTCGGCGTGGGCCGGGTCCCCGTTGCGGTGCAGCAGCATGCCGACCACGGCGGTGTCGTCCACGTCGGGGTAGTGGGCGTTCTCGTATTGAAACGCCCAGCCGCCCGGCTGCGCGTCGGGGCGGGATACGGCCCAGTCCCCGCGCAAATCCGTCACCTGGCGGTCCACCAACCAGGAGCAAGCGGCGTCGATGCCCGGCGTCGCGGCGCCATCGGCCTCCGCCATGGCATGCCCGGCCAGGCTGGTGTCCCAGATCGGGGACAGGCAAGGCTGGCAGTAGGCCTCGGTGTCGGTGACGACCAGCAGCTTCTGCACGGCACCCCAGGCCGTTGCGGCATGGGGGTGGGCTGGATCGTAGCCCAGGGCATCGAACATCATCACGGTGTTGGCCATGGCGGGGTAGATGGCGCCCAGCCCGTCCTCCCCGTTCAGGCGCTCCGTCACGAAGGTGACAGCCTCCTCGATGGCGCGTGTGCGCACGCCGGCGGGGAAGGCAGGCTCGGCGGCGCGCACGACGCCGTCGATGGCCTTGAACACATGGCCCCAGCCGCTGCGGTAGGGGCCGCGTATCCAGTCGCGCACCTCGTCTGGCGGCGTCTGGAACAGCTCGGCGATCTCGACCCCGCGCGGGTTGCGGGCGCGGGGGTGCAAGGCCATCAGCACCAGCAGCGGCACCATAACGGTGCGGGACCAGTAAGACACCTTGGACAAGTGGAACGGGAACCACCGCGGCAGGTGCATGATCTCGACCGGCATGGCCGGAACGGCGCGCCACGGCACCTGGCCGAACAGCGCGAGCTGGATACGGGTGAAGACGTTGGTGCGCTCCGCGCCGCCAGCCGCCAGGATGGCGTCGCGGGCACGGGCCATGTGCGGGGCGGCCGGGTCGTCGCCGATGGCCTTCAGGGCATAGTAGGCCTTCACGCTGGCCGACAAGTTGAACGCGCCGTCGTGGAACAGCGGCCAGCCGCCGTGGGCGCCTTGGATACGCCGGAGGTATATGCCGATCTTGGCCTGCAACGGTGCGTCGATGCGGTCGAGGTAGTGTTCGAGCAGCACATATTCGGCGGGGATGGTGGCGTCGGCCTCCAACTCGAACACCCAGTGTCCGTCGTCGCGCTGGCGCCCGGACAGGGCTGCGGAGGCGCGGTTGATGGCATCCTCAAGCTGGTGCTCTGGGAGGCTGTCACGGGCGTGGCTCAGGGCGTCAAGGCCGTAGCGGTCCAGGGGTCGGGTCAGGGTCTCGCTCGGCATTTGAATACTAATACGCTCACTGGGTCAGGATGGATGCTGCGGTGCAACCAGACCTGATCGCACCTTCGATGGTTGCGGGCAACCCGGTGCGAGTCCAGTCCCCCGCCAGCACGAGGTTAGTCAGGTGTGTCTTTCCTGCCGGGCGGCGGCGGTCCTGGGCAGGCGTGGCGGCGAAGGTGGCCCGCTTCTCCTTGATGACGCGCCAGGGCGGCATGGGTTGCGGCAGGCGCAGCACGGCGGCTACGTCGGACCAAACGCGGGCGGCCAGGTCAGCGGGTGCGGCGTTGATCCAGCGGTTGCCGGCGCTGATGGTGACGCTGACAATGCCGGGTTTCACGAACACCCACTCGGCGGTGCCGCCGACCAGCCCGGTGAACCCGGCCTCCCCGGGGTCGGCGTCGCAGCGGTAGTGGACGTTCAGGATCGCCTCGAACTGGTCGGGCGCCTCCAGCCCCGGCAGCAAGGTTGCGGCGACGGTGGCGGGGGTGGCCAGGACCACCGCCTCGTCTGCGCCGACGGGCTGGGCGTCGATGGCGGTGACGCGGCCGCCGGACTGGTCTAGGCGCGCCACGCGGCTGCCCAGGAGTATGGTGGCGTCACGCGCTTGCAGCCAGGCGATGGCCGGGTCGATGAAGGACTCCGACAAGCCCTCCTTGGGGTAGGCGGGGATGCAGGCGTCGCCGCCCAGGGCCAGGCTCTCGTTCATCACGGCGCCCAGCAGGGCGGCGCTGGCGGTCTCGGGCGGGGTGTTCAGGGCGGCGACGGCCAGTGGTTCCAGCAGGCGGCGATACAGCTCCCCCGGGCGCAGCGTGCCGGCCACGGTGGCGTCGGGGCCGCCGCGGGACAGGGCCAGGACGGGCAGGAACTCGCGCAACCGCGCGCCGGGGACGCGGCGGCGGCGGCTGAACAGCCACCAGGGCAGGCGGCCCGCATTGGGGCGGACGGTCCAGCGTTCCCCGGTGGCGATGTCCATGAAGGGAAATACGGGCGCGCCAGGCCCGCCCATGGTACCGCGCGCACCAACGCGGTCCAGGAAGGCATAGGCGGCCCTGTTGCCGGACAGCAACAAGTGGTTGCCATTATCGAGCCGCACGCCAAGCTGCGGGTCGAAATAGGACCGGCAGCGGCCTCCGGCGGCAGGGCTGGAATCGTGGACCGTGACGGCGATGCCGGCTGCGGCCAGGTCCATGGCAGCAGACAGGCCTGCCAGCCCGGCGCCGACGATGTGGACATGCTGGTATTTCATCGTGCGTAACGTAGGGCGATCAGCAGCTTCTGCCACTTCGGCACGCGCACGGGCTGGTCCAGCCGGGTCCAGCCGCGGCGTTGCAAGCGGTGCAGCAGGGCGGCATAGGTGGCGCCCATCAGCCGCGCCGGGCGCATGGCGGCAGGGACGCAGTGCTGCATGGCGGCGTGCGCCTGGGCGAAGTGCGCCTGTGCCTGGGCGGCCCCGCGGGCACACACCGCGGGCAAGGCGGGGTGGTGCAGGGCGGCGGCCGGGTCGGGCGGGATGCCGGCATCGGCCAGCCAGTCCGCGGGCAGGTACAGGCGCCCGCGCCCGGCGTCCTCCGCCACGTCCCGCAGGATGTTGGTCAGTTGCAGGGCGCGGCCGAGGTGCCAGGCGACCTCGTCCGCCTTGGCGGAGCCGTCCCCAAAAGCGCGGACGGACAGGCGGCCCACGGCGGCGGCCACGCGGTCGCAATACAGGTCCAGGGTGGGCAGGTCGGGGGCGATGACGGGGTCGATGTCCATCTCCATGCCGTCGATCACGGCGATGAAGTCCTCCTTGCGGAAGGCGTAGGCATCGACGGCGCGCAGCAGCACGCGGGTCACGGGGTCGTCGGCGTGGCCGGCATACAGCGCGTCGATGCGGGCGCGCCATTCGGCAAGCCCCCTGATCTTGCCGGGCCGCGGGCCGGGTTCGTCGGCCACGTCATCGACGATGCGGCAGAACGCATAGACGGCATACATCGCCGCACGGCGGTCCGGCGGCAGCACCCTCATGCCGCGGAAGAACGAGGTGCCGGCCTGGCGCACCACGGCCTCGGTCGCCGCCAGGTCGGCGGGATTCGCCCCAAGGGCGCTCATAGGGCGAACTGGGCGGCTTGCAGCAGGCTGACCGCCACGTCCGACTTACGGAGCTTCACCCGTGTGGCCACTGGGTCCCCGGCGCGCAGGCGGCGGGCGAGGCGGCGGGACAGGGCCAGGATCACCGCCGTCTCCAGCCGCAGGCGGCGGTCCCGGGTCTGCACCGGCAAGGTGGCGGCGGCATCGTTCAGGCGGTCCACCTCGTCCAGCAATTGGCTGAACACCCGGCGCAGGCCCGGCGTTTCGGCAGGGCCGGCCAGGTCCGACACCTGCGCGCCGGCGGCGGCCAGCAGGTCGGCAGGCAGGTAGCAGCGGTCCAGCGCCGCCAGGTCCTTGGCACCGTCCTGCAAGTGGTTCAGCACCTGCAGCGCGGCGCAGAGCGGGTCGGACGGGGCATGGGTGGCCGGGTCCTCGCCGTGCAGGTCCAGCACGTGGCGGCCCACCGGCATGGCGGACAGGCGGCAGTAGTCGTGCAGCTCGGCCCAGGTGGCGTAGCGGCACTGCGTCGCATCCTGGCGGAAGGCGGCCAGCAGGTCCTGGGCATGGCGGGGCGTGACGCCGGTTGCGGCCAGGCTGGCGCGCAGGCCGATGCCGCTGGGCGAGCCTGAGTCCTCGTGGCCCAGCAGCACGGCTTCCATCCGGGCCAGGCGGTGCAGCTTGTCGTCTGGGGCCAAATCCGGGCTGTCCGCGATGTCGTCGGCGTTCCTGGCAAAAGCATAGAAGGCATGGACATGCGGGCGCAGCGCCGGGCGGATGAGGGCGGAGCCAACCGGGAAGTTCTCGTCGGTGCGGCCCTTGCCGGACCAGGTCTCGACGGATGCGGCGACAGTCATGCGCTGGCGTCCTGGTAGGCGCGGCGCTTCCAGACGGTGCCGCGGCCGCGGTGGTGGTCCCAGGCGGAACCGAGCGTGGCGGCCAGGTAGAAGCAGGCGATGCCGGGCAGGGCCAGCGCCCACAGCGGCGACAGGCGGAAGCGGCGCAGGGTCGGGAGGAACGATAGCATGGACCCCGCCCAGGCCAGCGCACCCAGCCAGCGCGCCGGGCCTTGGCCGAACAGCGCCAGGCCCGGCGGCGCCAGCCAGACCAGCGCCAACCCGGCCACGGTGCCGGCCAGGATCAGCGGGGAGTGCCGCAATTGCACATAGGCGGTGCGCGCCACCATGCGCCAGATGTCGGCGGCGCCAGGGTAGGGCCGCACGCTGCGGGCGGTGCTGCTGTGGCCCAGCCAGATGCGCCCGCCGCGCTTCACCGCCGCCGCCAGGGCCACGTCGTCGATCAGCGCGCCCCGTATGGACGCGATGCCGCCGATGCGGTCCAGGGCACGCCGGCGCAGCAGCATGGTGCCGCCCGCCGCCGCCGCCGTGCCGCGGGTGGGGTCGTTCACGCGGGCGAAGGGATACAGGAGCTGGAAGAAGAACACGAAGGCGGGGACCAGGGCGCGCTCGGCCAGGCTGCGGCAGCGCAGCTCCACCATCTCCGATACCAGGTCCAGCCCGCCCGCCTCGGCCTTGGCGACCAGGGTGCGTAGGTGCGCTGGGTCGTGCACGATGTCGGCGTCGGTCAGCAGGATCAGGCCTGCCTCCGTGTGGGCGGCGCCTTGGTGGACGGCCCACAGCTTGCCGCTCCAGCCCGGCGGGCGGGGCTGGCCGTCTAGCACCAGGATGCCGGGCAAGCCGCGGGCGATGGCGCCGGTGCCGTCCGTGCTGCCATCGTCCACGACGATGATCCGCAGCGGCCCCGTGTAATCCTGTGCCAGCAGGGACCGCAGGGCGTCGCCGATGCCCTCGGCCTCATCGCGGGCGGGGACCACCACATCGACCGCGGGGCTGGCGGCGGGATGTGCGGGGGCCAGCACCGGGCCGCCCTGCCAGAAGCGGCCATGGGCCAGCAGCAGGAAGGCCCAAGACAACGCAGCCAGCACGGCAAGCGCCATCATGCCGGCAGCAGGGCGTTGGCGCGGAACCAGGCGACAGCATCCGCCACGGCGGCGCGGGCGGGCCGGGGGCTGTAGCCGAGTTCGGCAGCGGCCTTGGCGTGGCTGAAGTACATGCGCTTCTTGGCCATCGCCAGCATCTCGCGCGTCACCCGGGGCTCCGTCCCGAAAGTGCGGGCCAGGGCTTCGGCGCCGACCGCGACGGGCCACAGCAAACCCTGGGACAACCGGGCGCGGCGGGCCGTGGGGCGGCCCATGACGCTGTCGATCAGGGCGAGCAGGCCAGGCATGGCCAGGTCCTCGCCGCCCAGGATGTAGGCCTCGCCGATGCGGCCCCGTTCCAGCGCCAGGCAATGGCCTTCCGCCACGTCGTCCACGTGGACCAGGTTGAGGCCGGTGTCGATGTAGGCGGGCATGCGCCCGGCAGCGGTGTCCAGCACCATGCGGCCGGTGGGCGTCGGCTTGATGTCGCGGGGGCCAACGGGGGCAGTGGGGTTCACGATCACCGCCGGCACGCCTTCGTCCCGCACCAGGACGCGTACGGCTTGCTCGGCCTGGTACTTGGACTGCTTGTAGGTGCCGACGATGGCGTCGGGATGCACGGGTGTGTCCTCCGTCCCCGGCGTGCCGTCGCCGACCAGGCCCAGCGCGGCGACGCTGCTGCAATAGACGATGCGCTCCACCCCGGCGTCCCGCGCGGCGCGCAGCAGGGCGCGCGTGCCTTCCACGTTGGCGGCCAGCATGGGCGCGGGGTCCGGCACCCACAGGCGGTAGTCGGCGGCGACATGGGCGACATGGCGGCAGCCCTGCACGGCGCGGGCGAGGGAGGCCGGGTCACGTAGGTCCCCCTCCACCACCTCGGCCGGCAGCGCCTCGATGTTGCGCCGGTCGCTGCCGGGCCGGGCCAGCAGGCGCAGCGCGTGGCCGCGGGCCAGCAGGGCGCGGGCGACGGCGGAGCCGACGAAGCCGGTGGCGCCGGTGACGAGGGTGGGCTGGGGGGGCAGGGCGGGCGGTCCTTGTGCTGGTTGGAGTCCTATAGCTGGCGGGGGCGGGCTGGTGTAGGGGGGCCGCCGTCCGGGGTGAGGTGCGCGTGTTCGACAAGAGGGCTGACTGCTCCCTCTCCCTCCGGGAGAGGGTCGGGGTGAGGGGGTCTTTGGGCGCTGCCCATGGTTACAAAAGGCCTTCGTGCCAGTGGCCCCGATGCGCTGCCCTGCGGCCAAGACCCCCTCACCCCGGCCCTCTCCCGGAGGGAGAGGGAGCAGGCCTGCCATGAAGCGCCTCTCCATCCTGCTGGCGCTCGCCGGGCTGGCGGTGTCCGCGCTGCTGGTGGCGTGGTTCGATGCCGGGCAAGTGCTGGGGGTGGCGCTGTCGGTGGGGTGGCGGGGGTTCGGGCTGCTGGCGCTGTGGCAGGCCGGGCTGTTCCTGGTGCTGGGGCTGGCCTGGGCCGCCGTGCTGCCGGGGGTGCGCCGGGGCGTGCTGGTGTGGGGCCGCATGGTGCGGGATGCCGCGACGACGTGCCTGCCGTTCTCCCCGGTCGGCGGCTATGTCGCGGGCGCGCGGGCGGTGACGCTGCACGGCGTGCCATGGCCCGTGGCGGCGGCCGGCACGGCGGTGGATGTCACGGCGGAGATCGTCGCGCAGGCGCTGTTCTCCCTCTTCGGGCTGGCGGTGCTGCTGCTGCTGCGGCCTGGCTCGCCGCTGCTGGTGCCGCTGGCGGTGGGCTTGGGCATGGTGTGCGTGGGGATTGCCCTGGCCATACGGTTCCGGGGCGGGATCGGGCGGGTGCTGCGCGGCCTGGGGACGCGGCTGCTGGGCGAGTGGTTCCAGGCGCATGGCGGGCTGGACCGGCTGTCGGCGGAGCTGGCCCGGCTGTATGCGGACCCGCGCCGCCTGGCCCTGGGCGCCACGCTGCACCTGCTGGCCTGGTTCGGCACCGGCACCGGCACTTGGATCAGCCTGCGGCTGCTGGGCCACGATGCCGGGTTCATCGAGGTGTTGGCGCTGGAGGCGCTGCTGGACGCCCTGGTGGGCGCGGCCTTCGTCGTGCCGGGAGGCGCGGGCGTGCAGGAAGCCGGGTATGTCGGGCTGGGCGCGGCCTTCGGCGTGCCGCCCGATGTGGCGCTGAGCGTGTCCTTGCTGCGCCGGGCGCGGGACCTGGCGCTGGGCCTGCCGATCCTGTTGGCGTGGCAATGGATGGAGCTGCGCCGGGTGCGGGCTGGCAGGGGCGGCGGGGATGGCCTACTAGGCGGCAGCAACGCAACAGAGGATCGCCCGATGTCCGACACCGAATACACCACGCTCTCCTCCGGCCTGCGCTACCATGACGCGGTCGTGGGGACCGGCGCGCAGCCGGAAGCCGGGCAGACCGTCGATGTGCATTACACGGGCTGGCTTAACGACAATGGCAAGCAGGGGCGCAAGTTCGACAGCTCCCGTGACCGCGGGGCGCCGTTCAGCTTCAAGCTGGGCGCCGGGCAGGTCATCAAGGGCTGGGACATTGGCGTGGGCAGCATGAAGGTCGGCGGGCGCCGCACGCTGGTGCTGCCGCCTGATCTCGGCTACGGCGCGCGCGGCGCCGGCGGGGTGATCCCGCCCGGCGCGACGCTGATCTTCGATGTCGAGCTGCTGGGCATACGCTGATCCCTATGGGTCCCACGCTCGTCACCCATAACGGCAAGTTCCATTGCGACGAGGTGTTCGCCTACGCCGTGCTGCGGCAGGCGTTGGGCGTTCATCAACCCGGCGCCGACCACCTTCTGATCCGCACGCGGGACCCGGCACGGATCGCGGCCGGCGACATCGTCTGGGACGTGGGCCTGCTGTTCGACCCGGCGGCGCAGCGGTTCGACCATCACCAGCGCGGCGCGCCGGAGCGTCCGGACGGCACGCCATTCAGCTCCGCCGGGCTGGTGTGGCAGGTCTATGGGCGCCGGGCGGTGGCGGCGCTGCTGGGCGACGACACGATGGCCGGGGCCGTCGCGGCCGAGTTGGACGAAGGCGTGGTGCGGCGGATCGACGAGGTCGATAACGGCGTGTCGTCCGGGCCGGAGGTGCTGGGGCTGGCCTCCCTGGTCGGCGACTTCAACCCGCCCTGGGACCGCCCGCGCGGCGATGCGGCGGAGGACGCGGCCTTCCTGCAGGCGGCGGACCTGGCGGGCGCCGTGCTGCGCCGCCGGGTCGATCACATCCGCGGCCGGCTGGCAGCGGAGGCCGAGGTGGTGGCCGCCCACCGCGCCAGCGCGGACCCGCGGGTCCTGGAGTTGGAGCGCAACATGCCTTGGAAGGACGCCGTGTTCAGCCACGCGCTGCCGGTGCTGTATGCGGTCTATCCCGTGTCCAACGGCAACTGGATGGTGGACACCATGCCGCCCGAACCGAAGTCCTTCGCCCAGCGCCTGCCGCTGCCGGAGGCCTGGGCCGGGTTGCCGGAGGGCGAATTGGCGGGGGTGACGGGCATCGCCGACGCGGTGTTCGTCCACCTGCGCCGCTTCGTCGGCGCGGCGCGGTCCCGGGCCGGAGCGGTGGCGATGGCGCGGCGGTCCATCGTGCTGGCAGGCATTTAGGCCGGGCTGCGCTGCAACCAGGGGCATCGCTAGCCGCTAAGGGGTGCTCACTTCCTTGGAGGCCCGCCCATGCCGATCCTGTCCGCCGCATCGCCCGTCGAGATCGAGGCCAAGGCCGACGCCCTGGCCCTGCCCGCCCCGGCGCGGGCGGCGGCGCTGGCGCTTCCCGATGGACCGGGTCATCACGATGGGACGGAATGGCCGGCGCACGGCTTCCTGTTCGGCACGATGGCGGAGATGGCGCCTGTGCTGGACGGGCTGCGCGGGCGGCCGGATGCAGCGGAGCTTGCCGGGGGGGACGAGCCGGAGGGGCCGATGCCGCGCACCCTGTTTGTGTCCAGCGGGCAGGACGGGTTCACGGGCGTGCTGCTGGCGTGCTCCGACGCTGGGCGGCTGGCGGAGGCTATGGCGGAGCTAGGTTAGGACCCCGCGCGGCCCGCCAACGCCGGCACGAACATCTCGGACCATCGGGCCGGGCGGACCTTGATGCTGCCGACCGCGTGCATGAAGTCGGCGTAGCCCTGGACGCCGGTGGGCGTCGTGGAAAACTTGGT
>Ga0123339_10001894_pt1 | contig 14338 bp, 12 predicted proteins | sample lystaG_FD_89956 | JGI IMG/M metagenome (GOLD analysis project Ga0123339, IMG submission 89956) | Glacier valley bacterial and archeal communities from Borup Fiord, Nunavut, Canada, to study Microbial Dark Matter (Phase II) -... | ecosystem: Environmental > Aquatic > Freshwater > Ice > Glacier ... | reverse complement strand
TTCTTCATTCCTCATTCTCAATTCCTCATTGAGCGCAGCGTCTTACTTGGCCACTGGCAGAATCACCGTGTCAATTACGTGGGTTACGCCGTTGCTCGAAATCACGTCTGGGATTAGCACGGTGGCGGGGGCATCTTTGCCGTTGCCGACCATCACTTTGCCGTCTTTCACCGAGACGCGCAGCTTCGCACCGTTCACGGTGGTCAGTTCTTGGCCGTCTTTCAAATCGGCAGCCACGAGGCGGCCCGCAATGACGTGGTAGGTGAGCACACCGGCCAGCTTGGCTTTGCTGGCTGGGTCCATCAGGCCGGCTACGGCACCTTTGGGGAGCTTATCGAACGCCGCGTTGGTGGGCGCGAACACGGTGAAGGGGCCTGCGCCTTTCAGCGTTTCAACCAAACCGGCGGCTTTCACGGCGGATACCAGCGTGCTCACGCTCTTGGCCGCCATGGCGTTGTCTACAATGTCCTTGTCGGCGGTCATGGCCACACCGTCCACCATCACGCCTTCGGGCTTGGCCATCCGGGCCGAGTCGCCGGCCGTGGCGGCTACCGAGGCAGCAGGATTCACGGTGCTGGTCGTCGTGGTTTCGGTGGCAGCGGGCTTGTCGTTGCCACAGCTAGCGAGCGTCAGCGAAGTAGCCAGGGCAATCAGCAGGGGAGCAAAAGATTTTTTCATAAAACGGGTTGTGAAAGAGAGAAAAGTAGGTAAGTGAAAAGTAATTAGCGCCGTATGTGCTCATAAGGCTGTGAGCTTACGAAGCAACAACCCGGGTTAGATGTTTTACAAGGCCACCAAATTATTACCTTCGCTCGCCGGAAGCGCCGGAAGCTTCCGCACCATTCGTTTCATCTGCTAAATCCGCGATTCATGAAAACCGCTGAAATCCACACCAAAAAAGGTGTAATGAAAGTTGAGTTCTACGAGCAAGATGCTCCCAAGACGGTGAAAAACTTCACCGACTTGGCCCAAAAAGGCTTCTACGACGGCCTGAAATTCCACCGCGTCATCCCGAATTTCGTTATTCAAGGCGGCTGCCCCAACACCCGCGATGGTGCCAAAGGCCAGCCCGGCACCGGCGGCCCCGGCTACAAAATCGACTGCGAAACCAGCGGCAACCACCAGTACCACGAGCGCGGCGCGCTGAGCATGGCACACGCCGGCAAAAACACCGGCGGCTCACAATTCTTCGTAGTGCATTCGCGCGACAATACCGCCCACCTCGACCGCGTGCATACCGTGTTCGGCAAAGTGGTGGAAGGAGTTGACGTAATTGACCAGATTACTGCCAACGACGAAATCGAGAAGATTGTGGTGAAAGAAGAGGCGTAGGCTTCGGCGCTGGCCTGAAAACCGAAAGAACGTCATACTAAGCTTGCCGAAGCATCTCTATTGCGCTAGTAACTTACTACTTACGCAGTATAGATGCTTCGGCTACGCTCAGCATGACGTTCTTTTTTTGTTGCCTCCTGCCCTACTTCTTCGCTTCCGTCGGGTTCTCAATCTCCTGTACCAACTGCCCGTACCAACTCTCGCCGTATTTCCGAATCAGCGGGTCTTTCAGGAACTGATAGATTTTTACGCCCAGCGTACCGCCAAACGTGCAGGCCGGATTGCAGATGTTCCATCGGTCGTAGTTCAGTGCGTCAAACCCGTCGTATTTCGTAATGCGAATGGGGTACAAATGGCAGCTGATGGGCTTTTTGAACGTGGTGGCTCCCGCCAGGTACGCCTGCTCGATGCCGCATTTCAGGATGCCGCGCTCGTCGTACAACGCATACGCGCACTCCTTATCGTCGATGGTGGTGGTGCTGAAGTCGCCTTCCCAGTCCTTAATGTAGAGGCCTTGGGCGTCAATGGCCGCGCGGCCAGCATCGGTGAGGAAGGGCTTGATGTTGGCGTATTCCTGCTCCAGAATCCGAAGTTCGGGCTCTTCGAGGGGCGCACCGAGGTCGCCCTCCACGCAACACGCGCCTTTGCAGGCTTCGAGGTTGCAAACGAAAAAGTTGTCGGCGATGTCGTCGGAGATGACCGTTTCCTGGATGATAATCATGGCACAAAGGTAACCCCGGCGGCGGGGCCAAAAATTCATTGTGCCCCCCGCCCGATGGGCCGTATCTTTGTAGAACCGCCCAAAAGACGGCTTATTCGCTCATGGCATTAGATTATCTTTCCCTTCTGAACCCCTCGCAGGCCGGCGCGGTGATGCAAACCGATGGCCCGTGCATGATTATCGCCGGGGCTGGCTCGGGCAAAACCCGGGTGCTCACCTACCGCATTGCCCATTTGCTCGAAAAAGGCGTCGACCCGTTCAACATCCTCGCCCTCACCTTCACCAACAAGGCCGCCAAGGAAATGCGCGCCCGCGTTGAAAAAGTAGTTGGCCCCAACGCCCGGAGCCTGTGGATGGGAACGTTTCACTCGGTGTTCGCCAAAATTCTGCGCTCCGAAGCCGATAAAATTGGCTACCCCCGCAGCTTCACCATCTACGACTCGCAGGACTCGAAAACCCTGATGGGCCAGATTGTGAAAGAGTTGGAGCTCGATGACAAGCTCTACAAGCCGGGCCTCGTGTTGGGCCGCATTTCGGCCGCCAAAAACAAGCTGATTTCGGTCAATCAGTACCTCAACGACGCGGCCATCAAGGCCGACGACGAGGCCGCGCTACGGCCCAAAATCGGCGTGCTGTACCAACAGTACCAGCAGCGCTGCTTCAAGGCCGGTGCCATGGATTTCGACGACCTGCTCTTTAACACCAATGTGCTGTTTAAGGACCACGCCGATATTTTGAATAAGTACCAGAACATGTTCCGGTTTGTGATGGTGGACGAGTACCAGGACACCAACTATTCGCAGTATTTAATTACCCGCAAACTCGCCGCCAAAGAGCGGAATATCTGTGTGGTGGGCGACGATGCGCAGAGTATCTACGCCTTCCGCGGCGCGGACATTACCAACATTCTCAACTTCGAGAAAGATTACCCCGAACTACAGGTATTCAAACTGGAGCAAAATTATCGTTCCACGAAAAACATCGTGTGGGCGGCTAATTCGGTTATTAAAAACAACCAGGCCCAGCTGCGCAAGGACGTCTTTTCGGAGAACGAAGACGGTACGCTGATTGAGGTACTGAAAGCCGCTTCCGATAACGAGGAAGGCAAATTAGTGGCCGCTTCCATCTTTGAGGACAAGATGAATGGCCATCTTTCTTACGATAATTTCGCCATTCTCTACCGCACCAACGCGCAAAGCCGCGCGATGGAAGAATCATTGCGGAAATTAAATATTAAATACAAAATTGTTGGGGGCCTGTCGTTTTATCAGCGCAAGGAAATCAAGGATTTGGTGGCCTATTTGCGCCTGACCGTCAATCAAAACGACGAGCAAGCAATTCGCCGGGTAATTAATTACCCGAAAAGGGGCATTGGCGACACCACCATTAGCAAACTGATTGTTGCGGCCGACGAAAACAACCATTCGCTGTGGGAAGTGGTGGCCAATGCCGACCAATTCCTGCCTTCCCGGGTATCGAATCCGGTGGTGGGTTTCGCCGAGAAAATTAAGAGCTACGTGGTGGTGGCAGGCCGGGAAGATGCCTTTGAGGCAGCCAAGTTTATTGCCAAAAACTCCGGCATGCTGGAGGAGCTTTATGCCGATAAGAGCATTGAGGACCTCTCCCGCTACGAGAACATGCAGGAGCTGCTCAACGGCATCAAGGAATACGTGGACGACCCTGAGCGGGAGGATAAAAGCCTCGGGGCCTTCTTGCAAGACATTGCCCTCGTTACGGATTCGGACCTGAAGGACGCCGCGCAGGAAGGCGAGGCCGTGACGCTGATGACCATTCATTCGGCGAAGGGTCTGGAATTCCGCAACGTGTACATCGTGGGAATGGAGGAAAACCTTTTCCCGAGCCAGATGATGATTACCTCCCGGGCCGATTTGGAGGAGGAGCGGCGGCTGTTTTACGTGGCCATCACGCGGGCCGAAAAGAAGCTCACGCTGAGCTATGCCACCTCCCGCTACCAGTGGGGCAACCTGCGCAGCTGCGAAAAAAGCCGCTTTCTGGACGAAATTGACCCGCAATACGTTAACTTTAAATTCGCGGCCGGCCCAGGCCCGGGAACGGGCGAGTCGCCTTTCCAGCACGTGTTTGAACGGCGCTCGAACCTAGTGCCGGTGGCTCCGCGCAAGGTGGCGGCCACCAACTACGTAGCCCCGGCCGACTTCGCGCCTTCCGATACGTCCAAGCTGCAAACCGGCCAGCGTGTAGAGCACGCCAAGTTCGGCTTTGGCGTGGTGAATGCGCTCGAAACCCAGCAGGGCACCACCAAGGCCACCATCTTATTCGAAGAAGTGGGCGAAAAGGTGCTGCTGCTAAGCTTCGCCAAGCTGCGGGTACATTTGTAGCGAGTAGTAGTCAGCATAAAGTATTCGGTAATTGGATTGATTGCAACCCCAGGCCGGCTCCTGACACTTTTTTCGACTTTTGCGTCCTGACGACTCCATACTGATTACGCAGTACCATCCATGATTGACCTCACCACCCTGCCCTTCCACCTGCAACTGCTGGTGCGCGAATACGGGCACAGTACCTACCAACTTATTCAAGGACTCAAGGACATTGAGGACGTGGCCGAGCGCACCAAGCGGGCCGGGCAGATTGTGCAGCTCATGCTGCGCCTGCAACCCGCGCTCCGCGAGCTGCCCGAAGTCCAGACCCGCCTTTGGAACCACTTGCACGCCCTAGCTGGCGAAGACGTAGTGCTGGAAGCGCCAGTACCCCTGCGCAGCCTCACGGTACGCACCGAAAAGCCGGCCCGCGTGCCCTACCTGCGCCAAGCACCCAAACTGCGCGTCTACGGGGCCGCCATTGAGGCCCTGATTGCCAAGGCCCTGACGCTGGAAGACGCCACCGAGCGCGAGCAAGCTACTGTGCAAATTGGCCGAACCATGAAGTTCCTCTACCGCCAGCACAACAAAGAAAACGCCAAGGATGTAACCATTCTGCGCCACCTGGGCGAGCTTTCGGGCGGCCAGCTCCGGCTCGACCCCGCCGTGGTGGACAGCGAAAACCTGTTTGAAATGCCGGCGGGTACCGGCCGGGCCGCCGCCTTTGTGGTGCCGCAACCCCAGCCCCAGCCTCAGGCCCAACAGCGCGACCGGCGCGAGGGCCGCGACAACCGTGAGGGCCGCAGCAACGGCAACGGTTTCGGCAACAAAAACGGCAAGAAACGCAAAAAAGGACGTAGCCAGGAACCCCAGCAGCCGCCGCAATAATTTTTTCTTGGCTGTTAGCTACCAGCTGTTGGCTGGTAGCTACGTTCTGTTTCAGACATCATTCGTCTATCCCATTTTTAATGGCTAACGGCCAACAGCTATTAGCTAACAGCTCAATCTAATATGGCTGCATTTGAAGTACGCGGCGGCAAAATGCTCCGCGGCGAAATCACGCCCCAAGGCGCTAAAAACGAAGCTCTCCAGGTTCTTTGCGCAGTACTGCTGACCCCCGAGCCGGTCACCATTAGCAATATCCCAGACATCCGCGATGTCAACAAGCTGATTGAGCTGTTGCGCGACCTTGGCGTGAAAGTGGGCAAGCTCACCACCGATACCTACGTTTTCCAGGCCGAAAACGTGAACTTGGATTACATGAATACGCCCGAGTTTGTGGCGCAGGCGGGGGCACTGCGCGGCTCGGTTATGATTATGGGGCCTATGCTGGGGCGCTACGGGCGTTGCCAACTGCCTAAGCCGGGCGGCGATAAAATTGGCCGCCGGCCGATGGATACGCACTTTCTGGGCCTCGAAAAGCTCGGCGGCAAGCTCACGCTGGAAGGCACCGATTTCTACCGCATCAAGGCAGATGGCAAGCTGAAGGGCACGCACATGTTGCTCGACGAAGCCTCGGTAACGGGCACGGCCAACATCTTGATGGCTGCGGTATTGGCCGAAGGCACCACTACCATTTACAACGCCGCTTGCGAGCCCTATCTCCAGCAACTCTGCCGGATGCTGGTGCGCATGGGGGCCAACATTCAGGGCATTGGCTCCAACTTGCTGACCATTGAAGGTGTGGAAAAGCTGGGCGGCACCGAACACCGCATGCTGCCCGACATGATTGAGATTGGCTCCTTCATCGGCTTGGCAGCCATGACCAGTTCCGAGATAACCATCAAGGACTGCCAGATTCCGCAACTCGGCCTCATCCCCGATACCTTCCGCAAACTGGGCATCCAGCTGGAGTTTCGGGGCGATGACATTCACGTTCCGGCCCAGTCGCACTACGAAATCAGCACTTACCTCGACGGCTCCATCCTCACGGTTTCGGACCATACGTGGCCTGGCTTCACCCCCGATTTGCTGAGCATTGTGCTCGTAGTGGCCTGCCAGGCCAAGGGCACGGTGCTTATTCACCAGAAAATGTTCGAGTCGCGCCTGTTCTTCGTGGACAAGCTCATCGACATGGGGGCCCAGGTTATCCTCTGCGACCCGCACCGCGCCACGGTAATTGGCCTCGACCAGCGCACGCGCCTTCGAGGCATCACCATGACGTCGCCCGACATCCGGGCCGGCGTGGCTTTGCTCATTGCTGCGCTCTCGGCCGAGGGTAAAAGCACAATTGAAAACGTGGAGCAAATTGACCGTGGCTACCAGAACATCGACCAACGCCTAGCAGCACTGGGGGCTGATATCCGGCGGTTATAACCTGCTTACGCTTACCGTCTTTAAGATGCCTGGCCCACCCGCCGGGCATTTTTCGTTTCAGGCATGATTGGCGCGGCAGCGGTGTGACTCTTCGCTAATTTTGGGCCTGGTCGCGTGGTGGGACTTGAGGCGCTGGCAGCAGCGCTGTAAGGCGTAATAGCAAAAATCCCCAGCAGAACGACTGTGCGACCGTTCTGCTGAGGATTCCGCCGACTACAATTTGGTCTAGTCGATTACCATATCTACCACCGAGTTCACCAGCGACAGGGCAATGCTGAACAGCAGCGCGTTGAGGAAACCGTGTACGTCGAAACTGCTCATCAGGTAGTCGGCCAGCTTCACGATGATGACGTTGATGACCAGCAGGAACAGGCCCAGCGTGAGCACCGTGATAGGAAAGCCCAGTATTTGCAGAATGGGTTTAACCACGGCATTTAGGATACCTAGCACGATGACTAGGATGGCCGCACTGCCCAAACCATTCAGGACCACGCCGGGTAGTACCATGCTAAGGCCGTAAACCAATACGGCCGTGAGAATAAATTTGAGGATAAAACCGACCATGGTAATAAGGATTAGGGTGAAGAAAGGTTACTCGGCATGCATGCCCTTGGCAGTCAGCCGGCCCTGGGATACGGCCATCCAGTTGCAAAGTTGGTAGAGTAGGCGCGCGCCCACAATTGAGTTCCACTCCGTGTCGCCGGGGGCCACTTCATTCAGGTCACAACCAATAATCTGGATACCGGCGCGAACGATGGAGCGCAGCAAATAAGTAGCTTCTTCGAACTCCAAGCCGCCGGGTACGGGGGTGCCAGTGCCGGGGCACAGCTTGGGGTCAAGGCCATCAATGTCGAAGCTGATGTACACTTTGGGGGGCAGCTGGGCAATGATTTTCCCGCACACCTTCTTCCAGGATTTCTTGGCGAATTTCTCGTCGCTCAAAAACCGCTGGCTGAACAGCGCCACCCGACCATTGGATTGTTCGATAACGTCGGCCTCCTGCTGGCACATGTCCCGGATGCCAACCTGCACCAGTTTTTTCACCTGCGGCAGCTCCAGTGCATTGTGCATGATGCTGGCGTGCGAATACTTGAAGCCTTCGTAGGCCGGGCGCAAGTCGCAGTGCGCGTCGAATTGCAGGATGGCGAACGACTCGTGGCGCTCGGCCAGCGCGTGCAGGTAGCCCAAGGGCGTGCTGTGGTCGCCGCCCAGCACCACAACGCTTTTGCCAGCGTCGAGTAGTGCGCCGGTCTTCGCTTTCAGCCATTGCAGCATTTTTTCGCCCTCAGCGGTGGCCTGGGCGGGCACCCCACCGAGCTTCTTTTGGTCGGCTTCGGGCTGGCCAGCTTCCAGCCAGGTAATGTATTCGGCGGCCAGGGGGCGTAAATTGCGGCTGGTGGTCGCAATTGCTTCGTCGGCAGCTTCCATGGCCAGGCCCAGCTTCCAGGCATTGGGAACATCTGGGTCGAACAAGTCGACTTGCAGCGACGCTTCGTGGATGGCGGCCGGGCCATCAGCGGTGCCGGCGCGGTAGCTTACGGTTACCTCCCACGGCACGGGCACTACAACTACCGTGGCTTCATCGGGCGTGAAGGGCAGGCCAAACAGGCCCCCGGCAGCATCGCCTGGCGCATTGGGGTCGAAAGCAGCTATTTTTTGGGCGAGCGCATCGTCTTTAGGCATCGGAATGGTATTCAAAAGGGATAAGAAATTAGGGCAAAAAGAACGTCATGCGGGGCAGCTTCGAAGCAACTTCACCGCGGCAGTAATTCCACTGAATGAATTACGACGCGGTAAAAGTGCTTCAGCAAGCTCAGCATGACGTTCTGCAATTAACACGAGCAATGCGCGGCACGCAAACCTACTCGGCCAGCTGGCTGCCTAAGAAGTCGTAACTGCGGATAATTTCCAGAATTTTGAGGAAGGTCACCCGGTCAAAAAAGAGCATCAGAGGCAGTTCCACCATATTGTCCTTATCAGAAAATTGGGTGATGACCGAGAAAATCAGGGGCTGCAGCTGTTGCTCGGGCATAAGCGCCTGCATGGCATCGGCGATGTCGCCGCGGGGAGCCGTGGGCGGGGCCCCGTAGATATTGGCTTTCAGAATGTTGGCCAACTGCGTGACCAAAGCTCCGGTGATAATATTGCTGATTTCGAGCAGCAACGATTCCTGCAACTCGTTTACCTCCAGACTTTCATCCGTTTGCATCCGCAAGCACACCCGCGAAAGGCGCTGCACGTGCTGCCCGGAAAAAAACATCAGGGTCGTCCCGTTAAAATCGCCGCGGATGTCGGACTGAATGGCCACGTGCCGGGACTGATAATCGCGCACCCGGTGCCGGATGTCGTCGCTCATCAACAGGTCAATGTTCGGGACTTCCAGCAATACCCGCTCCTTGGCAATAATGGCAAACGAATCAGCGGCTCGGGCCAGGCCAATGTTCAAAATCTCGCGAATAATATCACGTTCTAACTCAGTCATCGATAAGTCCATAACGTCGAGAATAGGGGAAAGTGCAGCTTGCGAGGACTGGGAGTGAAAGAAAAATTTAAGGCCGCTTGGCAATAAACAAGCGGGTGAGCGCGGGCACATCAAGCACCAGGCACACCTGCCCGCTGCCCAGTAACGTAACGCCACCAAACAAGTCGATGGTGTCCAACGGCTTGCTCAGGGCTTTGACAACAATATTTTGCTGCCGGATAAACCGGTCAACCAGCAAGCCCAGGCGGCGGTTGTTGTAGTTGACTACCAGCACTTGCTGGGGGCCGGTAAGGTCGTCTTTGGTGGCGAGGGGCAGGGACTCTTCGCCCTCATCGTGCAACAACTGGCGCAAGGCCACCAGCGGCACGGCCTGCTCCTGGAAGTGCGTGATAAGGACGCCGCCCGCCACGGATATCTGCCCTGGATGCAGCGAGAGCACCGTTTCGGTGTGCAGCAGCGGCACCGCATAGGGCCGCTCCTCCACCTCAACCAGCAAAGCGCCTTTCACGGCAATAGAGGTGGGCAGCACCAGCGTGAACGTCGTGCCCACGCCCATTTGCGATTCCACCCGAAGCTGCCCGCCCAGCGAGTCAAGGGCCAGCTTCACGACATCTAAGCCCACGCCGCGGCCGGAAATATCGGTGATTTTCTGAGCCATTGAAAAGCCCGGCTCGAAAAGAAAAGCCCATACGGCCTGCTCGTCAAGGTTAGCCGCGGCCGCGGCCGTAGTGAGGCCACGCTCGACGGCTTTTTTTCGCACAGCTTCAGTGTTAATGCCCCGGCCGTCGTCACGCACCCGGATGAGCACATCGTCGCGCTCAGTCAGGGCCGAAAGGGTGAGCTGGCCCACGGCCGGCTTACCAGCTTCTAGGCGCTGGGGCGTAGTCTCGAGGCCGTGGCTGACGGCGTTGCGCACTAAGTGTAACAACGCATCAGTGATGATTTGCAGCACGTTACGGTCAATTTGAACGTCCTGGCCGCTCAGGGTCAGCACCACTTCCTTGTTTTCGGCAGTGGCCACGTCGCGCACCACGCGCGGAAACTTATTCAGCAACACGCCCACGCCCACCAGGCGCACGTCCATCACACTGTATTGCAGGTCGTCGGAGATGCGGAACAAATGTTGGGCGGTGGCCAGGAGCGCCGGGTTGCCCAACTCCTGGGCCAGCGTCATCACCCGGTCGCGGTCAATCACCAGTTCACCCACCAGATTGAGCAGATTGTCCAGCTTTTTGACCTGGATGTACACCAGGTCCGAGAGCTCCATCTTTTTGTTGGATTCCTCCTCGCTTTCCGCCGGCTCTGTATCGTCGAGTACGGGCGCTTCGCCGCGCACGAGGCGGTCCAGGTTATCGAGCAGCACGGTTGCATCGGGCAGGGGCTGGTTGGCCCCTACCGCCCGAATCATGGCGCCCAGGGCATCGAGGCCGATGAACACCACCCGGGCCAGCGGGCCGCTAAAGTCCCGTTCCTTATCCCGAATCAACCCAAACAAGGTTTCGAGGTGGTGCGCCACTTCGCCCAGGTCCGTGAAGCCCATGGCCCGGGCGTTGGCCTTGAGGTTGTGCATGAGCCGGAACAGTTCGTTGAGCGACGGCCCCGCGCTGGGGTTGCGCTCAAGCTCGCTCAAGTGCCGGCTCATGGAGTCGTAATACTCCAGCGCTTCGGCCATGAATAGCTCCCGATATTCCTGGTCGCGCGTTTTCATTGGCCTAAGCTTAGCGAGTTACCATCCCAACATTGCGGGACGCGCAGGCGAGCCCTGCCGTTTCCGGCGGGTTGCTGCGGTATCGCCGAAAGTTGTTGTGCCAGCACCCTACGCGGCGGTTTCGGGGGCGTCGTCCTGCAAGGCGGCTCCCACAATTTCCAATACTTTCTCTTCCGAGAAGGGCTTGACGATGTAGGCCAAGGCCCCGTTTTCAATGGCTTCGGTCACGATAACCTCCTGGCCCACGGCGCTGCACATCACCACTTTGGCCGAAGGCTGAATTTTCCGCAGGCTTTTCAGCACATCCAAACCGGTATTATCGGGCAGAATAACGTCGAGCGTGATGAGGTCGGGTGACGTTGAAGCTGCCATTTCCACGGCCTGAGCGCCATTAGCGGCCTCACCTACTACCTCGTAGCCGGCATCGGTGAGCATGTTTTTTAGCATCGTGCGCATGTAAAAAGAGTCGTCGACGATGAGGATACGCTTGTTCATAAATTTAAAGACTTAAAAAAGGGGAAGGCCGGGCAAAACAGCGCCGGCCATGCAATGTACGGGCCTTGGCCTATGAAGATGCGCTTTTGCCCGGTAGGCGCATTACCTCACTTGGCGTCAGAAGCTTGCGCATGTCGAGCACAATAATAATCCCGCCATCGGGCAGTTTGGCAATGCCTTCGAGGTACTTGTCGCGGGTGCTGGAATCCTGCACAAACTCGGGCGCGGGCTCAATCTGGCTGAGCGGCAGCGTAAAAGGCCGGGGCACTTCCCGCACCATCAGGCCGAGGATGTAGTCGGCGGCTTCCACGGCAATGGTGTAGCTGCGCTCGGGCACTTCCCGGCCCAGCGGCCGCAGCCGGAACCGCTCCTCCAAATCAAGAATGGCAATAATGTCGCCGCGCAGGTTGGCAATGCCTTTGATGAAAGGCGGCGTTTTAGGCATGCGGGCTACTTCGGGCGTAACTGTCACTTCCTTCACTTGCTCAATGCGGATGCCGTAATCCTCATCGCCCAAGCGAAATACAATGAGTTGCACCAACTCAGCAGGTTTGGGCCGCTCAGGTTTGGGAGCGGCTAGTTCAATCTCGGCCATGCGATAGACGGGAAAATGCTAACGAATAGATTGAGAATTATTTGGCCTTGGCTTTAGCCCTTGGCGCGGTGGCTTTGGGGGCTTGTCCGTTCGTAGCCTTGCCCGCTTTAGCTGCGGCGGGCTGCGCCGGAGCGGATGCCTCGGCACGGACGGGCCGTTCGCGCCGGGCGGGAGCGGGAGCGGCCGCCGGGGCGGCGGCTTCTGTACGCGCGCGGCGGCGGGCCATGCGGTCGTCGGCAGGTGTGGAGGCCGGCGCGCTCGGAGCGGGCGCTTGGTGCATGCCGCGTTGCGGGGCCGCCGCATAGGCCGCCTCCCGCGATTGGTGCATGCGGGAGTTGAGCCCCCGGCGTACAGGTTGCGGCTCGGGCTCGGGCTCGTAGTACGAGCTGAGCTGGAAGGTTTCGAGGCCGGCCTGGAGGTCATCGGCAATGTCGGTGAGGCGCTGCGAGCTGGTGGTGAGCTCCTGCATGGCCGTGGACAGCTGCTTGGCCGTGCCAGCCACCTGCTGGGTGCCAGTGGCCGTTTGCTCAGCAATGGCCACCACTTCTTCCACGTACTTCACCACGTCGCCGATGGACGCCTTCTGTACTTCCGTGGCCTTAAGAATGTCGCGCGAGGTGCGCAGCGTTTCGCCGCTGCTGGTGGCAATATTCTTAAAGGCCGAACTGGCTTCAAAGGTGGCATTTTTGCCCTTTAACACGCGGCCCTCCATGGTTGAAATGGCGGTTGCGGCCGAGGTAGTATCCTTCCGAACATCCTCTACCAGGGTGGCAATTTCGTTGGCCGACTTACGGGAGCCTTCGGCCAGCTTGCGAATTTCTTCGGCTACCACGGCAAAGCCGCGACCAGCTTCTCCGGCGCGGGCGGCTTCGATAGCCGCGTTCAAGGCCAGCAGGTTAGTCTGCGAAGCAATGTCAGTAATTACACCCAGCGACTTGCTGATTTCGCCCGAACGGGTGCTCAGCACTTCGATGGTACGAGCCGTCTGCCCCGCCGCACTGGAGATTTCCTCCATGTTTTTCACCACTTCGGCCACGGTTTTCAAACCGAGTTGCGACGTCTGCTCACCCAGAATGGCCGATTTGTTCACCACATCGGCCTTGTTGGCCGTTTCCTTGGTGGCCTGCATAATTTCCTCAATGAGCTTGAAAGCTTGGTCGGTTTTCAAGGCCTGGTTCTGCGCGCCTTCGGCCATCTGCTGCATGGCCAGGGCCACGTCGACGGTTACTCGGCTCATTTCCTGACCCTTACCGGCCATTTCTTCCGAAGAAGTGCCCACAATTTGCGACGACTCGTTGATTTCGCCGAGCAGTTCGTTCAAGTTTTCTACGGCCAGGTTCAGGGCGCTGGCCATGGCCAGGATGTCGCCCGTGGTCTGCACTTCCACGCGCTGAGTCAGGTCACCTTCCGAGATGGCCCGCACCACGCGGCTGACTTCCAGCACCGGGGAGGCAATGGATTCGAGCAGGGCGTTAAGCGTATCCACCAGTTCTTTCCAAGAGCCCGACACGCCGCCCACAGTGGCCCGCTCGGTTAGTTTGCCCTCCACCCCAGCCACTTTGGCCACGCGGCTTACTTCGACGGCGAGGCGGTTGAGGTCGTCCACCATGCGGTTGATGGTGTCGGCCAGCTCGGCTACTTCGCCCTTGGCTTGCAGCGTTAGCTTCTGGGTCAAGTCGCCTTTCGATACGGCGGTTACTACATTTACCAAGCCCCGCACCTGCGTGGTGAGGTTGGAAGCCATGTAGTTCACGTTGTCGGTCAGCTCTTTCCACACGCCGGCCACGTTGGGCACCACGGCCTGGCCGCCAAGTTTGCCCTCGGTGCCCACTTCCTGGGCTACGCGGGTTACTTCGCCGGCGAAGATGTTGAGCGAGTCCACCATCTGGTTCAGGTTGTCCTTCAGGTCGAGCAGCTCGCCGTTGACATTTACGGACACCTTCTGGCTCAGGTCGCCGCGTGATACGGCCGTGGCCACGTTGGCAATGTCGCGCACCTGGCTCGTTAGGTTCGAGGCCATCGTGTTTACGTTGTCCGTCAGGTCCTTCCAGGTGCCGCGCACGTTAGGAACCTTGGCCTGGCCACCGAGCTTGCCTTCGGTGCCTACTTCGCGGGCCACGCGGGTTACTTCGTCGCCGAACAAGTTCAGCGAGTCCACCATTTCGTTCAGGTTTTCCTTGAGTTGTAGCAGCTCGCCACGCACGTTCACCGTGATTTTCTGCGACAAGTCGCCTTTAGCGACGGCAGTGGCCACGTTGGCAATGTCGCGCACCTGACTGGTCAGGTTCGAAGCCATCGTGTTCACGTTGTCGGTCAGGTCTTTCCAGGTGCCGCTCACTTTAGGCACGTT
>Ga0123339_10001891_pt1 | contig 14345 bp, 14 predicted proteins | sample lystaG_FD_89956 | JGI IMG/M metagenome (GOLD analysis project Ga0123339, IMG submission 89956) | Glacier valley bacterial and archeal communities from Borup Fiord, Nunavut, Canada, to study Microbial Dark Matter (Phase II) -... | ecosystem: Environmental > Aquatic > Freshwater > Ice > Glacier ... | reverse complement strand
GTCAACCATTTCAAGCTGCGCTCGAGATTGTACTTGGCTGCCCTCAGAGCGTCTTGGAACGAACTTCAAGTGCTTCGCCAGACTTCCAGTCAACCCCTTTTACCTATCGCGTAAGGTCAGTTTCTAAATCATCCGACAAGCCATTTTTAAGAACCATTCCTTGTAATCTATTGGTTGAATAGAGTAACTTGGCTCCAACCACCATTCTCTGTATTTGCCCTGGTAAATATTGTTATTGTTAGGATGGAAATGAATTGCCCAAGCCCAGAAATATGCAGTGTCGTGCAATAATGCGATTTCATTGGTTTGGTCTGTAGAAAACCAAGCATTATTGATTAGTTCTAATGCATTCTTTTCAGAGTACTTTAAATAGTGAACCATAGCACTGACAATGATCTCGCATATTTTGTGTGTTAGTGGCGTTGTAGAGAATTCAAAGTGCGTTTTGTGTTTCATCTGCTATTCTCCCGAAGCTTGAATTAATTCCTAATCATATAAAAATAAGCCCGACTAAAAGCTCAAGTTATTCAACCCACCCGCTCGAGCAAGGGTAAAAGCACGCCCTCAAGCGCCTCGAGCGTTTCCACCGCCGTGACTCGAGACTGGAGTTCGGGAAAGTCGGCGGTGTAGCCAATCAAAACCTTTCGCAACTGCCGCAGCCCGGACCTTTCGCCGTACCACTGTGCGTTGAGGCGAGCGTGCTCGAGCGCCATCTCGAGCTTTTCAAATTTAGAAGCTGCCCTGCCCCCCTGCACTTCCCGAAACAAAAACGGGTTGCCCACCGCGCCGCGTCCCACCATCACGCTCGAGACGCCGTGCTCGAGGGCGTTTTTATAATCCCTAGCAGTCTTCACGTCGCCACAGCCGATGACCGGAATTTTGAGTGCTCGAGCGACCCGTCCAATCGCGTTCCAGTCCGCCAAGCCCTCGTACTTCTGCGCGGCGGTGCGCCCGTGAACCGCAATCAGGTCGGCCCCGGCATCCTCGAGCATCAGGGCCACCTCGAGCGAGCGGTCCGCATCCCAGCCCAGGCGCATCTTGGCACTGACTGCGATGGGAACGCTATTTTTTAGGCTTGAGACGAGTTGCGCGGCAAGCTCTGGCGTTTGCAGCAGGCTCGAGCCACCGCGTCCGCGTACTTTGGGCACCGGGCAGCCCAGGTTCAGGTCAATTGCGCTGGGGCGGTACAGCTCAAGCACCTTTTGTGCCGCATCGAAGAGTTCTTGTGGGTCCGCGCCGAATAGTTGCAGCACGAGGTCGGGTTCATCGGGGTAAGGCTGTCCCAACTCGAGGGTTCGGGGGCCGCCCTCGAGCACGCCGCGAGCGCTCATCATCTCCGAAACTGCCCACAGAGCGCCCTGAGCGCGGGCCAGCTTGCGAAACGGGGCGTCGGTGTAGCCTGCCATCGGCGCGAGGATGGCCCCGTGAACCGAGTTGAAGTGCTCGAGCTTTTTCTGGTAAAAATTCATGCCGATTCAGTGTAACTCGTAAACCTCACACAGACGCGAACCCAACCCACTCGAGCGCGTATTACCCCCATTGGGGCAGGGTTAAAGTGATTTTCTCGCTACCCAAACCTGCTCGAGCGGGCGCATAATTAGGGTGTATCGTCACCCGCCGAATTCGGCGCTTGTGGGTTTGCTCAACCCCACTTCATGCCCGCGTTCTAAGGTGAGGTATCTGCGGAGGTTTCATGCTCGTTCGTCGTCCCATCAGCATCCTGGATGCCTCCATTTTACACGGTTTATACGGGCGTTCGCCCGATTATTTCGAGAGTATCGGCACCACGCCGCCCACGCTTCAGGAAGTTTCGGCGGATTTAGCCCTTTCATTGTCCGACCCGCGCCGCAAGCTCGAGTTGCTGTACAGCGACGTTGAGTGCGTGGGCTATCTGGACTACAAGCTCGACTATCCCACCCCTTTCGAGGCCACGGTCAACCTGCTGCTCATTCCCGACGAGCTGCGCGGCCAGGGCTTCGGACGTGAAGCGGTGGCGGCCCTGGAAATGACCCTCAAGGGCCGCTGCACCCAGCTTCAGGCGGCGGTGTTCAACCACACCCGCTCGAGCGAGCTGTTCTGGCTGCGCCTGGGCTACCACTTCGCCAGGGACGCGAGGCCCCTCATTCGCTGGTACGCCAAAGATTTGGGTCCGCTCGAGGGCGCTGCAAAGTCTCCGCTCGAGGACCTCAAGCCCAATTTGACCTCGGCAGGTGATTGATTCGGGTTGGGGTCGTTCCGCCTGGAACAACCCATGCTGTCTTGGGCAAAACGGCACTGTCTTGAGCAGAACGGCACCTACCGGGCCTGCTCGCCTATCGGGCCATCCCGCCCCGTGGGGCCTGCCCGCTTCGCAATCCTTCGGGAACCTGTTCTCGAGAGTGCCACTCGAGCTTTTAAAGTACCCCCTATGCAATAGGGGGGGTCGTTCCAGGTGAGTCGGCCCCAACCCTCAGAGCAGGCGTGCCGCCGCTTCGTCGAGGAGCCACAGCGGGCGCTCGACCCGCTCGATGGGATACTTGCCGCTCTTGTTTTTGACCTCGAGCAGCACCTCGGCTTTTTTGTCGCCGGTGGCTAGAATGTGAACGTTTCGGGCGCGGTTGATTTCGGCAAAACCCAGCGTGATGCGGCTGGCCTTGAGCTTGGGCACGAAGTTGGCGACCACCCGCTCGACTGCTTTGAGCGCTTCGGTTTCGGGAAACAGGCTGGCGGTGTGACCGTCGTCGCCCATGCCCAGGTAGCACAAATCGAGCCTGTCCGGTAAAACCTCGTGGTAGCGCCGCGCTGCCGACTCCGGCTCGAGTTCGCCTTCCATGCGAAACACCTGAGCTGGGTTGACCCCCAGATACGAGAGCAGTTCGTCCCAGGCGAGTTTATAGTTGCTCTGGCTCGAGCCGGGGTCCACGCAGCGCTCGTCCGACCAGTACCAGCGCACCGCGTCCCAGGCCAGACTCTTCTCCCTGAGCGCCCGGTAGAGGTGAACCGGGGTGGAACCGCCGGAGAGGGCGACGTGAAACACGCCCCGCTCGAGCACGGCTTTTTGCAGCTCGAGCGCGAACAAATCGGCGGCGGCGCGTCCCAGGTCCTCGGCGCTCGAGAACTTCTGCACCTGCATCCGGCTATCTCGAGCGATTTTCAAAGCGGCCTCGTAAAGCGCGTTGTGCTCGGGCGCTTCCATGGCGAAGGTGAGCTGCCAGGTCAAGCTGCGGTGCGGAAAGGGAACCCGACTCACCCGCCAGCCGCCGGGAAGCTTCACCTCGAGCTGGGCCACGCCGTTTTCCTCGGCCTCGAGCCGAAAACTCTCCTCAGCGGTCCACAGCTCCACCGCGCAGATTTCGCCAGGAACCACCACCGTACTGTTTACACCCTCGAGCGTGACCCGAGAAAGGGTGTTCCAGCCGAGCTTACTGGCCAGCCAAGCCGCGTAAAACCGCGCCGCTTGGTCGCCGCGCCGCCCCTGGGCGTAGGAGACCGTCACCCGCTCGAGCCTGAAGAGGTGCTCGAGTGCCTCGGGTTCGTCGAACAGTTGGCAGGTGAGTTCGCGCCACGGCGCGGTGCGCGACCATGCGATGTCGGCCAGCGCGTAGGGCGCTTTCTCGCTTAAATTCACGCTCAGGGTATCGGCCACCACCTGGTCGGCGACCTCGGCCAGAGTGTCGAACACCTTGCCACGCGGCGGCAGCTCGGTCACGCGAGTCCACCACAGCGTGGTCAGCACCTCACCGGCCAGCAGCGGCAAAATCGCGCCCTGGAGCTGCTCGGCGTTGCCGCTCAAGGTCAGGCGCTCGAGCATTTGCCCATGCACTTCTAGCAGACCGACCCTCAAGGTCACGCAGTCACACTCGTCCAACACACCGATAATCTGGCGGCTGGCCACCCGGCGCGGCAGCTCGAGCAGCGCCCCTTCAATCATCTCGAGGTTGTCGGGTGCGACGATGGCGATTAAATTTCCGGTCTGGGTGCGGGTTTCGGTGCCGACCTCGCGCCACATGTGCTCGAGCGTGCTCAGGGCGTTTTTGACTGCGGTTTCCTGGGGTTGGGGGAGGGTAGGGGTGGGCATGGGGATAACTCCTCTTTTGATGATTGCACCATCATAACTCTGGTAGAATCCATTCGTGCCTATTCCAGATTATGAAACTTTGATGCTGCCATTACTTAAAATGCTTGCAGACGGTCAGACCCACACTTTTGGAATCCTTGTGGAAAAGTTGGCAAATGAGTTTTCACTTACTGAGTCAGAGATAGAGGAACTGCTTCCCAGCGGGAGATACCCCGTTTTTCGCAACCGTGTGGGTTGGGCTAGGACTTATATGGTGAAGGCAAAATTGATAGAAGCTCCAGCAAAGGCGCAACTGAAGATTACCTCGAGAGGTTCGAGTGTAATCAAAGAAAAGATAGCTAGTATTTCATCTAAATATCTGGAAAAATTTATTGAATTTAAAAAATTTAAGAGCAAGTCTTTAAATGTAAGTCAGGGTATTGTAGACTCTGAAGAAAACAACCTCCCGGAAACCCCTCAAGAAAGAATAGAGGTGGCTATTCAGGAGATGAGACAAGCATTAATACAAGAAATTTTAGAGCAAATTCGTAAATGTTCGCCTAAGTTTTTTGAAAAACTCGTCGTTGATGTTTTAGTAGCTATGGGGTATGGAGGGAATTTCAAAGATGCCGCTAAGGTCGTAGGTAAAAGTCATGATGGTGGGATTGACGGTGTTATAAAAGAAGATAGATTAGGCTTAGATAGTATCTATATTCAAGCGAAAAGGTGGGAAAAGCCAGTACCATCCGATGAAATTCAACGTTTCATAGGTGCCCTTGACACGGTGCGCGGAAAGAAAGGAGTTTTTATAACTACTGGAAAATTTTCAAAACCAGCGCGAGAAATGGTGAATAGCACAGGTGACAAAAAAATCGTTCTAATAGACGGAGAGGAACTTTCAGAATTGATGATGGAGCTGGAAATTGGAGTTTCCGTGAAAGACCTCTACCCAATCAAGGAAATAAAATCAGAATACTTTTTTGATTCGTAATCGGATGCACCATGATTAGTGTACCGCTGCCCGGTTCTGGGGATTACGGGCAATGAGTTCCACCCGGCGCAACAAGGTGACATCCAAAATCTTGGACGCCTTCAGGTCGGTTGAAGCACTCAAAAAAGCGTGCTCGAGTAACTCTCGGGGGTCTTCCATGTCTGGGTCTCACCCGCCTCCTGAAGCGCTCGAGGGTCGTAGTTGGTCCACAGCACTTCGGTGCGCTCCTGTTTGACGCTGTGAACCAGTTTGGTCGGTCCCTCGGTGGCGTACCAGTTTGAATACAGCACGTCGTAAAGCGGACTGTGATAGCCACTGAGCGCGACTTTCCCCTGCACATTATGCAGCGCTCGAGCCAAATCCTCGTGCTGCGAGTCGGTCATCTCGAAGGCGTAGGCGTTGCTGTCCCCCCTCGAGCCGTGAACATACGGTGGGTCGCAGTAAAAGAGTGTCTCACTCGAGTCGTAACGAGAAATCACCTCGAGCGCGGGAGCGTTTTCAATCTGCACCCGCAGCAAGCGCTGAGCGATGAGGGGCAAATCCTCTACCGCACCCAGCCACCGCGAGACGGCTCCGGCCATGCCCGCTCGAGAGGTGAGTTTACAGTGCGCCCAGCGCCTTTCGCTGGCGGTTTGGGCCAGTCCGGTTCGCACCTGACGCGCCCGCACGTAAAAGCGTCTGGCCCGCTCGAGTTCGCTCACATCGGGCGTGACGGGTTCACAGGAAAGTCGAAGTTCCTCCCTCGAGAACGGGGTGAGACCGATAGCCTCGCTGAGCAGGTCCTTTTGCGTTCTCAACACCCGAAAAAAGTTGACCAGTTCGCTATCTAAGTCGTTGTAAGTCTCCACGCTCGAGGGGGGACGGTTGATGAGCACCGCCGCCGAGCCGCCGAACACGTCGCAAAAGTGCGTGCTCGAGGGAAGCAGCGGCAACAGCCAATCGAGGTGGCTGTATTTGCCCCCATACCAGCCGAACGCGATGAGTTTAGCCATGAATAATCCAGGTCATTGCTCTACTTTATAAACCGCATTGATGAAGCATTCGATTTTTTGGCAGGGAAGCCAGCTCAAACCTCTCGAGCATACCCACACCCCGCTCGAGCGAAAGGGAAAAATTCAGACTTTTAATCGCTCCCAGAGCAGCAACAAACCGCCCTCGTCGTCGTCCCAGCGCTCACCAATCCGGGTAAACCCACACTTCTCGAGGACCCGAACAGACCCCGCATTGCTGCTCAAACAATCGGCCACCACCCGGTACACCCCGGCCTGCTCGAGCGCCCAATCTACCTGCGCTTTCAGTATCTCGGTGGCGTAACCCTGTCCCCAGTAGTCGGGGTGAAAGCCGAAGCCCACCTCGACGCTGCCCGACTCGTCCGGCGGACCCTTGAAGCCCAGTTGCCCGATGGCGACCCTCTCGAGTGCGTGAATTACCGTGCCGCCGCCGAACTCCACCTCGAGCGGGTGAGCGGATTTCCACTCGGCCCACGACGCAAAAAAGTCCAGCGCATCACCGGGCCAGCCGGGGGTGAAGTGAACCTGCACCCGCTCCTCGCCCAGGTTCAGGAGCGCGTAAAAATCGTCCTGCTCGAGCCGCCTCAATATCACCTCGAGCGGGGTGTGAACCAGCACCAATCTGGACGTTTGCAACATGAACACGGTCTTCCCCAGCAGATTCATGACAACCTCTCTTTAATTCTTCGCACTCGAGCGTAGTTTAAACCCTCGAGCCACGGAACTTCTCGAGGTCAGAATGTTTTGAGTTCATAGCGTGTCAGACATAGTTCATTACTCATCACCCTTTCCGAAGGAAGCCCATTCACTCGAGCCTAAGACAAACTCGGTATAGTAGCGGGCGTGAAAAAACAGACCGCAGTCCTCCCCTTTCTGGTCCTGGGTGCGCTCATCGGCTCGAGCGTGGCCCAGCAAGCTGCACCCAAAGCACCCTCGAGCACCGCGCTGCCCGCTGGGTTCAAAGAGTTGCCTTTTCTGAGCGCTACCCCAATTCGCAGCTTCAAGACCGCGCCCAAAATGCAGCTCGACAAAAAGCTCGATTACGCGGTGGCTATGGACACCACTAAGGGCCGCATCGTGCTCGATTTGTTCGAGTCCGATATCCCCACTACGGTCAACAGCTTCGTGTGGCTGGCCCGCAATCACTTTTACGACGGCATCAGTTTTCACCGGGTGATTGCCAGCTTCGTGGTGCAGGGCGGCGACCCCAACACGCTCAAGCCTGAAAAAACGTCCTGGGGTGCGGGTGGACCGGGCTATCAGTTTGGCCTCGAGCTGCGTAAAAAGCTCAATTTCGACACCAAAGGCATTCTGGGCATGGCCCGCAGCGCTTCACCCGACAGCAACGGCAGCCAGTTTTACATCACGCTGGGACCGGTCTCGAGCCTAAACAACAACTATACCGTGTTCGGCAAAGTCATTTCGGGTCTCGATGTGCTCGATAAAATCACCATCTTCGATTCCTCGCAACCCGGTGACGCGGCCAAAACGCCGGATAAGATGACCAAAGTCACTATTATTGTGAAGAACAAATAGTTTTCAGTGGTCGGTTATCAGTTTTCAGTAACCGATAACCAATAACTCATCACCCAAAACCCAACACTCTCGAGGAAACCATGACTGACTACCACATCCCCAGCGGCTACACCCTGACCCCCTTTTATCAAGACGAGCGCAAAACCAGCTTCTCGAGTGCGCTCAGCGGCATCGAGCCGGGTAAAACCTACCGCGCGGTGTTCGAGACCTCCGAGGGTCGCCTCGTTATCGAACTCTACGCCGACCAGACGCCCAAGACGGTGGGCAGCTTCGTGGGCCTGATTCGCAACCACTACTACGACGGCATCATCTTTCACCGCGTCATCGAGGGCTTTATGGCCCAGACCGGCGACCCTACTGGAACTGGGAGCGGTGGCCCCGGCTACAAGTTTGGCGACGAAATCGTGGCCTCGCTGCGCCACCGGGGCAAAGGCGTGCTGAGCATGGCCAACGCCGGACCAGGGCCGGACCGGGCGGGGACCAACGGCAGCCAGATTTTCATCACTTTTGGCGATACCCCGCACCTGGACGGCAAGCATACCGTGTTTGGCAAAATTATCGAGGGTCTCGAAATCCTGGATAAAATCAAGCGCAACGACCCCAGCCGCCCACTGCCCTACCCCTCCATCATCGAGCGAGCTTACGTACTCGAGAAGTAAGATTGGGTTTCTTAAACAGTGCTCGAGGGGGATTTTTGCTCTCGAGCACTGTTTTTTTATTCGAGTCGTCCGCTACAGCGTCTCAACCCCCTAGACAGCCTTCACTCCCCTCACTCGAGCAGACCCTATACTCGAGCCGCGTCGCCAGGGGTGTCTGCGCTCGAAAGGGTGCAAACTGAGAAATACCCTAGAACCTGAACCCGTTAGTACGGGCGTAGGAAGCGTGACCGTCGAGGTTTTGCTGACCCGTGCAGACAAACCGAAACGCAGCTTCCCTCTTTTGCCGACGCAAAAGGGGTTTTTTGATGTTTGACAAAAGCTTTATCCGCTCGATCCTTCTAGTTAGCGCTTTGATGTGCTGGGCACACTCGAGCGCCCAAGCCACGCGCACCCTCACCGTGCTCACCCACGATTCGTTTGCGCTGAATAAAAAACTGCTGGCCGACTTCGAGACCAAAAATGCGGTCAAGCTGCGGCTGGTAAAGGGGGGCGACGCGGGTCAGATGGTTAATAAGCTCATCCTGAGCGGCGGCAGGATTGCCGATGTGGTGTACGGCTTTGACAACATCCTGCTGCCCAGAGTGCAAAAAGCCGGGGTGCTCGAGAACTCGAGCGTGCGCTGGGTGGACATCGGTTACGTGGCGCTCAATTTCGAGCGGGCCGCGTTCAAAGGCAAAAAGTTGCCAGGGTCGCTCGAGGAGCTGACCCAGCCTGCCTTCAAGAACACGCTGGTGCTCGAGAACCCGGCCACCAGCAGCACCGGACTGGCTTTTTTGCTGGCCACGGTCAAGCACTATGGCGAGCCGAAGGTGTGGCGGTGGTGGGCCGACCTCGAGCAGAACGGAATGAAGGTGACGCAGGGCTGGACCGAGGCTTACCAAACACAGTTTTCAAAGAATGGCGGCAGGTATTCCCTGGTGCTGAGCTACTCGAGCAGCCCCGCCGCCGAGGTGTTTTACGCGGACAAGAAGCTCGAGCAAAGCCCCACCGCCAACCTGTTCCTGGAGGGCAGCGTGTTCAAGCAACTCGAGGGCGTCGCACTGGTGAAGAACACGCCCAACGCCGCGCTGGGCCGCAAGTTCATCGAGTTCATGCGGAGTACGGCGGTGCAAAAGGACATCCCCACCCAGATGTTCGTGTACCCCATCCTCAGCGGAATTCCGCTTCACCCGGTTTATAAGTTTTCCACCGTTCCACAGAGCTTTTTTTCGCCCCAAGCGAACGACCCTCTGGTGCTTAACTCGAGCGAATTCGTGAACAAGTGGACCGACGTGGTGATTAAAGGCAAAAATCCCGCCGAGGTGCGCTAGGTGGTCAGGTAACCAGGGTATGAACTCGAGTGCGAAGTCTTCGAGTGTGAGGTCCTCGAGCGGGCCAGGGTCCAGATTTACGCGCTGGGCGCTGCTTGTAATGCCTCCGGTGGTCTTCCTGACGGTGTTTTTGGCTGCACCAACGGTGCGGCTCTTGCTCGAGGGTCTCAAAACTCCAGCAGCGGAGTTGTGGGCCTTCCTGCTCGAGCGCTACACCCTGAACAAGCTGGCCTGGACCTTCTCGAGCGCGCTCATTTCCACACTTTTGTGCGTGCTCATCGCCTGGCCCACCGCGCTTGTGCTCTCGAGCTACCGCTTTGGGGGCAAAGCTGCGTTGTTGCGGACCTTGTTGCTGCCGTTCGTGGTTCCGGCCCCGGTGGCGGGTCTGGGGTTGCTGGCGCTGTACGGCAATCGAGGAATCAGCGGACTCGACCTGCAAGACACCGCCCCGCTGGTGCTGCTGGGCAACCTGTTTTACAACCTCCCGCTATGCGTGCGGCTGCTTCACGCTGGATTTCAGCGACTCGACTCCTCACAGCTCGAGGTGGCTCGGGCTCTGGGCGCAAGCCAGACACGGCGAACCCTCCAAATCCTGTTGCCGCAAATGACCCCGGCCCTGCACTCGGCCTCGAGCCTGACTTTCCTGTACACCTTCACCGCCTTTGGGCTGCCGCTGATTCTGGGCGGCGAAAAGTACGGCACGCTCGAGGTTTACCTCTACACCCTCATCGAAGGTCAGCTCGCGCTGGGTCAGGCCGGGGTGCTCACGGTGCTGCAACTGGTCGTCACCGGGCTGGCGGTGTGGGTTTACACCCGCATGGACCGCACAACCTTCTCAAGCGCCCGCGCCCGCCCGCCGCGTGAGCGCCCACCCCGCACCCTGCTCGAGCGCCTGACCCTCACCCTCACCCTGATTCCACTGCTGCTGATTTCCTTCGTTCCCTTACTGGCGGTGCTCTACCGTGCCTTTTTCGGTTCGGACGGCTTCACGCTGAAGTTTTTTAGCAATCTAAACAGCGACGAACGTGGCATTCCCGTGCTCGAGCTGCTGCGTAACTCGCTCGAGTTCGCGCTTCTGGCCACCCTCTCGAGCCTGGTTCTGGGCAGCTTACACGCGCTGGCGGTGTGGACCCTCGAGCGCAGGAAACCCACCTATCCACCTTCCCGCACCCCCGCACTCTCCACCTCTCTCGACCTGCTCACCCTGCTTCCGCTGATGGCCTCCGCCATCAGCGTCTCGGTGGGTTATTTGCTGCTCTACCCGGCCTGGACCGCCCACTCGGGCCTGCTCGTCGCGGTGTATACCCTGTTTGCCACCCCGTTGGTCGCTCGAGCGCTTCTACCCGCGCTGCGGCGGCTTTCCCCGTCCGTGCTCGAGGCGGCGCGACTGCTGGGCGGCGGTGGACCGCGCACGCTGCTGCGCTTCGTGCTGCCCGCCACCCTTCCGGCCCTGCGCGGGGGTGCGGCCCTGGCCCTGGCCAGCGCTCTGGGCGAGTTCGCCAGCACTTTGGTCCTCTCGAGCAGCAACTCGAGCACCCTCACCGTGGGCATCTTCGAGCGGCTGGGTCGCCCTGGAGCGCAGAATCTGGGCGAAGCGTTTGCCCTCTCGAGCGTGCTGCTGGCGCTCACTTTGCTGTGTTTCTGGCTGCTCGAACCGCCCAGGAGCAATGAGCTGTGAGGAAAACCCTGTGAACGCCTGGATTTTGCTGGGGGGACGCCTTACCCCGAATGCCGCCCTCGAGCGTACTCGGGAGCGTTACCCACCGGGTTACATCGTCGCTGCCGATGGGGGCGTGCGGCACGCGGCTTTGCTGCGGGTGCGCCCCCATTTGTGGATAGGCGATTTCGATTCCTCGAGCCGAACGGACTATCCCGAACTCGAGGTGGAGGTTCACCCTCGAGACAAGGACAGGTTGGATGCGGAATTGGCCATAGAGCGGGCGCTCGAGCGGGGCGCGACCACCCTGATTTTGTGGGGCGCGCTGGGCGGGCGCTTCGACCACACGCTGGCCCTGGCCCTCATCGCTCTGAAATACGCCGCTCGAGGGCTGGAGGTGGTGCTGCACAGCGGGGATGAGTCGGCTTCGCCTGTTCTAGCCGGGCGAGATTACGCGCTCGAGACTTTGTTGGGCGAAACCCTGAGCCTGCTGGCGCTCGAGCACATGGAGGGTGTGAACCTGAGCGGCGTGCGCTGGCCGCTCAAGGAGGCCACCCTCGAGCGCGGGTCGGGCTGGGGCATGTCGAACGTGGCCCTGGCAGGTGTGGTGGATTTGAGTTGTGCTCGAGGGTCGGGTCTGGTGGTCGTTCAGCACGGCCCGGTGTAGCTCGAGAAGGGTTGTAAGACGTTTGCACGCTTTTAGAAGAGAGAACTGTAGCGAGAATTTGCACGGGGTGGGGTTAAAAACCCTGCTACGTTACGCTCATGAATAATTTAGTTTGGTTGGCTCTTGCGCTCGTCGTCGTTATCGCTTCAATTGCGCTGTCCCACTTGAACCGGAGGAAAGTTTCTGGAGCTGTGGAGGAGTCCACTGAGGACAAGGGCGTGCCCCGAAGCTTTGACCTCAAGCGCAAGCAATACATTTTCACCCGCTCTGAGAAAGCTTTTTACGGCCTGCTGCTCGAGGCGCTCGAGAACAGTGAAATTACTGTATTTGTTCAGATGCGCCTGATTGACCTTTTTCTTTCGCCTAAAGGTAAGGACGCTCAGTGGATGCGGAACAAACTGGACCGCAAACACGTAGATTTTGTGCTGGTCGGGTGGCCTGATGGAACACCTCTGCTGGTTATAGAACTCGATGGCGCTTCGCACGACAATGCGACACAGCAGGCTCGAGATGCGGATAAAGATGCGGCGCTGGCATCGGCAAAAATCCCATTGTTACGAACTCGAACCGAGGAGATTTTGTCCGCCCTCGAGCTGAAAAGACGGCTCGCGTCCCATTTGCCAGGTTTGCTCCAATCACCCCTCTCGAGCGTGGGGCGCGGCTGAACTTTTGTGATTCCTGCACTCATTTTGCCTCGAGCAGCTACATTCAAAACGGCATTCCCAGAAAAACTCCATCTGGAAACCCTGCACAATCGCCCTGAGAAGTAACCCTCGAGTAACCCACGCTGCGGCATACTGAACCTGGCAAGGAAGGCTTCACAAGGCGACAGCAACTCAAAAGTGCGGGTTCCCGTGCTCTTAGGCTGGATGACTCGGAAAGGGGAATCGGTTGATACGAAAAGATGCGCTCGAGCGGCGCAATCCACTTTGAAATGTGAGGGTCGACGACTCGAGTAACAGGCTTGTCCCAGACCCTGGGACAAGCCCTGTCCCAAGACAACGGGACAAAGCGGGGCGTAACTTGAAGGGCGAGTTCTCGGAAATTCAAATTCTGATGAACGCTCGACTGTGGCTTCGCACTTCGTCAAGGCAGCGCAACCTTGTCCGGGAGGCTTGCCTTTCTGGCTTTAGGGCCGTTCAAGGTACAACCCCCACCTCGGGAAAGGTGCAGACCTTAAGGTGCCTCACTGGACAAAGTGAGTAGCATCGAGTACATTCTCAAAGGACTTCACGCAGAGCTTTTCCCCAGCAAGCTTACCTTTCCCACAGAACTCAACCCGAGTTCACTCTCCGCAGGGCTTCACACCCGTTCGGTGGTCGTTCGTCGTCTTATTGTCGTGGCGCTTGTTTTCGAGCACGGTTTAGGTAAACCGGGAGGCTCGAGCGGGGCTGCGACCTTCTGGGAGGTACTTCATGGCTCGACCCCAACACTTTGGGGTGGGCAGCTTGCTGTGCGTGGGATTACTGATAAGCGCATCCTCGAGGGCGCAATCTGCCCCGCCCCCACCGCAAACTCCCCCGCTCGAGAACTACGTGCAGATGCGCTATTTCTATCCGCCGACCCTGGGAACCAACGACCCCCTCGCGGGCCTCACCCTGGACGCGCTCTACAAAAGTGCGCTCGAGGGGGTGCAGCTCGAGTTCTCGGTCAAAAACACCAACCTGTACCGTCAAGCGGCAAATCTTAACCTCTCGCTCGAGTCGGGATACGCCGCGCTCGAGTACAAGGGCGGTCCCGGTAGTGACCCCGGTGCGCGGGCAAACAGTTTTTCGGCCTCGGGGTCTTACACCCTGCCCAAAGCGGGCGAGGTGTCCCTTCTGTCCGACGTGAGTTTGAGTTACAGCCTGGACACCGATTCGGGAACGGTCAACCGCTCGGGTTCGCAGAACGCCGATTTATCTGTGCGGGGTCAACTCGCCAAAGACTGGCGCTGGAGCGCGGGTTACTCGCTCTCGAGCGGGGATAACGCCTCTGACGATGGCGCGGGCGGCAGCTTTGTCTCGAGCAGCCTGCAAAACGCTTTCCGGGCCGAGGTGCGCGGCAAAATCTTGCCCAACTACCCCTCGCTCGAGCTGGCCGTGGGTGGTGGACTGCGCCTGAACGACACCTCGAGCACCGGGCAGGGTGACAAGCAAAGCACTGCCCTGGACGGTAAAGTCGAACTCTCGAGCAACTTGAGCGAGCAGGAGAGCGGCAAAGTGAGTTTCAAACTCTCGAGTGTGGACGGCAAACTCAAGGACGATGAAAGTCTGAGCGTTCAAACCACGCGCCTCGAGCCACTGACCCTGAGTGCCAACGTGGGCCGCACACCGGGCTTTTACAGTTGGGGTCTGGGCCTGGATTATCCGCTGGATGACGCGCTCAGCCTGACCTCGAGCTACGACGGTTCGCTCTCTGATAGTGCGGACGCGCTGAGTCAGGACCACAGCCTGAACTTTGGCGCGACCTACCGGGCCAAGAAATGGCGTTTGGGCGG
>Ga0123339_10001890_pt1 | contig 14347 bp, 14 predicted proteins | sample lystaG_FD_89956 | JGI IMG/M metagenome (GOLD analysis project Ga0123339, IMG submission 89956) | Glacier valley bacterial and archeal communities from Borup Fiord, Nunavut, Canada, to study Microbial Dark Matter (Phase II) -... | ecosystem: Environmental > Aquatic > Freshwater > Ice > Glacier ... | reverse complement strand
GCGCCGATCAGCGATGGTCCCGCCGCCAGCCTGGCCGTTGCGGCAACCTGACAGCGGCACAGCCCCGCTCGAGAACGCAGCGCGATCCTACACCACGCGCTGGGACATGATCACAACATGACGCCAACTTGTAACAGAACGCTGCGCCAAGTTAAGCGAATCCAACAGCCTCTAGACTAGCAGCGCCCGGCGCCAGGATGCCAATAGCAGGTCCGCGGTGCGCTGCCACGTGAACATTGCCGCATGGGCCTGGCCCGCCCGGCGCAGCCGGCAGGCTGCCCGCGCGTCCTCGATCACTTCAAAGAGTGCGGCAGCGATGGCAGCATGATCATGCGGATCGACCAGCAGTGCCGCGCCTCCCGCCGTCTCGCCAGTCCCAGTGGTGGCGGATGCCAGAACCGGCGCCCCCGCCGCCATTGCCTCCAGCACCGGCAGCCCAAAGCCTTCGTAGAGGCTGACATAGGCAAATGCGGCGCATCGCGCGCATAGCCGGGCCAGGTCGGCATCGGGCACATGCCCCAGCAGCCGCAACTGCCCGGATTGCCGCAGCCGATCCGCAGCCGGGTCCGCCAGCACAGTGCCCCATCCTACCCCGCCTGCAATCACCAGCGGCGTCCGTGCCCGCACCGGCTCCGGCAAGGCACGCCAAGCTGCCAGTAGGCCATCGAGGTTCTTGCGCGGCTCCAATGTCGAGACCGAGAGCACGAATTCACGGTCCTGCAAGCCATAGCGGCACAGCACCTCCGTTGCCTCGGCCGCGCTGGCCGGCCGGAACACCGCGCTCGGTGCCAGCGGCACCACGTCGATCCGGTCCGCCGCGACGCCTAGCAGCCGCGCCATCTCGTCACGAGTGAAGGCGGAGATCGCGACGAAGCGCGACACCTGGCGCAGCGTGGCCGGCAGGTTGCGCTCGATCCAGCGGATGCGGTCCGCCGGGTGGTAGCCGTGCCCGCCGTGCCAGGACATGTCGTTCACCGTCACGACAGTCGCACCGCTGAACGGCTTGGCGATCATGTTGGGTTCGTAATAGATCACTGGCAGGCCATTCCCGGCCAGCCTACCCGCCCCACGGTCCATCACACCGCGGACCGCCCATTGCCGCACCGCATGCAGGGCCGGCACCCGCGCCGCCAGGGACCGCAGGCCGCGGCGGCCCTCCCGCGCGCCGTCTGCCACGGCTCCGGCCGCGACCTGGTCAAGCACCATCGCGCCGGCTAGCCGCCCACCCATCACCAATCGCAGCTCCCGCACATCGGTATGCCCGCGCAATGCCTGGGCCACTTCGAACGTCACGCGCCCGACGCCCGACCGCCGCTCTGCCAAGCTGTCAGCGCCCAGTAGGATATTCATGCCAGCGGGTGCCATGCCATGCGATGTGACCGAGTTGGTCCCAGCTTGCAAGGCGGCCGAAGTGGTGCGATGCGGTGTCCCGGCCCATGAACGCATTGCTGATGTCCCCTCTGTGTGCCCCCGCAGATCCAGATACGGCCGAAGTGCTGGCCGAGATGCTCGCGGAGGCAACACGGGGGCCATCCCCGTCCCTGGGCGGCGCCCTGCACACCACGGATGGCCTGGCCGTCCGCGCCGTGCCGCTGTGGACCCTGTTGGACCAGGACGGCGCCGACTTCGTCACCTATCTGTATGAGGAGGTGCTGGGCCGTCCTCCGGACGGCCCCGCCGTCGCGCACTACGCGGCCCTGCTGCAGGCGGGCGCCGTGGCCAAGATCGAGGTTGTCGGCGCCATCCGTTACAGCGCGGAAGGCCGGCGGATGAACAGAAAGGTGACTGGTTTGCTGCCTCGCTACCTGCTCCGGCGTGCCTACCACCTGCCGCTGCTCGGGCGGCTCGCGCGCCTGGCCGTCGCGGTCGCGCGCCTGCCGCGCCTGGCCGTGGAGGTGCAGAAGGCCACGCGCGCCCTGGCCGAGTGCCAGGCCCGCCTCGACCGGCTGGAACGCCAGGCCGGCAGCGCCCCGGCGCTGATGGCCCGCCTGCAACAGGCCGAGGCCCGGCTGAACACCGTCGAGGCCGGGCCACCGGCCGCCCGGCGCTAGGGCCGTGCGCGTCGGGATCGCGACCGTGCAGGTGCCCTTCGTGCGCGGCGGGGCGGAGATGCTGGCCGAGAACCTGGCCGCGCAGGTGCGCGCCGCCGGGCATGAGGCCGAGATCATCAGCATCCCGTTCAAGTGGTATCCGCCCCGGCGCATCCCGGAGGCAATGGCGGTCTGCCGCCTGCTGGACCTGACGGAAAGCTCCGGCACCCGGATCGACCGGCTGATCGGCCTGAAGTTCCCGGCCTACATGATCCCGCATCCCAACAAGGTCTTGTGGCTGCTGCACCAGCACCGCGGCGCCTACGAGCTGTGGGACACGCCGCTCAGCGACCTGCGCGGCGCCCCGGACGGGCAGCACGTGCGGGCGCTGATCCATGGCGCAGACCGCCGCATGATCCCGGAGGCGCGGGCCTGCTACACAATCTCCCGCACCGTCACCAACCGGCTGCAGGAATACTGCGGCCTGCCCTCGACCCCGATCTATCACCCGCCCCCCGGCGCCCCGGCCTTCGGCGCCTTGCAGCCGGCGTGGGGCGATTTCTTCCTGATGCCCAGCCGCATCAACCCCACCAAGCGGCAATCCCTGGTGCTGGACGCCATGGAGCGCACCCGCCACCCTGTCCGCGTCGTGTTCGCCGGCGCCGCGGACGACACCGGCACCCACGCCGCCCTGCAAGCGCAATCCGCCGGCCCCCGGCTGCGGGACCGCGTGACGTGGCTGGGCAACATCGCCGAGGCCGAGAAGCTGCGGCTGTACGAGGGCTGCCGCGCCGTGGTCTTCCCCCCGGTGGACGAGGATTACGGCTACGTGACGCTGGAGGCGATGCTGGCGTCCAAGGCCGTCGTCACCTGCACGGATTCCGGCGGCCCGCTGGAGTTCGTCACCCACGGCGTGAACGGCCTGGTGTGCGACCCTTCGCCGGACGCGCTGGCGCAGGGCCTGGACCGGCTGTGGGAAGACCAGGCTGCCGCCCGCGAGTACGGCCGCGCCGGCCGGGCACGCTATGCCGATATGGGCATCGGGTGGGAGGCCGTGCTGGGATGCCTGCTGGACTAGGCCCGCCCCCTCGTCAGGGGCTGCGCATCCACGTCTTCTCGCCCCTGCCGCCGCTGATGACGGAAATCGCCAACCACAGCGAGTCCGTCCTGGCCGAGCTGGCCCTGCGCTGCGACGTCACCGCCTGGACCACCCAGGCCGACGCCACCTGCCGCGGCCTGCATCCCGGCCAGGTCCGCCAGTACGACCCTTACGACCTGCCGTTGCGGGAGATGAACGCGGCCGATGCCGTGTTCTACAACTTCGGCAACCACGCCGGCTTCCACCGTCCGATCCTGCACGCCGCCCTGGCGGTGCCGGGCATCGCGGTGCTGCACGACCTCAACATGCAGCACTTCTTCGCCCGCTTCGCCCTGTCCCGCTCCACCGAGGCGGCCTACGTCGCCATCATGCGCCGCCACCATGGCGAGGACGCCGCCGCGGACGCCCGCCGCTTCATCGGCCACGAGGTCGGCATCGACCTGATGGCCGAACGCTACCCGCTCCCGCTCGCCGCAGCCGACCGTGCCATCGCGGTGCTGGGGCAGAACCGGGGGGCGATGCAGGCGCTGAGCCAGCAGACGCGGCTGCCCGCCTACTTCCTGCCACTCTCGACCGGGTTCCTGGACGTGCCGGCGCCGGCACGCAGCCCGGCCCCGCCGCCCTACCGCCTGATCGCGTTCGGCTTCATCGGCCCCAACCGGCGCCTGGCCAGCCTGCTGCACGCTATCGCGGCGCTGCCGGACCCCGGCCTGTTCACGCTGGACATCTATGGCGCCGTGGAACCGTCGGTCGGCGTGGAGGCGTTGGCGGGCGAGCTGGGGCTGGACACCCAGGTCCGCGTGCACGGCTTCGTGCCGGCAGAGGTGCTGGCGGCGGCGCTGCACGGCGCGCACCTGGCGGTCAACCTGCGCTACCCGACGATGGGCGAGGCTTCGGCCAGCCAGCTCCGCATCTGGGCGGCCGCGCTGCCATCCCTCGTCACCCGGACCGGCTGGTATGCGGACCTGCCGGACGGCACCGTGGCATTCGTCGATCCTGCGGACGAGGTGGCCGACATCACCGGGCATCTGCTGGCGTTCCACCATGACCAGGCCCCCTACATCGCTGCCGGCCGGCGCGGGCGGGCCGTGGCCGAGGCGGAGCACAGCCCCGGTGCCTATGCCGATGCGCTGGTCAGGATCGCCGGGGATGCCGGCGTGCTGCACCGGCGCCGCGGGGCGCTTGACCTGGCCGGCACCCTGTCCCGCACCTTGGGGGAGCTGATGGAGACGGACGATCTTCGCCGGACCGCCCCCGGCCTGGCCCGCTGCGTGGCGGACCTGTTCGGCCCGCCCATCCAGGAAGCGCCTGCATCCGCAGTGGCAGCGGGGGAGTTTAACTGACATAACCCGGTCGTGGCCCGTCCCGTGGCGGGAAATCACGGAAAACCCGGGTCGAGGCATCCTGGCAAGCAGATGATAGAGCAGGTCCTGGCCTGGTGGGTCCAGCAGTTGCTGGCCTGGCTGCCCGCATGGGTGCGGCGGCCCGGGCGGGCGCAAGACGCCGCCGTTGCGGAGGCGACGCCGTCCGGCATCGCCCTGATGTCCCGCCGCCGCGGGCAGGAGGCGCCGCTGGGCCTGCTCGGCGCCGGCCTCAACGCGCCGCGCGGCCCGGTCGTGCTGCGGCTGCCGCCTGGCGCCCTGCTGCAACGCCCGGTGGACCTACCCTTGGCTGCCGAGCGTGACCTGTCCGGGGTGCTGCGCTACGAGATGGACCGCCTGACGCCGTTCAATGTGGACGATCTATATTGGACTTGGCGCGTGCTGGGGCGCGACCGTACGCGGGGCCGCCTGCAGGTCCTGCTGCTGCTGGTCCCTCGCCAGGCCGTGGACGCCGCGCTTGGAACGCTGCGCCGGGCCGGCGCCGCCTTGTCCGCCCTGGAATCGGCGGACGGGTCATGCGTCATTCCGTTGGCGCCCGCCGATTCCCGCCGCCTGCGCCGCCGCCGCCTGGCATTGGCCATCGGCGCCGCCGCCTGCGCCGGCCTGGCCATGGCGGCGGTGGCGACCCCTTTCGTGATGCAGTCCCTGGCTGCCCGAGCCATCGAGCGCAGGATCGCCACCTTGCGCCCCCAGGTGGACCGGGCGGACGCGCTGCGCCGCCGGATTGCGGGCGGGGTAGCCGGCGCCAACGTGGTCGCCGCGCAACAGGCCGAGACCGGCGACCCCCTGGCGGTGCTCGCCGCCGTCACCGGTGCCTTGGCCGACGACACCTACTTGCGGGAGCTGACCCTGCGCGGCCGGGTGCTGACGCTGGCCGGCCAGTCCGCCGCCGCCGCACGGCTGATCCCGGCCCTGGCCGCGGCGCCCACCCTGCGCGACCCGGCCTTCTCCGCCCCTGTGACCCGCAACGAGGCCACACAAGCCGACCTGTTCTCCATACGCGCCATGATCGCACCCTAGATGGCCGCCCCTCTGGCCGTATTGCCGACCGGCCCGGCTGGGCGCTGGGCCGCGCTCGGATTGCTGGCAGCAGTCCTGGCCGCCGTATGGCTGGGCGTGGCTGCGCCGTTGCTGGAGTGGCACCGGGACCGGATGGACACGCTGGACCAGCGCGCCACCCTGGCCCGGCGCATGGCCCAGATCGCCGCCAGCCTGCCGGAGCTGGAGCGTGCGGCCCAGGCCGACCGGACCGCTGGGCCGCAAGCCGACGCCGTGCTGACCCAGCCGACCGACGCCGTCGCCGCCGCGGCCGTGCTGCAAGCGGTGCAGGACATGGCTGCCCAGGCTGGCGCCCCGCTGTCCAGCACCGAGACGCTGCCGGCCGAGACTGTAGGCGCCTACCGGCGCATCCGGCTACGCATCGCCCTATCGGCGCCGTTGCCGGCCGTCGTGGGACTGATGCAGGCGCTGGACCAGGCGCGCCCGCGCATGCTGGTGGACGACTTGCAGCTCCGCGCCGCACCGGTGTTGGCGGGGCGGGACAGCCCGCCACTCGATGCCACGATGCTGGTCCTGGCGTTCCGCCGGGTAGTGCCTGGGCCATGACGCCGGCGCGTGGCATGGTGACGCCGTTGCTGCTGATCCTGGCTGCGGCGGTGCTGGGCGGGACCATCGCCCTTGAACTCGGACAACGTATGCCGGATAGCGACGTCATGGTGCCCGCGACAGCAACCCGCCTGCCCGTGCCCGCGGCACCCCGCCCTGCATCCGCCCCGGACGCGGGTGGCGCTGGCGGCCGGGCTGCCGCGGTCCTAGCGCGCCCGCTGTTCAGCCCCGGCCGACGCCCGGCGGCGCAGGCCGCCGCAGGTCCAGGCCCGGCTGCCGCGGCGCTGCCGCGCATGACGGGGGTGATCGTAACCCCTGCGGGCCGCCGCGCTATCTTCACCAGCGGCGACGGCAAGCCGGTCGTCGTGACCGAAGGCGGGCACATCGGTGCATACGACGTGCAACTGATCGAAGCCGGTCGGGTCACCCTGTCCGGGCCGGACGGCACTCGCGTGGTCGCCCCCGCCTTCGACCCCAAGCCGCCAGCCCAGGCTGCCAGCGCAGCACCGGGCCTGCCAGGCTTGCCCGGGCTGCAAGGCTTGTCCGGCCTGCCCGGCATGGACGGCCCGCCGCCTACCCCCGCCGTGTCCGGCGCAGGGTTCCCGCGATGACGGCGCATCCTCGTCGCCAGGCCCGGCTGGCCCTCCTGCTGCTCGGGCCTGCCATCCTGGCCGGGTGCGACCGGCTGGAGACGCCGGTGCTGACGCCGCTCAGCCCGTTGCCGGGCGGGGCGCTGGCCGCTGCGCCGCCGCGGATCAACGGCGCCGTCGGCAGCACCAATGCGCCGTCCGGGCCGCAGGTCTCCATCGGTCGCGGGCAGACCGTGACCTTGCCGGCGGAACCAGCGTCGCCGGCGGGCGACATCTCCTTCGACTTCACGGACGCCGACATCCGGGAGGTCGTGGCCGACGTGCTCACCCGGACCTTGCGGGTCAACTACGTCATCGACCCCGCGGTGCGCGGCACTGTCACTCTAAAAACCATCGTGCCAGTCGCGCGGTCCCAGGTGGTGCCGGCGTTGCAGGCGGTCCTGGCGCAGGTCGGCGCCAGGCTGGTGCAGTCGGCCGGTCTGTATCGCGTGGTGCCGGCCGCCGCGGCAGCGGGGGCGCCCGGCGGCGCAGCCGTCGGGGACCTTCTGGCCGGTGGCACGGTCGTCCCCCTCCGCTACGCCTCTGCCGAGGACCTGGCCAAGGTCCTGCAACCTTATGTCGGCGCCGGCGCCCGCGTGGTGGCCGACCCCGGGCGCAACGTGCTGCTGATCGGCGGGGAGCCTGCGGCGCGGGAGACGCTGGCCGGCCTGGTGCGCGCCTTCGACATCGACGTGCTGGCCGGGCAGTCCTACGCCTTGTTCCCGATCGGCAACGGCAGCGCCAAGGATTTTGCGAGTGCGTTGCAGGATGCGTTCCGCGGCCAGGCCGGCGGCGGGTTGGCCGGCGTCGTGCGGGTGGTGCCGATGGAGCGCATCAGCTCCGTCCTGCTGATCTCCAGCCAGCCGCGCTACATCGACGAGGCCCGGCGGGTGTTCGGCCTGGTGGACCGCGTGCGCCGGACGACCGTGCGGTCGTGGCACGTCTATTACCTGCAGAACGGGCGCAGCAACGACGTGACCAACGTGCTGCAACAGGCGTTCACGCCGAACAACGTGACCGCGCAGCCCAACGCCCGGTCGGTCGGCAGCACTGCGCCGGGCCGCGGGTCCCGCACTGTGGAGAGCGGCGGCGGCCTGGGCGGCGGCGGCTCGGGAGGCGGGCGTGGTTCGGGCATAGGCATCGGATCGGGCGGCGGCGGCGGTGGCGGCATGGGAGGCTTGGGCGCGTCGTCCGGCCCCTCTGGCGGGCTTGGCGCGTCAACACAGGCCGCCCCGCAGCAGGACCCGGCGCAGAACGCCGCCAACCCGCTGTTCGGCGGCCTGGACCCCGGCGGCGGCACCGGCGGCGGTGCAGCCAGCGGCGGCGGGGGCGCCACCGAGGTCAACGCCCTGCGCATCATCCCCAACCCGCAGAACAACGCCGTGCTGGTCTATTCCACCCCGCAGGAGACCGAGACGGTGGAGGCCATGCTGCGCAAGATCGACATCATGCCGCTGCAGGTCCGCATCGACGCCACCATCGCCGAGGTGTCGCTGAACGACGCGCTGTCCTACGGCACGCAGTTCTTCTTCAAGGCAGGCATCAACGGGGCGCTGTCGTTCGCCAATCCCGTGAGCACCGCAAGCAGCGCCTTGCAGTCCGTCGGCGCGTCCGGCTTCAGCAACCCGTTCCCCGGCTTCGTCCTCAGCGGCCCGGACAACGGCAACGCCGCGCTGACGGCGCTGCAGGCGGTCACGGAGGTGAAGGTGCTGTCCTCCCCGCAGCTGCTGGTGCTGGACAACGAGGCTGCGCGGCTGCAGGTGGGCTCGCTTGTGCCCTTCCTCACGACCAGCTCGCAAAGCACCATCTCGGCCAACGCGCCCATCGTGAACTCGGTCGATTACCGGGAGACCGGCGTCATCATGCAAGTGACGCCGCGGGTGAACAGCGGCGGGCTGGTGACGCTCGACATCTCGCAGGAGGTCAGCGACGTTGATCCGTCCCAGCAGGTGCCCGGCATCGCCTCGCCCACCTTCTCCCAGCGCACCGTCACCTCCCGCGTGGTGGTGCAGGACGGGCAGACCATCGGGCTGGCCGGGCTGATCCGCGACAACAGCAGCCGCGGCAACCAGGGCATCCCGTTCCTGAAGGACATCCCGCTGCTGGGCCTGCTCGCCGGCCAGCAGACCAACCGGCGCGGGCGGACCGAGCTGCTGGTGCTGGTGACGCCGCACGTCGTGCACGACCAGCGCGACGCCCGGGCGCTGACGGACGACCTGCGTGACCAGGTCATCAACGCCGCGACCGTCCCGGACAGCCTGGGCCGCCTCCGGCCCAGCGGCTCCCCGGACCCGGCCGGCCCGCTCCGGCGCACCCTGCGGCTGGAGCGGTAGGTTCGCGCCGTGGGTGGCACGGCTGGGTCGCGCCAGGGCGGCTTCGCGCTGCTGCTGGTGTTGTGGACGATGGTGCTGCTGTCCCTGATCGGCACGCGCATCGCCAGCACGGGCCGGACGGAGGCGCAGCTTGCCGCCAACATCCGCGATGCCGCCGTGACGGAGGCCGCGGCGGACGGCGCCGTGCAGGACGCCGCCTTCCGCCTGCTGGCCGCCCCGCCGCGCCTCTGGCCGGCGGCCGGGACGGATGGCGGTCTGGCGCTGCCCGGCGTGGCCGTCGCGATCCGGGTCGAAAGCGAGGAGGGCCGGGTCAACCCCAACCTGGCATCGCCTGAACTGCTGGGCGCTTTGGTGCGTGCGGCAGGGTCAGACACGCAGGCCGCTGCCGCCGTCGCCGCGGCCATCGTGGAGTGGCGGTTCCCCGGCGGTGCCGCGGGCACGGCCATGCGCGCCTACCGGGCAGCCGGGCTGGCCTATGGCCCGCCGGGCGCGCCGTTCCGCAACCTGGACGAGATAGGGGCAGTGCGCGGCATGACCCCGGAGCTGCTCGCGGCACTCATGCCGCACCTCACCCTGTTTGCCACCGGCGATCCGGACGCGGCGGACGCCGACCCCGTCGTGCTTGCGGCGATGCGGGCCGCCACGGGCCGGGCGCCACGGTCCGAGCGGGGCGGCAGGCCGCCGATCATCGTCCGGATCACTGCCATGGCGTCAGGTCCCAACGGAACCCGCTTCATCCGCCGTGCGGTGCTGGCGCTGAACCGGGAGGCGACGGCCCCCATGCGCGTGCTGAGCTGGGATGCTCCCGGTGCTTAGGTTGTGAGTGCGCCGATGGTCAGGGATTGCAGATCAGGCCGCTGTCGCCGGCCTGGGCATCCGGCCCGCGCGAGCACAGGTCATATTCGTGCCCGCCCCGGGTGGACGGGCTGCGATACAGATAGGGCCGGTTCCACGGGTCGGCTGGCGCTGCCTCCCCCTTCAGGTAAGGGCCAGTCCAGCCCTGGGTGCCGGATGGCTGCACCGCCAACGCCAGCAATCCTTGCTCCGTCGTCGGATAGCCGCCGATGTCGAGCTTGTACAGGTCCAGCACGGACGCCAGCCGCTCGATGGACTGCCGCGCCACGGACGCCCGGGCGCCGCCAAGCTGGCGCAACGCCGCCGGCGCCACCAGCCCGATCAGCAGGCCAAGTATGGCGACCACGACGAGGATTTCGAGCAAGGTGAACCCGGCGTCGCCAGGCGGGCGCTGCGGGTTGTTGACGCCCGGATGCTCGCGGGCCGGAGAAGGACAGGTCATGGCTGCTTGTAACGCACTTGTGGGCACAACACTGCACCGCGGCGTGGCGCCGTGACAGTTCCGTTTCTGGCCTGCATGTCGCTTGTTGCCTCAATCTATGGCCTGCCGCCCCGCGTGCTGCCGTCGATCCAGGCGACCGAGGGCGGCGTGCCGGGCTTGGCGGTCCGCAACACGAACGGCACCGAGGACCTCGGCGTGATGCAGATCAACACGCTATGGCTAGAGCCTTTGGCCCGCTACACCGGCCTGCCTCATGCAGACGTGCGGAACCGCCTGCTGTCCCGTCCCTGTTTCAACATCGCCGCGGCCGGGGCGATCCTGCGGCACTATCTGGACCGGGCCGGGGGGGATGTGATGACCGCGGTCGGTAACTACCACTCTCATACGCCACCGTTGCATGCAGCCTACAGGCTGAAGGTTATAGCTTCTGCAGCCCGGCTGTTCCGGCCTAGTGAGCGAAGGTAGCGAACCAGGCTAGGTCGCCGTTCGAGGATAGGCGCCGCTTGCCGGCCAGGCCGGCAAGCGGCGTTCAGGCGACTAGGACTGGATCGTGCCGTTCACGCGGTTCGGGAAGAACCCGAAGCCGCCCGAAGCGCCGCCGATATAGACGACGTTCAACACTTCGCCTGTCGTACGGCGGAAGGCGAGCGAGTTGGAGTCGGCCGCGGCGGCGTTGTAGTTGTTGCCGGGCACGGTCAGGCCCTGCTCCTTGCCGTTGCCGGCGGCGGCGCGGGCGGCGCTGATCTTGTTCACCGCGATGCCTGCGCCAAGGTTCGCCAGCAGCGTCCGGATGCTGCCGGCGTGGTAGGCCTCGATCGCCAGGATGCCGGCTGCGGCCTCCAGGATGTCCTTGTTCTGGATCAGGCGGGCAGCGCCGGCATAGGCCGTCACGCCCACGTCCTCGAAGATGAACGCGCCGAGCAGGAAGCTCACGTCATCGGCGAAGGGGTTGAACGTCTGTCCCGGCACGATCAGCCCGGCCGCGATGCCCAGGGTGTTGAAGCTGTTGACCAAGTCGATCTGCGGGCGCGCCACGGCGGCGCTGCCGAGCGCACCGCGGATGAAGCGCACGTGGGTCAGCTCGTCCGAGGCAAGGCGCTGGGCATACTGCTGAATGGCGGAGCTGCGGAACGGCACTTGGCTGCCGCCCGTGACGCCGCCCGCAGCGCCGGTGCCAGTGACGTCGTTGCCGCTCAGGCCGGTGCCGAAGTAGGCGCGCAGGTAGAACTCGCACTCCAGGTACTCGAGGTTCAGGGCGAAGTTCAGGATGTCCGCATCCGTGACGCCTTGCGCCTGCGCGGGCTGCGCGGACATCGCCAGGCCACCAGCCGCGACTGCGGTCAGCGCGGCAGCGGACACGGCGCCTGCGCCCAGCCGACCCATAATCGAGCGGCGGTTCACGCCCGCGCCCGTCTCAACCGACATATCCGTGCTCATTTGCGTTTTTCCTCGTTGGCAGCAGTGGCCGGCCAGGATGCCCCGGGATGGAACGAACCTTGACCTGCTCATCTACTCAACAGGCCAGCCCCTGATTTGGATGCCGGCCATCGTGATTTATCGTGATGCCTACGCTGACGTTTCCGTGACCAAACTGATTGAGGAGGGTGGGTCCTCCCGCAACACCATGCGGCGGCCCCAGCGGATGCTGGCGGCCTCGATCGTGACGTGCAGCGCGGCCGCCAGCGCCAGAACTGCCAGCATTGCGCCAGCCAGGGCAAGGGGGTAGCCGACCTGCCCTGTCAAGATCAGCAGCTTCAGCACGGAATATCCAACCAGTGAGTGCACCAGGTAGAACGGGAAGCTGACCGCAGCCATGGCATCCAGCACGCGGTTGGCCGGGATGCGGGACCGTGCGGCATACAGCGCCCCGAACAGCATGAGGGCGCAGGCGTAGTTCGCCGGCACGCCCGGGTATTGGTAGGCTAGCGCCCCCATACGCCAGCACAGGACGAACAGCCCGCCCAGCGCCGCGGCGCCCGCCAGCAGCGCAGCCGTCCCGATGCAACCGCGCAGGTGGTAGTTGAACAGGACTCCGATCAGCATGAACACGATGAACAGCGGTTCCGTGCTGGCGGTGTAGGACAGCAGCACCGGGTCCGGCCCGGGCGGCCCGAACACGCCCGCCGCCGCGGCGGCGACCAGCCCGGCTGCCGCCACCGCCACGCCGGCCAACGCGGCCACGCTGCCGCGGCGCACGGCACCTGCGATCAGGGCGACGACCAGGTAGAACCGCAGCTCGACGCACAATGTCCAGTTGACCAGGTCGATGCTGGGGCGGCCCACCAGGTCCTGGATCAGCAGGCAGTTGGCAACGACCGTCCAGGCGTCATACGGGAACGGCCGCTGCCAGAACATCCCGTTGCCATAAACGACCGCCACCTCGATCAGCAGGGCGGCGACGTAGGTCGGGTAGATGCGCAGCAGCCGCGCCAGCAGGAAGCTGCCGGCGCTGTGCCGTTGCAGCGAGAACGGGATCACCAGCCCGCTTATCAGGAAGAACACGCCGACGCCGAACGGCCCCAGGTTGAACCAGGGATGGCTGACCAGCGCCACCAGCGGCGGGTTCGGCCCGGGCTGCACCGGGGTCGCGGTGGCCAGCGCGGCGAAGTCGCGCAGCACCCAGAACACGCCGATCAGGTGGCTGCACGCGACCGCCAGCGCCGCAACGCCGCGAAGCTGGTTGGCGAACTGCAGGCGGCCGGGTTCAGGGCGCATCGGGGCCTGCGGCCAAGCCGCGCAGCATCCCAGCCAGGCGTAGCCCGGTGCTGCCCCAGCTTCGTTCCATGCACCAGCCATATGCCGCCATGGCGGCCGCAGCACGTTGCGCCGGGTCGGCAAGCAGATCGGCGATGCCATCCGCCAGGCTGTCCGGGTCGGTGCCGGACAGGCGCAGCACGGCACTGCCGGCCTCGTCGAACAGCGGCAGGGGCGTCACGGCGACCGGCACGCCAGCAGCCATCACTGTACGCAACGCGGCGCTCGATGCCTCCAATGAGTGCTGGTAGGGCAGCACGACCAACTCGCACTCCGCCAGCAGGTCCATGGACTGCCCATGCGGCAGGAAATCGGTGATCAGCTCGACGGCCCCGTCCAGCCCGGCTGCTGCGATGGCGTCGCGGCAGGCCGCCAGCTCCGCCTCGCCTTCGGGGGCCGGGTAGGCCGCCGTAACTAGGCGCAGCCGCGCGGCCGACCAGCGACGCCGGAGCAGGGCCAGCGCCGCCACCAGTTGCGGCACGCCCTTGCCCGGCAGCAGGAAGCCGTAGCAGCCGACCAACGCCGCATCCGTGGCCGCCAGCGCCCGCGCCGGCCCTGGCGCGCGCGGGACCGGCACCCCATGCGGCAGCAACGCCACGTTGCCGACCAGGCCCAGCCGCTTCAGGCCGTTCAGGTCGCCCAGGGTGTGCACCAGCACGCGGGCCGCACCGCCCAGCGCATCCAGGACCGCCTGCCGCTCCTGCGCGCCGAGGTTCAGCAGGTGTCGGGTGTTGTGCAGCGTTACCACTGCCGCGCGCCCGGCCAGCACGGGATGGCGGAGGAACCCCGCGAGCAACGGCCAGGGCATCAGGCCGGGCTGGTGCTGGACGACGACGGCGTGCGGATCTTCCTGCGCCACCGCCGCGGCAAGCTGGCCGACGCAGGCCAGGTCGCCTATCTGCCAATCCCGGCGGATGCGCGGCCCGCTGGCCCCGTCCGCCTCCGGGGTCCGCTGGTCCGCCAGCACGACCAGCCCCTCCGGCGGCAGGTGCCCGGCCAGGTGGCGCGAATACTCCGCCACGCCGCACCGTACGCCCCAGGGCGACACCCAGGCCACGCGCACCGGCTGGGCCGGCGGGGCCAGCAACAGGTCGAGCGCAATGCCGGACAGGCGTCACACCAACGCTCCGCGGTCGGCTTCCCGGGCAATGCGCGCCTGCGCCCTCACGGCCTGTTGCCGCGCGGCACCTGGATGCTGCACCGCCTAGCGCAGCGCCG
>Ga0123339_10001889_pt1 | contig 14355 bp, 15 predicted proteins | sample lystaG_FD_89956 | JGI IMG/M metagenome (GOLD analysis project Ga0123339, IMG submission 89956) | Glacier valley bacterial and archeal communities from Borup Fiord, Nunavut, Canada, to study Microbial Dark Matter (Phase II) -... | ecosystem: Environmental > Aquatic > Freshwater > Ice > Glacier ... | reverse complement strand
TAACTTGTGGCAACAAAACTACAAAAATAATGGCAAGAGCTATTATCATATAATGACCTTGCGACATTTTCAAGGTCGATACGCCATTATATAACTTCAATGCCTTTTTGTTCAAGTAATTCAAGGCTTAGTGCCCTGAGTTTGTATTTCTGGATTTTACCGCTGGCAGTCATTGGAAACTCATCTACAAAGAAAATATATTTTGGTATTTTATACCGGGCAATCTTACCACGGCAGAATTCCTGAACCTCTTCTTCCGATAAATGATTTCCAGCTTTTATTTTGATAAATGCTCCCACCTGTTCACCATATTTTTTGCTTGGGACACCTGCCACTTCAATGGCTTCCACCTGGGGCATGTTGTATATAAAATTTTCAATTTCCCTGGGATAAATATTTTCTCCTCCACGAATGATCATGTCTTTGATCCTGCCGGTGATGCGGTAAAAGCCATCCTGAGTTTTAACAGCCAGATCGCCTGAGTGCAGCCATCCATCATTATCAATGGCCCTGGCAGTCGCTTCAGGATTTTTGTAGTAGCCTTTCATCAGGTTATAACCACGACAGCAAATTTCGCCCTGTTCGCCCACCGGACAATCTTCACCGGTATCAGGGTTCTCGATCTTAACTTCTACATTGGGAAATTCAAAACCTACCGTGTTTGCCCTTACCTCGGCAGAATTATGGGTGCGTGTTGCTGTCATTCCCGGCGAAGTTTCGGTTAAGCCATACACGATAATGATATCCTTCATGTTCATCTTTTGCATCACCTGGTTCATCGTTTCGATAGGGCAAAGAGAGCCTGCCATGATTCCGGTACGCAGAGAGCTAAGGTCAAACATATTGAACATGGGGTGATTTAACTCGGCAATAAACATGGTTGGAACTCCATATAGTGCCGTACATTTTTCCTTTTCTACGGAAGCCAGCACCATCAGGGGATCAAAGTTTTCAACCATTACCATTGTTGCTCCATGGGTAATAACGGCGCATAGGGCAAGCACACAACCGAAACAGTGAAACAATGGAACACACACCAGCAAACGCTCCTTAGAAGTGAATTTCATACATTCGCCAGCCGCGTAACCGTTATTCATTATATTGTGGTGGGTTAGCATCACCCCTTTGGGGAAGCCGGTAGTCCCTGAAGTATATTGCATATTAACCACATCGTGGCAGGATATTTTTTCACCGATCTGTTCAAGTTCAAAATCATCGATATGGCTGCCAAGCAGAATCAGTTCGGCAGTGTTAAACATCCCCCTGTGCTTTTGTGGCCCTATGAAAACAACATTTCTGAGTTCGGGAAATTTTTCACTTTTCAGGTTGCCGCGCTGGCTGTTTCTCAGTTCGGGAACCAAATCGAACATCATGTTCACGTAATCGCTGTCGCGGAATCCATCCACCATACAAAGGGTATGAATGTCGGCATTTTGAAGCAGGTATTCCAGTTCCGAAGATTTATAATTGGTGTTGATCGTTACCAGCACCGCTCCTATTTTGGCAGTCGCGAACATAAAGGTAAGCCAGTCAGGAACATTGGTGGCCCAAATGCCCACTTTAGCCCCTTGTGTGACTCCAATATACAACAGACCTTTGGCCAGTTGATCCACCCTTACGTTGAATTGTGAATAAGTAAACCGTAAATCCCGGTCGGGATATACTATAAATTCCCTGTCGGGAGCTTCAATGGCATACTTTTCCAGTAATTCGCCAAACGTATAATCGAGTAATTGCATGAATGTTGATTTTCAGGATCGAATTTTAAAATGGTGCATACACAACTGCCAAAATTCTGGCCGACTGGCTATTACCTGCATGTACATTGTGTAACACTATTGAATCCAGATAGATACTATCGCCTTTTCCCAACCTGTAGACTTCTTTACCGTAGTTGATTTCAATATCGCCATCCAGTACATAGATAAATTCTTCACCTTCGTGCGACGAAAGCATATAATCAGATTGAAGTCCGTGTTCGATGTCAACAATAAATGGTTCCATGTTTCTTCCAGCTTTGTCGAATGCCAGAGAGAAGAAATTCAAATGTTCGCGGGATTCACTTGACTGTGAGGTAAACCGCGCACCTTTATGATATTCGCCTGACCTCACCACCACTGGCCCATACGAATCACTGTCATCGAGAAAAGTACCTAACCGGACACCCAATGCACGGGCAATTTTAACCAAAGGAGCCAATGAAGGGATATTCTTTTCTTGTTCAATCCTCTGAACCATGGAGATTTCTATTCCACTCCGCTCAGCCAGCTCTTCAAGGCTGACCTTTTTTATTTCACGAATTTGTTTGATTTTTCCACCAACAGTTTTTTCAGAAATCATAACAGGAGGTATTTAGAGAGTGATGCACAAAATTAGATTTATTTTGTCATCCCACAAATTTAAAGGAAGCCAAATTTCACTCAAAACCAATGTTAGGTAAATCTATGCACATTTCCCTCAACGCGGCTGGTGCAGATTTACCCTGAGTGCACCTGTTGATACCTGCCGCTGCCATTATTAACCTGAGTTCGATATAAGCAAATGAGTGTAAAAAAGTATCAAAGAGACAAAGCCCCAAAGCAAAAACAGGCTTCACTTAGCTATTTCGGTGCAATATTATAGGAAAAATTACCCTAAAATGGGGTAAAATGCTTTGGAACTTTATGGCTCTGTTACTTTGCGACTGTCATTTGAAGAACATGTTTCTTATTTCGAACTCACGTTATTAATTGCATATTTGGAGGAGCAGGTGACTTAAACCTGAAACGATCCTTCCCAATCCGACAATCCGACAATCCGACAATAGCAATTCTTTTTAAAATGTAGTGGAGCCCACTACTAAAAGACTATTAGTCACAATGTCAAGTAGATACTAAAGAACAGAAAATATTAATTATCTGTTGTGTATTTTTTTTGGGTTCCGAGACCTCTATATAACCATAAGGTATTTAAGACAGTTTGGAGTGGGCTTACGGTTAAAATTTTTGTTTATGCCAAGTATTAAAGGAATAATGAAACATTGATTCAATGGTCTGTAAAGTCTGACTGTCAGGTATTAATGGTTATAAAAAATTGCATATTCACACTAAATATAAATGTGGTAAAGGTCTCTTTAAATATTAAAAGAAGTTAATTTTTCATAAGAAGCAATGTCTTAATGCGATCTCAATGTTGAAAACTAAAAATACTCAACTGTCGGATTGTCGGATTGTCGGAAACTAAGGAGATATCTGGATTGCGATTTCCAGAGGGTTCTTTCAATGTTTCATAGGTGCAAGCCGATTCTCTTGAAAAAACCTTTACCTTTATTGATGCCGTGGTTCTCTTTCTATGTAAATAACCACCAGTTCAGGTCACGCGGCTGCGCAACTGGTGCCAGATTTGTAGCCTGCATCTTTAAACGCGGCTAGTGCGGATTTGCAATCTGCACTTCTTAACTGCCCATCTATGATCTGTTTTTCTATTTGCACTTCCACCAATACTATAAAGAACTTATTTGAGTACGATTTTATTCACTTCCTTTTTAGCCAGAACTTCAACCCGTAACATAAGCATCATCAGCACCGTGATACAAATCATGGCCCTGACTGAATAAATCGTTGCTAACATACCTTTGCTCGACAGCAGCGACAACATGGGGGCCAATAACATTCCACTCCATATTAGAAATGATTCACCGTTCTCCCTGGTCTTCCACAATCGGCTGACGACTGGGAAATAAGCGATCACCAATATGCCTTGGGTGAGCGCATGTGTTAACAGATGATTTTTGGTGATCAGCCAGAAAAGCACAATCACCATTACAGCCACCAAACAACCTTTATCGAACCGGCTGAAGCGGGTTGTGTGATCGCCAAACAAATAAATGGTCACAGATACAGCCGTTGCCAGGGCTACATCTGTGGTATTGAGAATATTGTCAAATATACTGAAATTATCTGATTCAAGGTAAGTTGCCAGGCTGATGGCTACCGCTATGGTGAAGAAAATCCACATGGCAAGCGCCGGTTTGATTTTTTGCCTATACGTTAACCAACAATATGAACCAGTGATCGCTATGTTTAGAATCGATACACTTATAATAGAAATTTGTCGGATTAGAATTTCGTGCATGTTTATATTTAATGGGGACATTGTAATTTAATGCAAATATATCACAATATTAGCCACTTACATCCATCAAATTTGATGATTGATTTTGTATATTTGGGCAAATTAAGATTTATGCTTTTAAATGGGTCAAACCATCAAATAAAAAGTATTATTCACCTGACATAAAGCCATTAACAGAATCATACAAAAATAACAGGCAAATAAAAATACAATAGAAGTACATGAACACCACCTATTCTCAATTTATAAACGAAGAAGAAATTGCCCGTATTCTGGAGCAAAATCAGAAACCAACTCCTTCCAAAGTTAGTTATGTGCTGTCGAAAGCAAAAGAAATGAAAGGACTGGATATGGAGGATGTGGCCGTGCTAACCAACATCAGCGACTCGATGCAGCTTTTTGAACTTTTCGAAACTGCCAATCACATAAAGGAAAAAATATACGGTAAACGCCTTGTTATTTTTGCCCCCTTATATATTTCCAATTTTTGTTCCAACGAATGCACCTATTGTTCATTCAGAGTAAAGAACAAATCTATTGATCGTCGGTCACTTACGCAGGCTGAAATCGTTCAAAAAACAGAAATATTGATAAGAGAAGGCCATAAACGGGTGTTGATGGTGGCCAGTGATAGTTATCCTAACCAGGATTTTCAGTATGTGATCGATTCGATCGCCTCCATCTATGATGCCAAAGTGGGCAAGGGAGATATCCGGCGGGTAAATGTAAATGTGGCGCCCCTTGACATTGCTGAATTTAAATTGCTGCGCGATACAAAAATCGGAACCTACCAGCTTTTTCAGGAAACTTATCACCGTGAAACTTATAAGAAAGTTCATTCAAGTGGGAAAAAGAAAGATTACGATTACCGGATTACAGCCCTTCACCGGGCCATGGAAGCAGGAATTGAAAATGTGGGAACCGGAGTACTATTTGGATTGTACAATTTTCGTTTCGAATTGCTTGCCCTGATGCAGCATATCAGGGCACTGGAAACGGTTTTTGGCATGGGTCCTCATACTATCAGCGTTCAACGTAATGAACCGGTCAGGGGATCCAACGCTGCTACTAATCTGCCATTTGCTGTTTCTGATCTGAATTACCGTAAAATCATAGCCATCCTTCGCCTGGCAGTGCCTTACACCGGTATTATCATGTCAACCCGGGAAACTGCTGATATGCGCCGCGAAACTTGCGCCCTTGGTGTTTCCCAGATATCGGCTGGAAGCCATACCACTGCCGGAGGAATTACCCATAACCTTCAAGAAGAAGAAGGTAATGACTGTTTGAAGGGTGATTATCGTTCATTGGATGAGGTGGTGCGCGATGTAGCAGAAATGGGTTACATACCTTCGTTTTGCAACAGCTGTCACCGGCTTGGCCGCACCGGACTTGATTTTATGGACATGGCAAAGCCGGGAAACATAAAAAACCATTGCAATCCAAATGCAATTTCGACCTTCATGGAATACCTGATGGATTATGCTTCCTATGAAACACGGCTCATTGGTGAAGACCTGATTGATGATGTAATTGATTCTATGGAAGGGGTTGCCCGTGAACGGGCCTTTATATTGCTCCAAAAGGTTAAAAAAGGCAAGCGTGATATCTATTGCTAAAAGTCTTATAATCAATAGTATTGGCTGTTTTTTAATATTTCTTATTTGTAATTATTCTAAATAATTGTTAATAGATTTTGTAGTGATCTTTAAACTACTTATTCTTGTATAGAATTTAGTATGAACTTTAAAAAAAATAATAACATGAAAAGATTAGCAATGATTTTAGTAGTAACTTTCACAATGGGTTTAGCTGCTTCAACTGTTTCAGCTTCAACTGTTAGTGACGATACAAAGAAAGCAAAGAAAGAATGCTGTAGTAAAGATAAAAAAGACAGCGCTGCAGAGAAAAAAGTTGAAAAACCAGCTGAAAAGAAAAGCTAAAAAAAGAAATAATACTTATCAGTAAGTTAAAACAAACAAATTTGACCGGCTTGGCTGGTCATTTTTGTTTTTATAATTAGGGTCTGCTTAAAAACTTATTGACACCATTTTCCCATAAGAAATTGAACTCCAATAAAGAACAATGATCAGGCCCACTTTCCCGTAGGGAATTCATATCCATAAAACGCATATTCCGGCTAGACGCGTTTCCCGTAGGGAATTAACATATATTTATATTTGTAAATCCCCTAACGGGGAAGCGTTCACACTGGGGACAGTTGTCTTTTTATGGATATGAATCCCCTAACGAGGAAATGTAAACAATCAACAAATATAAGGGGTTCGTTGTATTGTTAACTTTTTTCTTGCATTTAAAATCATTTTATTAAATGCAATTGTTTACAGTACAGCGACTTGATGCTTTATCAGCAAACTCTAATTACAAACATTTCCTTTCGTATATACCAGAGATACAGGATGTTGATTTTTAAAACCTAAATTTTATCTTTACACCTTAGTAACTGTGGTGAACCCTTACACCTTACATTATTTACTTCATTTATCCTTTATATGGATGAATAAAGTGAAGCCATCATAAGGTAAATAAGGTTGGTTTCCAAAGGTTTACCTAAGTTACTATGGTTCAAAATTGGCAGACTAACAGTCCGATAATAATTGTCATAAAAGTTTGCAGATTATTCATTATGAAAATTAATTCTAAATAATTGTTAATGCACGTTGGGTGTTGTTGAAAAGTACATAAATTGCAGCAGAATAAATTAAAAACCAATAAATAAATTAGCATGAAAAAATTAGCATTGATTTTAGCGTTTGCTTTCACCATGGGTTTAGGTGCTTCAACAGTTTCGGCTGCAACACAAGACAAAACCGCGAAAGATAAGCCTGCCTGTTGTGCAAAAGCTGACAAAAAAGCTTGCTGTACCAAAGATGCAAAAACTTGCACCACCAAAGATGCAAAGGTTTGTACCGAGAAAAAAGCAGAAGTAAAGAAATAGTTTTATTCTTTATTTTAGATAAATAAAAATGACTGGCTTAGCCGGTCATTTTTATTTAAATTTGTCTGTCTGATTTACGGAAGTTAAGTAAATGGTAAGCTTTAAACTTTTCTAATTTATGAAAACGGAGAAATCCTTTTCTATTAAGCCATTTACAGGACTATTTTTCTGCTTCACCTCAGGCTTCTTTCTTTTTATAATATTCAACTTTACCAGTTTGTGCAATGTGGGTTACCTTATCAATTAAAGCCGTTATTTGTTCATTAGAAAGTTTTGAGAAAGACCGGGCAAGTGCAATTTTCTCACGCATAAAAGTGGCATTTTCATTTCCTGAAATTAAAACAGAAACGGGAAGCGACCATACAAAATGCATTGCCTCTTTGATGCTCAGGTAATTGGGAATTACCGGATCATCAGACGTCCAGCCGGCTTGTTCGTTCTTGGAAAAGAATCGGCCATCGGCCAATGATTTAATGGCCAGAATCCCCATATTTCGATCCAATGCTTTGGACATTATATTTTTAGTAAAACTATAGTAGGTTTGGTCCAATACATTCACAGGCATTAAAACGGTATCGAAAAGTTCGCTTTCTTTTGTCCTTTCCAGCATCCGGGCATGAGCAAACGGATTTTGATGGCCTGTAAACCCGATGTATTTAATTTTCCCATCCTCTTTGGCTTTCAACAAAACATCCAAAACCCCCAGTTGAATCCTGCTATCAACATCTTCAGGAGTTGAAATGGCATGGACCTGGTACAAATCAAGGTGATCGGTTTTTAGCCTCCGCAACGTTCCCTCCAGGTGTTGCTGAACGGTTTTAGCATCCGGTCCTGTCGACTTGCTCATCAGAAAAATCAGGTCGCGGTATTTGGGTGTCAGGTATTTGCCGTAACGCGTTTCGCTGGTTCCATCAGCATAACTTTCCGCAGTATCGAAAAACCTTACGCCTCCCTCCAGCGATGCTTCAATTACTTCCTGTGCATCGCGTTCAGTAGTCCACCCAATGTGATAACCACCCGTGCCGAGCATGGTTACAAATTCATTGGTACGGCCCAACTTTCGTTTTGGAAGCACTTCTCCAAGTCGGTCGCTTTCATATTTTCCAGCCCGTGCTGTGCCAGCCAAGGTAATGCCGGCAGTCACTCCAGCAAGCGATTTTAAAAACATTCTCCTGTTAGCCATAATTTAAATGATTTGATTTTCAGCATAGTTATGAAACACGTAAGGTACTATAAATGTTTTATAAATTAACCATAACTGTACAATTTTAAGTAATCATTGAAAATAATCAGAGCTGTTAAATTCAAACAGATCAACATATAACATAGTAATAAAAAAAAATAGGCACAGTCTATCCTTCGAGTCCACAACGATGGCTTGGGTTCAGGTTTTCGCTTAAATGAAACATTGATCGTTTTATGAAGATTTACTTTGCTTTTTGTTTACATGAATAGAAATTGGCAAGTTTTAATGTAAGGAATTTGATTTATGAAGCCCCGCCAGAATTAAAAAAACTGTAAATATTGCATTCTAATTTACTATGCCTTGGTGGTATCATCTCTCCTTGAAAATACTTCCACCCCTTTTTCTTTCTAATGTCCCGACCCTTCAAATAGGTTTTGACACTAACATTAATTATGCTTCTGTAATACTTCTGTAACATAGCTGTAAGATAACTGTAATGCGAAATACAGATAAATTACAACTAGGTTACAGAAGTATTACAGAAGCATAATTAATGCCAATGGCAAAAAGGTCTTCCGGTAGCGGGAGATGAAGGCAAATTATAATTTAGGAGGATAAAAGAAAAGGGAAATCTTTAATACAGGTGAAGTGGACAAGAGCTTTCAAAAAAATGGTATTTCGAATTCGGGAATAATGGTCCAGGGTCAAAACAAGACTGGCTATTTGACGGTCACATAAAATTAAATCAACTTACCCGGTGGTTTTTCTAAGAAAAGGGACAGGCAAAGGACTTTTAATAAATGTATTGAATTTTTTTTTAAATTCAATTGATCTTTAACATTTTGATTTATAAAATAGGTATTATTCAGAATAAAGGATCAGAGATCTGATTATCACCACTAATATTTATACACTATTATTTAATCTATGTAAAGTCTAATAAATTATTTTGATTTATATCCACCCTTCTTTTGAATTGAACAGCCCTGAGCTTACAGGAACATTTATTTTTTCTGCACCTTAATTCCTTTTCTCACTTCTGGTTTTTTCTTACCAGCCGATTTACGGAAATCCCATGGAATATTATAATAAACTGAATAGGTAAAATCCAGGTTAAACCCTTTTTCAGCTTTACCGTATCCTGGAATAAAATAAATGGGTGGAAATTCAAGGCCAATTTTACTCAACTTCATTTTCCCGCGGATCGTCCAGCCCATGTAGAAGTTATTGAATAGTTGGCCTTTGATTCCAAACACTATCTCGGACCAGTGAGCAAAATAAGATTGATTTCCGAAGCTGCCCTCTTGCTGGCCCCAATAGGAACCAATGGTATAATTATTCACTTGTTGGTTTGCCACAGTAAAACCATACCTGAGCCCAATAAAAAAAACATCTTTGTCTTTTTCGGTATGAGCCTGAAGTAAATTGTAATCTATCCCGATGCGCGAATAACTTCCGTTGCTGGAATAATCCACATAGCTGGTCTTGATTTTAAACACCTCATACCCGGTTTCAAAAACCGGAAACAGATTGGGCCAAATTTCCATATCGGCCGAGAATTCATTGCCGTAGCGGTTCCCCTTGGTCCATAAATCCTGGAACGGACGGGTCACATCCATTCCAAAACGGATACCCTTCATGTGGATGTATTGATCAGTCCGCTTGGGTTTATATTTCTTTTTCGGTTCCGCCTGCCCGAAGCTAATTGACGCTATCAGGCAGAGGATGAATGTAAAGCTTAATATTTTCATTCCATTTTATGGTTACCAGGCTATCAACAATGATGAGTGAATCAATCCTGGTGTTGGTGAATCTGACTGAGAGCAATTTATATTCATAATAAAAACCCGTTTCAACGGAAGCATATTTTTGTATTGTCTGATGAACGAACGTGATGGAATCGGCTTTCGAATCTAACCAAATAATATAACGGGTAGTGTCCAGAAGGGTCAAGGGCAAAAGCACATTGGGGGTGGTTTGCTGGTCAGCCAAAAGGCTGTCACGTCCAACTCCCAGTACCGTAACAACAGGACTCAACACACTTTTGGTAGTTGAGTTATAGAATGTAGCCAGCATTAATGCCTGCGGAGGAGCCTCGAATACTTCCTTGCAGGCTGTTGTAACGATCAACATACAAATCAGATACAAAAATCGCTTCATTTAGTTTTCTTTTTGAAAGGTACAAAGGTAGACATATTCACCGTCAAACGGAAAATGAAAGATAATTATTACCTCTACCCCATCCGGCAACCTTTGATTGATTTCCCTGATTGACATTCACGAAATTTGAATATCTTTGTCAAAAATAGCCCTGTAGTAATTGATTAATAAGGTTTTTAGACAATTTAGGAATGAAGCACATACGTAATTTCTGTATCATTGCACACATCGATCACGGTAAAAGTACACTGGCCGACAGGCTACTCGAATATACCAAAACTGTTGACGGGCGGGCCATGCGCGCTCAGGTCCTGGACAGTATGGACCTGGAACAGGAACGTGGCATCACCATCAAGAGCCATGCCATCCAGATGCTTTACACTTATAAGGATCAGGAATACATTCTGAACCTGATAGATACCCCAGGGCATGTTGACTTTTCCTACGAAGTATCGCGTTCAATCGCGGCCTGTGAAGGCGCATTGCTGATCATCGATGCCACCCAGGGAATCCAGGCACAAACCATCTCGAACCTTTACCTGGCCATCGAACATGATCTGGAAATTATCCCCATCCTGAACAAAATGGACCTTGACAATGCCAATCCTGACGTGGTCGAGGATCAGATCATTGGTTTAATAGGATGCAAGAGAACAGACATTATTCGTGCCAGCGGAAAAACAGGGCTTGGCATAGAAGAAATACTTGAACGTATTGTCAATGTAATTCCTGAACCCCACGGTTCGGTAGATGCACCCCTTCAGGCCCTTATCTTCGACTCGGTATTTAATCAGTTCAGAGGGGTGATTGCCTATTTTAAAATAGTGAACGGAGTGATTCGCAAAGGCGATATGGTTAAGTTCGTCAATTCATCCAAAGAATATATTGCTGACGAGGTTGGGGTGCTCAAACTGGGAATGTTTGAACGCCCCGAGATGAAAGCCGGAAATGTAGGATACATTATATGCAATATTAAAACTGCCCGCGAAGTAAAAGTAGGCGATACCATTACACATGCCAAAGCGCCTTGCGACAAAGCTATCGCGGGTTTTGAAGAAGTAAAGCCCATGGTATTTGCAGGAGTGTACCCCATTGATTCTGAAGATTATGAAGACCTTCGCAACGCAATGGAAAAACTTCAGCTGAACGATGCGTCCCTTACTTACGAGCCAGAATCATCGGCTGCCCTGGGTTTCGGTTACCGTTGCGGATTCCTCGGACTGCTGCACATGGAAATTATCCAGGAAAGGCTTGACCGTGAATACGATATGAACGTAATCACCACCGTGCCCAACGTTTTATACCATGTACATACTACCAAGGGCGAAACCATCAACGTCTACAACCCATCAGGACTACCTGCTGCCACAACCATTGACGACATTGATGAGCCTTTCATCCGCGCCAACATCATTACTGCCGCAGAATATATTGGAACGATCATGACTCTGTGTCTTGCTAAACGCGGTAACCTTATCAAACAAGAATACCTGACTCCCGACCGTGTTGAGTTGATGTTTGACCTTCCGCTGGGAGAAATTGTGTTCGACTTTTACGATAAACTTAAGAGTATTTCCAAAGGATATGCCTCATTTGATTACCATGTAATTGATTTCCGCCCCGCCAAGCTGGTAAGGCTCGACATTTTGCTGAACGGTGAAATGGTGGATGCCCTGTCAACGTTGATCCATGTGAGCAATGCCTACAATTTTGGAAAGCGCATGTGTGAAAAGCTCAAGGAATTGATTCCCCGTCAACAGTTCGATATAGCGATACAGGCAGCCATTGGTGCCAAGATCATCTCCCGCGAAACAGTCAAGGCGGTGCGTAAGGATGTGACAGCCAAATGTTACGGAGGCGACATCACCCGTAAGCGTAAGCTGCTCGAGAAACAGAAAAAAGGAAAAAAGAAGATGAAGCAGATCGGCAATGTGGAAGTTCCCCAAAATGCCTTTTTAGCTATTTTGAAGTTGGATTGATCGGAGCGTATTGGCTCTTTCAAAATGTCATAATGTCAAAATGTCAAAAGTATAGAATTGACATTTTGACGTTTTGACATTTCTGTAAAAGATGAGCTAACCGAAGTTACCAGCCTGATTTCCTATCTTCTTTGTTAATTTTTATGGGATCTTGGCGCGTATCAAAGACATCAGTAATCAGCACTCCTTCAGCCACTTCTTTGTATATGATTTTATAATTTCCTTTCACTAAATACCGGTGTCCTTCGTTGATTTTTTCAAGATTCAATTCTATGGGTCCTGAAACCGGATGTTTCTTCAATTGCTGAGTGGCTGTGAAGATTTCGATTCTTATTTTCTTAGCAATTGCAATACTTGCTTTTACTTTGTAGTACCGATAGATTTCTATAAGCATTTCAGAGGCAAAATCTGACCAGATAATCTTCATTTGACTACCAGTTTTCGGATTCTTTTTCAAGTTGTTCCTGGGTCTTGAATTTTCCCGATAGATAATCCTTGGTCGACTGGTTGGCTCTTTCTATTAATTGTTCTTGAGTAAACGGTTTTACCTTCCGTTGTAATCCCCGTTGTTTCTGGACTTCATCAAGGATTGATTCAATTTTTTTTAATGCATTTTCATCCTGAATGCCAACCAGATATTCAATTGCTTTAAGTTTTCTTGTTTGTAAGTCCATGGTGCTATTTTTTACAAATATACATCACATCAGAGAAATATTATCGCATTCTGTTGTTTTTTTTGGGATACGTAGCTGTTAACGGGTCCTGATCAACAGTCAACTGGTTAACTTCTGATTTCCTGCAGCCGGGTCTGAATGGCAAAATAAGTTTGCCCGGTGGCAACAATTGTTTGTCAATTACGATTTCCCAACTAAAAAAAAAAGGTTATATTTGTAATACATATTCATAATAATTCATTAACAATATGACTGTTACCGTTCAAATTGATACAAATACGGCGGCTGGCCTGAAATTAATTTCTAAACTTCGCCGCTATCCTGATGTAGTTCGGTTTGTTGAACCTAACCAGATTTCAGAACCAGTTCCTGAAGGATATATTCCTATTAAAGATGGTTTTGACGAGGTCAGAAATCATTTATTAATTAATGTAAATACTGAAGCAGGTAAAAAACTCATCCATAAATTAGAATCCCTTCCTCAAATTGTAAAACTTGAATACCCTTTTCCAACTGAAGACAATGGAATGGATATTGAAAGCCTATCTGCGAATGATTCAGCCAAGCTGGCATTTGACAGATTAGGAGAAAAATATGATCGTAAATTTAATAATAAATATACCCGATGAAGAGGTATGCTATTCGTATTACGAAGGCGGCACAAAACGATATTTATCAAATAATTGATCAAATTTCCAATATTTACAAAGCTCCATTAACAGCAGAAAAATTTTTAATCGGATTATACGATGTCATATTTTCATTGGGAAAAAATGCCGAATCCCTTCGGATTTCTACTAGATCAGACATTTTAAAATACGGTATAAACGCTAGAAGTATCGTATTTAAGAAATTAATCATTGTTTATACTGTTCATGGCAAAATTGTTCTTGTTAAAACTGTAATTTCGGGTGCATTGATAAAAAGTTGAGTTTTATCTCCAATTATATTATTGTCGAAAAGTTGATATTCCGATGATATTCAGTAATATTCAACCTTCCACTATTTATTGGAAAAACTACCTCACAACCTTTTCTTTCGGACGCACAATTCTTCTGTAATTAATCTCAGCCACATCCATAAGATTGAAGACAATCCTATTTTTATTCACGATCTAAAAGTTACCATAGGAATTAAATACAAGAAAGACTTATCAATTATCAGCATCTCACTTAAGGGAAACTGATTAATTTCATCAATTCATCCCTTAGGTTTCTTTAGTTTTTTTATATCCTCCTCTATCTCACGTAGATTTTGCTCTTTTTCAATTTCCTTTTGTGCATT
>Ga0123339_10001886_pt1 | contig 14362 bp, 12 predicted proteins | sample lystaG_FD_89956 | JGI IMG/M metagenome (GOLD analysis project Ga0123339, IMG submission 89956) | Glacier valley bacterial and archeal communities from Borup Fiord, Nunavut, Canada, to study Microbial Dark Matter (Phase II) -... | ecosystem: Environmental > Aquatic > Freshwater > Ice > Glacier ... | reverse complement strand
GAAACAGCTCTAGATTGTATGACTTTTCATCATACAGCCTCTGGGCTGTTTTTGCACTACGTCATGTTTTGGGTCGCTTACATATTTTACAGCTGTTTTCATTATAAAGATATATAATAAGGATTGTGACTAGCAGAAATCATGATACCGCAGTCAAAGCTCTCTGTACGGACTACATAAGAAACGCTTGGTGTGGTAGTAACATGTAATATATATGCATCTGCTCCAGACGCTGTAATTCCAGCTACCAGAGAATACTCAAACATATAACTTGATCGTCTTGTATCTTTACCTATTGCAATTGTAGATTTGTGCTCATTCAATTTGCCAAAACCATCATACGTAGAATAAAATTAAATGAGGGATATGAAGTTGTGGTATTGGATAGCTTAGTAAACAAGCTTTGAATCGCTGTTCGAGTAAATACATGACATACCTCCTGATTATTAATCAGGTCCAGGTTATTGTCCGCACTCCCAACTACAAAGTTGAATTTAACTTTTCATTTAACGTGATGATGATTTCGTTGCGTTCCATAAAGGAAATAGTTATAATAATTAAATATAGTTTAGGGGAAATTTGTTTATGTCCAAATATTTTGGAACAGATGGTTTTCGTGGGGAAGCAAATATAGATTTAACAGTAGAACATGCCTATAATATAGGGCGCTTTTTAGGGTGGTAAATTCAATGTCAGTGTGACTTGCAATATAACCAGCTCCACCTGTTACAAGTATCTTCATTAATAAACTCCTTTCGTTTGTTTAACAACCTTTACCCGATGGGATTCGCACCCACTATATGATACGTCCTTTCTCGGACGCACGGTCAGGTACGCTTGCGTAAGGAATGCAACGACAGGAGCTTACTAGAATTGTTTGTCAATTACCTCGCGCCAGGCACCTTAGCGTAGTGAAGCGTTAGCGGAACAGAGCTTCTCAACCATAGCACGATGGGGATTATTTTTGCTTTCAATATACCATTCCTTAATTCATTAACACTTTAATATTACTTATAAAATATGTTATTAATTTTTCTTTTAGCTCTAGGATATATAGATTCAAATTTATGAATTATCACCCTTTGTTTATATACTTTTTTATCATGTTCAGAAATTTCTCTATTGGATTCTCCACATTGGGAATTGAAAAAAGATAACAATTCCGGCTGTAGCCAATGTGTTCCATCTGTTCTAATCCTATCTCTAATATTACCGTATCTAACATCAGTAACATTAGGTATCAGTCCCAAAGTAAGTAAAGCATGTCCATTATAGCAATGAGAAACCTTGCATTTTCCAATTGGTAAAAAATTAAATTTTTCATATGGCTTTTGAAAAACATTACCAAGAGAAGCCCCGCAATAACATTGAGTTGAATCTCCGGTTGCAAGATTAATATATGCAGACCATAAACCCGCATAACAATAACTTGACTGTTTAACTTTAAATATACTCTTTTTAAACTGCCAAAATCCAGAATCAAATTGGGACCATGTATTATCGTATTCTTCTACTGACATATTCGTTAAATAGTCAATTGGTTCTGTTGTATCATCTCTTGTAATGGTTAAATGTGGTAGTGCTCCGAAATTTTCTATTGAAAACTCCTTAACTTCCTCTATGTATGGGATTAATTCATCACTTGGAGCAAGTTCAATATTTGCTGATGCACCGGCTTCCCAAACTTTATTTACATTTGCAGCAAATGTAGACAGTAAGTTCTTTTCCTTTAATTGTAAATAGTGAAAAGAACATTTAAATTCTATTCTTTTAAGTAAGCTTGGCTCAAAACTCAGAATTCTATCTAACATTGGTGTTATTGTCATATTCGTTACAACTTCAACATAATGACCCTCTCCTACAATTTCCTTTATATATAAATCAATATCTTTAGTTAATAACGTTTCTCCGTCGGCACAAAAATTCATAAATGCCGTTCCGCCTAATCTTTCTACACTTAATGCTTCTCTGACTTGTTTAGGTGTAAACTTCATTTCAGGTTGAATCTTCTGAAAGCATTCTTTCCGTTGTGACAAATAGCAATAATGACATCTAAGGTTACAGACAGACATGGGTATTCCGACAAGTATGATCTTTTTAATTTTATCCATTTTATTTTCTCCTCAATATCTTTTGAATTACAATCTTCTTTTCATTCTTATTTAAAATCACAAATACATCTATAATTAAAACAATTATGCAACTAATCAAAACGGCAATAGCAAGTGTTAGCCAGTTTGCTATTACTATTATTTTGCCCACAGCAATACAAATAGCCCAACAAATACCACAACATATCAACGAAATCAAAACATCTTTATAAAACACATACCATTTTAAATTTAATAATTTCGCCGTGTACGGAACTGTGATGACTAAATTTCTTATAATTGCTAAGGTTGAGCTTACCCCCGCAACGGCTAATATTCCCAAGTTTGTAAATTTTAAAAACCAAAATACTAAGATTATATTTAAAACACCTGTACACAAAAATGCTATCGAATTCACTTTCAATTTATTCGCCGTAGTAAATACATTGTATAAAGCCTGTGGCCCTGCCCAAGGTATAAATGACATACAAGTTAAAAAAGACAATATCGTTAACAATTTTGCATCAAGAGTCGGCATCCACAATTGATAAAAATCAAAACCAAAAGAACAAAAAGTCACTAACGGAATAGAAACTAATATGCTTGATATTTTCATGCTACTGCGCAATTGATTTAATAATTCCACTTTTCTATTCTGTGAATACGTAATCATTAAATCAGGAGCAAAATTTGCATTTATCGTGCCTGCGAGATTAAAAATTGCATTAGGCACCGTCTTGGCAACAGATAGAATGCCCATCATTGCAGGAGTAACGAAAATATTAGACAAAAGCAAATCCATCCCTGTCATCAACAAATGACCACCTTGATTTACAACATTCCATATTCCGGAAAAAAACAGCTCCTTTAATATCCATAATTTGAAACACCTCGGTTCAAATTTTAGTTCTGGCATAATTCTATTTTTAACACAAAGCATAAGTATAAGAATACCTATTGATAACACTAGCGCAACTACTGAAATATAGAATATTCTTGGCTTAAATAATGAAAAAGTGCTAATTAATAATATTGCATTTAATATACTCCTAAACGCATTTATTACGTTTTTAAGGTAAAGTTTATTTAATACAAAGGTGCATATTTCAAATATTGATGAAAACAATGTAAGAAAGAAGTTAACAAAAACGCAAGCAAAAAGGATCTTTACATGTATAACATTTGCATTTTCTATGTTTACTATATTTTCTAAATTACTAACGACAAAATACGTGCATGGTATTAGGCAGCCAGTTATCACTATGTTGCACAATATAACGGATGAATAATACTGCCTGACTTTTGTTTTTTCCTTATTATGATAAGCCAAGGATATAAACCTCGCTGCCATAGAATTAAAGGCAACTGTAAGAAGAGACGCATAAAGCACAAAATTATTTGCCAATTGTGCAAAGCCATTCGCCTCCTCTCCAATTGTTTTAACAATATATGAAGATAACACAAAACTTACAGCAAGGTTCATTACTAATGAGCCAATTCCTGTTATAAGATTTAGTGCTGTTTGATTTCTCTTTAAAATGTTCAATGTATTACTCCTTAATCCTTATAAATTCGCTCACATATTTGTTTTATCAAATCAAATTTTTTAACTATTTTTGTATTATCATATTGTACCTGCTTAGTATTTAGGATTGAGTTAATGAATTCATAGTCAATATATTCCATACTGTTTATCATGTAAATATTTCCAACATCTTTTAGCCACTCTTTATAAACGCCGGAAATTTTCTTGTTAATGTTATCAAATACAATGCACGGTGTGTTGGTAATAACTGCAAATATCATTCCGTGAAGTCTATCAGTTATTAACACTTTTGCATCGGAAATTGTTTTAAACTGTGCAAATAGTTCATTACGTTTATTTTCTGGATAAATATTATGTTCTATAACATTGTCTGTCTCTCTTATTGGCAGTTTTAGAGTGCTTTGCAAAGTTTTTGCCATACATAAAATTTGTTCTGCCGACTGACCTTCGTGATCCTTCCTACTGATGGTTAAAATGTATTTTCTTTCAACATCCTCAAACTTTATTTGTTTGTTATAAAGTACAATGTCCGGCAGCAAGTATATATTTTTACTAATATATTCACTCATCAAATTATAACTTCTTTTGTCACGAAGCATAAGATGCAGATTGGGGTGACGATTAAAAATTCTTTCAACTTTATGCAATTCATTTTTTCCATAAACATTATCTATGAAATATGCTGATTGAGGAAAAACAAGTATTGGATTCTCAGAAAACCTCATTACTATATTTAATATTCGATTTTCTGGCACCATCCATAATGTTCCTATATTCCCTCCACCATCTATTACAATTAAATCATCTTTCTGAACTTTTCGCTTAATTTTTTTTTGATAGAGATCATATAAATATTCGTTTACTTCACAAATCTGATCTTTAAATCCCAACTCTTCAAAAAAAATATATTGAGAATATACTATTGCCTGATCTCCCAAATTCCCATGTGATGGTGTAGCAATAAATATTATTGCTTTTTTTTTGCTCAAGTGAATTTTTCCCAATCTGTTTTTTATATTTTTATATTCACTGTAACATTTATAATACTTGCTTAAATTAAATGATTTTGCTCGTAAATATAGTAAATGTGTGTTATTTTTTTTTTCTATATATTTCTTAACTAATAACTTGATTTTTTTCTTACCATTTTTTATTCGACTAAAAATATTTTGTTTGAATTGACATAAACCAAAAGAAATTTTAGCTATACTAAAATCTGTTTTTTCTGATTTAGATATTGATTTATATTTTAATATACTATCGATTTCATTAATAAACATATTTTTAAGATTTGAAACAATTGAATTGTCCATTCCAGATTGTTTCGCCATCAAACAATACCTTATTAGTAATTTCATATTATATATTTTATTTAATTCAAACAATTTAGTTAATCCATTATTCTTAAAAAAGCAACTTTTTTCTTCTATAAAATCAAGTACATCAAGGTTTTTTTCACTAAAATTAGTTCTCATTATACTATTTGATCTTTGTAAATAGTAATATAATTTTTTATTTGATACAGCAATTTTATTTGCTAAAAAAATTAATCTATATGTAGTTGCCTCATCTTCATTAATTTTACCAAAAGGGTATTGAATATCATTAAATAGGGTTTTTTGATACAATTTATTACAAGCTATAGTTACATTAGGCCCATTTTCAATATTGTAATATTCTTCTAACATTTCAATGTTTGAAAAACATTGTTCGCAGATATTTTCATTAAAATAATCTTTGTCACTTCCACCCTCATATACTCTCTTAAAATAGACTTGGGAAATATCTGCATCATATTTTTTACATAAACTATATAACGTTTCAAAGTAGGTTTCATCAATTGTATCATCAGAATCAATAAAAGAAACGTATTCACCACAAGATAAGTTCAGTCCTTGATTTCTTGCATCAGATAGCCCACCATTTTTTTTGTGAATTACTTTAATTCGCTTATCTTTTCTTTTGTATTCTTCACAAATTTCTCCTGAACTATCTGTGGATCCATCATTCACTAATATAATCTCTAAGTGCGGGTATGTTTGTCCTAATATACTTTCGATACAATGGGATAAATAACGTTCCACATTATAAACTGGTACAATAACACTAATTAATTCTTGCATGAACGTTCCCCCATTATTTGTGAATTACTATTTTCATTTTTTGCTTTAGATGAAATAGTTACCAGACTTAACAATATAAAAAATTCCAAGCTTATTGTTATTTCTATGGACGCTAAAAGAATATACATATATATTAATCCCATAAAAGGCATATTGCTCATAGAATTCTGAAACTTTCTATTATACTTAAATACATGATATATAAGTAAAATTACTAATAATACACCTAAAATCCCATACTGTACTTGTATTTCTATTAACCCATTTTGAGTATTTGATACACCTAATAGCTTCTTGCAAATTTCATATGTACTTCCATGCCCATACCCCGTCCATATATGACCTGGCAATATATTGAAAACATTATCGTATATCCACATTCTTCCTGTTAAAGTTGAATCTCTACCTAATATATATTCAATAATAAATTTTACTAAAGGACTATTTAATATAGCATCAAATAAAAATAAAAACGAACAAGAAAATAATAATGTTAAAACAGGCGATAATGGTTTTGTAATCACATTAATTATTTTCTTGTTGAATATTATAAACAACAATAGAAAAAAACTACCTACAATTCCTGATGCCGAGCTTACAAAAACCGAAATAATAATTGTACATGCAAACAATAAAGCCATAAAATATTTATTGTTTGAATGCAGTTTCAAATTGATTTGAGCAGATTTTCTCCAAAATAAAACAATCAAAAGCAAATGTGTATACGCAACACTAAACTTATTTCCTATAAAATAATAACCCTCAGCTTGAATGAAAAGATTTGGTGCAAAAAATATTAAAATATCCGTTATAACAACATAAAATAAAGTAAGCTTATATATTAGATTGATTACATTTTCCAATATATTTATATATCCTATATATTGAAAAAACCAAAATCCTTCTAATAAGATAGCGCAATAAATAATAGCTGCAAGCCAAACATCTCTACTTTCAACATTATTTTTGTTAATATAACTTGTAACTAATATAACTACTATTAATAACAAAAGTATTAAATTGATTTGCCAATATTCTTTTCTAAACAAAACTTTTAATTTTGGAGACAGATATATCGCAATAATAGCTATAATGGCATATTTCATCATATTATATTCTGGAAAATATGGTAATCCTATAAAGCTTATATGAAAAAATAAAACAGTTATAATGTCCGATAAATAAATTTTAGTTTTCATATCGTTTCCTCTTTAAGATTTTTGCTAATATCGAAAAAAATCTTCTTTTTAACTTTTTCGTAAGTGTATCCCAATGACTCAAATAAGTAAATTCAATTGAAAATTCTTTAAGTTCTTTTAAATTTTCAGGAAGTTTAATTCTATTAACAAATCTGTCGGGTAATATTTCTATTATTTTTTCATAATTTATAGATTTTTTAATTCTCATTTTTCGTTGTTGAAGATGAATATACATATATTCTTTTTTTATTATTTTTATTTTTCCGAAATCATTTTTATGAATAGAAATTACATTACCTAAATCCCAGTAATAACGCGAAGGAATATAGGCTTCTTTTGAAAATTCTCTAAGTTCAGAATTATATGCATCACGTATAAATTTTGCCGAATTAACCGCTACATTCATAGACAAATCATTACAATATACTTTATTAGGATCTTTTCTAATAAAAATTGAGTGGACATTATTTTCATACCAATCTTCATCTAGAACATATATTTTGTCGGTAGTGAATGCATCTCGATATAGTTGTACACCATTATACGAACTCATAAAAACTCTATTATTATCAAAATTATTTTTATAAATAGTCAAGTGCCCCGCAGCAAAAATTTTATTAAAGTTTTTGTCAAGTATAGGTGTTAGCAATTTTTCCAAATTTCCAAACAATAAATCGCAGTCACAATGTCCCCAATATTCATAATTTTCAATATACTCTTCAAAAATAAAGCCATATGCTGGCTTATAATCACATAATTTATAAGGTGTATTTAGACAAATACTGAACTTGACCTTTTTCTCAATAAGAATTTTCAGGTCATTCAAAGTCATATATATGATTTTTACATTATTAGGATATTTGTATTTATTTCTATTATCTGTAATAATAATCCAATTATAGTTTTTATTATATCCACATGTTTTTAAAAACATATCAAAATAATTATTAAATTCTCCGAAATACGGTAAAATTAGTACACATTTATTCATTGATAAAACACCTTTCTATAAATATTTGAAAAGTTTCAAATACCGGCTCACAATATGAAAGATATTGCTTAGAATCCGTAAAATTATCACACAATTTCATTTTCGACAAAAAAACATCATCCAAATCATTTGTTTGGGTAAACAACATAAAGTACTCATGAAAAATTTCTTTTCCTGGAATTTTACCAAAGCGTTCTTTATACGCAATAGCCAGTTGTTTTGCATCTTGTAATTGTTTATCTTTTCTTTTGTTATAGTATTCTTCTACAGTCATTATTTTTTTTGCTGGGTTGCCAGCATATACCCAATTAGATTCACAATCTTTTGTAACTACACTTCCTACGCCTATAATTACATTATCTCCGATTGAAACATTACGCAAAATTATAGTATTCATTCCAACAAATACATTATTCCCTATGGAAATTTTTCCTGAAGCACCTAGAATAACTCCAGCTCCACAATTTTGATTTAATCTTTTTAATACTGACCAGCTATAATCATGAGTCAATAAGATAACACCACTTGTAATACGAACATGGTCACCAATAGTTATCATCCATGGGTATTGTTCATCTACTACAGTGTTTTTTGGAGAATATATCGTACAATCTTCTCCAATCGCAACGCCAATTTTTCTTAAATATTTTATATACTCATCTGATGAACATTTTTCTTTATATAATATTTTTTTTAACAAATTTTTTAACATAACAATCAGTACACTCCTTATGCTATTTATTGTATATTGTTTTTAATTTAGCAAATACAAGGCATAATGATGCCAACTTATGTTTGAGCAAAAACGAAAATATTTTTTGTGCTATAGGATTTTTCTTATACGGATACCAAATTAACACATCTTGTAATATTTCATCATTGCAAATTATTTTAGCTTTTTTATATTTAACAAGTAAACTATTGGGACTATTAACCAGCTGTTTCATATGATTTCTAATATTCCCGAGAAACATTCTTGCCACGCAAAGCTTTCCTAATTCACTTTCACTATTCGCATTTTGCTTTATAATTTTCAATTCTTTTAAATACAATTTTTTATATTGTTTAAACTTGCTTTCTTTAAATGTTGATGTTAATGTTGTGTCATTATTGTCACAGTAGCAATAATAAGAATTAGGTAAAGTAACAATTGTAAACATCTTTGGAACGGCATTCAAATGAAATACAGCATCTTCTGAAACATACTCTCTTTCAGAATTAAAATTCACTCTAATTTCTCTTAAAAATTTTAAACTATATAAATTTTTCCATACAGACATTCCATAATATTCATCTGAAATATGTTCGGGAGGTGCCCCAACCATTTTGTAAGCTATTTCATTAACCTGTTCTGCACTAAAAATTTCATATTGTTGAAAAATACTGATTTTTTGTTTTAATTGACAATTGGTATTATATTTATAATACCCAGCCATACACATTTCAGCATTATTTTTCAAAGAAGCATTATACATATCGTCAAAAGCATTTAATTCTACAAAATCATCTGAATCAACAAAAGCGATATACTCTCCGCTTGCCGCCTCCATTCCAGTGTTTCGTGCTAAACCTAATCCTGCATTTTCTTTATGTATAACCTTTACTCTGAGATCAATTCTTGCATATTCATCGCACTTCTTTGGGCAATTATCCGGAGATCCATCATCAACTAAAATGATTTCTATTTCTTGTAATGTTTGATTCAATAATGAGTTCATACATCTATCTAAATATTTTTCCACATTGTAGACTGGGACTATAATACTTACTTTTGGATTCATTTCTTAACTCCTCAATCATATTGACATCTGTTGTGCAATATCTTGATCAACAATTTCTTCGCCGGATTTATTTTTCAACTGTTCTTTTGATTTTTCTGATAAACTGTCGTTAATTACCGCGCACATATCACCAGTTGAGCATTTATCAGGTTCTTCTTTTGTAACTTTTCCATCTTTATAATCACGGACAATTTAATTTCAATCAAAAAATATTGTTTATTCTTGAAATAGCGCAGGAATTTATGTTTAGCAACCCAAAAGCCAGGTTTCCAGATGTACTTTTTCGTTGCAGTGGAAACAGAACCAATCATCCAGCAATCTCTATCACAACAACGAACCTTTTTACGAACCTGTTCTGCTTGTGAGCCTTCCCACAATTCTAATTTGTAAATGCCATTTCCGGGGGATTTTTAATATCTTCTAAAGTAATTTCTTCACCCAGCTTGGTCGGGTCCTTAAAACAGTCACACATATTGCAACGTGCATTACAACGATATGTAATATTTACGGTCCCCCAAAGTATTCTCTTAGCCATTCAATAATCCTCACTTTTAATATGTTTGTACTTTAATCATTCAAAAAACTAAAATTATTTATTTTATTTTCATAATCAGCCTTTTACAACGCAGGCAGTCGATCCTTACGATTGTATGTCGCTGTTAGTATTGTTAAGAATGGCATGTTTCCCCTCCCCTCTATAACACTGTAGTGTCTTCTGTACAACAGCTTCCCAATCATATTGCTTCATGATATAGCTGCGACAGTTTCCTGCAAAAAGTGTCGTGTTGTCCTGGAGGCAACGCTCCAGCTGCATTTTCAAATCATCGACATCACCGGTTTTAAAACTCTGAACATACTCCTTACCTACCTCGGTGTTTTCCGGAATGTCGCTAACAAGACACGGAGCGTTAAAACTCATCGCTTCCAACAGGCACATTGGCATCCCTTCTGCCTCACTTGGAAAGACAAAGAGTGCCGTATTTGAATATAACTCGCGGAGAGTATCTCCACTAGCAAATCCAATCATGTGAATTCGGTCATCCTCTGCAGCGCTTTTGCAAATGGCGTTGTAAAAATCATCCACAAATGTACTCTCACCTGCAATTATTAGGGGGAACGAAAGATCTATCTGTTTATATGCTTCAATCAAGTGCTCCAACCCTTTTCCCGGTACAAGTCTTGATACGAAAAGAACGTACCCATTTTTCTCCAATCTCCATTTTTTTTGAATTTCATTTGGTTGGCATATCTCATGTATTGTTGTTCCATTTGGAATAAATGTTGTTTCCCGATTATATTTTTTCATAAAATAATCATGTTGTTCTTTTGAAAGAACTATAATCTCGTTTGCATATTTTGCCGTGATTTGTTCTCCCAATTGAATATATTTCGCTCCCAAACCTTTCCATTTAGGAGTCTTGTAGTTTAATCCATGCACAGTTACAACCGTTCGGATACCAAAAAGATGCGGAATTACTTGCATAACACTAGGTCCTAAAGCATGATAGTGGATCACATCATATTTCCCGAACAAAACACAAATGGATGCTAAAAAGGAATACACCACCGCATCAGTACTCTTCTTTTCAATTGTAGGAGTTGTTATAATCTTTACTCCTTTATATTCTTTTATTTTTGTTTTCTCTTTTGAATACCTATTATACGCATGTACTTGATGCCCTAGTTCCGCCATACGTGTCGATAATTCTTCGACAACAACTTCTACGCCGCCTTCTCGACCTGGAATATATTTATGTCCTATCATTGCTATTCTCATATATATCGTACTTCCTTTATCCTATTTGTCAGTTATGCTGCTATTAGCTTGTGCATCAAGCGACTGATACCATTCCATCATCCGATCTACTTCATAGTGAACATCGTACCCAGTCTTACGTAGCATCTCCATGCAGCTATTTGACCTTGTGCGAGGAATTCTTATAATAGTTTCCGCCCATTGCTCTTTCGTATCAGAAAGACTCAGCATCTGGATTGAATTCGTTAGAAGAATCTCCTTTGAAATTTGATTTGAAACAATGCACTGCAAACCATTGGCCTGTGCTTCAATTCCCACCACTGGTAGTCCCTCAAATAATGAAGGCATCACAAACACATCCATTGCTTGATACAATTCATCCACATCCGAACGGTCTATAAGAAAGAGAACATCGTCCTTGCATCCCAATTCTTCTGCTTTTATACGAAGCATTGCCTCATCTTCGCCTTTTCCAATCAAAAGCAGCTTTACATTTGTTATGGTCTTGCGTACTTCATAAAACACTTCCATAAGAAATGCCTGATTCTTTATGTAACAATACCTTCCCACATGCCCGATAACAAAAGCATTTCCAATCCCTAACATCTCCTTAGTTTTCATACGCAATTCAGAATTAAACTTGAATTTTTCCAAATCAACAGCATTTTTTATCACACGAAAAGTCCGATTGCCATACATAAACTTGCCAGCACGCTCTCCGCAGGCGCAATACACATTTGCTACCTTTGTAAGAGCTAGTTTTGCCAAATACTTAATCGCTATTTTGGCATCCTTGTCCAACTTAGAACTATGGCTATGCGAAATTCTGATAGACACATTTCTTCTTTTCGCCGCATATAAGGGAAATATTGACATAGTATCGATGTGAGAATGAACAATTTGGTACTCTGTGTGTTCCTTAAAAAACTGATCCATATATTTGAAATAGGCGATATAATTTTGTGGGTAAAGACGTGGTGCGTGATATACGCGTCCCCCCATTGAAATTATTTCTTGTTCATACGCCCCCTCTGTGTGTCGATGAGTCAGGAAGTCAAACTGTATCTGGCTGCGGTCGATACTTCGGTAATAGTTCATCAGCATCGTTTCAAGCCCTGCTCGATCCATAATATTTACAACTTGAAGAATCCGAAGCACTTACATCCCCTCCTTAAAATCTTTTAGTTTCTTTGTGCTAATATATAGATTTTAATCTTTTGCATAACGGGCTCAATCACGAACCTTTGCATAAAAATAGAAATCTTGATACTTTGCAACAGAAAACAGATGTTTCCAATATTCTTATTTGATAATATAAGCCATACAGCTCGCATTTTCATCTAAATACCTTCATTCAAATACATTCCAAATGAGTATTTTCCCAAACTATTCAGTATCCCTCGCCTCACGGGACGAAGTAGACAAATTAAAATAGGAATTATACCAACTGTAATGTAAATACCATTTCATCAAATGGTTGGTGTCATTTTCCACAACTTTTCACAACTATTTAGAAGGTCACCAGAAGAATCTCACCCATCACTTAACAGCAAAACGGCTATTTCTATTACTCTGATGCCAAGTTTAATTAAAATCCTGACTTTCAGATGTTAATCATTCATGAAACTCTTAAATGTCCTCTTTTAACTTCTAAACCCACTTAACTCCTATACCTCAAATCCCACAACCTAATCTAGCCCCCCTCATATATTAAAAGGAATGTTACACACATTTAGCATACATCTTGCACATATTAACGCACAATAAAAGCAAATAACTTATGCACATAGTACATAAAATTCTCTGCTTTTCCGCAATTGCTATCGCAAATCCGTCCCACTCCTATATTGCAATATATTATCTCCATAAGTATACATAACATAAATAATATGCTTACTATACTAGAAGATTAAATTCATACTTTTTAATCCATATCATTATGAACTTAATTACTCAAAGCTCTACAACTCGGCAATTTAAATACTAAGACCATTTATCTAAAATTATCAAATCTCTTAATAAAAAATTATAACCTTCTCACTTCGACCCTCTCCCAAACACTACTATCCCAACAGTTTTTATCAAGATCTTCAAATCCAACCTTAACGACCAATTATCAATATACTCCAGATCCAGCATCACCACATCTTCAAAGTCGGTAATATCACTTCTTCCGCTTACCTGCCAGAGTCCTGTAAGTCCGGACTTAAGAGCTAATCTCCTCTTATGTCTCCCTTCATATTGCAGAAATTCTGACTCAGTAGGAGGTCTTGTTCCAACCAGGCTCATGTCTCCCTTTAAGACATTAATGAACTGAGGAAATTCATCTAAGCTTGTCTTACGAAGGAATTTGCCTACCTTGGTGATTCTCGGATCATCTGTTATCTTAAACATGAAGCCATTCATCTCATTTTGTGCCATGAGACCCGCTTTTCGTGCTTCTGCATCCATATACATGGAACGAAACTTATAGATTCGAAAGCGTCTCCCGTTCTTACCAATTCTTATCTGAGAGAATAAGATTGGTCCTCTTGATTCTATTAGAATTGCTGGAGCGATGAATATGGTTAAGATTAGCATTAGAATACAGCCAATGAATCCGCCTAAGATGTCCATGATACGTTTAAGCTGCATCATTTTTCCATTGAATAGATGAGAGCTAAAGGTAAGTACAGGATATCCGTTCATCTCTCGTACCACCTTCTCGCGAAGTTTTAATCCGAACGTATTGATACTTAGATTGACTGTAATTCCCATATTCTCGTATTCAAGAATAGTCTCTTCGAGATCTAAATCAAGTGGGCTATCACTCGGAAGATGTAGGAGCACTCCATCGATTACTTCTTGTTTTGCGATTTCGAACATATCAGTAATAT
>Ga0123339_10001885_pt1 | contig 14364 bp, 12 predicted proteins | sample lystaG_FD_89956 | JGI IMG/M metagenome (GOLD analysis project Ga0123339, IMG submission 89956) | Glacier valley bacterial and archeal communities from Borup Fiord, Nunavut, Canada, to study Microbial Dark Matter (Phase II) -... | ecosystem: Environmental > Aquatic > Freshwater > Ice > Glacier ... | reverse complement strand
GTAGAGGTCGTCCTGGCACTCCACGCCGACATCGAACCGGCAGTCCGAAAGCGGGTGCGCGATGCAGAGCAGTACATAACCCATCGCCTCCTGCGCAGGCTTTAGCGCCACACCTTCCGACTGATCCACTTCGCCCTCCAGCAGGCGCGCGGCACAGGTGATGCAAGCCCCATACCGGCAGCCGAACGGCAGGGTTATGCCCGCCGCTTCGAGGGCATCGAGCAGTATTTCGGCTTCGTCTATCATCACCGTCACATTGGCGTGGTTGACGAGCGTGACCCTGTACGCTGCCAACCTCAGAGCCAGATGTCGGAGGTGCAGTCGCCTCCGGGATAGCGCATTTCGTGGGCGCGGGAAGGACCATTCGGCTCTTTGGAAAAGTCCACGTAGAACTTCTCGTTCAGCTTCATGCCGCCGTTGATTGTATCGCAGTCGATCTGCAGCATATACGAGCCCTCCTTCGCCAGACCGGGATAGAACTGGTTGTCCCAGGTGCTGAAAAGAGAGTTGGTGACGTAGAGGCGTTTTCCGTCGAGGCTGAGCTGCAGCATCTGAGGTCCGCCCTGCAAAGTACGATCCTGAAATAGTGCGCTCTTCCCGAGCAGTCCGCCGCACCAGACCTGCCCTGTCAGTTTCGGGCTGGCGGGATCGGTGATGTCGTACTGGCGGATGTCGCCGTGCAGCCAGTTGGAGAAATAGGCGTAGCGATCGTCCATCGAAAGCAGGATGTCGGTGATCAGGGAAGGGAGCGGGAACGGCCAGCCTTCGACCTCGACCGGGGCGATGTCGATCACCTTGTCCACGTCCCAGTCGCCTCCACCGTTTTTGTGGAAATGGAAGACATTGCTGGAGAGCGCGGCGGCGACGAAGCCGTGCGTGCTGTCGGGATCGTGGTGGAAGCGCAGTTCGAGCGGAATCATGCCCTCATCCCCGAGATCGACGCTGCGGATCAGGTCGTGCTTCTCCCAGTCCCAGAAATGCAGCGAGTGACCGTAGCTGCCCGCCGCGACATCGTTGAGATCGAACCCGGGATAGAAGGTTTTGGGAGCAGCCCACTCGCTGCTGACCATTATGTTGTGGCGCGGCTGATACCAGTAATCGTAGTTGAAGTTCATACCGGCGGCGTTGTGTTCCCAGCGTCCGGCGACATCGAAATTACTGTCGAGCAGCAGGAAGCCACCCGGAGCGTTGCCCTGACTGTCACCGAGCATCGAGATCATCACGTTGCCGTCGGCAAGGCAGTGAACGGTGTGCGGCGCGGTCAGATTGGTTTTCGCCTTGATCTCTTCGGGCTCGATGACCTTGTGGAGTTTCGGATTGCGCGCGTCTGCCGTGTCGAAGATATGGATACGGCTCGACCGAATCCCCGGCAGAACAAGGAAGCGGCGTGACTTGCTTTCGTCACCATGACAGGAGCTGCAGGCGTTCCAGCCGAAGTGATGCAGTTCGTCGCCGATGTTGGGGACAGAAGCGCGGGCGATCACCTGCGAATAGGTCGGCGAGGCGGGATCGACGTCCACCGTCGCAAGGTAGTCCGGCTGCTCGATCCCGGTTCCGGTGTACAGCGCCACTGTGTAGAGCAGTTTTTCCGGTTCCGCCTGCATCGCTTCCTGGGGCGACGCGTATCCGGGGCCGGAGCAGCAGTGTTCAGTCTGCTGTCCGCTTATCGTTATATCATCTGTCATTGTTTCGTAGCCTCCTGCGTTTGTTGCAATCCTCTTGCTGCCTCGTTTCGACGTTTCGACGGGCTTCACTATCTGTGCACACACAATCGAGGGTCAGTCGGCATTTTCCATCGTCTGAAGTTTCCAGCCTGCCTTGGTTTTACGCCAGGTATGTTTACGCTTGTAGCTGAACGTATACGATGTCGAGGCAGTTTTGTTCGCTGCATCCCGGTCAATATGATTGTTCAGAGCAAATTTCTCCTCGACGTACGCGACCGCTTTATCTTTCTTGATGAACAGCTTTTTGACCGTGACATGCATATTATCCGTGCCGCTGACTTCGAGACCGCTGATGAAATCCTGCAGTATCTGAACAGCCGACCGGTCTGAAACGGCTTCATGCTCCTTGTGCGATCCCCAGCCGAAATCGGGAGTGACGAAGTTTTTGACTGCATCCTTGTCATAGTGCAGGAACAGCTGGACATACTGTTCATAGGCGAGCAGAAGCTGCTTCTCCTCGTCTTTTAGGAACCCTAGCGGGAGATGACCTATGCCGCTGACTACATAGGTGAGATGCATGGGTGTTTTTGGTTGGGCGTGGGTCTCCACCTTTGCGGTCGGGTCGGGCTTGGTCGTCGCGGTGTCGGGCGGGGTATTCTGCGCCAGCAGAACAAAGGAAAGTAACAGTGCCATCATGAGCGGTTTCTCCTACGGTAAGATTATGCGAGAGTAGATTGCGATATCAAGGCAAGGCGGCGGACAAAGCAAGCTGAAAGAGCCGATTTCTTGTCTGGTCGAAAAGTGGTCTGCTGCACAGCGAAACTTCGCTAGAGCCGCCACTCCTATTGTGCAGAGGACTTATCCTTCAGTAGCCGTTTTCCACGGATCGAAGCTTCCAGCCCGCTTTGGTTTTGCGCCAGGTGTGTTTGTATATGCATGTGACGGCCACTTCCGTGACATGCGATTCACTCCTTGTAACGGTTTTGGACTCCTTCCAAGATGTTTTCTCCTCAACGTAGGTGACTGCTTTATCCTTCTTGATGAACAGCTTTTTGATCGTGATCTGAACGTTGGCAGCAGCGGTTGATCCAAAGCCGCTGACTGTCTCTTGTAGTTGCTTCTGTAGTTGCTTCACTGCCTGCTTACCTCGAAGGGGTTCATCCTCTTTCCTGACGAGCAAAACGAAGTCTGGAGTGATCAGCTTTTTGACGGCATCGTCGCTATCATTCAGCTGCAGCTGCATATACTGTTCGTAAGCAGGTACGAGTTGTTTGTACTCATCCATCCGTGTGCGTACCGAGGCGGGATCTGGATTGTTGAGCAGCAAAGTTATGTGCGCAGGAATCTTCGGCTGGGTGGGCGTTGTGCCTTTGGCAGTCGTTTCCGTTTTGGTATCTGGGTCGGGTTTGGTCGTCGTTGTGTCGGGAGGCGTGTTCTGCGTCAGCAAAACAAAGGATAGTAACAGTGCCATCATGAGCGTTTTCTCCTTAAAAGTGAAAGGGCAAATGGGAATACGAAGCTGTTGAGACAGTGGGATCGATCAAGCCTAAAATCGAAATATTTTTTCTGCGAAGCCGATTGAACAGCCTCGATCACAAAGGGTTGGATACATGCCTCCACAGCATAATACAGTATAACACGCTCATGCAATTCTGGCGAGCCTATCGACCCCGATTTACGCGGAGGAGGCCCCGATCGTATCCCATGATTTGAGTGCGATCTGCCTGCCGTGCCAGTAGCGCTCGAACGAATATTTACCGCAAAATATGGCGGTGCAGGACGCCGAGTTCCCAGGGTACGAAGCCAAGCCGCGCATACACCTGCTCCCCCGCGCCGCCCGCTTCCGTAAAGAGATAGGTTTCGCTGTTTCCCGCCTTCAGTGAATCAGCGACCGCCTGCGCCACGATCGCCGACGCGACCCCGCGCCGCCGATGATTCGCCTCGGTCTGCACGCTATCGATGCGACCCCAGCCGTCCGCCACAAACAGATCGCACGCGCCGACCGCCTGCTCCTGCAATTCCGCCAGATATAATCGACATTCCGAGAACAGCGACTCGCGCCGAACGACCTCCCGCCACAGTTCCTCGCCCGGCTGACCCACGTCATCGCCCGTCACGATATCGACCCACAACTTCGTATCCGCCGTTTCGCTCTTGTTGGGGACTGCGCGTATATGAATACCCCGATCGGGCAGCGCCGGGGGCTTGCCAGACGGGTAATGCATCAGCAGCATCTGGTCTAAGGTCGGCATTACGCCGCGCCTCCGCAAGGCTGCCCCGATACCCTGCGCCTCTGCAATCGGATCGACATCGGCCGCCACAGTGAGCCCACGACTGCGGAAAAAGGCAATGACTTCATCGGCGATTACGTCCGCCCCCCGTCCATCGTCACGCAGTCGCAGGGCATGGTTCGCATCTCGCCACTCGCCGAGTTCGGGATTGTGCAGATACCAGGCGAAAGGTGTTCCGATCACCGGCGCGCCATAGCTGAAATAGCGAACCTCATGGGTGAGCAGCTTCTCCAGTTCGGCTTCTGTTAGCGCCATCGGAAACTCGTCTTTCTATTAATTTAGCTGATAACTTAGGTACGCTAATATTAATCATAATACTGGATTTTGGTGAAATACAAAAGTTCGGAATTTCGTGTATTCTGGCACAATTTCGACGAAAATTCGAGACGGTAATGCAGTAGTGAGCCTGCGAGGAGAGGTATTATAGTTAAGAGGTATTATATAAAATGGCAACCTACACAGCACCACCTAAAGAATCAACCAGACTGGCGGCTCCCGACAACGTTCGGCATGACGCTTACTGGATCGCGCCCGCTGCGACGATCGCAACTTTCCTCATTTTTATCGTCTATTCGACGATCAGAGCCTTCCAGGGAAAGTATTTCGCGACCCACTTCGAACAATACCATTTTGCCTGGGCAGCGCAGTCGCTGCTCAACGTCGGCGCGATCCAGCCACACTACTGGTCGCCCTTCTATTCGCCCTACATCCCGCTGCACTGGAATTTCCCGATCGTGAACTTCCCGATTTCGGCGTCGCTGTACGTGCTCGTTTTCCCGCTCAGTTTCCGAGGCTCCTGCTACTACTGCCGTAAAGCCTACTACCGAGCGATCTTCCAGGATCCGGGCGCGTGTGCCGTTAAAGAAGCGCTGGTCAAGAAAAATTATACCGGCGAGAAGAAATTCCCGTTCAATCTCGTCAATTTCCACCGTTATACGCTCTATGCCGCGATCATACTGGTGTTCTTCCACTGGCACCATATGTACGATTCGTTCTTCTATACGAAGGTCGGCGAAGGCGAGCATTTCGGGGTCGGGTTCGGCACACTGCTCTTCACACTGGATACGATTCTGCTTTCTGCCTATACCTTTTCGTGCCATTCGTTCCGGCATCTGGTCGGTGGCATCGTGAACCGTTTCTCGTCCAGTTCCGGCTCGAAAGTTCGGTACGGGTTGTGGGACAAGGTCACGAAGCTAAACAACTATCACGGGCAGTTCTTCTGGGCAAGCCTGATCACCGTTGGTCTGACCGATCTGTATGTCTGCCTCGTCTCATCCGGCATCATCACCGACCTCCGCTTCTTCTGACAGTAAAGCATACATTGCATTCTGTCAAGGCAGAGCCCCCGCTTACTCGATAGAGTAAGCGGGGGCTTTCGTGTCGCTGCGGACCCTATGTGTCAGAATATAGTGAGACAGAATCCCATGCACGAATTAGTGTAGATTCTCTCAGGGCAGGAGGTCAGCAACGCACACCAGCGACGCGGGGCGGGCAAGCGGTGCAACGGAAGCATCTTCGGCGTAAGCCTGCACGTCAGCGTACCCGCCGGCACTCGGCTGACGATGCACGATCAACTCCCGTGTCGGGATGGCGACGACTCAATATTCGGGCAGACCATGCCGCCCATAGAGTGCCGCTTTCACGGTCATATCGCTTGCCACACTGGTATTGGCAGCCTCGACAAGGAGCAGAATATCCCGGGCGGGCTCAGGACGGCGTTCCTTATAATCGCGAATTACCCCGCGCACAACAGCGACATCCGGTTCGGGATCGTTGAACTCGTCCACCTCGCCGATGCCGATATTTGCCTGATAGACACGAGATTGGCTGCCGAAAAGGGTGGATAGGATCGCTGCGATGCAGGTGATAGTAATGATATGGAGTTGATCCCGGCTCATTTTGAAGACGATCTCGCCTTCGATCAATTCGAATTGGCCCGGCGCGAGCATTCCGCTGTCGGTGAGAAAGCGACCCTCGGCAACACTCCATTTTTTGCGTATCAATCCATCTTCGCGCATCGGCAAAACCGCTGGTCCGGTCACGATCAAATACTCCTGGTCAGTGTGGCTCTGCTATCGCCGATTGCTTCTCTGAAAAGTGCAGGTTCATCGGTTCTGATGCTACCATTATAACACAGGATAACACAGGTGGAAGCTGAGGGCACGGGTTGTGGGACCGTTGGAGTTACCCGCCGATTTTACCGGGTGGAGCCTGTAAAAAAACGATCTCACTGTGCTCCATACCGCAAAAAGCCCCCGCATACTTCAACGAGTATGCGGGGGACTATGGACTGTCGATACCAAATCGAACGCAGTATTTACTGACCAGTTTTGTGATAGGCGACGAGGATGCTGACACGGCGGTTCGAGAAGTGGAATGGGTCTTCGGGCTTGAAGAGTTTCCGGTCCGCATAGCCGCGCACCGCCAGCACCTGGTTCGTGCGCAGACCGTTGCCCTCCATCGCCCGACGCGCCGCGTTCGCGCGGTCGGCAGAAAGCTCCCAGTTCGAGTAGCCATTGCCGCCATCGTAAGGTCTGCTGTCGGTGTGACCCTCGATCACGATCGGGTTGTCCAGTTGGTGCAGTTCGTGCGCGATCGTTCCCAGCAGCGCGACGGTTCGTGGCTTGAGCCGCGCACTGCCAGTGTCGAAGAACAGCGAGGACGTCTTCTCCATTAGTTCGATCCGCAAGCCTTCGTTCGTCAGGTGAACCTGAACGCTCTCCTTGAGATTCTTGAACTCCGGCGTCTTCTCCATCTTCTTGATGATCGCGTCGGCGACGGATTTGAACTGCGTCTGCATTGCGATTTCGACCTGCTTCTGCGTGCCGCCATCCGTCGGGATCAGGGGCGCGTTCGGTTTTTTATCCATCGCGTCCGAAATACCCTGGCTCAGCGGGCTTTTGCCTCCCGACGTCATCTTGTTGAATCCGGACGGATCACGGAAATAAGAAGCGATTGCGACGCGCGTCGGCTTGTCCAGCCCGACGATCCACATCACGAGAAAGAACGCCATCATCGCCGTCACGAAGTCGGCATACGCCACCTTCCACGCCCCGCCATGGTGACCCCCGTGTCCCTTCTTTTTACGCACGACCCGGATGATAGGCTCACTTTTTGTAAAGTCCGACATACTCTGCTCCTGAAACTATTCGACTGCTCGATCGTGCCCGCCGGAATTGTAACCAACTCTCAGAGAGGTGTTATCGGGAGCCCGGTAACTCGAGACAGCGACTTCTGTCGCCTGGCGACAAGTACCGGTCGATGCCAGCCCGGGCTCCAACCTCTCGTCGCGCTAGAAATCCCGATACTGGGGAAGACTAAGCGGCTTTTGAAAGACCGGGTATGCGATCGCCGCCGGTGTTCTTGACGCCCTGCTCCATCTCCGTAAAGCCCGGTCGCGCGGTCGGATCGATATTGCGGCGCGCGAATTCGACGGCTGTCAACGGCGCATCGCCTCGTGCAAACGAGAGCAGCGCACACTTGAGGCACTGCATATACTGCTCCTCAGACCTCGCCCGCAGCTCCAGCGCCGCAGCGATCGGATTGCAAACGCCGTAGGCGAGCAGCACGCCTAGGAACGTGCCGACGAGTGCAGCGCCGACTTTGTGACCGATCTCAGACGCCGATCCGCCGATCGCCGCCATCGTAATCACGACTCCAAGCACAGCGGCGACGATCCCGAAGCCGGGCATCGAATCGCCCAGTTTCGACATGATTCCAGCGGGCTTGAGCAGATCCTCATGGCAGGTCTCGAGGTCGATATCCATCATATCCGACAGATCGAACGCGTTGACGTTGCCGGTGATGATCACTTTCATCGTGTCCGCCAGAAAGTTCAGCGCATGATGATTGGCGAAGAACATCGGATAGTTCGAGAAAAACTTGCTCTCCAGCGGGTTTTCTATATGCTGATCGAGAGTGACCAAACCCTCACGACGCGCCATCATGAAGAGGTCGTACTGCATCCGCAGCAGCTCCATATAGCAGGGCTTCGTGTACGGGTTTCCTTTCAGAAGCCCGATAATTGCGCGGAAAGTCGCCATCACCGTCGAGAGCGGATTGGCGATCAGGACGCTGCCGAGACCTGCGCCGCCGATGATAATGAACTCTGTGAACTGCATCAGGGCGCCGATTTTGCCGCCTTCCATCAAGAAGCCCAGCAGAATACTGCCCGCTACGATCCCCAGTCCGATGATGATAAACATCGAGATACCCCTGCTTTCAGTCGTTCGTATATCGTTTTACTATTGTGCTTGTGTCGTTCTCGGACGCAGCTGATACGTCTGCTATCCACTCTGTCGTCCACAGTAATTCGGTCGCCGAATAACGCGCATCAAGCTCTCCGTGCCACCGCTCCGGACACGTCGAAAACGCGGTATACGAGCCGCAGCGAGCGATTGTCCTGCGTCCTGCGTCAGAGAACCAATGCCTGATTTTAGGCGCACCCCGGTCATTTCGACAGGGTAGAACAGGCTGATTCACCGTATTGAGGTCAAGAACAGGTAAAATTGCGCGTTCAACCCCGTACACGCAAAAGCGGAATTGGAAAGCCAGAGGAGTTGTCGAATGATATCAGAGGCAAACAAATCAATTTCATCGCATAATTGAGTATAATTATGTAGTCCACGCGAAATTAAAGCTTTGAAAAATGAGAAATGCTGAGAGAAGAGACATTGTTGGGCAAGAACATCGTGAATGTTTGTCGCCGCTACTATCATTGCTTGCGCTCCGACGGGTACAATTGCCCGTGTATGCCCAATGCTATATGGCTGAAATTGAATACGCCAGCCTGTCAAACAGCCTCGCGCCTGTCGTTTACTATCGACACTTACCATGTCGACCTTTCTATTTTGAGTTTTCTATTTTGAGCCTTCATTTTCGCATCAGGAAGTTGCCACTTTCCATCGACATCGGTTCCATCGACATCGGTTCCATCGACATTGGTTCTATCGACACCGGGTCTGCTGCTACTAAACCTATCGACGCCCGGACGCTCCGACTGCACATCGACTGTGCTTCCGGACGATCCGGCACAGCGCACACTCTAATTCCCGCGTCCCATCTGACCGACAATGTATGAGTATGTCCGAACCTCCTGTTGTGTTCGGCAGACTGTGGCGGGCGAATGCACAAAGGACGGAAAGTGCGTTGTGAGTAATTTCTCGGCGATCGAATCGTCCTGATAAAATTGTCCTGCATCAACTAAACCACACCTGCGACCAGCAGTGAACCCGAGCGTTTCACTCGAACGTTTTGATCGAACGCTCCAACCGAACGTATTGATCGAATCCTTCGACTAAAAGCTTCCAGGGAAAGCTTCAAGGAGAGAACGAGACATGAATATTTGCGTGATCGGAACAGGATACGTCGGTCTGGTGACTGGCTGCGTTTTCAGCGACCTCGGCAATGAGGTCGTCTGCGTCGATAACAATCCCGATAAAATTGCGATGCTCGAACGCGGCGAAATGCCGATCTACGAGCCGGGGCTTGAAGAGCTCGTCAAACGCAACGTCGATGACCGCCGCCTCCGCTTTACAATGGATATGGCGGAGGCAGTCGAATATTCGGATGTCGTTTTCATCTGCGTCGGCACGCCGCCCAAGGAAAACGGCGATCCGGATATGACCTATATCCAGGAAGCCGCCAAAGGGATCGCCCGCAGCCTGAACCGCTATAAGGTGATCGTCAACAAATCAACCGTTCCTGTCGGCACCGGTAACATGGTGCGCGAAATCATCGAGACGAACCGTCACCGCAACGTCGATTTCGACGTCGTGAGCAATCCTGAGTTTCTGCGTGAAGGCAGCGCGATCAAGGATACGCTGGAGCCGGATCGCATCGTGATCGGCGCGCGCAACCAGGTCGTTGCGATGAAGATACTCGAGCTGTACGCGCCCCTCGAACGCCCGATGATCATCACCGATGTCGCAAGCGCCGAGATGATCAAATATGCCTCGAACGCTTTTCTGGCGACGAAGATCAGTTTCGCCAACTCGATCGCCAACATCTGTGACGCGGTCGGAGCGGACGTGATCCAGGTGATCAAAGGAATGGGCTCGGACAGCCGCATCGGGCGGGCATTCCTGAATGCGGGTCTCGGATACGGCGGCTCCTGTTTCCCTAAAGACAGCAGTGCGCTCGTGCGGACAGCAGAGAAGGCGGGCGTCAATTTCAAGGTTCTCAAAGCGGTGATGGACGTCAACAAAGAGCAGCCGATGCTGTTCGTCGATCTACTTCGAGTCGCAATGGACGGCAGTTTCAAAGGCAAGAAGATCGGTATCTTAGGGCTCGCATTCAAGCCCAACACCGACGATATGCGCGATGCGAAATCGGTCGAGATTATCGGCAAGCTGCTGGCGGAAGGCGCGGAAATTCAGGCGTACGATCCGATCGCGATTGAGAACACGAAGCGTATTTTCCCGCACATCTGTTACACCGAAAATGCATACGATACGGCAGAAGGCGCGGATGCGCTGATGATCGTGACCGAGTGGAACGAGTTCAAGCTGCTCAACATGGAGCGGATCAAGAGCGTGATGAAGACGCCGCTGCTCTTCGACGGACGCAATGTCTACGACCCGCTGCAACTGCGCCGCCTGGGTTTCGAGTACCACTGCATCGGACGCACCAAAGCAGTGCTGAACGGAAAATAAGCGGCTGGCTGACAATCGTGAGTGGACGGTGAATGTTCGAGCGAGGTTTGCTCGAGGAGGCAGTTCGTCGGAGTTCAAAGTTTGAGGGTTTGGGTTTTGTTGGAAATCAGGTAAGGGGTTTACGGCAGAGAGCGCGCGAGCGCATTGGGCGGCAGGATGCTTCCCGACAATCTTCTCTGCTGTGCCCGACATGGAGGTTCTCAATAATGTCTCTGCTGGGAAAGATGCTTGGCTTCGGACGCAACGAGCAATATGACAAGGGGATTCGCCTGTTCGACCAGGGGCAGTACGAAGAGGCGATCGCTGCCTTCCTGCTCGCGCAGCAGAACAGCAGCAAACGCCCGGACGAACTGACGGAGCGGCTGTCCTCGTTTTATACGGCGGAGGCATATGCTCATCTGGGACATGGCGCGATGAAACGCGGCAACTGGCAGCGGGCGGAAGAGTGCTATAGAAACGCGCTCGAAATCCACCCGCACTATGCCGACCTGCACTTTTCGCTCGCGCTCGCTCTTCGCGCCAGCCAGCAGCGCGAAGCCGCCCTCGACACTCTGACGCAGGCGCTCGCGATAAATCCTCGTTTTGCCAAGGCGCATTTCCTGCGCGGGCTGGTGCATTATGAGATCGGCGACCATACCAACGCGCTGCAGTCACTCTATGCTGCGCTGGAATTCGAGCCGGGGTTCCGTACCGAGGAGTTCACGCACGGGCTCGTCTACCACCATCAGGGCGATTTTCTTGCCGCGCTGCAGACCTTCGAGCAGGCTTCTCATACGGAAGTCGACGATATTCTCTTCCATTTTCAGCTTGGCGACGATCTGTTCAAGCGCGGGATGTACAGCGAAGCGATCGGCGAGTATCAGAAAGCGCTTTCGCTCAACCCGAACTACGCCGACGTTCGCAATCATTTAGGTATTGCCTATGGAGCGCAGGGCATGACGGAGGAAGCTCTGTCGGAGTTCCGCCATGCGCTGCACATCAATCCACGGTTCGTGGATGCGCTTTTAAACCTTGCGCTCACGCTCCGCGACAGCGGGCGGACGACGGAAGCGCAGGAGGCATTCCAGAATCTGCTGGCGATCGCGCCCGAAAACGCGATCGCACTGCACAATGTCGGTGACGATCAGGCTGCGTCGAGCGCAGCAGATCGTAAAGCCGATCGCTCCGCCGCCTGAGATTCCGTAGCTGGATACGGGTCTGTAGCCTCGGTCTGGAAGTGATGGACACGCTGGGCTGAAGCCTCGGTCTGGAATTGTAAAGTCTGCCTTCGCGGACTGAGAACCAGGGATAATTCTTTCTACAGTGGGGCGAAGCGGTTTTCCGCTTCGCCCCACTCCGCTATCGATACTGTATCCCTATTGCACTATATGCGCATCACGGTTTCAGCGAGTTTTGCAGTGTTTGAGGCGGCAGGGTATACTTAACTTGTGACTTCAACAGAACTTCTCGATGAAAATAAGCCACCTGTAACCGATAATACACTATCTCTCAGGGCTGGTACGTATTCCTTTTCCGTAACTGCTGGCTCGCTGGAACCCGGCGTGGCGGGTCGTTGCGGGCTGCTGACGCTCCCTCATGCTGCGGTCGAGACGCCGGTTTTCATGCCCGTCGGAACACAGGCGACCGTCAAAGCTATGACCCCGAACGACCTTGCTGAAATCGGCTTCGGGCTGATACTCGGCAATACCTACCACCTTCACCTGCGACCCGGCGAAAAGTTGATCGCGAGCGCGGGCGGTCTGCATCGATTCAGCGGCTGGAATGGTGCGATGCTGACCGACAGCGGCGGCTTTCAGGTCTTCAGCCTGAAGGGACTGCGGCGGATCGGCGCGGACGGGGTCCAGTTCCAGTCGCATATCGACGGCTCGCGCCATGAGTTCAACGCCGAAAGTGTGATGCAGATCGAGCGCGACCTCGGCGCGGATATCATCATGGCGTTCGACGACTGCGCCCCCTATCCCTGTACTTACGAGTATGCGCGTGAAGCCATGGAGCGCACCCACCGCTGGGCGGAGCGCTGCAGGATCGCTTACAATGACGCTGGCAGACTCGCCACAGGTGGCTGGCATCAGGCGCTTTTCGGGATCGTGCAGGGCAGCGTACACCGTGACCTGCGCGAAGAGAGTGCGAGGACACTGGCGGCAATGGATTTGCCTGGCTACGCAGTCGGCGGTCTGGCGGTCGGCGAAGACCCGCTCCAGCGCAATGACAGTATCTCGTGGGCGACCGACCTGCTGCCGAAAGAAAAGCCGCGCTATTTGATGGGTGTCGGGACGCCGGAAGATATTCTCAACGCCGTGCAGCGCGGGATAGATATGTTCGACTGTGTGCTGCCGACGCGCAACGCCCGCAACGGGCAGTTGTTCACGTCACAGGGCGCGATCAACATTTTCAACGCGAAGCACACCGAAGATTTTACGCCGATCGATCCGATTTGTGGCTGCGAGGTCTGCCGACGGCATACGCGAGCCTATCTGCGCCATCTTTTTAAAGCGAAAGAGATACTCGGAGCCCGCCTTGCAACGTATCATAATTTATACTTCTATCACAATCTGATGCGTGAGATACGCGCGGCGATACGTGGCGGAACGTTCCGCGCTTACCGCGAACAGTTCCTGGAGCAGTATCGCGCTCAGAATGTCGACAGTATAAACGATCAATTCGAAGGCGGCATCAGACCGCTGGAGCAAACAGACAATGCATGACCCATCCGACGATATGTACTATATTCATGGCTACCTGCAGCCCGGCGAACGTGTGCTGTGGAGTGGCAAACCACTGCTCCCCGCAATCAGACGCCAGTATCGCGGCGCAGCGATGGGTTTCGTGTTCCCGCAGAGCATCTTCTTTCTTCTGTTGACGGTGATGCTGTTCCTCGATCCGGAGCAGGCAGGCGAAACACTGCTGAATCTTGGTTTGCCGCTGCTCGGCATCTTTTCGCTATCTTATATGTCGTCTCGGATTCTTGCCAACCGCGCGGCGAACAAAGCGGCGCAGGAGACTCTGTACCTGATTACCGACCGGCGTGTGCTGGTCGCGCGTGGCACGAAGGAGTACACGCTCACGTCGGTGCAGTACGGCGATATTAACCGTATGGACATCACGGATCGTGGTCAGGAGAGCACATTGCGAATGCAGTTGAAGGGCAGGGGATCGCTCGAACTCGCCGGTCTGGACGACGGTATCCATGTTTTCCGTCTTATCGAAGGACTGCGCGAAGAGGGCAGAGTACGCAGCACGAATGTGTCTGCTGCACCTCAATCGGAGAAATCTGCTGAGAAAACAGAGGCGGCACTAATCAGGAATGAGTCCACAGTTCAGCCCAAGGTTCAGGCAGAAGGTGAGGACGAGAGCCAAACTCTTCTGCTGCAGGAAAACATTGCGCAGTAATCAGACGAATCAAATGCCCCTGTTTCCGGTCAGGAAGCAGGGGCGCTTTTGTATCCGGTAAGGCAAGCGTTGCTTTCGTACAACGGACTGAAGTCCGTCGCTGCGGGCGTTCATACGTTTCCGGTGGTTGAAAACCACCGTCTATGTCACACTTCGTGCCAGTCGTCCTACGGACGGAAGCGACTGTTGCTTGAAGCATCGCGTCCGAAGGACGCTTGGCGAAATCAAAACAGAGTACATTCAAATTGACGTTTAGATAAAATTTGATGACTGGTCGTCTTCCAGAAATGCACCTGTTCGACTTTCTACACGTAGATCGTCGGTTTTCGACGCAATTATTGATGACCCGTGACAGCGGAAGCGGCG
>Ga0123339_10001884_pt1 | contig 14368 bp, 8 predicted proteins | sample lystaG_FD_89956 | JGI IMG/M metagenome (GOLD analysis project Ga0123339, IMG submission 89956) | Glacier valley bacterial and archeal communities from Borup Fiord, Nunavut, Canada, to study Microbial Dark Matter (Phase II) -... | ecosystem: Environmental > Aquatic > Freshwater > Ice > Glacier ... | reverse complement strand
GGTGCGAATTTCTCGCTCGGTCCGGTGACCGTGCCGTGGTCAAAACTGTGGACGCTCGTTGCGGCGCTCGTGATCACCGCGCTCATGCAACTCTTTCTCACCGGCACGAAAACCGGCCGCGCCATTCGCGCGACCTCGATGGATATCGGCGCCGCACAGCTCTCGGGCGTGCGCGTCGCACATCTCTATGCGATCGTTTTTGGGCTTGGCTCGGGGCTTGCCGGCGCCGCCGGTGTGCTCGTCTCGCTCTCGTATAGTCTCCAACCCTCGATGGGCGATCCGTTCTTGATCAAGGCCTTCGTCGTCTGCGTCTTGGGCGGTCTTGGGAGCGTGCAAGGGGCGCTCGTCGGCGGCATCCTCTACGGCATTCTGGAGGCATTCGGCTCGCAGTATGTCGGCACGGGATTGCAAGATGCCGTCGCGCTCGTCGTCCTCTTGATCGTGCTGATCGTCCGCCCGACGGGAATCATGGGTAAGGCAACCGCCTAGTGGCGAAGACGAGCGCGGTTCTGCGCAAAGTCGGCATGGGCGGGATCACCGGAAACCGCTACGCGTTTTATATCTCGTGCGCGATTCTCGCCGTCTTGCTCGTCGTGCCCTCACTGCACAACGGCTACCTCGAGAATCTGTTTCGCGGCGTCTTGATGTTCGCAACGCTCAGCCTCGGATGGAATATCATCGGCGGCTACACCGGCTACGTGAGCTTCGGCAACGTCGTTTTTTTCGGTGTCGGCGCAACGGTGAGTTCCGTTTTGTGGCAGCACTATCAGCAGCAGAACATCGTGCTCGCGATCGTCCTGGCCGCAATCGTTGCAGCGCTGATGGCGCTGATTCTCGGGTTTCCGATCTTGCGCCTCAAAGGGCACTACTTCGGCATCGCGACGCTCGGCATCGCGCTTGCAACCCAGGAGATTATCTCGAATATCGACTGGCTGGGTGGCGGGAGCGGCTTTACGATCCGTCAGGCCGGATTCTTCAGCGAGTACTACTACGCGATGTGGGCGATCTGCGTGATTAGTTTGGTTGCGACGTGGTTCATCGCGCGCTCGAAATTCGGCTACGCGCTCGTTGCCATTCGTGAGAATGAAGAAGCCGCCGCGATCCTCGGGGTCGATGCGACCAAGTACAAAGTCATCGCCTGGATGATCAGCGCGATGATGGCTGCGGCTGCCGGTTCCGTTTTTGCCTTTGCGAACGGCTTCATCGATCCGCCGACATCTTTTGCGGTGGACAACAACGTATTTCCCATCGTAATGGCGATTCTCGGGGGCGTCGGAACCGTCGCCGGTCCGCTCGTTGGCGCGTTCGTTCTCACGGCGATCAACGAAACACTCTGGAGCAAGTTCCCGCAGATCCACACGCTGTTCTTTGGCGCGGTCATCGTCTTGGTCGTGCTGTTCTTGCCGCGCGGCATTCTGTGGCTGCTTGCGGTCCGCGGCGGTTTCCGCGGATTCATCAACTCGCTGAAAGCCTACCGCGTATGAGTTTTTTGCGTATCGAGAATGTCGGCATGCGCTTCGGCGGCCTGCAGGCGCTCGACGACGTTTCCTTCGAGGTCGCGAAGGGCTCGGTGCTCGGTCTCATCGGGCCCAATGGAAGCGGCAAGACGACGATGATGAACGTCATCTCGGGCGTCTACAAACCGTCGGCCGGTCGCGTGCAATTCGCCGGCAAGACCATCGCCGATGTTCGGACGCACGACGTCTGCAAACTCGGCATAGCACGGACGTTTCAAATCGTCAAACCCTTCGCCAGTTTGACCGTGCGCGAGAATGTTGCGGTCGGAGCGATGTACGGCCGCGAGGGCAGCAAACGCTCGACCCAACAATCGTTCGAGCGGTCGCAGGAATTGCTCGAGATCGTCGGACTCGCGCGCGTCGGCGATAAGGCCGCAAGCGATCTGACGATTCCCGATCGCAAGCGTCTCGAAGTCGCCAAGGCCTTAGCGCTCGATCCCGACGTGCTGCTGCTCGATGAAGTGATGGCGGGATTGAACGCAACCGAAGTCGATGAGGCGATCGATCTCATTCGTACGGTAAACGCGCGCGGCGTCACGCTGATCATCGTCGAACACTTGATGAAAGCGATCATGTCGGTGAGTACCTCGGTCGTCGTTTTAGCCGAAGGCAAGAAGATCGCCGAGGGACTTCCGCATGAAGTCGTCGCGTCGCCCGAGGTGATCAAGGCCTATTTGGGTACGCGCTTTGCCGAGCGCCAGATGCAACTGGATGAAATCAAACGCGAAGTTCAACTTGCGCGCGAAGTCGAGCCGGGAGCGCACGCGTGATCGCGACGGGCGCCGCACTCGCAATCGAGGGACTCAGTGCGGGCTACGCGGATACGCAAGTCCTGTGGGATGTGTCGCTCCGTATCGAGCCCGGAGAGACCATCGCGCTGATCGGGTCGAACGGTGCCGGTAAATCGTCGCTGCTCGCGGCGATCAGCGGTCTCATCCGCGTTTCGAGCGGAACCGTTCGCTTCGGCGAAACCGATCTGACGAACCACGCGCCCGACCGCATCGTCAGCGCAGGTGTCGTGCAAGTTCCGCAAGGACGGAGACTTTTTAATTCGCTCAGCGTCGAAGAGAACTTACTCATGGGCGCTTTCCTTCGCAACGATAAAGAGGTCAAGAGCGACGTCGAGCGGATCTTGAATTTACTTCCACGCATTCGCGAACGCTATGATTTCTTGGCCGGTCGCCTATCGGGCGGCGAGCAGCAACAGGTCGCAATCGCACGGGCCCTCATGGCGCGTCCGAAGATGCTGTTGATCGACGAGATGTCGCTTGGCCTCGCACCGGTACTCGTCGACCAATTGCTCGAAATTCTCAAAACGATCCGGGAATCCGGCGTCGCGATCATGATGGTCGAACAAGACGTGCAGACGGCGCTCGAATTCTCCACGCGAGCCTATGTCCTGGAGAGCGGGCGCGTCACGATCTCGGGACCGTCGGCCGAGCTGCTCGACGATCCGCAAGTGAAAAGGGCGTACCTCGGCGTGTAGTCCCGAGCTGGGACGATGCCGAGACGGGCGAGGTCTAAGCGACGATGAGCAAGATTATTTTGATCACCGGCGGTTCCGGTGGCATCGGGTCCGAAGTCGCACGACGCGTAATCGCAAACGGCGATCGCGCGGTCCTCGTTGCGCGGGACAAAGAACGTCTCGAAGGTGTCGCCGAGGCGATCGGCGCAATCGCCTATCCCGGCGACGTGCTCGACCTACCGATCATGACGGAGGTCGTGCAACGGATCGAGGCCGAGGTTGGCGAGATCGATGGCGTGGTCCACGCCGTCGGCAGTATCGTCATCCGTCCGCTGCACGCGCTCACGATCGAGGATTGGCGCGCGACGCTGGAAATCAACGCGACCAGCGCCTTCGTGGTTCTCAAATCGACGGTGACGACGATGATGCGGCGGCGGCGCGGAAGTTTCGTTTTTTTCTCGAGCGTTGCAACGTCGATGGGACTTGCGAATCACGAAGCGATCGCATCGGCAAAATCCGCCGTTGAAGGGCTCGTAAAAACCGCCGCTATCTCGTACGCGCGCTACGGACTGCGTTTCAACGCCGTGGCGCCGGCACTCACGCGAACCGACCTTTCGAAGAATATTTGGTCGAACGAGACGGTGCTCAACGCATCGGTTGCGATGCATCCGCTCGGTCGTATCGGCGAGGTCGGTGATATCGGCGCAGCCGTGATGTATTTCTTGTCGGCGGATTCGGCTTGGACGACCGGTCAGATTCTCGGCGTCGACGGGGGACTGGGCACGGGAATGCCACCGCCGAAACTGGGCGGCTAAACCGGCATGGCGACGCGGGTGAGGTCGAAGCGTTGCTCCGCGTCATCCACGATGTATTTGCCGATTGCAAGCGACGAGGTCGCCGCGGGCGAAGGCGCGTTTCGAACGTGCACGATGCCGTCCGCACCTTCGAACACGAAATCATCGACCAGACTTCCATCGGCCGACATCGCTTGCGCGCGCACGCCGGCCGGACCCGGCAGGCAGTCTTCCGGCTGCAACTCGGGGATGTAACGTTGCAGCGCTTTGACATACGCGCTACGCACGAGATCGCGATACATTTCGCCCGCGCCGATCTTCCAATACTTGCTCGCAAGTTTGAGAAAACCGGGATACGTAATCGCATCCCAAAACTCGGCTGGATTGATCGTGAAGAACGAGTAACCCTCGCGTGCGAAGGCGAGCACGGCATTTGGCCCAAGCCAAATCGAGCCGTCCATGCGCGGTGTGAAGTGTACGCCGAGGAACGGGAACTCGGGATCGGGCACGGGATAGATATTGCCGTTGACGAGATGCGATTTTTCCGGCTTGAGGATCAAATAGTCGCCGCGGAACGGAACGATTTTCGGATCGGCGGTGCCGCCCGTCATCTTGCCGAGTTTATCGGAGTAGAGGCCGCCACAGGTGATGACGGCGCGCGCTTCGATATCGCCGGCGGGCGAACGCAGAACGGTGACGCCGTTGCGTCGATCGATGTTCGTAACCTCGCGACCCAAGAACAGATCGCCGCCCATCGCCTTGACGTCATCGCCGTATGTTTTGGAGACGAGACCCCAATCGACGATGCCGGTGACCGGCGAGAAGATCGCCTTGATTCCGCGACATGCGGGTTCGCGTTCGCGAATACCGGCGGCATCGAGCATCTCCAGACCTTCGATACCGTTCTGGTGACCGCGATCCCACAAGTCATTTAGGCGGCCGAGTTCGCTCTCGTCGGTTGCAACGATCATTTTCCCGACTTGCTTGTATGGGATGCCCTTCTCGTTGCAGAAATCCCAAGCAAGCTTGCGACCTTCGACGCACAGCTTCGCCTTGAGTGACCCGGGCTTATAGTAGATGCCCGAGTGAATGACGCCGGAATTCCGACCGGTCTGGTGTTTGTTCCAGTCGGATTCTTTTTCGACGTTCGCAAGTTTGAGATGCGGAAAGCGTTTCATCAGTTCGCGTGAGGTCGCGAGGCCGACGATGCCTCCGCCGACGACCGCAATATCGTAGATCATCGTGATCTATTATAGACGAAATTGCGGCCGCCCGCTTCGGACGTGCTCGGCGCGGTTACCTAGGCGACGGCGCTGAAGGCGTTGCGACCGACCGGCGTTGCGAATACGACCGTACGGATCGTTTCGTGGAACCGGCTGACGGTATAGCTTTCATCGGTCGAGTAGGAGGAGATGACATCCCGACTGGTCACGGAAACGCCATTCGACGAACGGCTCGCGCCGATCGCAACGGCTTTGGTTTCTTGCGCCGAGAAGGTGTGGGTGATCCCTTCGCGATCGATCGAGCGCACGTCGCCGCTTGCCGTTTTTGCATCGGATGAGGTGCTGAGGATTGTGGCATTCGTGGCGGAGAAACGCGTGGTCTCACCGACGACTGTGCGTCGACTGTTGGTATCGACGCCGTTCGCACCATCGGTGTGAGCGACCGTCGTTGAAACGAAGTCGGTGATGCTCGCCCGCGCTTCAGCGACCGTATCGAGCGTCGTTCCCGGTGCGACCTTCGATACGGTATCGGTCCGCACGCCCGCAGCGATCGTAGCGCTCGCGCTATCGGTCGCACTGCTGGTGAGGGTCGTGTTGCCATCGTGATCGGCTTTACGTGCATCGGCTTTGTCGACATCGACTGAGCGACTGAATCGATCGGTCGAGATCGTTTGGCGATCGTCGATGTGCGCGACATCTTCGGTGATATCGATGTACTGAACGGTGGTCTTGCCGTTCGAGCTCGTCGAGGAAAGAATGCCTTCGAACGATCGTTCCGATTGGCTGACGCTGACGGTGTCCGATGCGGAAACCGTCGTGCCGCTCACGGTGTAGTCGCCGTTCTTTTTGCGATCGACATCGCTCGTCGTGACGCTTTCGGATACGGACGATGCGGCGTACTGCGTAACGTTCGCGCCGGCGCCGATTTCACTGAGAACCACGGTCTTACCGTTTGCCGATACCGTTCCGTCTTTGGAGACGACGAACGCATCGGTTGCAACACCGGCCGTTTGTGCTGCTGCGACCGTAACGGTCGTGTGATCGTCGCCACTTCCGGTCGTCTTGCTCACGCTCTGGCTATCGCGGACGAAGGCGTTGGTCGTGAGATCGGTACGATCGGAGGTGATGTCGATGCGTGTCGGGCTGCCGCCGTTGACGCTCTTCACGATCTCGACATGCTTGGTCGTATCGCTGACGCCGACGTCGCTGCCGAGCGTCGTGCTCGTTGCAACGACCGTACCGTTCGGTCCGGCGGCACGTGTGCCCGTGGAGCTTTGCTTTGAGAGATGTTCGCTCGATTGGTGAACTTGGATCTGCGCATCGGAGGCAACATCGGTGACTTTGCCGTTGCCGTTCGCGTAGATGACGTGTCCGTTCGCGTCCGTATAACTGTCGCGCTGGTTCTTGGTATCGGTAACGTCGCCAATTTTCGTTGCGCTCGACGTCGAGATCGCGGTGGTGTCTTCGTGTGAGAGGCGCAGGGTGGAAAATCCATTGCGCGTTCCCTTGGATTCCGTCGAGCTATCGCGGTCGATCGTACTCTCGGTGACGTCGCCGTTTTTCGTGGAGGTCGACGTCGAAATCGCCTTGCTCTCCTCGTGCGAGATACGGAGCGACGAATAGACGTTGCCCGTTCCCACCGAGAATGCGCCCAGGTGATTGAGTGCCATCCTTGTGTCAATCCTAGCGGTCCTAACGCGGACCAGGGGCGTGGGCGACACGCCTGCTTCCTCGCCTACGTCATCTATCGGCAGCTGTGGCGGAAATCACTAGCCAAATGTACGGCAAATCACGTGACATTTTCAGCGGCGTGCGAAAAGGTTTTTCGGTCGAGCATCCCTGAGTGACGGGTATGCTCACTATGACGAAGCCGTTCATCAATGAAAAGATTCGCACGTTTGCCGACGCCGCCGACCGTTCGTCGATGGAGGCTGCGCTCACGCGCGCTCGCACGCGCTTGGGCGTCACCTATCCGCTCGTGATCGACGGTGAGAAGATCGCGACGAAAACGACGACGCCGTCGATCAACCCCTCGCATCCAAGCGAAGTCGTGGGCCATGTCGGCGAGGCATCGCTCGAGCAGGCAAGCGAGGCGCTACGCGTCGCGACCGTTCGATTCGCGACCTGGAAGAACGTGCCATGGGTCGAGCGCGCCGATTTTCTCTTGCGAGCAGCAGACGCCGTGCGGGCGCGCCGCGATGACTACAACGCGATCATGGTGCTCGAGGTCGGGAAGAGTTGGATCGAGGCGGATGCCGACACCGCTGAGGCGATCGATTTTCTCGAATATTACGCCCGCGAAGCGCACCGGCTCGCATCCCCCGCACCGCTGGTCCCCTCCCCGATGCCCGAGACAAACGAACTTCGCTACGTGCCGCTGGGCGTCGGGGTGGTCATCCCGCCGTGGAACTTCGCGTTCGCGATCATGGCCGGCATGACGGCAGCCGCGATCGTCACGGGCAATACGGTCGTGCTCAAGCCCTCACCGGACGCCGCGGTCGTGGCCGCGCAATTCGTCGATCTGATCCACGAGCTCGGGCTGCCGCCCGGGGTGGTCAATTATGTCCCGGGCGACGGTCCGACGGTCGGTGAGGCGCTGGTGACCGACCCCCGCACCCGCTTCGTCTCGTTCACCGGCTCGAAAGCCGTCGGGCTTCGGATCAACGAATTGGCGGCGAAGACGCCGCCCGGGCAGCGCTGGATCAAGCGCGTCGTCGCCGAGCTCGGCGGTAAAGATGCCATCATCGTCGCGGATGATGCGGATATAGAAGAAGCCGCAGCGGGCGTGCTGGCCTCGGCCTTCGGCTTTGCCGGGCAAAAGTGTTCGGCGTGTTCTCGGGCGATCGTCGACGCCAAGGTCTACGACCGGTTCGTCGAGGTCATCGCGGCAAAAGCGAGGGCGCTGATAACCGGCGATCCCGTTGATGCAGCCACCTACATGGGGCCGGTGATCAATCAGAAAGCCGTCGATCGCATTGCCTCGTATATAGAGGGCGCGCGGAGCGAGAGTCGCCTCGTCGTCGGCGGAAAGCGGCTGGAGCACGAAGGCTACTTTTTCGAACCGACGATTTTCGCCGACGTCGACCCGCAAAGCCGACTCGCCCAAGAGGAAGTTTTCGGCCCGGTCTTGGCCATCATCAAGGCCGCCGACTATGACGACGCGCTGCGGATCGCAAACGACACCGAGTATGGCCTCACGGGTGCCGTGTACGCCAAGGACCCCGCCAAGTTGGAGCGGGCCGCCGAGGAGTTCTTCGTCGGCAACCTCTACTTGAATCGAAAGTGCACGGGCGCCCTCGTCGGCGTGCATCCATTCGGCGGATTTAATCTCTCGGGCACAGATTCGAAGGCCGGTGGTTACGATTACTTACTCTCTTTTGTTCAGGCAAAGGCAATCGCTCGTAAAACGTAGCGGAAACCGCTCCGCCTCCGCCGAGGTTACACTGCTCGGAGAGATGATATGAGCAAACGTAACCGCAAGCAATCCGAGCCACCGGCGGTGGCAATTACCGTCCCGCGGCTGGGGCCGCCGGTCAACCTGCGGCCCGCCGGCGCACACACCGATCGGCGCCGTACCAAGCGATCCGTGGATAAGGCCGCCTTGAACAAGGCGGCTTTTGACGTTTCTTGGGTGGCATGGGACTTGTCCCCACCCCCCTGTGTATAAAAGGCGCGCTTTGGGGTCTTCCGGGGCCGTAGAGGCTGGGCAGCGCAGACCCGGCGATTTTTGGGTAAATGCAAAAACCTAAGCCGAAAGGCTTGACTTCGCTTGCAGTGAGTGATAAATTAGCTCTCGTTGACTCTGACGTTTCGCTCCTACGGTGCGGTCAGTGATCCGGTCCGTAATGGGCTTGGCGGCAGCGTCCGTTCCTTGAAAACTAAACAGTGCAGTAGCGCATAAGTCTGTGGGTCTCCGGCCCGAACGCAGATATGAAGCGCCGTAAAAGGCGTTTTTTGTTTGTCTTCGTGGTTTGAGAAATCGTTCGGTACGTCTCGTGATACCAGCTCCACTGGTCATCGAGAAACGGTCGAACAAACAAGTTTATGACGACGTCGGATCCTGGGGATTCGGCGCGATTGGGTTCGCACCCGATCGTTAAATCGTCAGCGAAAGTTGAGAGCTTATTAAAAGCTCCATAGATTATTTTATGGAGAGTTTGATCCTGGCTCAGGATTAACGCTGGCGGCGTGCCTAACACATGCAAGTCGAACGAGGTAGCAATACCTAGTGGCAGACGGGTGAGTAACACGTGGTCAACCTACCTTCGAGTGGGGGATAACTAGCCGAAAGGTTAGCTAATACCGCATAAAACGTGCCGGGGCATCCCGGAACGTTAAAACGAGCAATCGGCTTGAAGACGGGACCGCGTCCCATTAGTTAGTTGGTGGGGTAACGGCCTACCAAGACTCCGATGGGTAGCTGGTTTGAGAGAGCGACCAGCCACACTGGGACTGAGAAACGGCCCAGACTCCTACGGGAGGCAGCAGTGAGGAATTTTCCGCAATGGGCGAAAGCCTGACGGAGCGACGCCGCGTGTGGGAAGAAGGCCTTCGGGTCGTAAACCACTGTCGAAGGGGAAGATATTGACGGTACCCTTGGAGGAAGCCCCGGCTAACTACGTGCCAGCAGCCGCGGTAAGACGTAGGGGGCAAGCGTTATTCGGAATTATTGGGCGTAAAGCGCTCGTAGGCGGGGTGGAAAGTCCGTGAAGAAAGACCTGGGCTCAACCCAGGGAACGGCACGGATACTTCCACTCTTGAGGCATTCAGAGGATGATGGAATTCCCGGTGTAGCGGTGAAATGCGTAGATATCGGGAGGAACACCAGTGGCGAAGGCGATCATCTGGGGATGTTCTGACGCTGAGGAGCGAAAGCTAGGGGAGCAAACGGGATTAGATACCCCGGTAGTCCTAGCCGTAAACGATGGATACTAGGTGTATGTGGTATCGACTCCATATGTGCCGTAGTTAACACAATAAGTATCCCGCCTGGGGAGTACGGCCGCAAGGTTAAAACTCAAAGGAATTGACGGGGGCCCGCACAAGCGGTGGAGCATGTGGTTTAATTCGACGCAACGCGAAGAACCTTACCGGGGCTTGACATCGGACGCTCATCTAGGAAACTAGGTTTTCTCGCAAGAGAACGTCCAGACAGGTGCTGCATGGCTGTCGTCAGCTCGTGCCGTGAGGTGTTGGGTTAAGTCCCGCAACGAGCGCAACCCTCGTCTTGTGTTGGTCCAAAAGATCTCTCACAAGAGACCGCCGATGAGAAGTCGGAGGAAGGTGGGGATGACGTCAAGTCAGCATGGCCCTTACGTCCCGGGCTACACACGTGCTACAATGGGTAGGACAACGAGCTGCAAACTCGCGAGGGCAAGCAAATCTCTTAAACCTATCCCCAGTTCGGATTGAAGGCTGCAACTCGCCTTCATGAAGTCGGAATCGCTAGTAAACGCGGATCAGCTACGCCGCGTTGAATACGTTCCCGGGCCTTGTACACACCGCCCGTCACGTCACCTGAGTTTAGTGTACCCGAAGCCGCCCGTGCAACCGCAAGGAGCAAGGCGTCTAAGGTGTGCTAGGTAAGGGGGACGAAGTCGTAACAAGGTAGCCGTATCGGAAGGTGCGGCTGGATCACCTCCTTTCTAAGGAGTACGTGTCGTTGGATCGCATCTGATGTGATTGCAACGGCGTACATTCTAGGTCGACCACAGACGAAGCTAATCGTTCAGGGATTCCACGGCCCAATAGGCTTGTGGGGTTGAGAATTTTAGCCGGACACGTTTCGCGTGTCCGTTGCGCGGCTCCCATAATAGGGGGTCTTTCAATGACGCTTCAGGTAACACTGAAGCCGATGGAACTGCACTGTTTAGCTTTGAGGGAACGGCCTCGTGGCTTCGATTCGTTTCTGCCGGCATTACGCCCAAGATGACGATCGATGAACCCACGAATGTCTTATCCTCTGATCTTTGAAAACTGCATAAAGAAGAACTTTCATGTGCCAAACATGAAAAGCGGCCCACGTGAAGAGCGTGGGTGCAATTTCGATCCAAATAATGATCTTTAAAAAGAAAACAAGAGCATACGGTGGATACCTTGGCAACACAGGCGAAGAAGGACGTAGCAAGCTGCGATAAGCTTGGGGGAGCGGCTAACGCGCGATGATCCCGAGATTTCCGAATGGGGCAACCCACGTACCGTCATGGGTACGTACTCCATCATGAATACAATAGTGGTGGTAGAGCAGACCCGGTGAACTGAAACATCTAAGTAGCCGGAGGAATAGACATCAACCGAGATTCCCGTAGTAGTGGCGAGCGAACCGGGAACAGCCTAAACCTTGTACGTGTAAGCATTGAGGCGTTGCGTGCGGGGGGTTATACGACAATCAGCCCAGAGCTCAATTTCTGGGGTCGAGTTACAAATCTGATCGATAGTCGAAGCCGGCTGGAAAGCCGCACCAGAGCGGGTGATAGTCCCGTAGGCAAAATCGTTCAGACTCGATCGATTGCTCGTGAGTAGGGCGGGGCACGAGAAACCCTGTCTGAAGTCGGGAGGACCATCTTCCAAGGCTAAATATTCTGTGTTGACCGATAGCGAACTAGTACCGTGAGGGAAAGGTGAAAAGAACCCCTGAAGGGGAGTGAAATAGAATATGAAACCGTGTGCTTACAAACCGTTAAAGGCCCATGCGCAAGCAAGGCTAATGGCGTGCCTATTGAAGAATGAACCTGCGAGTTACGTGGTACAGGCGTGGTTAAGGTGTTGAGCCGGAGCCGCAGCGAAAGCGAGTCTGAATAGGGCGTTTTGTCTGTATCAGTAGACCCGAAACCAAGCGATCTATCCATGGGCAGGTTGAAGCATGATTAAACTCATGTGGAGGACCGAACCTGTTGTTGTTGAAAAAACATTGGATGACCTGTGGATAGGGGTGAAAAGCCAATCGAGCTTGGAGATAGCTGGTTCTCCCCGAAATAGTTTGAGGACTAGCGTTACGATTTAACCCACGGGGGTAGAGCACTGACAGGGCTAGGGGCCTTACCGGGTTACCGAACCCCATCAAACTCCGAATACCGTGGCGTACATCGTAGCAGTCAGACAGTGGGGGATAAGCTCCATTGTCAAAAGGGAAACAGCCCAGATCAACAGCTAAGGTCCCTAATTGATGCTCAGTGGTAAAGGAAGTCATTTCGCATAGACAACTAGGAGGTTGGCTTAGAAGCAGCCATCCTTGAAAGAGTGCGTAATAGCTCACTAGTCGAGTGAAGTGGCGCCGAAAATGTAACGGGGCTCAAGCATCAAACCGAAGCTTTGGGATTGCGCAAGCAATCGGTAGGGGAGCGTTGTAGCGTAGGCTGAAGCTTGACCGTGAGGACAGGTGGACGAACTACAAGTGCGAATGCAGGTATAAGTAGCGATAAAAGAGAGTGAGAACCTCTCTCGCCGGAAGTCTAAGGTTTCCTGAGCTACGTCAATCGTCTCAGGGTGAGTCGGGTCCTAAGCCGAGGCAGAGATGCGTAGGCGATGGCCATGCCGTTCATATTCGGCAACCACCGACGTGAGTTTATACTTTTTCGAACACTGTTAACCGTTTGGCCACGATCGAAAGATGGTGGTTTTTCAGTTGTCGGCGTTCGCGAAAGTATATGAAGTGAAGGGATGACGCAGGAAGATATGTCAGCACACTGATGGATATGTGTGTCTAAGCTGGTAGGGGGTAACATAGGCAAATCCGTGTTGCTAACTCCGAGAAGCGAATGCCAGGGCCCTCGGGCCTGAAGTGACGGACTCTACGCTGCCAAGAAAAGTCTCTAGCTATTACATAGGTGCCCGTACCGTACACCGACACAGGTAGACTGGCAGAGCATGCTAAGGCGACGGGAGAATCCCTGTTAAGGAACTCGGCAAATTAACCCCGTAACTTTGTGAGAAGGGGTGCCCCTTTCTGTGTAGTCTTTACGACGATAGCGGAGGGGGGTCGCAGCAAATAGGCCCAAGCGACTGTTTAACAAAAACACAGGTCTCTGCGAACGCGAAAGCGGACGTATAGGGGCTGACTCCTGCCCGGTGCTGGAAGGTTAAAGGGAGAGGTTAGCGCAAGCGAAGCTTTGATCTGAAGCCCCAGTAAACGGCGGCGGTAACTATAACCGTCCTAAGGTAGCGAAATTCCTTGTCGGGTAAGTTCCGACCTGCACGAATGGAGTAACGACTTGGGCACTGTCTCGATGGGGATCCCGGCGAAATTGCAGTACCAGTGAAGATGCTGGTTACCCGCGGCAGGACGGAAAGACCCCATGAAGCTTTACTGTATCCTGATGTTGGGTCTTGAGATTTTCCGTACAGGATAGGTGGGAGACGTTGATCCGTGGGCGCTAGCTTACGGGGAGCCATCCTTGGGATACCACCCTGAAAATCTTGGGATTCTAACCTACAGCCGTAATCCGGCTGGGGGACATCGTCAGGTGGGCAGTTTGACTGGGGCGGTCGCCTCCTAAAGAGTAACGGAGGCGCTCAAAGGTTCCCTCAGATCGGTCAGAAACCGATCGTTAGAGTGCAAAGGCAAAAGGGAGCTTGACTGCGAGGCGGACAGGCCGAGCAGGTGCGAAAGCAGGACTTAGTGATCCGGCGGTACCGAATGGAAGGGCCGTCGCTTATCGGATAAAAGCTACTCTGGGGATAACAGGCTTATCTCCCCCAAGAGTCCACATCGACGGGGAGGTTTGGCACCTCGATGTCGGATCGTCGCATCCTGGGGCTGTAGTAGGTCCCAAGGGTTGGGCTGTTCGCCCATTAAAGCGGTACGCGATCTGGGTTCAGAACGTCGTGAGACAGTTCGGTCCCTATCCGCCGTGGGCGTAGGAGATTTGAGGAGCGTCGACCCTAGTACGAGAGGACCGGGTTGAACGAACCGCTGGTGAATCGGTTGTCCCGCCAGGGGCATGGCCGGGTATCTACGTTCGGATCAGATAAACGCTGAAAGCATATAAGCGTGAAACTGACTTCAAGATGAGATCTCAATCCCGCAAGGGTGAAGGGTCGTGGGAGACTACCACGTTGATAGGCCGGGGGTGGAAGACGAGCAATCGTTGGAGCTGACCGGTACTAATAGCCCGGAATCTTTTTAAAGAACGCAATAATCTCCGTTTGGACATGAAAGTTCTTCTTTGTGCAGCTTTCCGCTGCGATCGACTCGAGCCAAGGCTCGTCATCGCATCGGGATCAAGTTTCTGGCGCCCATAGCGGTGGGGTCCCACCCGTTCCCATCCCGAACACGGCAGTTAAGCCCACCAGCGCCGATGGTAGTCGGACCGCAGGGTCCCTCGAGAGTAGGTCGGTGCCAGATAATCAAACAAGCCCGCCAGGCGAAAG
>Ga0123339_10001883_pt1 | contig 14375 bp, 17 predicted proteins | sample lystaG_FD_89956 | JGI IMG/M metagenome (GOLD analysis project Ga0123339, IMG submission 89956) | Glacier valley bacterial and archeal communities from Borup Fiord, Nunavut, Canada, to study Microbial Dark Matter (Phase II) -... | ecosystem: Environmental > Aquatic > Freshwater > Ice > Glacier ... | reverse complement strand
GTAACAGATCCGGTAATGGGCTATATCTCTGATAATACCCGATCTTCCAGATTCGGACGTCGACACCTCTATCTTTTAATTGGAATGGTTGGTGTTCCGCTCAGTATTCTGACCTTGTTTTTTATCCCAATCAACAGTAACATGACACTGAAAGTGATTTTGCTGCTTATATTCATCCTTATGTACAAAACATTTATAACGATTCTGGTTACCCCTTTCACAGCTTTGGGTGCCGAGCTTTCGAACGATTACCATGAGCGAACACGCATCCAAAGCATTCGATCCGTCTTCTTCATACTCGGCGTCGGACTTAGCACAGTAGCCGGAATGTATATTTTCTTTAAACCGACTGTCGCTTATCCGATCGGACAGTTAAATCCGGATGCTTACAAAAATATGGCCGTTGTGACTTGCGTGCTGGTCGTTATATCGATTGCTGTCTGCTATTTACAGACCAGAAAATATATTCCGAAACTCAATGAGCATTTGTCGACGACACATCAAGACAGTCGCATCAAACATATGTTTTTATCTTTTATGGGTACGCTCAATAATAAAGCATTCAAGTATGTAGCGATCACATATATGTTCAGTAATATCGCCAGTGCTTTCATCAATAACATCGGAATTCACGTATTCACCTATACTTTCGGATTTACCAATACATTAATCTCAGCGATCATTGGAATACAATTCATCTTCAGTATCTTGTCTCAGCCTCTTTGGATCCTGCTTGTTCGAGTATTGGATAAGAAAAAAAGTGTCTTACTGGCAATACTGCTGACCGTTACAGGAGGTTTCTATTTCCTAGCATTGGTAATATACAATAATCAAATCGGTTCACAGTTGATTTTCTTCATCCCCTATGCGGTACTGGCAGGAATCGGAATCGGCGCATTATTCACTATTCCTGCATCAATGGTAGCTGATACGATCGATGTTGAGGAGTTAGAAACAGGTGAACGGACTGAAGGTGTCTATTTTGGAAGTATGACGTTCATCTATAAATTATCTCAGGCAATCACAGTGTTTCTGATCGGATTTATGTTGGATCTGATCTCATTTAATTCGAATATTACCGTTCAAACCGAAAGTACTCAGATTTATCTGGGTTTGATTCTCAGTTTTGGTGTAATCATCAGTTTTTCTTTGGCTGCAATGAGTATTTCTAAATATCCTCTCACTCGGCAAATGATTGCTGAAATTCAAAGTAAACTGAAAAATAAGCATCTAAGTAATGACAAATGACTCATGTTTATGTATAATAGAATTTGCCGTTGGAGGATTGGCCGAGCGGTTTAAGGCACCATCTTGGAAAGGTGGCGAAGTGCAAGCTTCCGTGAGTTCGAATCTCATGTCCTCCGCCAATAGTACGTAAACCCGCTGATTCAGCGGGTTTTTTCATCTTTTTATCACTAGCGACCATACAATGACCACACAAATATATTTAGCCCTTTTTCAAACTAGAATTATTCAGATCATAAATCGGGGCTAACGAAGGATAGAAAATGAACCCTTTTCCCTTTTGTATGCGAATAAGATACACTAAACTGGACAGATAAAACAGGAAATTGTAAACGTAGAAGAAACGAAACAGTGCTGTGAATGTCCAATCGAAGTGAATGAAGAAGTTACAATGCGGAATTCAATTTCAAATGTCAATTTGTTTTTCTTGTCAATAGAAAATATCACTCATTTTGATTAATACCTTAATTGCAAAAGTAAATTCCGCATGGATATGGAAGTTACTTCTGCAATTAAGGAGATCGCCTTGGATAAATATACCCTAGAGTATCTGAAACCCCTCCAGGAGCTGCCTGGTGAGTTCTTGTTCGGGGATAATGAACCCTTGGGCATCAGTTCGATCCAGCGCGTTTTCGTGATTGCGATAAAGCAATGCAACCTTAGTTTGAAGGCAAAAAAGGAAGAAGAGATCCCTGTCATCCGGATCCATGATCTGCGACACAGCCATGCTTCTTACCTGATCGGACTCGGCGCAAACGTCGTGGCTATATCAAAACGGCTTGGCCATTCGGATGTCAATATGACGCTGAAAGTCTATACTCACCTGCTGAAGGAATCCGAGGTAAAGGTCCTGAGTATACTGGACGCAATCTAGTTTGTATAGTCAATGTATAGTCAGAGCACGAAGAAAGCATCAAAAAGCCCTAGAAATAGGGCTTTTGTACCGCTGGAGCGGATGATGGGATCCAAAACGAACCCTTTTTACCCCTCTTTTTCCCTTCAAAACCCCCGAAATCCTTCCGTTTCCTTCTATCTAATTCAGATGAGGAGTACTTTGTATAGTCAAATGTATAGTCAGAGAAATCCAGCTCACCTAGTATAGATAGTTTGTGGCTCTTTCTTACCAATCAGTCTAATCTCCTTCAGGTCTATATAGTTATTTTCAATTTCGATAATTAGAGGCCATTTTTTCTGAAATATAACAACAAATATCTTTCCTAAACCTTCCACCTTAACCCCACTCTTCAAAAATTCTTTATATTAATCCTTCTAAGAATAGTTATATGTTGTTTCGACTGTGCCATCCTTACGATGAACAAAAACACTTGCATTGGTGTCTGAAGCCCATTCCTTGGATTTATCAACTGCTTCTGTCTTAGTGTCCGCACTAAATCGAATCTTATCCACACCCTCCTCCTTAACGACCCATCCGTCTCCCTCCGGAACAACATGAAGATTAATACTCGATTCCTGCCCTTTTTCTCGCGGTGGATGATCTTCGTTCCATTCCTTCGCTTTGGCGGTGGCAATGGCTATAGCCTTGCCTTCTTCATTGCCCTCCTCCAATAGAGCATTAGCAATTTCGACTGCTTTTTCTCTCACACGAGGCTCTAAGTTTTTCATGGAAACCGGGTAATTACGTTTATTCCAAGGCATACAATCCTCTCCTTTCAATGACATGTTATCATTATTGATACCCTTAAAATAATAGGTTTAAACGGCACCTCCAAACTCAAAAATGTTTGATATCCCATTCGTTATAGCTTTTATGACCCGGATTACTATCATATATGATTCTGTGATAGGCATATTCTGTCGGTGACTCGTCAATCACCTGTTTGTAAAAATTATCATCCATGCGGTATTGCCCTTGTATGATATCGTTATTCACGATATCACTCTCCTTTCGTAAAGTATTCTTATTTCTTCTATACTGTGGATAGGCACTGTGGACTTTTGATATTGCCTATGGCTTAGACCATTGCTAGGAGACTATTGCCACGCTGTCGATTCAAATTTTCATCGGTTGGATAAGTCGCAGAACTTTTATGTCCCGCAAGTATAAGTTGTCGATCTGCCGTGGCGCGTGAACACAGTGACCCTTGAAAGGTGGTGTGTTTATGTTGTACGTCGGAATCGATATCGCCAAAGAGTTTCATGTCGCCGTGGTGCTTTCCCAAACCGGGGAAGTGCTGTCTGGTCCATTCCGTTTTGAGAATACGCGTGAAGGTTTTGAATTGCTTTTATCGAAGTTGCCTACACGGGATCCCGAAGCGTTGCTTTTCGGTTATGAGTCGACCGCTCATTACGGGAAGAACCTCGGGGTTTTTTTATTGGCGCATGGGTTTCATGTCGGAATTTTGAATCCGCTTCAAACCTCTTCTTTGCGAAAGACGAATCTCCGTAATGCGAAGACGGATTCCATCGACGCCCTCATCATTGCGCAAGCGCTCAGTCTTAGTCTTCATTCCATGTTATCCAATGAACCACTCTACGATGCGTTGTGGGGCTTGTGCGTCACACGGAATAACCTCATGACCGCCCGCGCCCGCGCCAAGATCCAGCTCGCAACCTATGTGGATCAAGTTTTCCCTGAATTGGCCGCGTTTTTCAAGGGGAATCTTCATCTTGCGACGTCCTATGCGCTGCTGAAGGTGGATACGACGCCTGCCCTCATAAGTAAAGTTCGAATCGATACGCTAACCAAACGATTGTCTCGTGCCTCTCGCGGGAGATATGCTCTCCCGCAAGCGCAAACCTTGAAGACCCTTGCACGGTCCTCGGTCGGGGTGGACAACCCTGCGCTCACATTGCAGATCCGTCTGGCTATTGAACAAGTCGAACTTTACTCGAAGCAGATCGAGGCGACGGAGAAGCAGATCGATGATCTCCTTCTGCCGATGGAATCGCCCATCTTGACGATTCCGGGAATGGGCCACATCCAAGCGGCCATCATCCTCTCCTCACTTCGAAATATACAAAGTTTCGACCATCCGTGTAAAGTCTTAGCCTTTGCGGGCTTGGATCCTGTCGTGCGTCAATCCGGAAACTTCAAGGCCAGGACGACGCGCATGTCCAAGCGCGGGAACTCTTTATTGCGTTATGCATTGATTCTTGCCTCGCACAATATCGTGCGAAACAACGATGTTTTTCATACCTATTACCTCAAGAAAATCAAGGAAGGCAAATCCCACTATAACGCACTCAGTCATGTCGCGTTCAAGTTGATCCGTGTCATTTATAAAATGTTGAACCATCCTGAATTGACATTCTCGCTCGAATAATCGCGACTCCAAATTTTTAGTTGCCCTGACTCAGGGATTTTCGTTATGCATTCATTCACTCGTTGCGGTTTTGCTTGTTTCCGCTTGACAATTCATAGTTGGTCTCCTATTTACATTTTCTCGGATCAATAGGTTTCTCGGCATCTTTTGGTATTAACCATAAATTAGCTATTTTTTTCGCACCCTTTTTTTCGACCGTTAACACAAAGGATCTGTGCATATCGGCGGGTGACGTCCCATTTATCTGCCACTTCTTGTGCAGTTATATAATCCATAGTTTTAAACCTCGCTATCTTTCTTTTATTATATTCTATATATCGAACATATTCAACATATCGAACATATTCAACATTATTTAAACTGATGAGACTTAAAGTTCCGAAAGTTCAAAATGGGACTTATAGGTTGGAAGAATTTGCTTTATAATGGGAGTCTCAAGAGGTAAAACAACATGATCCAACGTGCCAAAGGAACACCCAAAGCCATCAAAATACACAACTTATCTTTGCCTTAATTCTTCGCAAGATATGGAACGGAAGAACAATGCCGAAAGCACTTTGAATCCATCAAGTGGCCGAATGGATTTGTATGTCCGATCTGCGGTGAAACACATACCACCTACTACGGAGTGAAGCAGATATATGAATGCACCGCGTGTCGGCAGCAAACTTCGCTGAAAGCGGGCACCATCATGGAGAACAGCAAACTCAGTTTACACCAATGGTTGCTTATGATGTATCTGATGGCCTGCACAATCAATGGAACTTCCGCCGCTGAACTGCATCGTAAAGTCGGCATCGGGTATACGGCGGCGAAGCTGAATGCACGTAAAATCAAGGTGGCAATGTCGCAACGTAATCTGATTTATCTGTTGAAGGGCGCTGTTGGAATGGATGAAATCTTCATCGGTTCTCCCATGAAAGAGGCGAAAAGAGGCCTGGGGACGGAGAAACAACAAGTCGTTGTCCTACTTTCTCTTAAAAATGGGTTGCTCCCCAACTATCTACGTTTAGTTCCGGTCGTCGACGCCACGACCATCACAACCTCGAATGTCCTGTTGGAAAACGTGAAGATTGGAAGTTCCCTTTATGGGGATGGAAAGACCATCTGTCCGAGTCTGCGCAGCCATTACAAGGTGACGATGGAAGTGAATAACTACAAGGAGAATCCGGATCAGCATCAATGGATCAACACCGTCATTTCCAATTTGAAATCGTTTCTGCAAGGAACTTATCACGGCATCGAGAAGAAATACCTACGATTGGCGTTGGCTGAATTCGAATGGAGATTCAACCGGAGAAGTTTAGGAAGACATAAAATGGATGCCATTACCCGAGCTGTTGTAGGGAGTCGTGGGATCACCCATAACTGATTAGACCCCTGTCAAGTGGACAAGTCAAATAAGTAAAGTTTATGGATGACTCATTCGAAAAAATGAGTCATCTTTTTTATGCAGTTAAACTTTGTGTTTGTTTGGAATTCAATGCTTCGTAATATTGTGAGATTTTCTTATTCTCTTTGATTGGAAATTGATTAACTGATTCGCCAGATAATGTGGCTCTGCGTACTTCCATAGGTGTTTGATCGTGGAATCGTTCTTGTAGACGTTGGTGGTTATAGAAGTGGATGTACTTCTCTATGGCGTGTTTGAGTGCCTAGATGTCTTCAAATTTATAGAGATAATACATCTCAGATTTGATGATGCCCCAGAAACCTTCAATCGGTCCACTATCAATGCACTTACTGACACAAGACATACTCTGTGTGAGCCCATAGTTCTCAAGCTTCATCTTAAAGACATGACTCGTGTATTGAAATCCTCGGTCAGAGTGGAAGAGAGGTGTTGTGTCCGGATTCTCAGTCATCGCTTTCTCAAAGATCTTGAACACCAGTTGATTATCATTACGACCACTGATTTCATAGGCTACGATACTCCGATCATACAGGTCGATGATGGCACTGAGATAAAGTTTCTTGCTGGAATGATGTTCCTTGAACTCCGTCACGTCGGTGACCCATGTCTGATTGGGAGCACTGGCGTTGAAGTCTCGAGCCAAGAGGTTCTCGGCTGTGATCTCTGGCGTTGATTAATGTACTTCGATTTCTTCTTGCGAATGACGGATTGGATGCTCAGAAGTCCCATAATCCGTTTAACACGTTTCTTATTGTAGTGTTTATGATTGAGTTGATTGATCCATCGTGTCATCCGTCGATAGCCGAGAATGTGTCCAAAGGTCTCGTCGTATTCAAGAATGATGTTGGCCAACTGATGATTCTCAATTTCATCGGGTGTTTCTGATCGATTCAACCACTTATAGTAGCTTGATCGTTGAATATCTAACGTCCTACACATCCAGTGGATATTCCACTGATAATGTGTTTGACAGGCATGAATAGCTAGATATTGTGGTTCTTGTTTGGCTTGGGTAAATATCGCCTCCTTTCGACTTTGCTTTATTTGCATTGTCTACTTTGGAGGGATCATATCACTTTTAGTTATTCTTGAGACTGTTTATTCGTTACAGCCCCTTTCTTTTGCTGTTCAGTATTATTTCAACATCCGACACCGATGTTATGGCATCAGAACTATTTCGCGAATCATTAATCTTTGCTATCAAAACTGCTTTTCATCAGTTTCTTTGCCTTCTTGAATTCCTCTTGGCCTTTACTTTTGTTTTCGGAGACTCCTTGACGATCCGGAATCCACCGTCCATCGCCCACCGTTCAAGCATCGGTATTTGTTTTTCCATTAAATAAGTTTCTTCCAGGTTTTTACAGTATTCTGCCATTTTTTTGTTATAGAATTCATCCATCTTGTCAAAGTAATCTCGGATATCACCTGGACCATCCATCAATATGATACCTTGTTTATCCAAATCGTCCCGTCAGTCCTGAATATCTTTCAGTCGTTTGGCTTCTTTCCTTTTAGCAACGGTGTTTGTTTCCAAGCTCTTTTGATACCTATCAAGTTCTTGACTGGCGAGTACTCTCACATTCCATAATGCCACCTGATTCCAGGCCTTTTCATCCGTCGTATCTGTCATTTTTATTTTGCCCCCTTGTGCAACTCTTCTGCTGAATTTCCCCGAATGATAAACGATGTATCGGTATCCTCATTGAAGAGCAGCACAGAATGACCTGATCGAGTCAATTGCCTGCTTGATTCGCACAAATACAGACAAGCTGTAGCTTATTGTACGCATATTTGTTAGATTCTGGTGCTGTAGATATCGTAGATCAACTGGGCGATTTGTTCAGGCGGTTCTTTGACACCGTTCAAGAGCCAAACCACAAATGTGTTATAGATCGATCCGGCATACGAATGAAGCAGATATTTACGCTGTGTATCGGAAGGATTTGTCAGAAAGAATTCCAGAAGATAGTTGGTGATCGTATCAAGGATGATATTCCCCATGTTCGCACGCAGCAAAAGTTTGATTTCATTTCCGTAACTCAGCAAATAGGCAAAGCAGTACGATACATTCTGATATGTGATATGTCCGGCATTGATTGAAGAAAGTACGGTGCCGGCATGGAATTCCTCTTTTTTTTCCATAAAGAAGCCCCTCACGATCTCTTCCTTCGAGTTGTAATTCCGATAAAAAGCCATCCGTGAAACACCGGCGCGGGATGTTATTTCCGTAATTGTGATCTCATCCAGCAGTTTTTCGCGAAGCAACTGCATAAACGCGGTGAACATACATTCCTTCAGGAATAATCCGTTGTTCTTTTTGAGTTCCATAAACAAATCCCCCTTCTTTGTCACATTTCCCTGCGATGGGATTGACTATTCATCCTGGCATGTTACATTTGTATCATGTGATTATGTTATCAAAGATTTGACGACTCCGCAATCTTTACTCCATATTGATAGGGAGAAATTGATTAAATCATTGATTCATGTTACGGTTATGATACATACGATGAATCGAGATTTTGGATTAGTCATTCACGAAAGGAGCAAATCGATGGATTATGAAAACAAATTAGTTCAACTGCATACCGATTATGCGGATTGGTGGAACAAAGGATTTGAACTGCCCAAGATGACCAACAGTCTGTATCCCTATGATAAAACCTTCAGTCCAATCCGCGTCAACCGCATCACTTTGAAAAATCGATTGGTGATGGCCCCGATGGGAAACATCTGCATGTGCGACGAGACGGGACGCCCGAACGCAAAGATGTTGAAGTATTTTGAGGAGAGGGCGAAAGGCGGGGTCGGATTGATCACCTCGGGCTTGGTCCCCGTATCGTACAAACAAGATAAGAGTCTCTACGAAAGTGACAAACTGACCTATTTCCCGCGCATCGACAGAAGCCGGACGGTGTTTGCCGGATGGCGCGATCTTGCGGCCATTTGTCATGCACACGGTTCGCACTTTTTCATTCAGCTGACCCCCGGATTGGGACGTGTCGGTAACCCCCAGTGTTTGGTGAGCCGCATGCAATTCCCGCGCAGTTCCAGTTTCAACCCAAACTGGTATATCAAGGACATCCCCTGCCTTCCGTTGACCGATCACAGTATCAAACAGATCGTCAAGAACATCGGACAAGGTGCCGCAGACGCGAAAGCAGCCAATATCGACGGCGTTTATCTGCATGGCCATGAAGGTTACCTGATGGAACAACTGACCAACACAGCCTTTAATCGGCGCTCGCTGGGGCACTATGCCAACCCCATGAACTTCGGTCTGGACTGCATCAACGAAATCCGCCGACGGGTCGGCGATGATTTCCCAATCATGTATCGCATCGATCTGTCGCTGATGCTGAATGTGACCTATGGCGATAATTGGATGGATAAGACCTATCTGAAGAAATTCAAGAACGAACGCAGCATCCAACAAACCCTTGAGTATATGAAGGAACTGGTCAAGGTCGGAGTCGATATGTTCGATGTCGACCTAGGATGTTATGACAACTGGTGGCTTCCCCACCCCCCTTCATCGATGCCTTCCGGATGTTTTTTAGATATCGCACAGATAGCGAAAGACTATTTTGCTGAAAACAATATCAAGTCGAATAAAGGAATCGAAGTTCCCGTCGTGGGAGTCGGTAAACTCGGTTATCCCGATTTGGCGGAGAAAGCGCTGCGCGATGAAAAGTGCGACATGGTCATGCTGGGTCGTCCCTTACTTGCGGACCCCGAATGGCCGAATAAAGCCTATGCGGGAAAATGTAAAGACATTCGTCCGTGTATCGGTTGTCAAGAAGGCTGCCTGAACGAATTTGTCGAAGGCGGCCACCCCCAATGTGCGATCAATCCCCGAACGGCCTTTGAAGAAGAGTATTCCCCCGAAATTCCGTTTGCGACAGTCAAGAAGAAAGTGGCAATCGTCGGAGCCGGCCCAGCCGGTATCACGATGGCCGAAACTTTGCTTGCCAGAGGTCATCGCGTCGACTTGTACGAGAAAGAAAACAGACTTGGCGGCGTTGTCGTTCCGGGCAGCGTTCCTTTGATCAAATACGAAATCAAGAACTATTTGGACTGGTTGGTCGGATGCGTCGATACCATGAAGGAAAACAGTGAATTCAAACTTCAAATGAATACGACAGTTGATGCCGAATACTTGAAAAATAAAGGATACGATGTGATCGTGACGGCCAACGGCGCACGACAAGTCAATCCCCCGATTGAGGGCATCGACGGTAAACATGTCTTCAGCGCCATTTCCGTGCTCAATGACGCAAACCTGATCAAAAATGCGAGTGATGTCGTTGTGATCGGCGGCGGAGTCGTCGGTGCGGAAGTCGCCTATTACTTGACCTATGAATTAAACAAAAAAGTCAAAGTCGTTGAAATGGACAAATACATCATGAATCATGCCTGCACTGCGAATCGCGGCCATTTGATTCATTACCTTGAACAAGCCAAGGTCGAACTGTTGAATATGACAACGTTGAAGAAGATCGAAGACGGTAAAGTGATCGTCGAACAAAACATCCATAAGAATGTTCCGAATCCTTATATCACCTGGTCCCCTATCTTGCCCGAAAACATCGAGAATCCGATGGATAAGTTGCATGCGATCAAAAATGAAACCACGACGCGTGAACTGAAGGCGGATGCGGTCGTCATCGCGACCGGAAGCAGAAGCCAAAACGAACTCTATTTCGCATGTGTCGATCAACATGCCGCTCCCGAAATCTACAATATCGGAGATAGCCTGAAAGGCGCACGAGTATTCGAAGCGGTACGCGGCGCTTACCGTAAAGGACGCAATATATGATGCGACTTACCAAAGAACAAACGGCGATCCTGAACAGGTCCAAAGGCGAAGTGTTCGCGAAAGTGATGAAATCCCTGTATATGTACGGGAATACCTTCGGTGCCCAAAAGATGGTGCCGGTCACAAGTGAATACAATCATCTGGTCACCTCCTTCGGAATCGGTTCGCTGAAACCGGTCTATGAACTGATGGAGAAGCTCATCGCAGCAGGTGCTATCTCCAAACAGAAATTCTCAGTCGATCCGAGACCGCTTGACAAGAATGTACCCAGTAGTTTCCTGCAGAACATCGTATTTAAGAAACTGATGTATTCGAGTCAGGATTACTATGAAGATCAATTAGGCAAACTTGGATTGATGGATAAGGATGCCTTCACTTGTACCTGCTACATGAATGAAGTCGGCAACAAGCCCAAGAAAGGCGATGTCCTTTCCTGGTCCGAATCATCGGCCGTCGTTTATGCCAACTCTGTTCTTGGGGCACGATGCAACCGGAATTCCGGCATCATCGACCTGATGGGATCGATCCTTGGTTATGTCCCCTATTTCGGTTTACTAACCGATGAAGGACGCAAAGCATCTTGGATCATCGAAGTAAAAACCACGCATAAACCTGAAGCGCAGTTGTTGGGCTCGGCCATAGGACTCAAAGTGATGGAAGAGGTCCCCTACATCAAAGGCTTGGATCAATGGCTGGGTACGACGCTTGATGAATCCGCCTGCACCTATCTCAAAGACTTCGGAGCCGCAACGGCTTCCAACGGGGCCGTTGGACTGTACCATATCGCCAATCTAACGCCGGATGCGTTAGAATTAGGTGAGCACTTGATCAAAGAAAACGCCAAGGTCTACATCATCGATGATGAAGAATTGCTACATATCAAAAACAGTTATCCTGTCATTTGGAAAAACGCGAATGCCACTCCTAAATTATGCTTCCTGGGTTGCCCGCATATGAGCCTGCAGCAAATGAAGGACTGGACGGATCGTGTGGAAAAAGGATTACATACATCAGGCAATAAAAAAGTGCTCATCCCGACCGTATTCACCGCGGCACCTGCCGTATTGAAAGAGTTCGAAAAAACTGACTATGCTTCACGCTTGAAAGAAACCGGTGTCATCACTTCCTACATCTGCCCGCTTATGTATATGAACAATCCGCTGAGTGCCAAGATGCCGGTGATCACTTCCAGCAATAAACTACGTACGTATACGACATCCCGCTACTATACCGAAACCGAGATTCTGCTTCAGATCACCCAAGGAGGTAAGTAAGATGAAAGAGTTCAAAGGACGTGTCATCACTCCTGGCACAATCCAAGCGGATGCGCTTGTCTCGCATAGCGGTCTGAATACCTTGGCATCGTTTCAGAAAGCGTTGCAGTTCGGTGATAAGACAGCGACGTGCGGCGACCAGAACAATCCCGACCTCTATGGTAAAAAGATGGCCGGCAAAGCACTCTGTCTGCCCCAGACCATCGGTTCCACCACTGGCGGACTTGTGCTCTATTGTGCCACCGCGATGAAACGGCAACCCGCCTGCATGCTTTTCTCCGGTACTATCGATTCCTTGGCGGCTGCAGGAGCCATTCTGGCGAGTGTATGGCTGGACGATGTGGTTATGCCGGTCGTCGACAACCTAGGCGACGAGTTCCTTGCCTACGTGAAGGATGGCATGTCAATCAGCGTACAAGATGACGGAAAAGTAATCGTAAACTGAATCGTATCAAACTAAAAAACACCTCGGAATATTATCCTATCCGGGGTGTTTTGCGTTGTTTGGATCTATTCCAACTCGATCGTGCCGGGCGACTTCGAGGTGATATCGTAGACAATGCGGTTGATGCCCCATATTTCATTGGCGATGCGACGTGCAACGATATCCAGGACATTGGCACCGACTTCGATGAGCGCTGTCAACCGCAATGATGTCGACACCGGCTACGATCAAGGCTTTGACGCGTTCGATGTTTTTCTCACCAACTAAGAGTCGGCCTTGTTTATCGACTGCTTCTTCATGAGTCGATTCGATAATGGTTTCTTTGACCCTTTTCACCATCGCGGCTTGTTCAGCAATCGCCATGATGTCCTCCGTGACAGTATCCATCGTCGCAGATAAAACAGGTATTTTCAAGAGTATTTTCTTTGTCAGTTGGGTCGACAGCACGACCTTCGCGGGAACGACCTTTAAAAAAGCCGACACCAACATCAAATTGTCGAACGTATACCCTTCTTTGATCACTTTGCCATGTAAAGTATCCATTTATTTTTCTTCCTCATAAACCGCGATATCCATAACTCGCTTTTTTATAAGCGTAGACTGCGGTCGTATTGAGAAGCGCTTCATTAAAAATATCAAGGATGGCTGATATATCTTTTTCTGTAGCTTGTCTGACGATCATAAAGGTTTTTCTGAATCCATTTTAATGTTACACCATTCATCAATGAAGTCCGAGACTCATTATTTTGAAACTATGTAAAAATCGAATTCATGAAACTAATTTTATGACTAAATTATAGGTCTGATTGTTCATGCAAAATCAATTTTTGAACTCGTAATCAAGATTCAATTTTAGCTAATTTTCTGCATTTTTAAGAAAATTTAACATTTTTCCCCAGAACTTTTTCGTAAATCTCAAAATTTAGGTTTACATGTAAACGCTGTCCCTTGTCCAGTTCCCAATTGATTGCCCTCACATCTCGACCGGGGGGGAGTCCGGCCGAAATGCAAGGAACCAATCGTGGATATATTTCTGCCATTCCTTTTGAAATGGCAGTTTATCCGTATCATTAAATAATCTAGATAGACATTCATCTTCAGTCGCTTCGACATAGATCAACTCAGCACCGAGTACAGTTGCGAGTCGTTGACGATCTGTTTGTAATGGATAACCACCGATGATCCAGGCTTGCGACCATTTCCCTGTGCGTGTTTTGATTTGATCGATGAGACTATCTCTGAGTTGGAAGACATTGCTTGCTAACTCTGTTGGCTTATCATAAGCCGGTAATAGTGTGATTGCTTGATAGAGTTCATCAAGATCTAAGACGATGTCTTTATGCCCCTTACTAGCTCTTACATAGCTGGTCTTGCCAGACAGCGGTGCACCATAAACGATATAGGCTCGCTGTGCCATTGTTTGGCCGAATCTTTCATGAATCACGTTATGACAGCGATGATGTACTAACAGAATGTTCTTTGGATTTAAACCTATGTTTGTATTGTTCACATTCTGAGGAGTTAACTCTTTGATATGGTGCCCGATACAGTCGATGTCTCGTAAGATCGGTTCATGACAGTACTCACAGACAAGTCCTTTACTTGGGCTGTTGCGTTGAATCATTAAATGTTTTCTAAGATTGATCCATTCAGGACTTTTATAGAAATCAGACAGGACTTGGTACTTCGCCATTACCAATCACCTTGCTTAGCCAATCGTTCTCGTAGTTCCAACTCTTGCTTTTTGAGCTGCAACATCTGAGGATTGTCGGAGTAATGTTCCGGGTCTTTATTCTTCAGAAGTCCGAAAAGAGCTCCAGTATCTGGAGGCTGATATTTCTTGGTGATCTCAGTGTAAGTGACCGACTGGCCACTCTCAGTCTTGGGATAGACT
>Ga0123339_10001877_pt1 | contig 14392 bp, 10 predicted proteins | sample lystaG_FD_89956 | JGI IMG/M metagenome (GOLD analysis project Ga0123339, IMG submission 89956) | Glacier valley bacterial and archeal communities from Borup Fiord, Nunavut, Canada, to study Microbial Dark Matter (Phase II) -... | ecosystem: Environmental > Aquatic > Freshwater > Ice > Glacier ... | reverse complement strand
CGCGCGATCACGTCGAACAACCGGCGCTCCTCCGCTGACAGCCGCGGCCACACCTCCGCCAGCGTGCCCACCATGTTGACGTTCGGGATCACGGCATGGTGGCTCGCCCCCTCCAGACCCTTGTCGTGGAACGCGCCGCTTGCGCCGCGTCGGATCAGCGGCGGCTCAGGCACCGGGACGGCGCCGAACGCCCGTCCCGCTCGCAGGCCGGCGACGATCCGGGGCACGTCCGGGATGAGGCTCTCGGGCAGGTAGCGGGTTTCGGCACGAGGGTAGGTGATGACCTTCTTGCCCGCGCCGTCGTACAGCTCCTGCGCCACCTCAAGGGTCCGGGCCGCTGACCAGCCGAAGCGCGAGCCGCACAGCTTTTGCAGGGAGGGCAGGTCATGCAGCCTCGGCGGTCCCTGGCGCTTGTCCTCCACCTCCACCGCAAGCGGCCCGGTGAAGCCCTGTGCCAAGGCAGCGATGGCCTCGGCGTCCTCCCGCTTCAGCAGGCGCTGCTTGGGGGCGTGCCGCATCCGGAACCGGCCCGCCTCCACCTGGGCGGTCGCGACCACCTCGAAGTAGGCCTGCGGCACGAACTGCCGGATCTCAAGCTCGCGCTTGCAGACAATGGCCAGCGTGGGCGTCTTCACGCGGCCGACTCCGATCACCACCCGCTCGCCTTGGGCCAGCATGACCGTGGCCGTCCGAGTCAGCGACAGGTTGTAGATCTGGTCGGCTTGCCGGCGTGCGACGGCGGCTGCGTAGAGCCGGGCATACTCGGCGTTGGGCCGGGCACGGGCAAAGGCGTCGCGGATGGTCTGCGGGTCCTGGGCCGTGAACACCACCCGGCGCACCTCGCCGCAATAGCCCAGGTGCTCCAGGATCTCCTGGCCGATCAGTTGTCCCTCGCGGTCGCAGTCAGTGGCGAGCCACACCTGCCTGGCCCCGCGCAGCGCGTCGCGGATGGCACGCAGCTTGGCGGGCTTGTTGCCGCCCAGGGCGGGCTTGGTGGCGTACAACCCCTCGGGGCGCAGCAGCACGGCCGTCCAGCGTTTCCAGGCCGGCACAGCATCCTCCGGCTCCATCAGATCGAACAGGTGGCCCTCCGCCGGCAGCACCTGGCCATAGCGGCTGCCCACGGCGGCGCGCACGTCGCGCGCCTGGCTGGTCTTCTCGGTGATGACGAGCTGTGACATCGGCAACTTCGGGCTGTTCTTGATGTGTTCGACATGGACCATCCCGGCCCGGTTTGCCAGCCTGGCGATCACTCCCCGATGTCAAAGGCCACAGGTGCACGCGGCACCGTTGGGGAAGGAGGTCCTGCCTGTCCTGCGTGCGGACTTTCAGGGGATCAACGTGTCGGAAGCCGCTCCGGGTAGCTGATTGCGGCGACCTCGATCACCTCTGGCCCACGTGGCGTGCGCACCCGGACCTCGCTGCCTACGCGTGCGCCCAACAGCGCAAGTGCGACTGGCGCACCGATTCTGACCTTGCCTTCTGCCATGTCCGCCTCGTCCACGCCGACCAGGACCAGCCCCGTGGCGAATTGGTCCAGGTTGGTCTTGCCGACCGGGATCGCCCCGGCGTCCACCAGCCGCTGCACCGCTGGGGCATGGCGCACAGGCATGGTGGCATAGGCCGGGCACCCCGCCGTGGTCGGCAGCCCGGCCACGTCGATGTTGTCCTTCACCGCGAGCGGCACGCCATACAGCGGCGCCGCCGGGTCGGGCAGAGCGCGCGCCTGCGCCGGCAGGTCGACCTCCCGCACGCGGCTGATCCACATTGCGTCGTCTCCCGCCGCGTCGATGCGCGCCAGCACGTCTGCCATCAACGCTTCCGGCGTGGCGCTGCCGTCCGCATAGGCGGCCCGCAGCCGCAACATTGCCGTCCATGTCAGGAACCCTCCAAGCCGGCCTTGCCAACCCGTCCGGCGCTACTTAGCCTCCTCCCCGTCCCGGAAGCCCAGCGGCCGTCCGGCGCAAAGGAACCGTGTCATGTCCGCTGCCGGTCCTAACCTCCCGCGCACCGACCTGATGCCGTCCGAGTTGCCGGTGGTGATCGAAGCCAAGGACGCCATCCCGCTCGACAGTTTCGACAACGCGCGCCGCGCCCGGGCGCTGGAACTGGCGGCCGGCGTCAGCGTGAGCGATAGCAACGCCCTCGCGGTGTTCGGCGCTGCACCGCAACGCAAGCTGAGCAGCTTCCTGGACCAATTGCTGGCCAGCACCGGCACGAACGAGATCGGCGTCGCCGGGGATCTTGTCGTCGAGCTGGCGACCAGCCTGAAGCGCCTGGACCTGCCCGCCATGAAGCGCGAGGCCGAGGGCATGGGTCCCTTCCTGAGCCGCCTGCCGGCCATAGGACGTTACTTCTCCGCGCTCCGCCGGTTCCGCGCCATGCACCAGGGCGTACTGACCCACCTGACCGACATCGAGAGCAAGGCAGAACTGCATCTGGGCCGGCTCAAGGCGACGAATGCCGGGCTCGACCGCCTGGTGGACGCCACCGAGGATAACTTGCGCGACCTGGAGGTTCATATCGCCGCCGGCCAGCAGGCCGCGTTGCGCATGCGTGCCGAACACGCCGCGTTGCGGGCGGAGGTTCAGGCCAGCCGCGACGCAGTCCGCATGGCCCGGCTGCGCGACATGGCCGAGCAGATCAACGCCTTCGAGACCCGTCTGGTGCGAATGCAGATCGCCTTCACCCGCGGCGTCCTCGCCATCCCGCAAATCCGCACCGCGCAGCAGGCCGGACGCATCGAGATACAGAACGCGCTCGACACCGTGTTGTTCGACCTGCCCGACTTCAAGGGCGCCCTGGTCCGCGTCGCGGCGCTGGAGCGCATCGGACGCGCCGCCGACGCCACCGCCGCCCGCCGGCGCATCACGCGCGAGCTGCAGGAGATCGGCATCGACGCGCTCGACAGCGCCTATACCCGCGCTAAGGCCAGCCAGGGCGACATGGCCGTGGACGTGGCGAGCCTCGCGCAGGTGTCGGACCGCATGATCGCCATCATCAACCGCGGGCTGGACATGGACCGCGCCAACCGCGTGAAGCGGGACGACGCAGTGCAGCAGATCGGCGAGGTGCGCGCGCGCCTGCTGGACAGCCTGCGCGACCACGCCGACCGCGCCTTGCAGGCGTGACGGCGCATCAACCGGGGCACTCCATGCAGTTCAAGATCGAGAGCTTCCTCAACCAGAACCTGCCGGCCGGAGGAACCCGGGTGGACGTGGTGTTCAGCCTGTCCGCCGCGGGCGGCCCGGCCGCTGCGAGGCCGGGCCGGGTGATCGGGCTGCTTGGCGACCGCTCCGGCTCAATGGCCGGGGACAAGATGCAGGCGTTGAAGCACGCCATGCGCGTCGCCATCGACGCCATAGACGACGACACGGAGTTCTTCGTCGTCGCCTTCGACACCGCGGGGAAGCTGGCCATGCCGCTGACCCGTGCCGACGCGTCCGGCAAGCGGTCCGGGCACGCCGGTGTGCAACGGCTGGAGGCAGGCGGCGGCACTAGCCTGTCATCGGCCCTCAAGGCCGCCCGGGACGTTTTCGCCAAGCGTCCCGGCGCGGTGTGCCAGGCCATCCTGCTGACCGATGGCCAGAACGGCCCGGATGACGCCGGCCCGCTCGAGGCCGAGTTGCAAGCCTGCGCCGGGCAGTTCCAGGCGCATTGCCGCGGCGTCGGCACGGACTGGTCCCCACCGGAGTTGCGCCAAATCGCGGACAGGCTGCTGGGCACGGCGCAGATGGTGGCCACCCCGTCCGCCCTCGCCGAAGACTTCCGGGCCACGATAGCCGCTGCCATGGCGCTGGGCGTCGCCGACGTGCGGCTGCGGCTGTGGATGCCGAAGAACGCGCGGCTGACCGCCTTCAAGCAGGGCTACCCCGCCGAAATCGACTTGCTGTCCAGCCTGCGCCCGGTGGACCAGCGCGCGGTGGACCTGCCGCTGGGCGCGTGGAGCGAGGGCACCCAGGACTACAGCGCGACGTTCACCGTCGTGCCGCTGGCCACCGGGGAGCAGATGCTGGTGTGCCGCCCCTCCATCGTGTTTCCCGATCCGGCCACCCGGGCCGACCAGTCCGTGCCCGGCGCCAACGTGACCTGCACCTGGACCGACGACGCCAGCCTCTCCACCCGCATCGACGCCCAGGTCGCCCATTACAGCGGCCAGGCGGAAAAGGCCCGCGCCATTCAGGAGGGGCTTGAGGCGATGGAGCGCCGCGACGACGGCACCGCGACCCTGCGCCTGGGCCGTGCCCTGCAACTGTCGCAGCAATCCGGCGACGAGGAGATGACCCGGCGCCTGCGCCAGGTCGTCGATGTGGTGGACGAGGCCGCCGGCACCGTCCGCCTCAGGCGCGGGGCGGAAAAGGCGGCGGTGATGGATCTCGACATCGCCAGCACCCGCACCGTCCGAGTGAAACGGGAGTAGCGGCATGGACCTGCGCTGCCCGCATTGCGGCCAGATGTCCACGGACGCCGAATACTGCTCGGAGTGCGGGGCGTCCATGCAGGCGCCCGTGGCCGCGCCGTCCCCCGCGGTCCAAGCACCCGTTCCGGCCGGGCCAGGCGAGCCCTGCCCGGTGTGCGGCGAGCCCCGGCCCAGCCCGCTGGCGCGCTTCTGCGACACCTGCCGCTACGACTTCGTCACCCGTCAGCCCTTCGGCGCAGCACCCCCGCCCGAGGCGCCAAGGCCAGTTGCCCAGCCGCCCGCCACGCAACCGGACCCCACGCCACAACCGGGCGTCCGGCGCTGGGAACTGCTGGCCCAGGTGGACACCAGCCTGCGCAAACCAGATGATCCCGAGCCGGGCGACCACAGCGAACGGCTGTTCCCCCTCGACCTGGCCGACCACCTGATCGGCCGCCGGTCCGACAGCGCCGACATCCATCCCGAGGTCGTATTGCCCGACCCGGGAATCTCCCGACGCCATGCTCGCCTGCTGCGCCAGGCGGATGGCGGGATGGCGCTGGTCGATCTCGCCTCCATGAACGGCACGCGGCTCAACGGCACGCTGGTCGCGCCGAACGTGATCACGCCGCTGGCGGCGGACGACCAGGTCACGCTGGGCTGCTGGACCCGCCTTACGTTGCGTGCCGCTTGACATGCCCGCTGTTCCGGCGCTCCGCGGGCCACGGCTTCGGATGAGGCTGGCGACGACGCCTGGGCAGATCGGTGCCGGCTTCTTGGCCATCGCGCTGGCCGCGCTGCTCGCGGCAGTCGTCAACCTATGGTCCGCATCCCAAACTGCATCAGCCATCCATACCATCGGGCGGGATGCCGAGCCGTCGGTCGTGCTTGCCTTGCGGATCGGCGCCGCACTATCGGACCTGGACGCCACGGCGGTGGAGGACGCCTTGGCCGCCGGGATGTCGGCCGCGGGCACGTCGGCCCGGTGGCGCGAGGGCAAGGCATCGCTCGATGGGCTGCTGGTGCAGGCCAGCCGGAACATCACCTATCCCGACGAGACCGTCGCGCTGCGCGGCCTGCTGCGCTGGACCGGGGAATACCAGGCGTCCCTCGCCGAGGCGCGCGGCGCTGCCGACCCCGCGCGTCCGTTCACCGCGACCCAGCGCCTGCAATGGTCGCACCGCCTGGTGCGCGAGTTCGCATTGCCGGAGGCGGAAGCGCTGGCGCTGGCGAACCGCAAGCCGTTGACCGACGCTTATGGGCAATTTCAAACCAGCACCCTAGTGAGCGAGGCCGCCACCATCGTGGGGGTGCTGCTGCTGGGCGCCATCCTCGTCGGGACCCAGATGTTCCTGACCCGGCGCACCCGGCGCCTGGTCAACGCGCCGCTGGCCGCTGCGACCGTGCTGTGCGCCGGGCTGCTCACCGGCCTGGTCGCCACTGCCGCGCTGGAGCGTGCGGCTGTGCGGGCGGCCAAGGTGGACAGCTACGAAAGCCTGGACGCCTTGTTTGCGGCCAAGGGGATCGCCGCGGTTATGAACGCCGACCTGTCGCTGTGGCTGCTCGATCCCGCGACGCGCCCTGCCGCATCCAAGAGCCTCGACACGCGGGCGCGGGCGCTGCTGGACTTGGACTGGCGTGACAGCAACGAGTCCGTCCGGCTCGTGAACGCTTTGCAGGTTGGCCAGGAACGGGAGCGGCAGGGCCAGGCCGCGGCTGCGCTGGCCGCCGTGCCGGCGAGGGGTGGGCTGCTGGGCAAGGCATTGTCCAACATCACCTTCGGCCCCGCCGAACGTGACCCGGCCAGCGATGCCGTGCGCGGCCTGCTCGGCTTCCTGCGCGTGGCGGACCAGGTAAGGGACCGTGGTGCGCCGGACCAGGCGACCCAGGCGCTGCAGTTGCGCGAGCGGGAGGGCGCGGCCGCCCTGGCCGGGTTGGACGGCGCGCTCGATCGCACCATCGCGGTGAACCAGGCCGAGTTCGACCGCCGCATCGCCCAGGCCACGTCTCTTGCGGCATGGGTGCCGCCCGCGGCCTGCGCCGTGCTGGCGGTGATCGTGCTGCTGTCGGCGGTGGGGCTGTGGCAACGCTACCGCGAATACGCATGACGCCGCCGCTGGCCAAGGTGGATGCGGCCCTTGCCGACTGGCGCGTCCGCATAGCCGCCGCCAGCCGCAATGTCGCCGAGTTGAGCGAGCTGCCGGAGTTCGCTGCCCTGAAGGCGGCCGGCCGGGCCGGCAACGGCACCGCCGCCGACGCTCGGCTCGTGGCGACCGTGGACGAGTTATGGCAGGGCGTCCTGCTCCTTGGCGAAGCGCTCAGCCGGGCGGAGGCGGCCCGGGCGGCGGCAGCCCGGCTTTGGATGCCCGGCGACCTGGATGCCGTGACGCAGGTGCTGGACGGCCCTTCTATCGGCGTCAGGCTCGGCGAGTCGCCGGTGTTGCACCGCCGGCTGCTCGGCCAGATCACTGAAACGGCCTGGGTGTCGCCGGCCCAGTTGCTGGCGACGATGGAGGCCGCCTTCGACAGCGCACGCCTCCTGCTGACCCGCATAGCCACAGCGCGGGAGCAGCACGCCGCTCTGCGGGCCACGCTGTCCACCTCCGTGCAGGAGCTCGCGCGGGAGGGCAGGCCGGAAGCGCCGGACTTGGCCGCACGGTTGGACGGGTGCACCGCGTCCGACCCCCTGGCGGCGCTGGACGAGTTGGAGGCGCTGCGGCCTGAGATCGGCGCGGCCTGTGCCGCGATGGCCGCGGCACAGGCCGCCAAGGCGCACGCGGCCCAGGCCATGCTGGAGGCCCGTGCGCGCCTGGCCCGGCTCGCGGACCTCCAAACGCAAGCGGCACGGGCCGTGGAGCAGGCCGCGGCGCTTGTGGCCGGCCCGGCCCCGTCCGGACCAACGGCGCAGGCATGCGAGCTGCCAGCTTGGCTGGACCGGTTGCAACGCACCCTGGACGCCGGACGAACCGAGGCCGCCATGGCGGGGCTTGCAAGCTGGAGCGTGCTGGCCGGGCAGGTAGCGACGGGTTGGCAAGGCTTGATGGACCAGGCCGCGGCCGCGCTGGCGCTGCGCGACGACCTCCGTGGCCGCTTCGGCGCGTTGCAAGCCAAGCATCAGGCGCGCGGCGCCGACCCGGCGCTGGCCGGCGTGGCGGCGGAGCTGCGGGCGCTGCTGTTCGGCGCGCGGGCGGACCTGCCGGCGGCGCGCGGCCTGCTTAACACCTACGAGGCTACATTGGCCCGGCCCAGCGTGGGCGCTGGATAGGAGGGGACGATGGCAGGCACCCCATGCGGCGCGGCAGGCTGCGCCGGCCAGATCGAGGACGGGTTCTGCGACACCTGCGGACGTGCGGCGGCCTCAGCGGCCACAGGCACGTCCACGGCGACGCAAGCCCGCCAGACCGCCCGCGTCGGCGGCTACAGCCGGACCGGCCGAATTACCGGCGCGCGCCGCCCGCAACCTGGACCCGCCGACGCCACCACCGGCACGGCTGCCAGCGCCATCGCAGGCGCTGCGACCCGCGGCACGCGCGGCACCCGCGGCAGCAGCACCCGGCGGCGCGCATTGGGCGGCGGCCTGGTGCAGATGCCGGAGATGCCGTCCGCCGACCCGCTCAGCCTGTTGCTGGCCGACCCGCGCGTGCCGGCGGACAAGTGCTTCTGCCCCAACTGCAAGAACAAGGTGAACCCGGACAAGCGGTTCTGCTCCAACTGCGGCGCCGAATACAGCTTCCGCCCGGCCTTGCACGCCGGGGACGTGGTGGCGGGGCAATACGAGGTGCGCGGTCCCATCGCCTTCGGCGGCCTCGGCTGGATCTACCTCGCGATGGACACTGGGCTGAACCGCTGGGTGGTGCTGAAGGGCTTGCTGAACAGCAAGGACGAGGCCGCCGCCGCCGCGGCCATCGCCGAACGGCAGTTCCTGGCGGCGGTGAAGCACGGCAAGATCGTCGGCATCTACACCTTCGTGACGCACCAGGCCGAGTCCTACATCGTCATGGAATACGTCGGCGGGCGCACGCTGAAGGCGCTGCGCAAGGAGCGCGGCCCGTTGCCGGCGGCGGAGGCGGTCGCCTACATCCTCGGCATCCTCCCCGCCTTCGCCTACCTGCACGACCAGGGTCTGGTTTATTGCGACTTCAAGCCTGACAACGTGATGCTTGAGGGCGAGGACGTGAAGCTGATCGACATGGGCGCCGTGCGCCGGATCGGCGACCCGCATGGCGACGTCTATGGCACGACGGGATATCAGGCGCCCGAGGCCGCGGACGATCCCGTGGCGGCCTCCGACCTCTATACCATCGGCCGCACCCTGGCGGTCCTGCTCATGGATTTCGACATCGCGCGCCTGCCCGATGCTTTACCCGCACCCGACGAGCTGATGTTCGTCGTGCCGGTGGCGAAGCTTGACGCCGCCGGGTCTGGCGCCACCGCCGCCTTACGGGCCGGAATGCCGGACGGCGGCCCGCTGCCGGGCTGGCTGGCGTTCGAGCCGGGGCGGCGCGTGTTCACCGGTGCAGCGCCCACCGGCGTGACCGGGCTGGACGTGCTGCTGACCGCCACCTTGCCCGGCAGCGCGCCCGTGCCGGTGCCGCTGCGCCTGGAGCTGCCGCTGGCCGGCAACGAAAGCCTGTACCGGTTCCTGCAAAAGGCCACCGCGCCGCTGCCCGAGGCGCGGTTCCACGACGCCGACGCCATGGGCGCGCAACTGCTCGGCGTGTTGCGGGAAACCGTGTCGCGCACGGGGCCGCTGCCCGCCGCGGACAGCGCCGTGTTCCTGCGCGAGCGCAACCCACCAGGCCTCCCACCTGCCGCACAGGAGGGCGCCTGGCGCCGCCTGCCGGACCTGCGGCTGGACGGCGCCGACCCAGCTGCGGCCGAGGTGTTCGCCGCCACGACAACGGCCGATCCGGTTTTGCGCGCCCAGGCCCTTGCGGCGGCGGCGCGTGTGCAACCAGCTTCGCCCGAGCTGCGCCTGCGCCGGGCCGATGCGCTGATCGAAGCCGGAGTGGCCGATCCGGCTGTGGTGATGCCGTTACTGGACGCCGCGGCCGGGCTCGACCCCGGCGATTGGCGGCCGGATTGGTATTGCGGCAAGCTCTATCTCGCGCTCGGGCGCGCTGACGAGGCCGTCGAGTGCTTCGACCGCGTCTTCAGCGAACTTCCAGGAGAGCCCGTCCCCAAGGCTGCGCTGGCCCTTGCGCTGGAGGCCGGAGGACGCCTGCCCGAGGCCGCCGGCCTGTATGACACGGTGTCCCTCGTGGATCCCGCCTTGACCATGGCCGCGTTCGGCCTCGCGCGGTGCCGCGTGCAGGCCGGGGACATCGACGGCGCCGTGGAGGCGCTCGCCCGCGTGCCGGACGGCGCCGCCACCCGGTCCGAAGCGCAGCTCGCCGCCGTGCAGGCGCTGTGCGCGGCCCCGGCCGGGGTTGGCCTGGCGCGGGCCTCTGCGCTGCTGCTCGGGCTGGACCGCAGCGACATCGCCCGGCACCAGGCCGAGGCCCGGCTGGCCGCTGAGGCCGCCCGGCAAATGGAGGCCGGAGCCTTGCAACCCGCCGGCGGCGCCACCCTGCTCGGCGTTCCGCAACGCCCGTCCGACCTGCGCCGCCGGGCCGAGGCGGCGCTGCGCGTCTGCGCCCGCCTGGCGCCCGATCCGGCCGCGCGCATTGCCTTCGTTGACCAAGCCAACGCCATCCGTCCACGTACCCTCCTATGAGCGACGCGCCGCCCGTCTGCCCCGCCTGCGGCGCCGCCTACGCTGCCGGAGACCGCTTCTGCGAGGAATGCGGCGCGGCTCTGGGCGGGCCTTCCGTGCGGACATGCGTGGGCTGCGGCGGCACGGGCTTCGACAGCGACGGCTTCTGCGACACCTGCGGCGCGCGGCAGCGGGACGTCGCCGCGGCGGGGCTGGTCGTCCTCGGGCCGGGGCTGGCCGCCGTTACCGATCCCGGACGCCGCCATGCCTGGAACCAGGACGCCTTTGCCGTCACCGGCTCGCCGGACGGGGGCGCGGGCGTGGTGGCGGTTGTCTGCGATGGAGTGTCCAACTCGCAGACGCCGGACCGCGCCGCAACGGCAGCCGCCCAGGCCGCCGCCGGCGTGCTGCGGGCCGGTGAGGTGACGCCGGCGCTGATGCGCGCAGCTATCGTGGCGGCCCACGCCGCCGTATGCGCCCTGCCCTACGACCGTCAAGCCAACGTGGACCCGCCGGCCTGCACCCTCGTCGCCGCCTGCGTGCGGGATGGCCAGGCGGTGCTGGGATGGCTCGGGGACAGCCGGGCCTACCTGGTCACCGCCGCCGCCGAGTTGCTGACCCACGACCATTCCTGGGTGAATCTGGTGGTGGACGCCGGCACGATGCCGCTTGCCGATGCCATGCGGGATCGGCGCGCCCACGCCCTGGTGTATTGCCTGGGCACCACTGACTTTGCGTCGGCGAGCCCATGCCCCGAGCCATCGGTCCGCACAGTGCCCCTGCCGGCGCAAGGCTGGCTGCTGTTGTGCACCGACGGTTTGTGGAACTATGCCGACAGCCCGGCTGAGCTGCTGCGCGCCTGCCCAGACATGCGGCATATAGAGGCGGCCGCAGTATGCCAGGCGCTGCTGAGCTTTGCGCTACACGCTGGCGGGCACGACAACATCACCATCGCGGCGATACGGCTCGGTGGGGCAGGGAAAGGCGCATTGTGAATCAGCACCGTGGTGGGACCCTCCTGCCCAAACTCAGCAAGTTAGTGATCAAATTGGCGTAAAACCGTTCGGGGTGGGGTCCCGATCGGCGCCGATCGGGACCCCAACCCGAACGAAATTCAGCTTATGATTTCAGCCGTTTACACGACATTTGTGGGGGGGCCATTGTGGCGTTGATTCACACCGTGTCGTTTGCGCTCGCACCAAGGCAGGACCACGAAGCGCCGCTGGCACCGGGATTGCTCGACTGCCTGCCCGACGTGCCGGGCTGGGTGGTAGGCGACCGCGGCTACGCTTCGGAGAACTTCCGCACCCTGATCTGGGACATGGGCGCGAGACCTGCCATCCCGCCGCGGCGCACTGACGCGCCCGTTGCTTCCCCGCCTTGGATTTACAACAACCGTCACCTATTCGAGAACCTATGGGCGCTTGAAGGAGCGGCGCGCAGTAGCAACCCGGTAGGAGAAAACCGCACGCTCCGTCCTGGGGGTCATCAGCCTCGCCGCAACCGCCGATTGGATCAAGTCCTAACAGGCCCCAGGACCTGAACCAAGGGAAAGGCCTGGTATATCTTCGTGCCCATGTCCAAGTCGAACACGTTGCCCGTCATTTTATGAGGCATGCCCCAAAGACCTCAGGTCGTTAGCGCGAACGATGAGTCGGTCGCTACCGTGCACCCGGCCGGGCACCCTCTGATAGCGCCCTTAACGTAACCTTCCGCGACGAGATGCTCGGCGACGAGAGAGCCTGCGCTCATCAACATTTGGCCGTCGCCCTTGGCGTAATCGACAATGATCTGCGTGAGCAGCGGGTCCACCCCGCACAGCGGGGGATGGCCATCAGCATAGCTGCTTGGCCCTCTTGCGAGCAAATTACTGCTTTCGTCGCCAAATAGCGCGCGCTTGCCAAGCCAACCCCGTCACCTCTAGCCATTCCAAACCTCGCGTCGTTGCTCATTCAGCCTAGTGCAGGGATCGGAACGGCGCCAATCGTCAGGTCCGAAAGCTGCGAGGTAACAGGGTTGGCAAGGTTCCGCTTTTGGTTTGCGCTCGCTCAATAGCAGACTGTCCGCTATGGGCCAGAAGCGAACGTCTCATTGCATCCTGCTTCAGCTGTAACGGAAGGCCGCGTCCTCCAGATCGATCCCCGGCAGTGCATCCTTCTCCAGCCAATGATCCTGGGTATGCGCCCATTCCGGCGTGTTGCCGCACTTGGGCAGGAGGTGCAGCCCGCGCTGGAGGTAACCCGGATTGAAGTTCTCCGGGTCGATCCAGGGCAGCAGCTCCATCCCTTCGTCCTCCGGGCGCAGCGCGACGCGGACGATGCGGGCCTGCCGGGCATCCATATGGTTGATGAGGCGGCACACGAAGTCGGCCACCAGGTCGGCCCGCAGCGTCCAAGCCGCGCGGAGATAGCCGAACACCCATGCCAGGTTCGGCACGCCGGTGAACATCATGCCGCGGTAGGTCACGGTGTCGGCGAAATCCAGCGGCGCGCCATCCACCGAGAAGGCGATGTCGCCGAGCACGCTCAGGTGGAAGCCGGTCGCGGTGACGATGAGGTCCGCATCCAGGTGCTTACCCGACGCCAGTTGGATGCCGGTGGGGTCGAACCGCTCGATGCCGTCCGTCACCACGGAGGCTGACCCGGCGGCGATCGCCTTGAACAGGTCGCCATCGGGTATGTAGGCGATGCGCTGCCGCCAGGGCCGGTAGGTCGGGGTGAAGTGCGTGTCGATGTCGAAATCCGGACCCAGGTGGGTGCGGGCCGCGTCCAGCAGCGTTTGGCGGGCAGCGGCCGGGTCCTCGAAGGTTTGGCGGGTGAAGGCGTCGGCGTCGCGCATGATGCGGCGGCGCGTGATCTCGTGGATCCAGGTCTCGTCCACGCCCAGGTCGCGCAACTCGTCCGCCAGGGCGATGGCGTTGCGGCCGGTGCGGAAGAAGGTGGGTGAGCGCTGCAGCATGGTGATGTGCCGGGTCGCGCCGGCCATGGCGGGGATCAGCGTGGCGGCCGTGGCGCCAGAGCCGATGACAACGACAGTCTTGTCCGCATAATCCAGGTCCTGGGGCCAGGTCTGGGGATGGATGATGCGGCCCCTGAAGTCCGACATGCCGGGCCAGTCCGGCGTGTAAGGCTCGGTGTGGCGGTAGTAGCCCTGGCACATGTAGAGAAACCGGGCGGTGAAGCGGACCGAGCGGCCGCCGGCCAGCGCGTCGATCGTCCACAGCGCGTCCGCGGTGGACCAACTCGCCGCCGTTATGTGGTGACCGTAGCGGATATGGGCGTCCAACCCGTTCTCGGTGACGACCTCGCCCAGGTATCCCTGAATTTTGTCGGCGGTCGCGATGGGTGCGCCGGTCCAGGGCTTGAAGCGGTAGCCGAACGTATAAAGATCGCTGTCCGAGCGGACGCCGGGATAGCGGTGGGTGCGCCAGGTGCCGCCGAACCCGTCCTGCGCTTCCAGCACGACGAAGCTCTTGCCCGGGCATTGCTGCTGCAGATGGTAGGCGGCGCCGATGCCGGAGATGCCGGCGCCTACCACGACCACGTCGAACGCCTCGACGGCGGTCTGCGCTTCGGGCCGGGCTTCGGGAGACATGACGTTCATCAACACATCCTGCCCATGCTTTGTCCCAGAGCCTAGCAGGACGAGGGCGGCGGCTCCACGCGGTTCGGTTGTCAAAAGAAGGCGGTTCGGTGGCTTGATGACAGGCAATCCGCCGTGGCGTCGGGCGTGGTCGCGGGACGCACGAGCGCCGGGTCGACGAGGCGTGTGACAGGGTGCAGGCCGGGCAGTCCGCGTTGCGGAGCCATCGATGTTCGGATGGATAGCCTCGGTTCGCCAGCGGCAGAGCTGATGGTGCATCGGAGGCGCCGGCTTTTACTTACGACTATTCCGCGGCTGACAGGCCGCTACCGGCCAAGCTTCTCTCTTGGGGCTTGCCGGTTAACCCCGGCGGCGCGAGCATCGCGGAAAACGCCGAGGACCCGTTCATGCCCCTACACGTCGATCGCCGCACGGTGTTGGCCGGTGCCGCCGCCTTGTCGGCCGCCAGCCCCGCCCGCGCGCAGGCGGCCAAACCCAACATCATCTTCATCATGGCCGACGACCTCGGCTACGCGGATGTCGGCTGCTACGGACGCCCGGACATCAGGACGCCTCACATCGACGGGATTGCTGCGCGCGGCGTGCGCTTCCTGCAAGGCTATGCGAACTCGGCCGTGTGTTCGGCGACGCGCACCGGGCTCATCACGGGACGCTATCAATACCGTTTGCCAGTGGGGCTGGAGGAGCCGATCTCG
>Ga0123339_10001867_pt1 | contig 14429 bp, 11 predicted proteins | sample lystaG_FD_89956 | JGI IMG/M metagenome (GOLD analysis project Ga0123339, IMG submission 89956) | Glacier valley bacterial and archeal communities from Borup Fiord, Nunavut, Canada, to study Microbial Dark Matter (Phase II) -... | ecosystem: Environmental > Aquatic > Freshwater > Ice > Glacier ... | reverse complement strand
GACGGTCAACGAGCAGATCGACACCGACACGTTCGGTATTTTGGTGACCGGGAACCCGGCCGCGGGGCAGTTGCCGCCGGGGACCGTGCCGCCGGTCGTGGTGCCGGTCTACCCGCCCGGCTCCTCGCAGAACCTGCCGCGCACCACGGCCATCGGCTCCCCCGTGGGGTCCGGGGCGGTGTCGGTCGTGGACACCGAGACCCGCGAGACGCTCACGACGTTCAGCCCTTACGAGGCGAGCTTCACCGGGGGCGTCCGCGTCGCGGTGGCCGACTTCCGCAAGACCGGCGTGCCCGAGGTGGTCACGGCCCCGGCGTCTGGCGGGGCGTCGCGGGTGCAGGTGTTCGGCACCCTGGGCCAGCCGGCCCGGCTCAACTTCTACGCCTTCGACCCCAGCTTCACCGGCGGCGTGACGCTCGCGACCGCCGACGTGAACGGCGACGGCTTCCCGGACATCATCGTCGGGGCCGGGTCCGGCGGCGGCCCGCGGGTGAGCGTGTTCGACGGCCGCACCGGCACGCTCTTCCGCACCTTCTTCGCCTTCGAGTCCGGCTTCCGCGGCGGGGTGAGTGTCGCCGCCGGCGACGTGAACGGCGACGGCTTCACCGACATCGTCGTCGGGGCCGGCCCCGGCGGCGGCCCGGCGGTCGCGGTCTTCGACGGCGCGAACCCCGCCAACGTCCGCCGCTTCTTCGCCTACGACCCGAGCTTCCGCGGCGGCGTCAACGTCGCCGTCGGCAACGTCACCGGCACTTTGCCGGCCGAGATCATCGTCGGCGCGGGGGCCGGCGGCGGCCCGCACGTCCAGGTCTTCGACGGCAAGACGTTCGCCAGCATCGCCTCGTTCTTCGCCACGCCGGTGACCCCGCAGACCGTCAACGGCGTCCAGGTGAGTGTCAGCGACCTGCGGCGCGACCTGATGCCCGAGGTCGTGACGGTCACCCCCGTCGGCCCCACCGAGCCGGCGAACGTGCGGGCCTTCGACTTCGCGGCGAACCCGTTCCGCCCGCAGGGCAGCGACCTGACGTTCACCGACACCTTCAACGGCGGCGTCTACGTCGCCGGCGTGGTGTAAGCGACGGGCGGTCTTGTTAGCCCAACGCGTGAGCGAGGGACGCGCGATGACAGTGTTGGGCGGTGGCCGCATTGGCCCCCACCGGCGCAGTCATCGCACGTCCCTCGCTCACGCGTCGGGCTAACAAAACCACTACCCCTTCTTCGCCGGGACGATCGGCGTGTGCGGCTTGCCCTTGTTGTCGAGGTTGCGGTTCAGGTCGGCCGCGTCGAAGTCCACCTTTGCGCCGCCCTCCGGCACTTCGACCTTCGCGCTCCAAAGGATCGCGTTCACGACCACGCGGCGGAAGTCTTTGTTGGCCCAGTTGCGGTGGTTGTGCCCGCCGGTGAAGCCGAAGCCGCGGCCGCCGTCCTTGCGCTCATACGCCCACGCCAGCGTCTCGACGCGGCCCAGGTACTTCTTGGCGTCCGCCGTGCCGCGGGACTTGTCCGGCGGCAGCGCTTGCAGGATCGCGGTGACCCCCTTGGCGTCCTTCACGTCGGCGGCGTCGCCGACCCAGTGCATGTTGTAGTACCACTCGTCGTTGACCGTGAACGGCTTCACGCCGCGCGTCGTCGGGTGCGCCGGCAGGCTCCGAATGTCGGCGTCCCAGTGGGGGTTCGTACTCGTGCGGGGGTCGTAGTAGCCGCCCATCCAGCCCACGACCGTCTCGCCGTGGCGCGGCTCGTAATCGACGGCGTAGTGCAGGTTGACCCAACCGCAGCCGGCGTCGATGAGCTTCTGCATCTTCTTGAGGCGGTCGCCCTGCACGACGGGGTGCCCGCCGCGGCCGTCCATGTAGAACATCACCGTCGCCGCGCCGTCGAACACCGACTCGTCCTTCGGCCAGCCGTCGCGGACCATGACCGGCCAGACGCCGGGGGTCTGCTTGAGCAGGTTCATCAGGATCGCCGTGCCTGCGAAGAACTCGTGGTCGCCGGGGCCGTGGCTCTTCGACCCGGCGATGAGCACGACTTTCTTGCCGGCGAATCCGGCCGGCGGTTGCACTTCGAGGGGCACTTTCGACTGGTCGAACGGGTCGGCGGCCGGTTTCGGCGTCTCCTGGGCGGCCGCGGTGCCGGCCAGCACTAAGAGTAATGTCGTTAAGGCGTGTCGCATGGCGGAGACCTCGCGGGGTTGGGGCGTCGGGAGAACCGGCCCCTGCCAGTTAACGGGTTCCGCGGCGCGGAGCAACCGCTATCCGCAGAAAGGCCGCCTGAGGCCCGCGGTATCCGTTCCCCCACCCCCGGAGGCCGACCGGCCATGCTCACGCTCGAAACCCTCACCGCACTGTTGCCCGACCACCGCTTCGCCATGACCGCCGAGCCGGTCCCCGTGACCGACATGCCGCAGCCGTACCGGCAACTGCTCGACCACACGCAGCACATGACCGTGACGGTCGAGGCGTACTTCAACGACGCCGTCGATGTCGAGGTGCATGAGGTCGCGCGGCACGGCCCGCAGTACGCCCGCAAGATCACCCTGCGGCTGCGGCACGGCACCAAGGTCGTCCAGTACGGCCTGATCGGGGTCGATCTCGACGCCCTCGACGTGGACGTGGCGGCGGAAATCGTCGCCGGCGAGACCCCGCTGGGCCGCGTGCTGATCGAGCACGACGTGCTGCGCGTCGTCGAGCCGGTGCAGTTCCTCCGCGTGGCGTTGCCGGCCGACCTCGCCGCGGTCATGGGCGTGCCGGCGGGGAGTGTCACCTACGGTCGGCTGGGCCTCATCAGTGCCGACGGCCGCCCGGCAATCCGCGTCGCCGAAATCCTCGCGCCGATCTAACCCCAGGGGCCGAGCCATGCCGCGGACGACGAAGGGCGCGATGGAGGACGAGGTGAGCCAGGCGGTCGGCCGCTTCGAGAAGGAGTACATGGGCCGCGGGCCGCTCGACGCGCGGGCCTACCTCGTCGATGACATGGTCCTCGTGCGGCTCAAGGACGTGTTGACCCCCGCCGAGCGCAAGCTGGCCGCCGACCCCGACCCGCACCGCGGCCGCGACCTCATCAAGCAAGTCCGCCAACAACTCATCGAGAGCGGGGCGACGCTGCTGTGCGCGGCGATCCAGGAAATCGTCGGCGTCCCGGTGCGCAGCCTGCACACCGACATCAGTACCCGCACCGGCGAGCGCGTCATCGTGTTCACCCTGGAGGCCCGGCCGGCACTGGCCGTCGGCTAATTCTGCCCCCCGACCGCTTGACACGGCATCGGCCGCTGTTATTAATTCGTTGACAGATCGAGCGAACCGGACGGCACCCGCCGGCCGCGACGAGCGGACTGATCGCAAACGCTGACTGCCACCCCGGACCAGAACGCCGGGGCGGAGCGAGGCCGGAGAGTTGCCCACTGTGTTCAGCACAGTGGGCAACTCTCCGGCCTTTTTTCGTGCCCCAAGCCCTCCGCGAGACCCCATGACCCCGACCGGCGTGTTGGCGACGAACCTCCTGTCCCCCGCAGTCTTGGCCTTCGTTTTGGGCCTGCTTGCCCGCGTCGTGAGGAGTGACCTGTCGATCCCGAAGGACGCCTTCGGGGCCATCGCGGCGTACCTGCTCTTCGCCATTGGCCTGAAGGGCGGCGTCGAGTTGGCCCACGCCTCGCCGGCGGAACTCGCCCTGCCGGCCGCGGTGACGCTGCTGCTCGGCTGCCTGACGCCGCTGACCTCGTTCCTGTTACTGCGTTACGTCGGCCGGCTGGGCGCGGCCGACGCCGCGGGGGTCGCCGCCCACTACGGCTCCGTGTCGGCGGTGACGTTCATCGCCGCTCAAGCCTTCGTCGCCGCGCAGGGCTGCCCGTCGGAGGGCTTCATGCCGACGCTCGTGACGCTGCTCGAAAGCCCCGGCATCAACATCGCGCTGGGCATCGGCGTGATGACCGCCGGCAGCGGCCGGTCGCTCGGCGGGGCGCTGCACGAAATCCTGACCTCGCGCGGCCTGTTACTGCTCGTGGGCGGGATGGTGGTGGGGGCACTCACCGGCGAGAAGAACTGGGCCGACGTGTCGCTGTTCTTCGACACCAAGGGGCCGATCTTCCGCGGGGCGCTGTGCCTGTTCCTGCTGCACATGGGCGCGGCGGCCGGCGAGCGGCTGGCCGACTTGCGCCGCGTCGGCCCGTTCCTGCTCGGCTTCGCGGTCGCCGTCCCGGTACTGCACGGGGCGCTGGGCGTCTGGCTGGGCCACGTCGCCGGGCTGTCGGTCGGCGGCGCGGCGGTCCTCGGCGCGATGGCGTCGAGCGCGTCGTACATTGCCGCCCCGCCGGCGGTGCGGCTCACACTCCCGGAGGCCAACCCGACGCTGTCGCTGACGTGCGCGCTGGGGGTGACGTTCCCGTTCAACCTGCTCGTCGGCATCCCGCTGTACTTCGAGCTGGCGCGGCGGCTGGGGTGACTCTTGTTAGCCCGACGCGCGAGCGAGGGTCGCACCGCGCGGGGGCAAGGTTCGCGGCCGGGGGCGGGTTTGGCCTTCCCCCACGGACATTGTCCGCGCCCGCTGCGACCCTCGCTCACGCTTCCGGCTCGCCTTTCGACCCTTCCCCTTCGTGGAGACTCCTGACCATGCCCGACCTGACTCGCCGCTCCTTGCTCGCCGCTGCGGCCGGCGGACTCGTCGCCCCCGCGCTGGTCCGCGCTGCGCCGCCGAAGCCGGCCGACCTTAGCCCAGCCGACGCCCTCGCGCTGCTGTACGAGGGCAACGGGCGTTTCGCCGCGGGGACGCCGACCTCGCCGCACCGCGACCTCGCCCGACTCAAGGAGGTCGCCCCGCTCCAGAAGCCGTTCGCGGCGTTTTTGGGCTGCGCCGACAGCCGCGTGCCGGTCGAGATCGTGTTCGACCAGGGCTTCGGCGACCTGTTCGTCACCCGCATCGCCGGCAACGTCTCGACCCCGGAGATCACCGGCAGCCTCGAGTTCGGGGCCGAAATCCTCGGCGCGAAGGTGCTCTTCGTACTCGGCCACACCAACTGCGGGGCGGTGACCGCGGCGGTCAAGGGGGTCGAGGTGCCGGGGCAAATCAGCTCGCTCTTCTACCACATCCGCCCGGCGGTCCGCGCGGCCAAGGGCGACGTGCCGGCGGCGGTGCGCGAGAACGTCCGCAACCAGATGGACGTGCTGCGCGAGTCGTCGCCGGTGCTGGCGCGGCTGGTGCGGGCCGGCAAACTCGTCGTCGTCGGCGGCGTTTACGACCTCGCCACCGGCCGCGTCACCCCGGTAGAATCCTGACATGACAGCACCCCACTCGCCCCCCGGCCACGACGACCACGACCACTCCCACGACGCCCACCACCCGCCGCCGTTCCGCCGGCTACTGGGGCTGCTCGCGCCCGAGTCGGCGGACCTGGGGGTGGTGCTGATGTTCGCCGTCGGCGTCGGCGTGCTCACGCTCACGACCCCGGTCGTGGCGATGGCGGTGGTCAACACCGTCGCCCTCGGCACGCTGCTACAACAGCTCGTCGTGCTGTGCGTCGCGCTCTTCGTGGCACTGGCCCTCGCCGGGTTGCTGCAAGTCCTGCAAACGGTGACTGTGGAGTACCTCCAGCGGCGCGTGTTCGTGCGGGTCGCCGCCGACCTGGCGTACCGGCTGCCGCGCGTCGATGTGCGCGCCTTCGACACCCAGAGCGGCCCCGAACTTGTCAACCGCTTCTTCGACGTGCTCACCGTGCAGAAGTCCGGGGCGACGCTCCTGCTCGACGGCGTGACGATCGCCCTGCAAGTCGCCCTCGGCCTGCTCCTGCTGGGGTTCTACCACGTCTACCTGCTCGGCTTCGACCTGATTTTGCTGCTGTCGCTGCTGGTGCTGTTCACGGTGCTGGGCCGCGGGGCGGTGCGGTCGGCGGTGCGCGAGTCGATCGCCAAGTACCTCGTCGCCGGCTGGATGGAGGAGGTCGCCCGGCACCCCGTGGCGTTCAAGGCGTCCGGCGGCCCCGAACTCGCCCGCGCCAAGACCGACGCGCTGTGCCGCGAGTACCTGGCGGCCCGCTCCGACCACTTCCGCGTCCTGGTCCGGCAACTCGGCTTCGCCCTGTTCCTGCAAGCCGCGGCCAACGTCGCGCTGCTGGGCATCGGCGGGGTTCTCGTCATCCGCGGCGAACTGACGCTGGGCGAACTCGTCGCCGCGGAGATCGTCGTCACCCTGGTCGTGGCGACGTTCACGAAGCTCGGCAAGCAACTCGAAGCCTACTACGACCTGCTCGCGGCCGTCGATAAGCTCGGCTACCTGATCGACCTGCCGCTCGAGCGCGCGGGCGGCGGCGACCCGGCCCCCGCCCCCGGCGGCGCGTCCCTGGCCGTCCACGGCGTCACCTTCGGCTACGGCGGCGGCCGGCGCGACGCGCTCCGCGACTTCTCGCTGCGTCTGGAGCCGGGCGAGCGGGTCGCGGTCGTCGGGCCGAACGGGGCCGGCAAGAGTACGCTCGTCGAACTGCTCTACGGCCTGCGGACCCCGGCGCGCGGCTGGGTCGAACTCGACGGGGCCGACTTGCGGTCGCTCAAGCTCGACGCCGTGCGGGCCTCGGTCGCGGTGGTCAAGGGGGTCGAGGTCGTCGAGGGGACCGTGCTGGACAACCTCGTCATGGGCCGGCCGCACCTCACCGTCACCGAGTTGCACGCGGCGCTGCGGCAAGTCGGCCTGCTCGACGCGGTGACGCAGTTGCCCCAAGGCTTCGGCACGCGGCTCGGGGCGGGCGGGGCACCGCTTTCGCTCGGGCAGGCGAGCAGGCTGATGGTCGCCCGCGCCGCCCTCGGCCGGCCGCGGCTCTTGATCCTCGACGAGTCGGTGGACAACATGGATGTCGAGACGCGCGCCACCGTCTTGCCCGCGCTGCTCGGCCCGGAGGCCGGGTGGACGCTGTTAGTCGTGACGCACTCCGACGAGGTGGCCCGGCTGTGCGGCCGGGTCGTCCGCCTCGACCGTACCCCCAACTGAGGACGCCCCCGTGACCGCGACCGCCCCCGGAGCCGACCCCGACTTCGCGACGCACACCGACGCCGACCGCGACGCGCGCCCCGACGCCCCGCTGACACTGGCCGACACCCCGCGCGGGGTCCGCCGGTTCGCCTGGGGCCTCGGGTTCCTGTTCCTCGCGCTGATCCCCGTGCTGCTGCTCGCCCCGTGGACGCAGACGGTCCACGGCACCGGCCGGGCCGTGGCGTTCGACCCCGTGCAGCGGCCGCAGACGGTCGTCTCGCCGATCCAGGGCCGCGTGCTGAAGTGGCACGTCAAGGAGGGCGACCGCGTCAAGCCGGGCGACCGCCTCGTTGACCTGGTCGATAACGACCCCCGCCGGCTCGAAATGCTCCGCGAGCAGCGCCAGTTCGCCGACCAACGCCGGACCCTGGCGAAGTCGGGCGTCCAGGAGCAGGAGAGTCGGCTGGCCAACGTCAAGCGCGAGGCCCCGAGTCGCGTCGCCGAGGCGAAGGCCCGCGCCGAGGCGGCCGAGGCCGGCGTGCCGCGCGTCAAGCAAGTCCTCTTGCAGGCGAACGCCGAGAAGCTGCGGGCGGGGCAGGTCTTCGATCGGGCGGAGGACATTTTCAGGACCCCCGTCGCCGGCATGAAGGAGGGCGGGGCGCTCTCGAAGGACCAGTTGGAGCAGGCCACGCGCGAACTGACGATCGCCAAGGAGAGGGTGCCGCTCGTCCAGGCCGAGGTGACCGTCGCCGAGAAGCAGAGCGTCGCCGCGGCCGAGTCGTACCTGGCCGTCGTCCAACAAACCCAGTCGATGGTCAACGGCGAGGAGCTGCTGCTGATCGCCCGCAAGGACGGCGAGGCGGCGGCCGTCCAGCAGTTCCTCAGCATCGACAGCGAGGTCAAGCGGCAGGAGAACCAGTTTGTCGCCGCGCCGACGGCCGGGACGGTCTTCCGCGTCCTCGCCAACGCCGAGGCGGGGGGGCAACTCGTGAACCCCGGCCAGCAGCTCGCGGTGCTCGTCCCGGACGTGGCCCCGACGACCTTGACCGACTCCGACACCCCCGGTATTGTCGCCGAGGTCACCATCGACGGCAACGACTTGCCCTTGGTGCGTAAGGGGGACCGGGCGATCTTGCAGTTCGAGGGCTGGGCGGCGGTGCAGTTCGCCGCGTACCCGGCGGCGGCCGCGGGCACCTTCGAGGGCCGCGTCTACCTCGTCGATCCGACCTCCGACGGCCAGGGGCGCTTCCGCATCCTCGTCGAGCCGGCCCCCGGTGCCGACTGGCCCGAGCCGGCGTTCCTCCGCCAGGGGGTCCGCGCGCAAGGTTGGGTGCTGATCAAGGAAGTCACCCTCGGCTACGAGTTGTGGCGGCTCCTGAACGGCTTCCCGCCGGCCCGCGAGGTCAAGGAGAAGGAGTCGCGGCAGGTGCTGGGCTTCGGCCCGGTCGAGAGAAAGTGACCGGGGGGAGTTCACGGATGAACCGCCGACTGACCCGAACTGCGTGGACGATCGCGCTGCTCAACGCCGCCGGCTGCGCCTCGCAGCGCAGCCCGCTGCCGCCGGACGCTTTTATCCGCGACCCGCTCGCCCCGCCGCAACTCCCCGCCCCGTTGCCGGCCGCCCCGCTCCCCGCGCCCCCGGCCACGCCGCCGACGACGGCCGCCCGCCCCGCGACGGGCACGCTCGGCCTGCGCGACGTGTTGACCAGCGTCGAGGAGCACTTCCCGCTGCTGTACGCCGTCGAGCAAGAGCGGGCCATCGCCGCCGGGCAGCGGCTCTCCGCCGAGGGCCAGTTCGACAACGTGCTCCGCGCCCGCGCCTCCGAACAGGCGGGCACGTTCGCCAACGGCCGCGTTGATGTCAGTGTCGAGCAGCCGCTGACCGAGGGCGGCGTCACGACCTTCGCCGGCTGGCGGCTCGGCGGCGGCAACTTCCCCGTCTACAACGGCGACCGCAAGACCGCCGACGGCGGCGAGTTCCGCGCCGGGGTCACCGTGCCGCTGCTGCAAAACCGCGACATCGACCCGCGGCGGGCGCGACTGCGGGCGGCGCAGATCACGGAGCAACTCGCCGACCCCATCGTCCGCCGCGCCCGCCTCGACTACCAGCGCAACGCCGCGCAAACGTACTGGGTCTGGGAGGCGGCTGGGGCGCAGTACCGCGTCGCCGCCGAACTCGCCACGCTGGCCAGCACGCGCCAGGAAGTCTTCGACGTGCAGTTGCGCAAGGGGCAGATCTCCGACCTCGCCCCGGCCCTGAACCGCCGCCTCGTCGCCAGCCGGCAGGAGGCCCAACTGGCGGCCGAGCGCCAGGTCCAGCAAGCGGCGCTGCGGCTGTCGCTGTTCTTACGCGGCCCCGAAGGCGACCCCGTCGTGCCCCCGGCCGACACGCTGATCCCCGACTTCCTCGCCCTGGAGCCGCCGGCCCCCGACCCGACGCAACTGCAAGCCGACGTGACGGGCGCGCTGGCCCGCCGCCCCGAACTCGCCCGCTTCCAGCTCGAAAAGGAGCGGCGCGCCGTCGAGTTGAAGCTGGCGACCAACCAGGAGTTGCCGACGCTGAACCTGTTCGCCGGGGTGAGCCAGGACGCGGGGTTCGCCAAGAAGACGTTCACCGGCGACGGCCCGTTCACGACCGACCGCACCGCCGCGGAGGCCGGGGCGAGCTTCGAGGTGCCCCTGCCCCGCCGCGACGCCCGCGGCCGGGTCCGCACGGCCCAGGCCCAGCTCGCGCAACTGCTGGCCCAGGAGCGCTTCGCCCGCGACGAGATCGTGACGCAGGTGCAGGACGCCGTCTCCGAACTCACACTGACCTACGCCCGCCTCGGCCGCGCCCGCGTCGAGCGGCGGGAGGCGCAGAACGTCCTCGACATCGAAACCGTGAGGTTCGTCGGCAAGCAGACGACCCTGTTCGAGCTGAACCTGCAAGAGGTCGCCGCCGCTGAGGCCCGCGTCCGGGTGGTCGCGGCCCTGGGCCAGTACTTCGCCGCGGTCGCCAACTACCAGGCGGCGCTCGGCCTCGACGCGACGCAGCCCGGCGTCGCCGGCGGCGTCCTGCCGCGCACGGAGCCGACCGCCGGGGCGAAGCCGGAGTAGGACGCCGTAAGCGCGGCGAGCGTCAGTCCGCTGTTCCCCCCGACGTCGGGAGCAATAGCCCGCGGTAAGTTCCCGGCGCTTTCAGTCCGGAAGTCGTCCCCACGCCGGGGGGAACAGCGGACTGACGCTCGCCACGCCTGCGGCGGAAGACACGGCCGCGCTCGTCAGAACGGAATGAGCAGCCACGCCGACAGGAAGCCGCCGGGGGCCACGTCAACGCGGTCGGACTTGTAGTTCAGCGCACTGCGGCCGACGCCGAAGTTGCGGTCGAAGGCGTAGCCGCCGCTGAGGTCGAGGGTCACCCGCGCGGCGATGTCGATCCGCACGCCGCCGAACAATCGCTTCTCCTGGCGGAAGAATAGCTCGCGGCGCTCGGGGCGGTCGCGCAGGAAGTAGCCTTCGTTGTCCCAGTCGAAGCCGCCGTAGACCTGGAAGCCGTCGCGCGGCTCCCAAGTCACTTGCGAGTGAATCAAGGTGATCGGCCGGTAGTTGAACTCGAACCGCCAGTCGTCCGCGAACCGCCACAGCACCCCGAACGGGATGCCCAGGCTCAGCCGCAAGTCGGGGTCGGGGTTGTACTCATACGAGAGGCCCGGAATCGGGAACGGCAGGATACTGTTCGGCGAGTAGATCACGCCGAAGTTCCAGTAGTCGCCCTCGTATGCGGCGGGCGTCCGGACGAACCCGACGAGTCCGAAGTTGAGCGTGTCGAAGGCACTGAACGGTTTGTCGCTCGGCGAGCCGAACTTCGGGATCACGCCGACACTGGTGCCGTCCTCGAAGCGGTGAATGTACGCCAGGCTGACGTTAATGTCCCAGAGGTTGCGCGGGAACGGCCGGCCGGTGTCCGGGAGGGTCAGGCCGTTGGTGCGGAAGTGCGTGTGCTTGACCTGCACCGACGCCGCGAGGATGTCCGACTTTTCGAGGACGATCGGGACCGGAACGTCCAGCGACTGTTGGACGAACCCCAGGTCCTGGCCGCGGTCCTTGGCGGCGCGGTCGGGGTACCACCAGACGCGGTAGCGCGGCGCGCGGTTGTCGTCGCGCGAAATGCCCGGCCCCTGCGGCCACGACCCCGGCTCGCGGTTCGGGCGGGGCAGCGGCTCCGGGAACAGCGGGTCGGGCGGCGGGTCGCGCGATTCGCGCGGCGGGTCACGCGGCGGCAACTCCTGCGCCCCCACCGTCGCCGCGATGAGCAGCCCCGCCAGCACTCCGAACGCCCGCCGCACGCCGCACCCTCCGGGACCGCCCCGCGTGTACCCCAACCCCCCGCGCCGGGCAAGTCGAGCTTGCGGCCGGCATTTGGTCGTGTCCCCCGACTACCCAGCCGGTTACACTTCACCCCGGTAATTCCCCGCGGAGGGTGCGCGATGGCGATGGTCCCCGACTGGCTGACGTGCGCCGACGAGGTCGCCGCCGCCCTGACCGCGCACCGGCCGGTCGTCGCGCTGGAATCGACGCTGATCTGCCACGGGCTGCCGTGGCCGGCCAACTTCGAGACCGCCCGCATGGCCGAGGCGACCGTGCGCGAGGCCGGCGCGACCCCGGCGACGATCGCGGTCATCGACGGCCGGCCGACTGTGGGGCTGAGTCTCGCCGAACTCGAAGCGCTCGCCCAGGCGAAGGGCGTGATGAAGGCGAGCCGGCGCGACCTGAGCATTGCCGTGGGGCTACGCCGCACCGCCGCGACGACGGTGTCGGCGACGATGGCGCTGGCCTACGCCGTCGGGATCCGAGTCTTCGCCACCGGCGGCATCGGCGGGGCGCACCCGCGCACCGACGCCGGGATGCCGCTCGACATCTCCGCCGACATCACTGAACTGTCCCGCACGTCGGTGCTGGTGGTGTGCGCCGGGGCGAAGAGCATCCTCGACGTGCCGCAGACGCTCGAACTGCTCGAAACCTTCGGCGTGCCGGTGCTGGGCTACCGCACCGACGAGTTCCCGGCGTTCTACGTCGGCGGCGGCGGCGGCCCGGTGTCGTGCCGCGTCGAGAGTGCCCGCGAGGCGGCCGACATCTTCGCCGCCCACCTACGCCTCGGCGGCCGCGGGGCGCTGCTTGCGCAGCGGCTCGACGACGACGTGGCGGTCCCGCCGGAGGTCTTCAACGCCGCGATGAAGCAGGCCCAGGCGGAGGCGAAGGCGCAAGGCGTCGCCGGCCCGAAGCTCACGCCCTACATGCTCTCCAGGCTCGCCGAGTTGACCGTCGGCCAGACGCTGATGGCCAACCAGGCGCTGATCGTGGCGAACGCCAGGCTGGCCGCGGAGACGGCGGTCTGTTTGATGCGGTGACGGCGGACGCGGGTCACTTCCCGTCGTCGGTGATGGTCAAGCTGCGGACGTAAAAGATGCCGTCCGGCGTGACGGTTCGGGAGTCGAAGTTGACCCGGAGGCGGACCCCACTTTTCCGGGTCACTGCCAGGGTGGCGACCTTCCATTGGCCGTCGGTCTCGGCGAAGTCTCGATTCGAAAAGACGTTGTGGTTGACATCCAGCCAGGCGGCGGAAGCCCCCGGCTTGCCGCGCGTGAGGTAGTCGAACTGGAGGGTGTACTTGTGCCCCGCCTGGAGCCCACCCGTCAGTTCCTCGGCGTCGATCGAGAGTTGGGCGGTCGGCGGCTCGGCGCGACTCGCCAAGCCGAAGGCCGGCTCGCCGTGAACCGTCTCCACCCGGAACTCGCCGCCGCTCTTGGGGTCGTAGCAGCCGGCCCACAAGCCGGTCGGCAGGGCGTCTTGCAGGGCGAGACGCTTGGTGTTGGGCCGCCACCGGTACGCGAACGGCTTCACGTCGGCGAAGCGACACGAGTAGACCACGCGGGCGACCGACCCCGGCGGAGGGGTTGGCGGGGTGGGGCCGGCGACGGTCGTCGCCGGAGGGCCGGGGACCGGGGACGGGGTCACTTGCCGCCCCGAACCGCCTCGGGCCAGCGTCAACGACGCCACGACTGCGGCCGCGAGGACGGCCACCCCTATCGCGACGCCCCCGATGACGAGCCGGCCCTGCGCCTTGAGCCGTTGCTTCGGCGGGTCCGCGGCCGAACCGGACGCCCCGAGTCGCGCCGGGCCGTCCGGCTGGAGGCACTTCCGCAGGGCGAACCGGCGGATCGCCTCCAGGGTCGCCTTCAACTCCGCGCTCGCCTGCGGGAACGTCGCGATCAGCTCGCGCTTCTGGACCGCGACCGCCTCGACCCACCGCGCGCGGGCCTCGGGCTGCGAGGCCAACTGGTCGAAGCGCTTCAGCGGCAGCCCCAGGAACTTGCACGCGCGGGTGGCGTCGAGTGTCTGCGAGTCGAATTCGCGGGCCTGCCGGACGGTCAGGCCGAAGTTCTCGGCCAGGTGCCGGTCGGCCTGCGGACTGCCCTCTTGACCCAGGGAATCGGCGGCCTCGGTTTCTAACGACATGGGTGACCTCGCCCCGACTCAGTGACCGGCGTTTTACGAACGCTCACCGGCAACTTAGCGAAAGTCAGCGACTCTTGCAACTGTGTGGGTTTTACGAACTTCAGCCGCTGGCCGCGGAACTTCTGGCGCTGACGCGAAGAACTCCGGGCGCTGACGCTTCCGGCTCGCCTCACCCTAATCGACTCGGTACTGCCAGAGCTTGCAGTTCAGGCTGCCGTTGAAGAAGGGGTGGTTGCTGCGGACGGGGCGGCGGACCTTGCGCGTGTGCGGGTTGTTGACCGTGAAGATGGCCAGGTCCCAGCCGGCCCAGCGGTTCGCCGTCACGTCGCCGATCGTCGCGTACAACTCGTCGAGTTCCGCTTCCTCGCCGATGCGCTCGCCGTAAGGGGGGTTGCAGATGATCTGGCCCAGGGTCGCGGTGGGCGGCTGCGACGCGCGCAGGTCGCACTTCTCGAAGCGCAGCAGGTGCCCGAGGCCGGCGAGCTTGGCGTTCTCGTGGGCGAAGTAGATCGCGTCGTCGCGCACGTCCGAGCCGCCGATGGGGTGCTCGAGGGTCGTGCGCATCCGCCGGCGGGCGTCCTCGCGCAGCGACGCCCAGTGGCCCTTGTCGAAGTCCATCCAGCCGTAGAAGGCGAACCACTTGCGAGTCAGCCCCGGCGGGCGGTGCAAAGCAATCATCGCCGCCTCGATGGCGAACGTCCCCGAGCCGCACAGCGGGTCCCACAGGGGCCGCGTGCCGTCGTAGCCGACCTGGAGGAGCAGTCCCGCGGCTAGGGCTTCGTTCAGCGGGGCGCGGGTCGAGATCGGCCGGTAGCCGCGCTTGTGCAGCGAGTCCCAGGAGCTGTCGAGGCTCAAAATCGCGTGGTCGTGGCTGACGTGCAGGTTCAGCCCCATGCCGGGGAACTCGGTATCGACGCTCGGCCGCCGGCCGTACTTGTCGCGGAACTGGTCGCAGATGCCGTCCTTGACCCGCCGCGCGGCGT
>Ga0123339_10001865_pt1 | contig 14438 bp, 6 predicted proteins | sample lystaG_FD_89956 | JGI IMG/M metagenome (GOLD analysis project Ga0123339, IMG submission 89956) | Glacier valley bacterial and archeal communities from Borup Fiord, Nunavut, Canada, to study Microbial Dark Matter (Phase II) -... | ecosystem: Environmental > Aquatic > Freshwater > Ice > Glacier ... | reverse complement strand
TAATCCAGTCAACCAATAATGACTGTTCCTCATCCGGTGGGATCCCATCAAGCCAATCTGGATACCATGCATTAATAATCAGCCTCATTTTTTCCTTTGTAATTCCATCCTGCCAACTAATTACGTATTGATTATCAACATAAAAAGCAACACTTTCCTCATAGTATTCAAATCTATAATTATGAAACGCCTTTGTAGGATCAAATCCCAAATTCAAAACACGCTCATTTTCCACTTTACCGTTAGCATAAGTCGTAAGTAATAGTTTTCCATCTTTTTGATTATATAATTCTATATCGATTTCAGAATAATAATCAGGTTCTTCATACAAAAAGAATCCTGTAATAGAAGAGGGCACTGATGGAAGCATCATTCTGACTTCATATGCTCCATATCCATATTTTTCTAAAGATGAAATTTCACCGCCTTCGAGTATACCCGTCGGCAAATCTATTTTCAGAATCCCATCAACAACAGAGACGTTTTCACTTTTGAATAAAGTTCTTCCTAATCGCTTATTGGACAATCTCCAAAATTTTTCGTTCAATATTTCAAAATTCTCCTGCATGTTATAGCACATAAAACCTTGTTCCGATGTGTTTTTTGATATTATTACGGCATCTTCTTTCAAAGGCAGCCTATCCCATACGGTCAGTTCCGTTCTGTAATTTCCACTCTGGATTTTTGGGGGCACAATCCAGAGCATATCTTGTGATATATTGCTTTTTTGTGCAATCTTACGCGCAAAAGTTTTAGAGTAAATCACTTGATCCTTATGATCTATTATCTGTAATTCTATCCAAACTTTCTTTTCATCCACTGCAGAGTTTGATATCTCAATTTCTGCAACAACTTTATCCTCTGGAAAAAAGGCGCCGGATGGGTGAAAAAAACGTTCTATAATCACTGCGCCCTCTTCTTTTTTAGATTCTTCCATAATGGAAGTTGTTTCATTTTGTAGATAAACACTATTATCAAAAGTATTGGAGCATCCTGAAAGCAGTAATAATGCAAGAATAGCTATCAGCATTCTCATATAAACACTCCTCATTTATCAGTTGATATAACAAATCTGAATGGACAGATTATTCAATTTTACTGAAAGCTTCCTGCAGAATGTAATAGGAGGGCTTTAATCTCTCATGATACGTCGGAATCTGCCAGGGTTCCCATGTGAAGTATTCCATCACTAGTTCAGTTTCATCCATCCCGATAATCTCTGCTCCCAAGTAGATTCCATCAACCGTTTCAGACGTTATTCCATTATTGGTATAAAGGTCTGCCATAATAGCTTTTGAGGAAGGATCCATCACATTCAACAGCTGCCAAGGGATTCTAATCTCGATCTTTCCATTTTTCTCGCAATAATCAGTCAGCGAATTATATCCGTCCTGTGTTGGATTTCCGTCTCCATATTGGAGTTTACCCGTTTCATATTTTGACAAAGGAACTACTGTATTGTCCTCCGGCAAAGTCATTTCTTTGTTTAGGCACAGATACATTGAGTTAAATATCCCACTGTTTTTCACTTCATATTTAAGGTTCCTTTCGATCATTCCAAGTGATACTGCATAAATATAGTTAAAAGAATCATAATATGAATCCACCAAAATCCTGGAATTTTCTTTCCCTTCGATAATAATTTCAAAATCAGCCGCTTTGCTGAATTTAACATGATTTGCAGTATCTACTGTGTTTCCCTGTCCATCAATTGTATCAATTGCGATCAGAAGTTTGTCCTTACTTATATCCAATTCATTTATTTCTGCCATCAGATATAAGTATTTTTCATCAGATTTGACATAGAGAGTCACGTCATTTCCTGAATAAACCGGCAGAGCATCCTTCCACTCCGATGTATCCCCGTCGACATAACAGACACTTTCTTTCTCTCCCGGGTCAAACGCAAGAAGTCCAAATTCCTGTTCATTTGTCTGCGTGTTTGACCAAAAGGGTCTTGCGTCAGGCAAATCGAGGTCCATTGTATTCCAAGTCCTTTTAAACCATTCATCCTGCCAGGAGAAAACCAGGGCTCCGCAATATCCCTCGTTATAAATGTCCTGCATAAGACTTTCCAGAATCACGCCCTGCTGCGTCTCATCAATATTCCCCTGGTTGTATCCTGAGTACAGGCTTTTGTGTGCCATGCCCCGTGAGGCCGGAATTCCAAATTCGCCAACCAGAACAGGTATTGTGTGCTTTGATATAAGATCTCTTAAGTATGCTTCATATGTGTCTATCTTTCCTGTCGCATCCGTAAAAGTTATGTAGTCCTTTTGATAATTCATAAAATCCGGGTAATAAGGATAAACGTGATAGGTGGCAAAAACGCCCGGTGCAAAACTTGTCTGCGTCTTAATATGTTCAACATTAACAATTGCCATATCTTCATTAACCAGCGGTTCGTTGGGATGACTCAGCAAATCAGTCGTAAGCCAATTTGTATAACTTACCGGACGCAACATACTATATTTATCCGCTTCATATTCAACAACTTTATCCCCGACTTCACAGAGAAAGGCTTCAAAAGGGGATGCATTTTCCGTGAATAAGTATTTCCCCGAGTAACTGTTTCTCGTTGAGTTTGCCGTATTTGTATTGTTCACAAAATCAGGATCCCACTCGATTCCCAAAATCCATCCAATAACATATTGAGATATGTCACTTTTATATGTCCCGCTTGCGAAACCTGCTTTTTCAGGAAGTACAGCATTCCCGTGAATTACATCCACTAAATTTTTAGAATCATTAATGAAGTCACTCAGGATTTTTTCATTATCGCCGTACGCGTCATTTATCGCAGAAATGTCTTCTTCATTGACCCAGACCCCCTGCATCAGGTACAAAGGCTTTTCTGCAGTTTTGTTATATTTGTACAGGGCATCGTAAAAAACAGGCTTCATCGTAGTGTAAACCCGAATGACATCAGCGTTCATTTCACCGATCGCCTTAAACCAGCGCAGGTATTCGTCTTTTGTTATGGCAAGTTCACCGGGAAATGTTCCCGGCTTTGCAGCTCCTACATTTACGCCTTTTAAAAATTTTATTTCCCATTTCCCTTCAGCATAGATATAGAAATTCTTGCCCTCCACTTTAGAAACATATTCCATGCCATTGTGTTCATAAACACCGGCCAATCTTTTTTGTTCGGCGTCTGTTCGGGATATATTGTAAATGATTCCCGCTGCGACTCCTGCTATAAGCAAAATTACCACACCAATAATGACTGTAAGTGCCGCTCTACTCATACTATTTTTCATTCATTTTCTCCTTATCAGAAACATTGGATGATGAAAAACCTTTTCTTTCCGCCTTATCCCATCCTCCCGGTGTTTTCAACATACTGAAATATCCGCCGACACGCCAGAAACTGAATAGTTGCCTTGGTCCCAAATTTTCGAGTACGGAATAAATAATGAGTGTAATAAGATCTTTTGCTTCAAAGCGCTTGCTATCCATTTCTTCAATTACCAGAGATGACACAGAAATAAGAACGCCCATCAGAATAGTTGAAACAAACAAAATCAAGGCAAGTTCCTTATAAAGCAGGCCAAAAACTGCTGCAAGAACAACCATCAGATATCCTTGTATCTCAACAAGCGGACCCATCATCTCAAAAATATAATAATACGGCATGGCAATCATTCCTGTTCGACCATATCGAGGGTTGAAAAGCATCTTTCTGTGAAAAGTAACAATATCTATCAGCCCTCGCTGCCATCTGTACCTTTGTTTTTGTAACGTTTTCAAATCTTCGGGCACTTCTGTCCAGCAGTTCGCATTGAAGGCGTAACCAATTTTGTATTTTTGGCTATGTTCCCGCATAGATCGGCTGATACGGACCACAAGCTCCATATCTTCTCCTACGGTATCCTTTTCATATTTTCCGCTGCTTGTGAGATAGCCCCCCACATCGATAACCCTTTCCTTCCTGAAAAGACCAAAAGCCCCGGAAATAATAAGCAAACTGTTAATGGATGCCCAGCCAAGTCTTCCGGACATAAAGGCACGAATATATTCCATTGTTTGAATTTTTGCAATCCAGTTTTCTGGTATCTTTATGTTTTTTATCTGTCCCTGTTCAACAGAACAACCATTGATAGGGATAATATTCCCGCCTAAAGCAGGCGTCTCTACTGCTTCATCCAGGGATAATGATGCGATTTTCAGCAAAGCATCATCTTCTAGCAGCGAGTCGGCATCTATGCAGCAGAAATATTCCTTGTGCGAAATATTTATTCCTGCATTTATTGAATCTGCCTTTCCACCGTTCGCCTTATCTACAACTATTAATTTAGGCATGGAGCGATTTACATAAATGCCCCTAACCTGTTTTGTATGCAAATCAGATCTAAAACCGTAATCAACTCTGGTAAGATCAAAATATTTGATAAGCACATCTATCGTACTGTCCTTTGAACCATCATTCACAATGATCAATTCATAATCCGGGTATTTTAGATTCAACAATGAATTGGCGCTTTCTATTATTGTCTTTGCCTCATTATATGCAGGAGCGATAATAGAGACAGACGGAAGCATCTTCGTTTTGAAAAGCAAGGACATGTTTTTTATTTCCCACAGCCTCGCCTGCTTTTTGGCACTCATATAAGAAAGAAATAGAAGAACGAGATAAATAATGCTTATTGACATTGAATAAAATGCAATATAGTAATTAAAATCAATAACATACGTTTTCAACTGTTCAATAAAGGGAACTATAAATAGTATATTTTGATGCCTTATGCAATAAATCACGGGAAAAATCAAAATGATCACTGCCAGTAATACATAAAGATTTGCAATAAGCTTTTTATCCTTTGTCGCTATCATCTTTGGCATTGTATTCACTTGAGGAGACAGACCGCATTTTGTTGATATTCTCTCATTCAAATAATTAGAGAATTCCTTCTCCAAATCAGAAGATTGAGCCACAACCTGCTTAATAATCGCAATAAGTTCATTTTCAATATCAAGGTCCTTATTTTTGTTCAAAAAATCAACAACTTCACTGCATCTTCCGGAACGCAAAATCACCGTGATGATTTCTATTGCATCTTTTCTGTCTCTTGATGATAATTTCATAATGAAATATTCAATTCGCCTCGATAGTATCCTTGCATATTTCTGCCGAATCTCTGTATTACTCTCTTCTTGAAAAGCTTTGGAAATAGTATTTATGTATTTTGAATTCTTTTCAATAATCATAGAAATTGCTTTTTCAGCACTTTCTGATGTGTCCGGTTTTCCAAGAAATGTAAATAGGCGATCCAGATTATTTACCGAATTATAATTGGCTAGTGATTTAACTGCTATATTTCTTATCTCAGCATCATCGTTATCCAGATACTTGCTGTTATCTAATTCCTGAGGCTGAAAATACGATAAAACATTACAGGCTTTATAAACCAGCCTAGTATAATTTACTGCACTATTTATACTTACAGGCAGTATTTTATATTTATGACATCTGTATGTTGCATTTACATCACCCTTAAATCTACATATTCTTCTATTTGTGTCCGGGGAGACTGAACTGTACAGACAATTAGCACAGGAATCTCCTTTCCCGCTTCCAAAAAAAGAATTCAGCCTTTCTATTTCATTTTCCCGGGTATCAATCAACTTTACTAAGAAATTCTTTGTAAACTCAGAAAAATGTACCGATGAACAATCTACAATAAGTTCCTTTATTTCAATCCTCATATCACCTTGAATTTGCTGCAGGTATACATTCAAATCTTCTCCAAAATTTGAAATCAATAAATTGACTTTGTTTCTGTAAAAATGATTTGAATTGATTAATGATGACACTAATGCAGGGATAGATGCTGGAGATCCAATATCAGAGAGTGCATTTGCAATATAAAGAGTAACCGCAGCATTTTTCTCAACAAGGATCGATTTCTCCAAATTTTCTCTTGCCTTCTCTGTGCCGAGCAACCCAAGATATACCGCAGATTCAATGCGTTTTGTTTTATGCGCTGATTTGAGTCCCTTTAGAAACTTCTTCTCCGCCCAATCAAGATCAATGCTTTTTTCAATGCTGCTTTTTTTTGCAAAGTCCAGAAAAACTAATTGTTTCATCTGAAGATATTTTAATGCTGCATATTTGGGGGATCGTCTTGATTTTCCAGATACCCCCGATTCGACAAGGCTGCTTTTGGGATTTTCAAGCAATTCCTTTCTTATCTTATTTGCAATTCTTTTCAGAAGTAATCGAAATACAACAAAAATATCCAAACATATTAGTACAGCCGCAATGGTTAACCATACCTTAATACTTGCATTCATTGATATGTTTCCCCTTTAATTATGTTTTTGATCACTCCAATTAACTCTGACAGCATGAACGGCTTTCTAAAATAGTGCTCAATTCCTAAGCTTGCTGCTCTTTGCACAGAATCTTCATTTTTTAAATAGGACAAAACAACAAAGGGAATACTTTTTATATTAGACTGAGACAACACCTTTTCCCGTAGAATGAATCCATCCATTTTCGGAATCATTATTTCCGAAATGATAAGGTCAAGGTGACGCTGTTCTACTAATTCTAAAGCCTCTACGCCATCCTTTGCTGTAAATACCCGATAATGGAGGTTCTCTAGAAATGTCTTAAGAACATCTATATTTACTTCATCTGTATCAACGAGTAAAATACTAGCCGCCGTGTCCTGATACGTATCTATCGATGAATGGCTGCATACAATATTCATACCCATACTGATTGCAAGACTAACTCTCATTTTTGCAACATTATACATTACCGCTTCCGGAGAATTAATCAATAAATTGTCTTCTTTTATCTCATCGAAACATACCAGGCCAATGGATGCGGTCGTTTTTTCGATAAACTTATCAGATCCTGCTATAGCATTCCTTATTTTTTCAGCAAAGGCAACGGCCTTTTGTTTCGTAGTATTGGGTATGTAACTGGCAAATACTTCATTCTGAAATCGGAAATAGATTTCATTTTCTTCTTTCATGCTTTCCAAAATATACACTGTACTTCTTAAACGTGCCTCTACTTCGCTGTTGCTATGGGAATATCTGAATTTCTCTGAATTATCTAAACTAATAATAAGTAAGCCGGAATTTTTGCCGGATTTATCTGAAAGAACTCGCTGAAGCTCATGAGAATAATAGTTTTTAAAAAAGACATAGTTATACAAGCCGGTAACGGGACATCTGATCAGGTTGTTTTCCGCTTCTTTGAGGTTGGACTCGAGTCTTCTATTTACGTCCTTCAGCGCGCGGTTTTCATTGCTTAGATTAGCGGCTTCCTCTTCTGATTTTTTGAGCTTTGTTTCAAACACCGCGGGTATCATGACATCATATTCCTCTGCAAGGGTTCGTACCAAAGGTTCAATTACAAAAAGCCATTGAATTCCCTTCTTAATCAGTACCTTCTCAAAAATCAGGTTCCATAATGTATTACCGGTGTAATTATAGTCCGTGATTTCTAAATCATCTTCAAACGTAATATTCATGTCCTCAATAACATCCAAAACAGCTTCTCTGTTGAAAATAGAAGCATATCTTTTTAATACAGAGCTACAAATAAATTTATAGCCGCCCGCCTTAGCCAGGTCTCTCTTTATGGGCAAAAGGAAGGAACCGCATTCCAAATCCCTTAATGCTTTAATATACATTGCTATACTATCTTTTATAATAGAGCCATGCTGGGGAGCAATCAAAGAGATGTCCATTCCTAAAAACACTTCCATAACCGGCTTAATAATATCATTCGAAGGCATGTAATGTTCGTGAAAAGCTTTCATTTTTTCAAGATAGTCGTCTTGGGCATAAAGGTTCCATTCATATGAAAACGCACCAAAAAGGTCGCTGGAAAACAATACTTTTGATGTGTAGTCATATGTAGCGATAGCCCCTGCAAAGTGAAGATATGGCGTTGGAACAAAGCCCAAAACCCTTCCAGACTTCAGAACCAACTTGAATTCATTGTTATTTACGATGTAGTAGTCTGACTTCAGACCATAATATTTAATTAAGGTTTGTGTTCTCCAGTGAGTTACAATTTCAAATTTAGCACCCTTCTGTTCAAACAGCGGCACACTGGCACAGAAATCGGGATCCTGATGGTGCAATATCACATATTTAATATTTCCAAGAGGCACAAGGCTGCAGACATTTTCAAAAACATAGTCGAAATCAAGTACGGATCCTGGATCGATGAGAACAGCCTCGTCTCCATCAATGATCAGATACGGATTACAATGCAGTCCGCCATCCTGACCACTTCCACCAACCCAAAAAATACCGTTTGCTATTTCAACTGTTTTTGGCATATCCATCAAATTTGCTCTCCTTATACATTCTGTTCCGGCGTCAGGTATTTGGGTACTCTGTCCGGATGATTCTCATTTTAATACATCCGCAAGTTTACGATCTCAAAATATCCTGCGAAACTGCTGGAAATCAGACTCACAACCAGTAGGTTTGGACGGTCATCATTCAATCACCAATCACTTGTTCAATAAACACAGTTACAATCTCCGGATCAAATTGTGTTCCTGCATTTTTTGTTATCTCTTCTATCGCGGCTTCCTTCGAAATTGCAGTTCGATAGACCCTGTTCTGTGTCATCGCATCATAAGAATCCGAAACGGCCAAAACACGCGATAACAGGGGGATTTCTTCACCCTTTAGCCCCTGCGGGTATCCTTTGCCGTCCCAGCGCTCATGATGAGTAAGTATGTATTCTGCAATAGTTACAAGTTCGGGGGAGGACATGGCAATACGATAACCAATTTCAGGGTGTGTTTTCATGACCGCCCACTCTTCCGCGGTAAGTGCTCCCGGTTTATTCAATATCCCGTCTTCAATTCCGATTTTCCCCAAATCATGGAGCATTGAAAAAAGCTGCAATTCATCCATGTCTTTGGGTGTAAACTGAAGTTTCTCACCAATCATTTTACAGAGCAGTGCCAGTCTTTGCGCATGCTCTTCGGTCTCATGACTATTTTCAAACATCGTAGCCATGATAGATGATAATATCGCATTATGGTAACTGTTCCGTTCCAGAAGCTTACGCTTGTTCATATAATTCTCCGCTTCTTTTTGAACAATTGTAAGATTGTCTTCCTTACTGCTTTTCGTCGCATAACCTACTGATAAGTTAATATATTGACCCGTGCCAAATGTTTCAAGACTTATTTTCTCGCATACAACTTTTATTTTTTCCATCATTTCTGTAGCTTTATCCTGATCAGAATATGGCATAAGTATTGTGAATTCATCACCGCCAGTTCTAGCAATCAAGTCGCCTTCCCTACAGCAGCTCTGCATGATTTTTGCAACTTCAATTATCAGACGGTCACCTTCCGCCAGACCAAAGGCATCATTAATCAGCCGCACTCCATTAATGTCCCCGACAAGAACAGATATCGGAATAAGGCCTTCCTGATCAAGACGTTCCTTATACTCTTCAAAATATTTCCTGTTGTATAGACCCGTCATATAATCATGATCATTTACATACTTAATATGAGCTTCTTTTGTTTTTTGTTCGTTAATGTCAACGACAATACCTTCCAGGGCTTCAATGGCGCCATCTCCGCTAAAGACTCCCTGACCTAGCTCAAGTACCCATTTTCGTTCGCCTTTGGCGGTAATGATTTCGTATTCATACCGGAATGGCTTCTTGAACGCGAGTACCTTTTCCCATTCATTCCAAAGGATATTCCGATAGTCGGCCACGATCAGGTCATTATAAGACAGATCATGGTTGTAAAGAAGGCTCTCTGGTTTGTATCCGGTAAGCTCCAGACACCCATCTGATAAAAAGTGCATAGTCCACTCCTTGTCAAAGTCACAACGGTAAGCCATGCCCGGCAAATTGGATAGAAGTACCGTTTTACTGCGTTCGCTTTCTTCCAGCGCCTCCGCTGCAACTCTTCTTTCCTGGATATCCTGAACAATACAAAGATGGTGATTACTATCCTCATCATTTATAGAAAGGCGTGTTATCAGCATATTTACCCAGATAATGGAGTTGTCTGGTCTGATATATCGCTTTTCCATCGAATAGGTGTCCATTTTACCTGTCTTAAACTTCTCAAATTGATCTAGGTCAGCGTTTAAATCATCCGGATGAGTTACTAGTTTCCAGTCATAAGTGGCAAATTCGTCAAGCGGTCTTCCCAGTATTTCCGCAAATTTTTGATTAATTAATAGAACTTTAGAATAATCCTCTACAATTGATATGCCTATGGGAGCTTGCGACAATACGCGTTTGAACAACTTCTCGCTGGAAGCAAGACTACTGCCGATACTTTTCAGCGTCAAATTCTTGGCATATATAATGTACGTAGAAATTAAAAATAGTAGCAGGAACAAACAAATTACAACATTCTGTAAGACAAGTGACCCAATTTCTGCATTCCACGTATCGGCTGGATAGTCCATGCCAAATACCGCAATAATTTCATCGGTTTGTGAATCCTTGACCGGGACAAAAACACTGACCCAAGTTCCCCATCGATCTTTAAGTGGTTCAGTTACAATATTTTTTCCGTCTAAAAATGGCTGCATAATCGTTTTGGATGCTTCAGAGAATTCTTGCCCCGGAGGAGAATAATCTTGTGAATCAAGAGATTCAGAATCTACCAGAAAAAATATTTTGTTATTGTTCTTTTTCATCAAGTACGCAAATTGTACGTTAGAATTGGCTGCCTTCAATTTCATAAGGCTTCTTTTTAACTCATCATATGCGGGTTTCCCAATATCATTGTCATTTGCTTCCAGTTCTTTAATATCGGCAGTTGGCAGAAACGCCACGGCAGATTCTGCCAGATCAACAGCCGTGCTTTCAATATGCCGGGTATACGTCTGCCAATTATAAAAAACATAGCCTGCAGCAGCAAAGGTAAATACTATAATTCCAAATAGAAATAAAATTTTAACAACAGGCGTCTTTTCAGGCTTCTGGCTTGCCTTTGGGTTACTTATCATCTGATTATGTCCACCTTCAAAAGTAGTCTGTTCTGCAATATTCAATACAGATTCTTTTAGGTTTGTAACAGGATTTCTCATATTATAACATTTTTATATTGCTATTGACGATTCGGAAAATGCTTTCCTCTATCAGCTCATTCTTCTGTTTGTTGATGTACTTATTAATTATTGAGTTATGCTTGACTAACTCAGAATGCGCAGAATACAATGAAAATAATCCGTGAGGGAGTAATTAGCGCAGGGTGCGCGGCAAGTCAACATATTTGACCGATAGGTCTGGCTTGCCTTAAATAATGAGACTCATGTATGGCTTGCGCCGTACCTTTGTCTATTTAAATAACAGGTACAGCAAGTACCTGTTATTTTCATGTAAGGAGGAAATGTTATGTTCATCGAACTTAAGAAAGCTGTAAAAAAGTATGGTGAAGGGGATGCGCTTGTCTATGCACTCAACGAAGCAGATCTGTCGATAAACCAGGGGGAAATCTGTGTCGTATTAGGACCGTCCGGTTCCGGCAAAAGTACTATGCTTAACATGCTCGGAGGACTGGACCGCATAGATTCCGGAGAACTCACAATCGGAAGCCGCAGGATTACTGGATTAAAACAGAGGGAACTGACGGACTACCGGCGCGAGGATGTTGGCTTTGTATTCCAGTTCTATAACCTGATTCAGGATCTGACGGTGACCGAAAATATCGAGGTCGTATCAGATATATCGAAAAATCCGCTGAACACCCAAGACGTGATGAGATCCCTTGAGATTGACGCCTTCAAATACAGGTTTCCCAAGGAGCTCTCCGGCGGGCAGCAGCAGCGCGTTGCCATTGCGCGCGCCCTTATCAAGAATCCGAAACTGCTTCTGTGCGATGAGCTGACCGGAGCTCTTGATTCGAAGTCTTCGAAAGAAGTGCTGAAATTCATTGAAAAGGTCAACCATGTGTACGGGACAACGATTCTTATCATTACCCACAATGCCGCCATCAAAGAAATGGCTGACCGGATTATCATGATAAAGGACGGAAAAGTTGAACAAAATATTTTGAATCCGCACAAAATATGCGCAGAGGAGTTGAGTATCTGATGAATCTCAATATGCGATTTAAAAGAAATATCAGGCATAACCTGTCCTTTTACATATCCGCTTCCCTGCTGACGGCAATCTCTGTGTATCTGCTGATTTCAATGTATTCCGGCGTCGTCATGATCGAAAAAGGATTTAAGGAAATAATGGAAACCGGCAACGTGGAGGACGCGCAGTTCACCACAATTCTTCCGATTGACAGTGATGGTACCCGCCGGATTGAAGAAACATACAATACGGAACTCGAGGAAATACATTATGTCGACATCAGTAAGGATGACAACACCTTACGAGTATTTGCGCCGACAGAAAAAATCAACCTGTATCAAATTCTGGAAGGGGAAGATATCTCAAAGGAGAATGAAATTCTGCTGAACCGTGACTTTGCACTGGCGCATGATCTGGAGGTGGGTGATACCCTTACGCTTGACGGAAAGGAATATACCATCAAAGGACTGGCAGTGAGGCCCGATTATCTGTACGCCCAAAAGGAACTGACCGACTATTATCTGGACAAGAAAAGTTTCGGCCAGGTAACTATGAGTCAGGATGCTTTTGATAAACTCGATCACACACAGTCTTATTATTCAATTGTATTCCATGATAATAATAGTGTCGATGTCAGACAGTACCTTTTCGATAATTACTCCTCCATTAGCTTTATGTCGGCAGACGCAAACAACCGTATAGGTATGGTCAAAGATATCGGGACACAGCTCAGGCTGATGATTGGTATGATTATGCCGGTAATGTTTGGTATGGTTGTTGTCATTATTGCCGTTGTTATTGGCCGCATGGTCAAAAAGGAACAGAAGCAAATCGGCACACTGGTTGCCCTTGGGTACCGGAAAAGCGAGATGATCCGTCATTACGGGGTGTATGCAGTCATTCCCGGATTTGCGGGAAGTGTGATGGGTGCCGCGCTCTCCTTCCTTCTCATCCAGCCCTTCTGCCGTGTTTTTGTAACAGATTACGAAATGATCAATTATGACATGCGGATTCATTGGCCTTCCCTCTTAATTGCACTGTTCGCGCCTTCTATCTTATATCTGATTACCTCCATGCTGGCTGTCGGGCATCTTCTTCGAAAAAACACGGTCCTTTTGCTGGCGGGAAATGCTTTTGGTGATCAGAAAAAAAAGAGCCGTTTCCTTGCGAAACGAAGGATGTCATTCAGGCGCAAGTTCCAATTCCGTGCGATCCTCGCAAATAAATCGCGAACTTTTGTCGTGATAATGGGTATGTTCATCGGCGGATTTGTTTGCGCCCTTGGATTCATCATGATTGATTCCTGTAATTATCTGATCGATACCGGCCTGGATGCGGCGGGAAGTTACCAGTACCAGTACACACTGAATACGGTTCTGACGGAAGAGCCAGAGGAAGGTGAGCCTATGCTTTCTGCTCTTTTTGAAGTAGAAGGCCGGAAAGAACTATTTGCGTTAAGCGGTATTGTTGAAGACCCCCTGTTTTTTGACCTTTCCACTTTTTCCGGTGAAGCAATCAAATACGGCAGCTATTATATGACCTCTAATGCGGCAGCCTTGTATGGTATAGACGCGGGGGATGAATTTACATTCATCCATACGCTGACGACAAAAGAGTTTACCGTCACGATTGAGGACATCATTGATGACAATATGCAGTGTGCCCTTTATACCAGTTCCGGCAATGCGCAAAAACTTCTTGGTCTTCCTCCCGGAAGCTATAACGTAATTATGTCGGATACAGCACTTGATATCGATAAGGATCTCATTGCCCTCGAGAGCTCCAAGGAAATGCTGCGCGATCAGTTTGAATTGACGATTGATCTGATCATAGGCTTTGTCTACATGTTGATAGGCTTCGGATCGATCCTATGCATTATTTCCGTATATCTTACAGTCAACATGCTCGTCGAAGAGAACAAACACAATATCTCCATGCTTAAGGTTCTCGGATACCACACAAGAGAGATTAACAGTCTGGTCCTAAATACAAATCACATTCTTCTTCCTTTCAGTTTTGTGTTCAGCATCCTTGCGTGCCTGAAGCTCTGCTCCGAATTATTCAAGTCTTTCATAGATGCTCTGAACATCTATATTAAGCCGGTCATTACGATTCCCAGCATCCTGATTTGTCTGTTTGTACTGGTGGCAAGCTACTTCCTTTCCCTCCAGCTGCTGAAGCGAAAAGCGTATCGGGTTGACATGGTTGAGAGCCTGAAAGACAATAGGGAGTAATAATGACCAGCGTCGTTGTTAAACAAAATTTCGTAAGACCACCTGAAAAGCACCTGTGCAGCGTGATTTCTCACGCTGCACAGGTGCTTTTTGACAATAAGGCTTTCGGACTCACTTCGTTTTCGAGTCTTTGTTGATGATAAGCGAGGCAATCG